>ENA-UOOK01000681-UOOK01000681.1-fermentation-metagenome-genome-assembly--contig:-NODE-681-length-45027-cov-8.241217_pt1 | contig 45027 bp, 34 predicted proteins | sample MGYA00245777_ERZ724023 | MGnify/ENA primary metagenome ERZ724023 (study PRJEB28704, sample SAMN03018312) | fermentation metagenome | biome: anthropogenic terrestrial biome; feature: soil; material...
GCTACCTCCACCTTGGCAAGGTGGCGCTCTACCAGATGAGCTACATTCGCAAAAGTAGTTTTATTATACACCATAAAATAAATTTGTCAAGCCATCCTGGAATCTGGCGTTTATACTCACTCCCTGTTTTTCTTTTACTCTTTATAAGTGTTATGTTATAATATTGTTACATAGGGAAAAGGAAGGAAAATACATGAGTTATTCTATCAATCTCGGTTCATGGAACTCGGTTTTTGCAGTCCCGTGTTCTGTTGTCGATAATAATCTGAAACTTGCTGGTTCAGTCCAGCTGAAGGTCCTTTTATGGGTATTGCGTCATGCGGGTGAACTTTTTGAAGAACAGGACATTGCAGAAGCTCTTGGCATTGATCGGGCCGATGTAGGGGATGCTATGGTGTACTGGCAGGAGACCGGTTTGATTACCTCGTCTGGAGACAGCATTGCCCCTGCTCCCGCTGCAGAGGCGGAAACAGAAAAGGCTGTGCCGCCTTTTCAGCCGTCAGAGCAAAAACCAGCTGTTTCAAAAAAAGAGGAGAAACATCGCCGCGTCCTGTCGCGTCCACAGAAACCGGACAGTGAATTTGTAGCGAAGCGGATGAGTGAATCAACGGAAATTGCCTGCCTGATGCAATCTGCACAGGAAATACTTGGGAGGCTGATTTCAAACGGAGATGCCGCAACACTGTTAATGATTCACGATGATTTTGGTTTGCCGTCTGATGTTATCATTATGCTTCTGCAATATGCGGTAAGCATTGACAAAGCCAATATGCGTTACATAGAAAAAGTGGCGATGAATTGGGCGGACGGAGAAATCAATACCCACGAAAAAGCGGAAGCTAAGCTCAGCAGCCTGGCAGCTTCTCAAAAAGCCTGGCGGTCTGTAGAACAGGCGATTGGAATGCCGCACCGCACTCCTTCGGCAAAAGAAGAAGCCTATGCCCCTGTTTGGGTGGATGATTGGAACTTTAGTCTGCCGATGATACGGGAAGCCTACGACCGTACGGTGGATGCTACAGGAAAATATAATGCGGGATATATGAATAAAATATTGGAACGCTGGCATCAGGCCGGCATCACCACGCCGAAACAGGCGGAAGATGAAAAAATAAAGAGGGCGTCATCTAGGAAAAAAGCCGGGAATGAAAAACAGCCGACATTTGATATTGAAGAATACGAGCGGACAAGCATTTATGATACGAAAGGGTGAGCCTAGTGGGATACAGCAGGGAAATTTATCAGTCCGCCGAAAAAATCCTTCGGGAGCGTCGCAGAACTGCCCAGGAAAAGGCGGATCAAAAAAGAACCCTGTTTTACCAAATCTGTCCGGAAGCGGAGACAATTGAGCACCGACTGGCTAAAACGGCAGTTTCGGTGGCCAAAGCGGTTTTGAAAGGGAAAAATGCCACAGAGCAGCTTCAAAAACTGAAATCGGAAAATCAGTCTCTTCAGGATGAATTTTCCAGACTTTTGGCTCAACATGGTCAAAACAGCCTGGAACCGGAGTACACCTGTCCCCACTGCCAGGATACCGGCTATATTGATGGGAAAATGTGCAGCTGCCTGAAAGAGCTTCTGCGCCGGGAATCCTACCGGCGTCTGAATGCCTTGACGCCATTGTCTCTTTCTACGTTTGAAAGTTTTTCCCTTGAGTACTATTCCAACGAACCGTGCAATAACAGACCGCCCGATCGAGAAATTATGCGAAACACTCTGCGGTACTGCGTTTCCTACGCCCGAGATTTTTCACTTCAGTCTCCCAACCTGATTATGACCGGCGGCACCGGACTTGGAAAAACACACCTTTCTCTTGCAATTGCTAACGAGGCGATTCAAAAAGGCTTCGGCGTTGTCTACTCTTCTGCCGGAAGTCTTGTGACGAAGCTGGAAGACGAACACTTTGGGCGGGAAGCCGGCAATGAGACGTCCAATTCCCTCCGGGATTGTGATCTCCTGATTTTTGACGACCTCGGAACGGAATTCCGGAGCTCTTTTTCTTCATCTGCCATTTACAATATCATCAATCTGCGCCTTTTGCTGCAAAGGCCTACCATCATCAGCACCAATCTTTCTACTCGTGAAATGGTAACTTTCTATTCGGAACGTTTTGCTTCGCGGATTATCGGAAGTTACCGGCGGATTGTTTTCGTAGGCAGGGATATCCGGCAGCAGAAACGGATGGAATATCGATCCTAAAAGGAGGTTTATACAGCTTTAAAGAAGTTAAAATAGCATATTTCCAGGGTGTTTCGTTTGTCTGTCTATTTAAGTTCCGACATTAAATTTTTGAAAGACTTGCACCAAACGGAATCTCTCGGCATATAATGTTGTTACTTCATGCCGGAGGGGGAATTATGCCATGCTGGGAGCGATGATCAGCGCTGCAATTTCCGGTCTTATTTTTCTTGTCCTGCACGTCACGGGTTCCGGGTCATTCCCAAAACCGCTAAGCGCTAAAGAAGAGCAGGAATGCCTGGAACGGATGAAACACGGCGACTCCTCTGCAAAGGCCCAGCTGATTGAACATAACCTGCGCCTTGTTGCCCATATCATCAAAAAGTATTACGCAAGTTCCAATGAACAGGATGACCTGATTTCCATCGGTACCATTGGTCTGATCAAAGCCGTCAATACCTTTGACAGTTCCAAAGGCATCCGGCTTTCCAGTTACGCAGCAAGATGTATCGAAAACGAGATTCTAATGTATTTTCGGTCGGTGCGAAAAAGTTCGCAGGATATTTCCATTAACGAACCGATTGACACGGACAAGGATGGCAACGCACTGACACTCATGGACATTATGTCCACGGAAGATAACATATTGGATAATCTGGACTGCAAAATAAAATCGGAGCAACTGAAAACTTTTATGGATGAAGTGCTGACCCCCAGAGAACGAACGATTATTCAGCTTCGTTATGGATTGGACGGCAGAAAACCGCTGACACAGCGGGAAGTCGCGCAGAAACTGGGAATTTCACGCTCATATGTATCGCGGATCGAAAAAAAAGCACTGGCTGCCCTGCATCGGCGTTTTACTAAAAATGGATAGAGATTGGAATACAGTTGGATTGGCATTGTAAGAATTTTTATGCGCTTTTTCATGGCATACCGGCCATTGCAGAATAAACGGCCCATTCCCGCGAAATACTGAAAAACGGGGGTGGGCCGATGGAAAAGAAATTAGCTTTATTTTTAACGGGTGGGATTGTCTATCCGGCTCTGGAAGTTCTGTGCCGCGGAAAAACAGATTTTTCTATGGCAGTCGCGGGAGGCCTGTGCGTATGTCTGATCGACAGTGTTTGCAACGACCGACTGAAAAATGAGTCTTTGCCGATTAAATGCTTTGCCGGTTCCGGGGTGATAACCACGGTGGAATTTTGGACAGGTGTTCTGGTTAATATGGTATTGAAATTAAATGTATGGGATTATTCCAAAATGCCTATGAATATTTTAGGTCAGATCTGCGCGCCCTTTTCATTGCTCTGGTGTCTGCTGACCATTCCAGCGATGGGGCTTGGTATTCTTTATGATCGGATCTTGAAAAGACAGAATGTCGGACAAGCAAAATAAATTTTTTTGCTGCGAGCCAGATTCAGTTTTTTGTGCGGATACATTCGATTTGCACCGGACCCAGCAGACCGGAAACCAAATTCTCCGAATCCCTCAGAATATTGTCTTGATTCCAGTAACGGTTCCACGCCAGGGCCCGGCCTTCGTCTACCAGTAGAAACCGGCGGGCATTGGCCGCCAGGTTTGCTGCGATGATGCAGATTTCATTTTCTCCATCTTTCAGATACTGCGTAATATCAGTCTGGTACGGTTTCCAGACGCGGACGTCCGCTAACTGTGCGTTGAACCAGACCTCCGCACAAAAATTCACTTGACCTAAGTCCAGCCGATAGCGGTATCCCGGTTTTTTCCGTATAGAAAACCGGCGACGGTAAGAAACACGTCCGGAAAACCATTTCAGGCCATCCCTGCACCAGTCGCCAAGCAGGCCGGACCGTTCGGCCATTTTAACCCGGATTGGCTGCAAAAGCCCGTCTTCAGGACCGTATGCCCGGATCTTTACTAGCAGGGTGTGTGATGTTTCAGGCGGAATATGCAGGGAACCGGCTCTCCAATCCACAGGCTGCCCGTTCAGAAAAGCGCTGTAAGTTCCCCGCACGTCTGGCGAAAACACTTCTATTGTACCGGCGGGAAGAGTCGTTTCATACCGGACTTCCGCCGGAAAAGTCACCTGCCTGCCAAACAGGGGAATCGGCCCCCACGGCAGAAGGGGAGGGGTGCCGCGTTCCCAGCAATGCAGCCATTCGCCTTCTCCGGCTGCACGGAAATCCTTGCGTGAAGGATCAACCGAACGGGCAGCGTTCTCGTAATCGGCAGCCGGATTCTGCCATCCATCGCAAAAACGATCCGAACTAATCCAACTGCTGCCGGTGTCGAAAACCACCGGCCCGTCTTTCCCTTCGGCATTTCCCTGTATCAAAAGGGAGGTAAGGCCCTCCGGGGGAAGAGTTTCAGCTTCCAGCACGTTGGCGCCCGGAATGTGCTGGGTGTTGTCCACTTTCACCGCAATCAGGTTTTCACCCGGGCCCAGAAACTCCCGGAGATCAGTTTCCGCAGGAGGGTTCCATCCCTCTCCCTCTATTGCTTTTTTTCCGTTGACGTACAGCGTGAATTTTCCGACTGCGGCAATACAGGTTTTGGCTGTTCGAACGGGTCCCGCCACCCGGATCTTTTTTCGGAAATACAGAGTTTGCCGGCAGCTGTCGTCCGCCCATCCGGGGCGGCGGGTGATCCATGCCGCTTTCCAGAGGCTCAGGTGTCTTCCGCAGTTTCCGTTTTCACCTTTCCGGTTGCAGACACGGATGGTGAACGGCTCGGACTGATAATCGGAACTGAACTTTGAAAGGGGAATTTCCAGAATGGACTGGTCTGCCCGGCTGTTCCACTGGCTGTCGTACCGGCTGTCCAGCGGCAGGATTTGCCACGGATTATTTAGCGTTAGGCGGGAAAACGGATCTTCTTCCGGCAGGGTCGGAACCGTCTCCTTTTGTCCAAAAACGACATACAGGGCCTGATCTTCATCCAAATGCAGGGAAACCGCCGTAAAATTTCCCTGCCGCTCGTATTTTGCAGTGCCGATAGGTTTGCCCGTTTCTACGCTGAAAAGCACGGGTATTCCGGCACACCGAAACCGAAGGGAAAGCTCCCGCTTGCGATCAGAAGCGTTGGCGATAAAATACCAGTCCTGGTTTTTGATCCGGCGGTGGCACGTATACAGGTCGGCGTATTCGCCGTTGAGTTCCTTTACATCGGGAGCCAGAATTTCTTCAATTTTCTCCCGCAGAGAATCCGGCGCAATTCCTTCTTTTCCGCCGCAGCGGTAAAACAGAAGGCGCACGCCCTGACGGGAAAGCTGTTTCAGCTTATTCCGGAGCGGCTCGTCTGCTTCCAGGCAGGCCGGTAACAGGAGAATTTTGAGGCTTTCCGTGCCAACCCGGAGCCGTCCGTTTTCGGCGGTCCCACGCAGGATACTGTCCCGGTCAATGATATCTATGTCCATCTGATGGGTGATAAGGTTTGACAGAATCCGGTTAAACGTATGGCTGAGCCGATCGGCTTCGGGTGCAAGCCCGCCGTTCTGAAAGCCGGACTGCACCTCGGCGATGGGATAATAGAGGGCGGTGTCCACCACGGGGACTCCGCTGGAGTTAATCAGGCTGACCCGTCCGACATAATCCGCAAACCGATCGAAATACTTCCAGTAAGGATTCTGGAAAAACAGGCTGGCCGGCCAATCCCCTTGGGAGCCCTGGCGGTCGGTTCCATAGTAAAAACCATGAAAAATAAAGAGGCTGATTCCCATGGCTGCCAGCGTATTGACCCCGCGCTTAAATCCCTGAAGGCTGGTGCCCCACCCGCTGCCGCCCATGGCTTCAGACATGCAGCGCTCTTTGCCGTACATCCGCGCGACGGAGACGGCCCATTTCGGTTCCTCCAGTGCAACTGCCCGCGGATAACGGTACCGGTAGCCGTGGCAGTCAGAACCAGGGATATGCAGGTGGCGCATCGTTTTGAAATAATTTCCCTGACGGAGCGGATGATCTCCAATCCATTCCTCCGTATGGCCCGTTAGCTGAAAGTGATTTTGGCTGCACCAGTCGGCAATCTGCTGGAAGAAAGCCTTTTCATACAGAGAGGCAAGGACATCAAAATAATCCCGGCGGATTTGGCACGTATGGGTACTGCCCTGGTAAATAAGGTAGGGCAGGCATGGAAGAATATCATACCCTTTCCGCTGCCGGAATTCCTCCGGAAACCGGTCGGTCCAGACAATCGGGCTGGCAATATTGAAAATTTCATCAAAGAAAATTCCGGGAATCAGGTTCCCGAAATCTTTCCCATACCTTTTTTTATACTCTTCATGTGTGAAATTTAAAAAATCGCGGATTGCAGCCGGATTTAAGTAATCGACGCTTTCTCTGTATACTTTTTGGAAAAAGGCAAGTATTTTATACGTATGGTTCATAGGCAGCCGAAGTGTCCGGCCATATTGTTCCGTAATATCGGCCGGTTCCCCTGTGAACGCACCGTTTGTATCCATCGTGATCAGAGATACGGCAACTGGCTTTCTCGGTTCGTCTTTAAAGAAGGCATGGACAGATCCACCCTGGGTATTCAGCTCGCGGAAACGGAGCCCTTTGGCCATATTGCATTCGCCTTTGGCCAGAACCCGGGATGGTTTCTGGCAGCTGTAGCGAAATGTGCTTCCCGCCGTTCCGCTGGGCCACGCATACTCGTCATACAGCCAGGGAAAAAATCCTTTTTGCCTGGCATATTCGACTGTGTAGCCCACGGCTTCCCACCATTCTTTTTCCAGATAAGGCGTTATAAGATAGGCCCGGGGGTGAAGAAATGCCTGAAACACATGTTTATCAACCATTTCATCAATCTGGCGGGAAAGCTCCCTCTTTTCCAGTTTTCCGTTCCAAAACCACAGCGGGGCCGGTGAATACGTTTTCGGCGGGTTTTGGAACTGTTCCAGCAGTTCATCCATGTTGATTCCTCCCGGATCATGGCAGCACAGGTATTTTCTTCTATTTTTATTCTCGGCTTTTTTCCAGCAGGCTTTCTTGCAAAAAAGAAAGAACACTGAAAAAATTCAATGTTCTTACAAAACCCTTTTGTGATTCATTTTAAAGCCAGGAATGGTTGATTTTGATGTAAATGGTTTTTACAATCTGCTCTAAAATCATATAGCCGAGGACAATCAGCACAAGCCATCCGAAATAGGAAAGCGGCAGGGGACGGAATCCAACGGCAAGCCCCAGCGGCGTAAACGGAAGGGCAATACCGAATGCCATAATCGCCGTTGTCAGCAGGACAACCGGTTTAGCTGCACGGCTTTGGATGAAAGGAATTTTCGGCGTGCGGATCAGATGGATGATCAGAGTCTGGGAAATCAGGCTTTCCACAAACCAGCCCGCATTAAACAGGCCGACCAGATTCGCATTGGCCGCTGTATTGCATCCAAACACGAACCACATCAGACAATAAGTTGCAATGTCAAAAACAGAGCTGACCGGCCCCATACAAAGCATAAAACGGCTGATACCCGAAGCATCCCACTTGCGGGGGATGCGGAGATAGTCGCTGTCCATATTGTCCCACGGAATGGAAATCTGAGAAATGTTGTATAGCAGATCCAGCAGAAGAATCTGAACGGGCATCATAGGCAGGAACGGAAGAAACGCACTGGCTACCAACATAGAAAGCATATTGCCGAAATTGGAGCTGACAGTCATCTTGATGTATTTAATAATGTTGCCGAAAATTTTGCGCCCTTCCACAACGCCGTGTTCGAGGACGTTCAGATCCTTTTCAAGAAGGATGATGTCCGCACTTTCCTTGGCAATATCAACCGCAGTGTCCACCGAAATGCCTACATCCGCTTTGGTAAGGGCATGGGCATCGTTAATGCCGTCTCCCATGAACCCGACGGTATGGCCGTTTTCCTGCAGGGCAGAGACCACCCGGGACTTTTGCAGCGGCGAAAGTTTTGCGAACACCGTTGTCTGTTCCGCACGTTTTCTCAGCTCGGTTTCCGGCATCTGCTCCAGCTCAGATCCCAGCAGAATATGTTCGGCGGGAAGACCGACTTTTTCACAGACGCAGTGGGTGACCTCTTCGTTGTCGCCGGTAAGGACTTTCACCGCAACACCATACTGCTGCAGAGCTTTAATGGCGGTGGCGGCGCTTTCTTTCGGCGGATCCAAAAGACCGAGACAGCCAATTAAAACCATATTGCTTTCATCCTTGACGCCGAACACCCCTTCTGCTGACGGGCTGTCCTTATACGCCACAGCAATGACACGCATCCCTTCGCGGTAAAGGCCTCCGGTCATATCCGACACGCGCGAACGCAGCTTCCCTTCCAGCGGGACAACCTTGCCGTGGTATTCGCATTGGGAACAAATTTGAAGAATCTCTTCCACGGCGCCCTTTGTGATCAGTTTGGTGCGGCCTTCGCGGTCTTTCAGCACGACGCTCATGCGGCGGCGCGTGAAATCGAACGGGATTTCATCCACCTTGCGGTACTCGTTGTCTAAATAGGTGACGCTTTCTTCTGCAGCTTTGTCAATCACCGCGAGGTCAATCAAATTTTTCAGCCCCGTTTGAAAATAGCTGTTCAGGTACGCATACTTCAGAACGCGGATATCTTCTTCGCCTGCCACATTCAGATGGCGCTCAATCACAATTTCGTCACGGGTCAAAGTACCGGTTTTGTCTGTGCAGAGAACATCCATGGCGCCGAAATTCTGTATGGAATTCAGGCGCTTGACCACGGTTTTGCGGCGCGCCATGCTGACAGCGCCTTTCGCAAGGTTAGTGGTTACAATCATCGGCAGCATTTCCGGCGTTAAACCGATAGCAACAGAAATGGCAAACAGGAGCGCCTGAATCCAGTCATGCTTGTTCAGCCCGTTGATCAAAAACACGACCGGAACCATGACCAGCATGAAACGAATCAAAAGCCAGCTGACGGAATTGACCCCTCGGTCAAAACTGGTGGGTGCACGCTGGCCGGAGAGAGTTTTCGCCATATTCCCGAAATAAGTACGGTCACCTGTGGCAAGCACAACGGCCATGGCGGAGCCGCTGACAACGTTTGTTCCCATAAAGCAGATGTTCTGCAGGTCGAACAGGTTTCCGCTTTCAGCGGAATCACCGGTTTCCGGATACTTTTCGACCGGTTCGGATTCTCCCGTGAGGGCAGACTGGCTGACGAACAAGTCTTTTGCCCGCAGAATACGGACGTCTGCAGGAACCATATCTCCCGCAGACAGAACCACAATATCGCCGGGGAGGAGATCCGCCATATTGATTTCTGCCTGCCCGGTTTCTCGGCGGATAACCGTAGCCGTCGTTTTTACCAGGGTCCGCAGATCTTCCGCTTCTTTTCCGGAGCGGAATTCCTGAAAAAAGCGCAGTCCGCCGCTGATCAGCACCAGCGCCAGAATAACAATGACAGCGGAAGGATCCTGCTGGCCCGGTTTTGCGAGCACAACTGACGTGAAAAAAGAAACCACTGCAATTGCCAGCAAGACGAAGGTAAATGGATTCACGAACGCTTCTGCCAGCTGTATATACCAAGGTTTCGGCTTTTCATGAGAAATTTCATTGCTGGGGTATTGGTCTGAAAGAAACTCAATATCGACCATATCGAGCCCTTTTTCACGCGTTTTCAGTCGGGAAAGGAGAATGTATTTTTCCATTTTTGAATATTCAAACAAAGATTTCTCTATTTCCTTGGCACCGGCAGTGCGGCTGCCGGATTTCAGCCCTTTAATTCTCATATTTATTCTCCCGTTTCAGACAAACCCCAATCCCGCGCCGGTACCGGTCAGTCCCGCAGATAAGCCACCTGGGCAGAATGGTCGTCATAATACTCTGTAAACAGTTTGGGAAGCGCAATATCTTCTTCCAAATATGCCGAACCAATTCCAATGGATGAAACCATCAGGAAAAACAGTGCTGCCGTCTGAATCCAGAAGATGGTGACGTCCGTCAAACCATGGACGAGGACAGCCGTAAAGGCTGCCATCAGCAGGATGTTCATGTCGCCGCCGACATTGTTCCGGAACCTCAGTGTCAGAAGCCGCAGGTTGACAGAGAAATAAATGGTAAGTACAACTAACCCAAAAATTCCAAAATTAAGAAGAATGTCCAAAATAAGGTTATGACAGTGATAAGTGTGATATCCCCCGAACTGATCACAGATCATTTGATAAGCCATAGCCCCGTGGCCGAACAGCGGGGATTGCTGAATGCCTTTAAAGGAAGCGTCCCAAATCGAAAGCCGCTGGGAAATCGTCCGTTCCAGGGCTTCTGGGCCTCTGGGCAAAAAGGTGGGAAAAACAAGGCTGACTGCCGCTAATGAGAGAACTCCGCCGAAAAAGCAGGCCGTTAGCTTGTGATTCTTTTTATACAGTACGATTACCAGCACGGAACAAAGCGTGGCAAACAGGGAAGAATAGCTTGCGGTTAAATAAAGGCCAATGAAATTCAGACTGAGGACGACAGCATAAAATGCCGCCTTGTCCGGATTGGTAAAAATACGGTAGAGAGCAATAAGTACGATAAATTCGATGATCATGCCGTAATAGTTTGCGTTGGAAAACACAGAAACCGGGCGGTAATCCGGCGCCGTTGACAGTGCGGCAAATTTCTGCCCAATTGCGATCAGCGCGCACCAGACGCTTCCCACGCATGCTGTATCCATCGCCTGATGGAAAAGCTGACGTGTCATAACGCTGCGCAGATACAGGCCGCAGGTAAACACGGCGTATATCATGATGGAATCCGCCATACCGCGGTAATTGTTGCAGATAGCGGCGACAAAAAACGAAACGGCAATAAAACTGAAAATAAGCCTGGTATACGGGGCGCTGAACGCTTTCTCACGAATACGGTAATGGATCATAGTCATCAGCGCAATCAGGCAGATAACAATAAGACTGAAATAAAACGGCGCAAAAATAGAAACCGTGAAAGCAAGAACCACGGCGCGGCTAATATCAACGGAAGACAAATTTACTTTATCTGAAAAATACGAACGAATGGCCTGAACGATAAATGTCATCCCTTTCCTTCACATGGAGAACCGGCAAAATGTGCCGACATTCTGTCCAGAGGTTCATTATAGCATAGTCTGTGTGCAATACAAGATGAATTACTTCTTAATGTTACAGTACAACACGCCTATATTTGTACATTATAACAAAATTCATGAACACATTTTGAATTATGCATCAACGAATCTTTAACTTTTCATGGAAATCGGATATACTGAGAGCAGAATCCAATTATAAGTGCTATATGATTTTATTAATTTTGAGAAAAATCGAGAAATACAGGCGGAGATTAAAACATTATGAGTGAAGGCCAGCAATCCTATTGTGAACGTTTTGAACCGGACTATGTATCCGGTCTTTCAGAACAGCAGGTTTCGCAGCGTGTCCGTGAAGGACTGCAGAATGGCAGCGAACCCATTCGGACCAAAACAGTCTCGCAGATTGTGCGGGGCAACCTGATTACGCCCTTCAACATTTTAAACACATTTCTTGCCGCTCTGATTTTGGCGGTAGGCTCCTACAAAAACCTTCTGTTTATGGGGGTCATTGTCTGTAACACGCTGATCGGCATTCTTCAGGAAATAAAAGCTAAAAAAACGATGGACCATCTTTCGATTATGACCTCCCCAAAAGCACGTGTCATTCGTTCCGGATCGGAAAAGAGCGTTCCAGTGAGCGACCTGGTGCTGGATGATGTAATCCTGCTTTCGTCAGGAAGCCAAATCCCCGCAGACTGCACGATTCTGGAAGGGCAGTGCGAAGCGGACGAATCGCTTTTGACCGGGGAATCGGATCCAATTCCCAAAGGCTGCGGAGACAGCCTGCTGAGCGGAGGGTTCCTGACAAGCGGGAAATGCCGCGCTCGGGTGGAACATGTTGGGAAGAACAATTATTCTGCAAAAATTACCGCAAGCGCTAAATATGTGAAAAAACCCAATTCAGAAATTATGACCTGGACAAACCGCATTATCAAGTTTGTGGGGTTTGCCATTATCCCCATCGGTGCGCTGCTGTTCTACAAACAGTTTGTCGTTTCCAACAACACGCTGAAAACTGCCGTTGTAAGCACCGTGGCTGCTCTGATCGGTATGATTCCGGAAGGGCTTGTCCTGCTGACCAGCGTTGTCCTTGCAGTGGGCGTTATCCGGCTTTCCCAGCACAGGGCACTGGTGCAGGAACTATACTCGATTGAAACGCTGGCCCGCGTGGACACGCTGTGCCTGGACAAAACCGGGACCATCACCGAAGGAAAAATGCAGGTGGACGGGCTTGTGCCGTTGGGCAGCCGGAGCGGGGAAAAGGCAGAAGACACGCTGGCTGCGCTGGCTGGTGCCCTGGACGACGGAACCCCGACCATGAATGCCGTCCGCGACCGGTTCCCAGCCCCGCCAGACTGGAAGTGCAGCAAAAAAATACCGTTTTCCTCCGCGCGGAAATGGAGCGGAGCCGAGTTTGAAGGCAAAGGGTGCTATGTGCTGGGCGCGGGAGAATTTATTCTGAAAGACCGGTTTGAAGAAATCCGCCCTCAGGCGGAGCAGTATGCGCAGCGCGGCCAGAGAGTGCTGCTGCTGGCCGCTGCCGGAGACCTGCCGGCAGACGGGCTGGATTCAGCGTCTGTCACCCCAATTGCCCTTATTCTGCTGAGCGACCGGATCCGGAAAAACGCCAGAAAAACCCTGGAGTATTTTTCCGATCAGGGCGTAAACATCAAAGTGATTTCCGGCGACAGCCCGGCGACGGTTTCCAATATTGCTCGAAAGGCCGGATTGAAAGGCGCAGAACGGTATATTGACGCCTCCCGGCTGGAAAATGACAGCGACATCCGGGAGGCGGCGGAAAAATATACGGTATTCGGCCGCGTGACCCCAAAGCAGAAACTTCAGCTGGTTAAGGCACTGAAAGAAAAAAACCATACGGTAGCCATGACGGGTGACGGAGTAAACGACGTGCCCGCGCTGAAAGAAAGCGACTGCAGCATTGCAATGGCATCCGGCAGCGATGCCGCGCGGACCGTGTCGCAGGTTGTGCTTTTGGACTCCGATTTTGCAGCAATGCCCCGGGTTGTCTGGGAAGGCCGCCGTTCCATCAATAACCTTCAGCGTTCCGCTTCGCTGTTCCTTGTCAAAGCAATGTTCTCCGCTATCATCGCGGTTCTGTTCATCTTTCTGCCCTGCAGCTATCCGTTTCAGCCTATCCAGTTTACTCTGATCAATGCCGTCACAATCGGAATTCCGTCGTTTTTCCTGGCTCTCGAACCGAACCGGGAACGTCTGCACGGAAAATTCATTGTGAATGTTCTGGAAAAATCCCTTCCCGGCGCTTTAACCATGGCGGCCAATATTGGCGTCCTTGCGGAAATTTCTATGTTCTTTTCCTTTTCAAATAAGGAGCTTTCAACGCTTGCCGTGCTGATTACTGGGTACACCGGACTGCTGGTTCTCTTCAAAGTATGTTACCCGTTTAATGTGCCGCACACCGTTTTGTTCACGCTGATGATTGTGCTGTTTATCCTGGCACTCATTCTGTTTCCCTGGCTGTTTGAAATTGTACCGATTACCTTGCCCATGCTTTTCGTTTTAATTCCGCTGATGCTGATGGCAACATGCCTGATGCCGGTCCTGTTTCATCTGGTGGAAAAAGTGATCCTGAAAAATTAAAGAAAAGATTATCCGGACGCACTGCCGAGCCCGATTTTTTGGAAGTAGACCCAGCTGGAAGTCCCGGAGGGCCGCAGGAACCGCCCGAGGCTGAACAGACATTCCGGATCTTTTGTAATCGTATTGATTTTGCTTTGGCAGGTCATGGATGCCTGAAACCCTATCTCCTTAAGAACCGGTACGGATTCAGGGCTGTAGGCGCCGAACGGATATACAAATGCCGTGGGAGTATATCCGGTCTTTTCCTGCATTTCCCGCTGCATCCGGGAAAGATCGTTTAGCAGCATGGCTCGGTAAGCGGAATTGCTTTCGTATTTGCGCTTTTGGGCGCCTGCCCGGCCTTTAACAGAATGCAGATTATAACTGTGATTTTGGAATTCCACCAACCCTGAAGCCATCATCTCGGAAATTTCCCCCCAGGTGAGATAGGAATAGTTGGGGTGATCCCAATCGCTTTCCGTAAACTGATCCGTATAATATCCAACCGGAGAGATGACCAGTTTCATCCGGTATTTTTTTGCCAGCGGATACGCATAGACGTAATTATTATAATATCCGTCGTCGAAAGTCAGCATAACCGGCTTTTCCGGAAGAGTATTCCGCCCGTGGACATAATCCACCAGATCCTGCACGGAAACGGTCTGATAGCCATTTTTTTGCAGGTATTTCATATCATTTTCCAGTGTGGAAGGGGAAACAGTATATTTTCCCTGTCGTTTTGGTTCTTTTAATATGCTGTGATACATCAAAATCGGCAGGCGGATCTCCGTATTCTGTTCTGCCCTGTCCTGAGCGGACAAGGCGACCACAGGGATACTCACAGCGGCCAATACGGCAGCTGCCGCCGCAATTAAAAACACGCGGTTGATGCGAATAGATACAAACATAAACCGACCCGCTCCTCCATCCCAATTTATATGGCAAAGCGGGCCGGTTCATTCTGGTCCTTTTTTAAGGCTGAACCCCTTCCAGATTAAAAGAGGGGATGTATTTTTTGCTGGACGATTCCCGATCCTGAACATATCCATCCAGTCCCAGAGCAAAAAGGCGGCTTTCCACTTTGCGGTATTCTCGCAGAGTAATCCGGCGGTTCATTCCCGGAAAGTCCGAAGCCCTACCGCATGGGATATATTGGGCCATCAGGCTTACCGGCACACCCTCCGGAAAATTGGCTGCCAGCCATTCCAGGACGGCGATGGAATTGCGGGTATGGCCGGGGAGGATTAGGTGGCGGACAAGAGTTCCCCGCTGCAGAATCCCGTTTTTATCGTAAACGGCCGGCCCGGTTTGACGAACCATTTCCCGAACGGCGGCTTTTGCGGTCTCCGGATAATCCGGAGCACCCGACAGCAGTGCCGCCAGATCGCTGTCTGCGTATTTCAAGTCGGGCAGGTAAATATCGACATACCCTTCCAGCATTTTGAGGGAGGAAAGGGTTTCATATCCGCCGCAGTTGTAGACAACCGGGATATTGGGTTTCCATATAGAAAGCGCACGAAGGATAGATGGGATAAAGTGCGTTGGTGTGACAAGGTTAATGTTATGTGCGCCCTGCCCGGCTAAATTCCTGAAAATACCGGCCAGCTTTTCCGGTGAAACACGTTTGCCAACATTCTTTTCTGCGCTGATTGTGTAGTTTTGACAATATATGCATCCGAGCGGACAGCCGGTAAAAAAGACTGCGCCGGAACCGCGAGTCCCGCTGATACAGGGTTCTTCCCAGAAATGCAGCGCGGCACGGGCCACAACGGCGTCGGCGCCCATTCCGCAGGCTCCTTTGCCGATGCAGCTTTCCCGGTGTACACCGCACTGGCGGGGGCACAGGGTGCAATGTTCAATTTTCATCTTTACACGTCCTCTTTGACAGCCATAAATGCGGCAAGACCTCCGCGCTTTCCACCGCTTGCCCGGTGGGAAAACAACAGTTCCGAATGACACCGCGTGCAGATTCCTGCTATCGTAATGCGGCGCTCAGAAAGGCCGGATTCCAAGAGAATTCGCCGATTGGCTTCCCAAAGGTCAATATGGTATTTTCCGTTTCCATCCGCGCGGATAAACCCTTCCGGGTGAAGCTCCGTTAAGGCGGCAAAAGCATCGCGGACGGGGCGATCCACTTCAAAACAGCACGGGCCGATGGACGGACCGATCCCCGCGGCAAGATCCTGAGGCCGGCTGCCGAATTCCCGAGCCATAGCCGTGACTGCGGCGGCGCCGATTTTTGCCGCCGTTCCCCGCCAGCCGGCGTGGACAAGGCCGACAGCCCGCCGGATCGGATCCACCAGAAAAACCGGAACACAGTCGGCATAATGTGTCACCAGCGTTACGCCGGGTTCGTCTGTAATCAGCCCATCTACGCTTTTTCTGTCCTGCGTTTTCCAGAACCCAAGGCCGCAGTCCCGACGGCCAACCCGGCGGATCACCGTATGATGATCCTGCGCGGAAGAAACCAGAGAAGCAAAATCAAACCCGGCCGCCGAGCAGAAACGGCGGTAATTTTCCAAGACGTTTTCTTTTGGATCCCCCCGGCCAAAGGCGAGATTCATAGAAGAAAACTCGTTCCGGCTTATGCCGCCGATGCGAGTGGAAAAAGCGTGGCGGACAAACGGGTATGCCTGAAACGCTGGAAAAGCAAGATATTCCACTGCGCCGCTTCGGCAAAGGTCCATTTGAAAATGCTCCGTCCCCATTGTTTTCCCTCCGTTTCATTTCCGTTTTCAGTCCGGTTCTGATTGTAGCACAGCCAGCACGGCAAAGCAACCGCACGCAAAAATCCCCCCGCGGCGGAACGGATCCCACTGCGGGAGGATTTCTCCTTCTTTTGCTTTGTTTATGAGCTTTGTTAACTGGCTTTATAAACCGTGTCCATCTGTTCAAAGTCAGGATAACCGGGTTCGCCATGTTCAGAAAGGTCAAGGCCTTCCATTTCTTCTTCGGGAGATACCCGCAGACCGACTGTCTTTTGAAGAAATTTAAACAGGAGGAAGGTAGTGCCTACCGTCCATGCCGCTACGGCGAGAACTCCAAGCGCCTGGACACCCAGGAGATGGAAACCGCCGCCGTAAAACAGGCCGTGTTTCGTATCCAGCAGGCCGACCATCAGAGTGCCAAACACACCGCAGGTGCAGTGGCAGCTGATTGCCCCGGCCGGATCGTCGATCTTCAGCTTTGTGTCAATGAATTCAATAGAAGCGACTACCAGGACGCCGGCGGTCAGTCCGATCAGCAGGGCACCCTCAATACCTGATATAGGCGCAGCCTGCCGTGACGGCTACCAGGCCGGCAACAGCGCCGTCCAAAGACATGGCAACGGAAGGCTTTTTCCGGCGGATCCAGGTATAGATCATGGCTGACACGGCACCGGCCGCCGCCGCCGTATTGGTTGTCATAGCGATCGTACCGATAATCGAAATGCTAAAATGACCGTTTGCGTCGACGGTCAGGGCGGAAAGGGTGGAACCGGGATTAAACCCGAACCAGCCGAACCACAGGATGAAAACGCCAAGTGCACTCAGTACAATACTGTGCCCGGGGATCGAGTTCGGTTTTCCGCTTTTTGTGTATTTCCCGATGCGGGGGCCCAGAATGGCTGCTCCGACAAGAGCTGCCCATCCGCCGATGGAATGGACGACTGTAGAACCCGCAAAGTCCTGAAAGCCCATTTGAGACAGCCAGCCGCCGCCCCAAATCCAGTGGCCTGCAACTGGGTAGATCACTAGGGAAATCACCGCGCTGTAGATGCAGTAAGCAATGAATTTTGTCCGTTCAGCCATAGCGCCTGAAACAATCGTTGCCGCCGTCGCGCAGAAGACGGTTTCCCAGAGGATGAACGCGTCCTGCGGTACACCGGATACGATCGCGTTGTGGTCAACCATTCCGAAAAAATTGGTACTGCCGAACAGCCCGCCAACGCTTTGGCCAAACATCAGGCCGTATCCAATAAAATAGAATGCGATGGAACCGATGCAGAAGTCCATCAGATTTTTCATCATAATGTTGGAAGCGCCTTTGGAACGGGTGGAGCCTGCCTCCAGCATAGCAAAACCTGTCTGCATAAAAAACACGAGGAATCCGGCGACCATGGTCCAAACTGTGTTGATGGCGATCACATATTCCGGCGGCTGGATCCCTGCTGCGGAAGCCCCCACTCCGTAAAGCAGCAGCAGGCTTGCCGCAACCCCGGAAATAACAAATCTGGAGATTCTTGTTTTTTTTGATTCTGCCATTCGCAACCTGATCATATCTTTCCCTCCTGAATGTAAAAAAAGGTCTCTGAAGTTAATAAAAAACGCCGAATCCAACCGGAAAGATTGGATTCGGCGTCATTACCGAAATTATTCAGTTAAACCAAAACAGACCAACCATGAAAAGAGCAGCCATCTGATTTGCTTGAAAAAGCGGAAACCCGCGGCACCGTTTGTTGCTGCTATTATATTCGCACAGGTGTAAAAAGTCAATGAAAAACGGCTTTTAAAAAGCAACTCTTTCCAATTGAAACCGATAAGGGAAAAATGCTTTTCTATATTTACAAAACAGAGGGAAAAAATTATTTTAATACAATCATGCAGGGTTAGGTATTAGAAATAATGATCTGCCCTACGATATCGGCAACGTCTTCACAGCAGTCCAGGCAATTTTCAAAAACATTGTAAAGATTCTGCCTTCGAACGATTTCAATCGTTTCCATCTTGTTAGCCGGGTCGAAAAGCGCACGCATGGCGTCGGTGAACAGTGTATCCCCTTCTTCTTCAATGTGGTTGACGCGAATGGAAATTTCATGGATTTTATTCGGAGCTTTTTTGAAATGTTTAAAAATTGACATCATCTGGCACAGCTCTTTGCAAGCCTGTACAATCAGTTGAATAAATTTTTCGGTAACCTCGTCTTTCTCGGCAATATGCATCATATATACCTGGTTGGCAATATCGTCGATACTGTCAGTGAGGGCTTCGATCGTAGCGATCAGGTTCATCATATCCGGGCGCTCAATGGGTGTGATGAATGCATCTGCAATCAATTCGGCACATTTATGAACATGCTGGTCGCCTTCATGCTCAATTTCTTTCAGCTGCTTAATTTTTTCTACGTTAATCCGGCTGTCCGCAAAAGCAGCCTGCAAGATGGTTGCCGCCTTGTTCGCTATTTGAATCCCCTTTTCAAACAGGCCGAAATAGTCAGGCCCTTTTGAGAAAAAATTACTCATTTTCTACCCTGCCTTTCAGAATTATACAAGTAAGGTTGAAATATAGGTAAACAGTTTGGTCATGAAAAAGCCCAGAGCCAGGCAGACAGGGAATGTAAGAATCCATGCCATAACCATCTCCTTTGCAACGGCCCAGTTGACGTTTGACAAACGCTTTGCGGCTCCTGCGCCCATCATTGCCGACCCTTTTGTGCTGGTTGTGCTGAGCGGGATGCCAGACGCAACCGTTGTGATCAGCATGCAGGCAGAAGCAGATAACTCGGCGGAAAAGCCCTGGTACTTATCCAGCTTGACCATATCAACCCCCATGGTTTTGATGATGCGGTATCCGCCGACGGAAGTGCCAAGCCCCATTACCAGGGCACAAATCAGCATGACCCGGAAGTCAATGGGAATGGAAGCAGGTACCGGCTGTCCTTTTGCCAGTAAAAGGACAAGAACAAAAACGCCCATAAATTTCTGCCCGTCCTGTGCACCATGGCTTGTAGCCATAAGCGCGGCGGAAACAACCTGCCCAATGGAAAACACCCGGTTTGCCTTGGAACGCTTCATCCTCCGGAATAAAAATCCGACGATTTTGGTGACAATGTACGAGGCTACAAACCCCACAACGGTTGAAATAAAAATTCCCCAGAGCACCTTGGCAAATTCTTCCCACCGAAAGGCCGCAAGACCGCGGTAAGCTATCCCGGCCCCCATCAGCCCGGCGATCAGTGCATGACTTTCACTGGTTGGTATTCCGAATTTCCAGGCAGACACCGACCAGATAACGATGGACAGCTGAGCAGCGCAAACGGCAATCAGCGGATTGGCTCCGGTGCCTACATCAACAAGATTGGCAATTGTGCTGGCTACAGCCGATCCAAAACACATGATCCCAATCAGATTAAAGAATGTTGCCATGACAACGGCAACCCGCGGTTTCAGTACTCTCGTGGATACAACAGTGGCAATTGCATTCGGCGCGTCCGTCCATCCATTGACAAAGATGGAGGCACATACCAGAAGAACAGCCACCGGGAGCACAGCAGACATAAAATATCTCCCTTCTTAAATTCGGTTTCCGTAAGATGGTCGTAACATCAAATGAACAAAAAACATCCTATTTTAACAGAATTGCACTCTAATTGTGAGCGCTATCTCCACAATGATTTATTTTATCCTAGAACTAGGGAAATATAATTCCAATCAGGATTTATGAGTTCACCCATCATAAATTTTTAAATGAAGAAAAAAGTCAGATATATATATAATAGTTAATAATATTTTTATAGTATGTTTCCAAAATGTTCCCGCTGAGGAGGGAAAGTATTGACTTGCATGAAATTTTAAGTATCCTTAAAGAAGAAGACCGCAGGGGATAGGAGAAATGCTCCAATGGAAAATACGAAATATTGCCAAACACCGGTTGGAATGATTGGAATTTCAGAATATCAAAATTCCATAACAAAACTGTTCTTTTGCCGCAGCCATATTTTTCGACGAAGTGACAGTCAGGAAACGCCCGTTTTAAAGGAAGCTGCCCGGCAGCTGGCCGAATATTTTTCCGGGAGACGGAAAGTGTTCAGTCTTCCTCTGTCACCGGAGGGCACGGAATATCAGAAGAACATATGGGCGGTTTTGCGGGACATCCCCTACGGGGAAACGCGGACCTACAAGCAGGTGGCACAGGCAGCCGGAAGGCCAGGCTCCTGCCGGGCGGTGGGCACAGCCTGCCACAGGAATCCCATTGCCATCCTAATACCCTGCCACCGTGTCATTGGCTCAAACGGAGGCCTGGTCGGCTATGCGGTGGGGCTGGAAATTAAAAAAACGCTGCTGGATCTGGAAAAATGTAATCATAACTTGGAAGTTCTAGAATAGTAGAACTAAACTGGGGAGGAATTATTTTTATGCCGATAAAAATCGGATGCCATCTCTCGGCTTCCAAAGGATTTTTTGCAATGGGAAGAAATGCTGTTCAAATTGGAGCCAATACATTTCAGTTCTTTACCCAGAATCCCCGGGGGAGCAAAGCGAAAAAACTTGACCCAGAGGATATAAAAAAATTCCGCAAACTGGCAGAAGAGAAGAATTTTACAACCATATTGGCACATGCGCCTTATACGCTGAATGCGTGCTCTGCGGATCCCAAAAAACGGGAGTTTGCTGCCGCCACGATGGAAGATGACCTGCACCGGATGGAATCTATCCCGAACAACCTATACAATTTTCACCCGGGAAGCCATGTCGGGCAAGGTGTTTCCAATGGGATTTTCCAGATTACGGCGCTTCTGAACCGCGTCTTGAAGCCGGAGCAGACAACGACTGTCCTGCTGGAAACAATGGCGGGGAAAGGAACGGAAGTCGGCCGGACTTTTGAAGAACTGCAGCAGATTTTAAACGGGGTTGTCCTGTCCGGAAAAATGGGAATCTGCCTGGACACCTGCCACGTATTTGACGCCGGCTACGATATTGTGAATGACCTTGACGGCGTTCTGAAGGAATTTGACCGGATTATCGGATTGGAAAAACTGCGGGCCGTCCATTTGAACGACAGCCGGAACCCGCTTGGCAGCCACAAAGACCGGCACGAAAAAATAGGAAAGGGATACATTGGACTGGATGCTTTTGAGCGGATCATCAATCATCCGAAACTGCGCGGGCTTCCTTTCCTTTTGGAAACCCCAAATGACTTAGACGGATATGCCGAGGAAATCAAACTGCTGAAAGCCCTTTATCGGGAGCCGCCCTGCTGATGGAATATCTCCTTACAGCTTATGAAATTCTGAAGGCATAAAACTGGTTTGTTTTTTGAATACCTGGCTGAAATACTGTGTGTTCATGCCAAAACCGCATTGCTGTGAAATTTCATAAATCTTGTAATTTTGTTTGCTGCGCAGGAGTAAAATTGCCTTGTAAATTCGGATGTTGGTCAAATACTGAGAGAATTTTACACCGGTTTCCTTGGCGAATAATTTTCCAATGTAGTTTTCATTCATAAAAAGCACTTCTTTAGAAATATAGGCAAGAGAGAGGTTTGAAAACTGTAAATTGCTTTTTATATAATGAATCATTTTCCGTATTGTTGGGCTGTGATCGTTTTTGCTGAATTTTTCACCGGTCGCAACGGCTTCCATCATCAGGATTGCCGCAAACTTCTTTATTTTTTCTTCTTCTCCGATTGATTCAATAGGGAGCAGTTTTTCGACAAAATCACCGGTCTGATCCGGAATCAGTTCAGCAAACAGGTTCAGACAGGACGCAATGCACAAGCCTTTTAGATGCTGCAGGTCCTTAATTTCCAAGGACTCGGCGGCACGATCCAAATTGATGCGGATCAATCTCAGGCTGTCTTTATACAAATCGGGTTCGCACAATTCAGCACCATCCTGTGAAAACCGGAAAACCGGTTTTTGCTCAGTTTCGGATTCGAAAATTTGAATTCCGTATTTCATGCAGAGAACGGTCTGCAAATACATGCCGCGTAAATTTTTCAGATTTCCAGTCCAGCTTTGCATATGGAAAACCGGATTGCCGGTTTGCCGCTGGAGCCAGAGCCCTATTTTTTTGCAGGCTGTCTCCATTTCATTTCGGTTTATGGCGCCGGCGATTAAAACCAAATTTGTTTGGTAAGACAAACATTTGCGAAAATTCTGATTCGGTAAAGCCTGAATGGCAAAACGGGTTGCCTGCTGCTGCTGTTTTGGCGTTAAGCGGTTATCGCACGGAAATACGGCGATACGGACGTTCTGGATTTGAATCCCCAGAAGGTTCCAAATGTTTGCGGAAGAATCATTTTCCAAAGTGCCGCTGAGTACCTTTTGCAGGATCTTTTCTTCTGTTTCGGGCAGAACGGTTTCGCAGTTTTTGATGGCGCTGCTCAGCAGCGCCGTTTCTCGCTGCCTGTTTTTGATGTCGCACCGGGCGCTTTCAATAATATCGGTTAAATCTTTGTCTGCATAAGGTTTCGTAAGGTAATATTTTACGCCGAATCGCATAGCGCGTTTTGCATAGTCGAACTCTGAGTAACCGGAAAGGATCACAAAAATGGTATTCAAACCTTCTTCTGCCGCTTTTGCAATAAGGGTTAAACCGTCCAGGCCGGGCATTTTAATATCTACAATAGCGAGTTCCGGGTTCATCTTTTCCATAATTTTTAAGGCAGCAAGACCGTTTTCTGCCAACCCGCAGATTTCAAAATCATAGTCTTCCCAAACGATGGAGTTGCGCAGTCCCTCCCGGATGATCCGCTCGTCATCAGCAATCATAACTTTCAACATTGATTCTGTCTCCTCAATTCTCCGGCACCATTCCAAAATGAATAGGCTTTTTAAATAGTTTGGCAGGGCAGCTTTATGGTTACACACGTACCTTTTCCGGGGGTACTGGTTATTTTTATGCCATAATCGCCGCCATAATATAAATGAATCCGTTCACGGATGTTGGCAAGTCCGATGCCGCCCTTTTCTCCGCCTTTTGTGCTGGACGAGGCCAATTCCATTTGTTCTTCCGGGGAAATGCCGGGTCCGTTGTCACGAACAGCAATAAGAAAGCAGTTCTCCACCTTGACGGCGGAAACCTGAATAAGGCAGGGGGAGGTCATTTTTTCCAGGCCGTGTTTGATCGAATTTTCTACAATCGGCTGCAGGGTCAGGCGGGGAATAAGCTGATTCCACAACGACGGGTCAACGTCCAGCTGAAAATTGAGCCGATCTTCAAACCGGCTTTTTTGGATCAGAATGTAATCGTTCAGCAGACTGATTTCCTGTTTCAGTGTAATAATATCTTCTTTCGTAGAAATAGAATTCCGAAGAAGATTGGCGAGTGACCGCACCATGGCGGCTATCTGATTTTTTTGCTCCGATTTAGCCATCCAATAAATGGAGTCCAGGGTATTGTACAGAAAATGGGGGTTGATCTGTGCCTGCAATGCCTTCAGCTGAGATTCTTTTGCCAGGATCTGCTTCAAATAGTTTTCTTTGATCAAGTTATTGATTTTTCTGATCATTAAAATAAAATCATTATTCAACTGTCCGACTTCATCACATTTTTCTTCAGGGATTAATGAAATGCCGGATATGTTAAACTCTCCCTGCTGCACGGATTTCATTTTTCTGCTTAGCATTTGAATCGGTTTTGCAATGCTGTTGGAAAAAGAAAATCCAATGATATTGATCACAATGAGCAGCAATAGAAATGCCACGATGGACATGGAGTGCACGACAACCGTATTTTGAAACACCTGTTTATACGGCAGAAAGTATAAATAGGTCCAATTAGTATTGCTTGACGTTTCCCGGCTGAGCAGATATTTTTCATTTTGCATGGTAATGATGGAGTTGGGCGAACCTGGAATTTTCAGTTTCAGAAGTGCTGTCTGGTCGATCTCTTTATTTCGGTAAATGACTTCGCCGTTGTCCGACAGGATGGCGAGTTTTACACGGTAGGGATGAGAAACAGTGGAAACATAATCAACCAGTCTGTCCATATCGATCCGGTAGATTAAAGTTCCAATTTCCTGCAGAGAATTCAGTTTTCGGACATTCCGTGCCGCGATGATATTGCCGTCGGTGCCCTCTGCGCCCATCCAAACCAGTGAACCTCTTTTTCCTTTCAGCTTTTTTTGTATTGGCTGGCTGTAGGCAGGTGTGATATCGATAACACTGTTGCCTACCGTACGGTTTTCGCCATTTTTGGCCATGATGGTGATTGATGACAGGTAAATTTCAGATTGGGCCTGTTCATTTAGATAATTGGACATGACTTTGAATGACTGCGCCTTTTCGTAAATAGAAGTGCTTGAATTGTCGGTTTTTACCAGGTTTGACTGTACCAGCTGGTTCGACAGGTTGGCGAGAGACATGCTTTTTATTTTCTGAAGCTCGTTTTCAATGGCCGTTGAATACAAATCCAGCAGATGAGAAGAGTTGTCAATTAGCTGCTGGTCATAGGTTCTACTGGTGTATTGCAGAAGGTAAAAAGACAGAAAACTGATAATCAGCAGCAGCATATCAAAAATAATAAATATTTTTTTGCGCAGGGAAAGCCTTTGATAAAAGTTTGTCAGACGTTTTGTAAGATTCATTCTTTTCCGAATCATAATATTTTTCACCAGCTATCGGGTTGATTTAGGAAGGTCAGACAGCAGAACCATATTCAATAAAATAATTTCGTATAAAAAGCATAAAAACAATCCCTTTTCATTTTAATAATAGGTATGATTAAAATGCTTGTCAAGTTCAATGAGGAGTTTCCTAAGCAATAATAGCTGAATATTGAACACGAAAGTAAGAAAATTATATATTTTTTTTTGAGACATCTGGTATACTTTTTATATTGATTTGATAAAGGAGAGGATACTATGAAAGCAAAACGTCTTTGTTCACTTGTTCTGGCAGGTGTCATTCTTGCCGGCGGCATGGCAGGATGTTCCGGAAACAGCACATCCCAAAACTCACAATCTGCCTCTGAAGCTGCCGGAAATACTCCTGTTACCCTGAACATTGCCTGGTGGGGCTCCCAGACGCGGAATACATATACGAAAAAACTTTTAGACATGTATCATCAAAAGAACCCAAATGTTAGTTTCAGTGGAACGCCGTCCGGCTACGACAGCTACGAACAAAAGCTGTCTACAGAAGCAGCGGGTGATGAATTACCGGATATTATGCAGATGGATTATTCGTTTATCAGCGAATTTGCAAAAAATGGCTCTCTGGCTGATTTGTCCTCTTATATCAGCAATAACACTATTGATTTATCCAATGCCGACCAGAACCTTGTAGACAGCGGAAAAATTAACGGGAAGCTGTGTGCCGTTGTTATCGCCGAGAACGCTCCTTGCATGGTTTATAATCCGGAAGTGCTGAAAAAGGCTGGTATTGCGGAACCAACCGACGACTGGACATGGGACGATCTTGTCAATAATTCTATTGCGATCCATCAAAAGACCGGGGGATATGGATACGGGACCGATCTTCCAAGCAATGCTGCCGATATGATGTTTAATTATTATCTGAGGCAGTACAGCAAAGCCCTTTATGCGACGGACGGCAAGCAGCTTGGTTATTCGGATGATCAATATTTTATCGATTTTGTGAGCCTGTTTAAAAAGATGCAGGATGCAAAAGCAGAGCCGACGGTAGACGAGTATACTCAAATAGATGCACGCGGCAACGAACAGACCTGCGTTGTACGGGGTGAGGCGGGATATATGTTTGACTGGTCAAATTACCCGTCCCTTGTCGAATCAGCAAATCCAAACCTGAAGCTGGCGGTAATGCCGAATAACAGCAAAACTGTTAAGGCAATGTACCTGAAACCAAGCATGTTCTTTTCTGTGGCCAATAATTCCAAAAATAAAGATAAATGTGCGAAGTTCATTAACTGGTTTATTAATGACCTGGATGCCAATAAAGTAATCAAAGCGGAACGTGGTGTTCCAATTTCTTCAAAAGTCAGAAGCGAGATGCTTTCTTCGCTGACGTCCCAAGGTAAAGCTATGTTCCAGTTTGTCGATAAAGCAGGAAAGATTTCTTCAAAAGTGTCTCCTGCCGATCCGTCTGGCTCAGCAGAAGTAAGAACTGACCTCAATAATGAAGTAGATGCCGTACTTTATGGAAAGAAAACGGCGAAGCAAGCTGCTGCCGATTTCCGGAAAGAGGCCAATGAAGTTCTCAGCCGCAACTCATAATTAACCGGATATACCGGAATAATACAAATTTCATAAAACGGGCGGCCAACTTTACTTAATTCGATAGTCTTTCTGACCGTCCGCTTTTAATTTTTTGAAAAGAAGTGAAATCTTTGACAAAAACGGCATTCCAGTCAAAACGCTCCAAAGATAACGCAACAGGGTATATATTAATTGCCCCATGGCTTATTGGCTTTTTTCTTATGTTCCTTGTTCCAATGGTAATTTCACTTTATCTTTCTTTCACAAATTATACAATGCTCAATGCCCCCAAATGGATTGGGCTGAAAAACTATTCGAGAATGCTCACGGATAAAGATTTCTGGCAGTCGCTGAAAGTGACTTTTTCCTATACATTTATTTTGGTGCCGCTGCGGCTGGCGTTTGCGCTTGCCGTTGCAATGATCCTGAATACGAAGCATAAAGGCCTTGGTGTTTACCGGGCGGTCTATTATATCCCTTCCATCATAGGCGGAAGCATAGCTGTGTCGATTATCTGGAAGGAGATTTTCGGGAACAACGGGGTCCTGATGAGCCTTTTAGGGGCTTTCGGCGTCCATCAGAAAGTATCGGTATTGGGCAATCCGCATACGGCCATATGGGCAATCATTTCCCTTGGAGTATGGCAGTTTGGTTCTTCCATGCTTATTTTTTTGGCGGCACTGAAGCAGATCCCGGCCACCTACTATGAGGCGGCAAGAATCGACGGCGCAGGTTCATTCTGTATTTTCCGCAAGATTACGCTTCCAATGATTACGCCGGTTATTTTTTTCAATCTTGTTTTACAGCTTATCAATGGTTTCAAGGTCTTTACAGAAGGATACATCATTACGGACGGCGGACCCATGAACAGCACGCTGTTCTATGTTCTGAACCTGTACCGCAGGGCATTCACCTATTTTGATATGGGCTATAGTTGTGCGCTGGCATGGATTTTGATCCTGATTATGGGTATTTTTACGGCTGTCCTTTTCAAAACACAAGACAGCTGGGTATATTATGAAAAGAAGTGAGATTTGAAGTGAGTTCCAGTGTGAAAAAAAGGCTGCGTTCCGTCCGATTCCATTTTCTGACGATCCTTTTGGGCCTGATTATGATCTACCCATTGGTTTGGCTGCTGATGAGCTCGTTCAAAAGCAACCGGACCATGTTCCAGAATACCTTTTCCCTCTGGCCCACGGAATGGGATATCCTTAAAAACTATCAAAGCGGCTGGAGCGGTGTTTCCGGTATCCCGTTTGGAAAATTTATTCTGAATACTCTGATCGTTGATTTGATTGGGACGGCGGGCTGCGTCGTATTTTCTGTTATGGCAGCATACGCATTCGCACGGATTCAGTTTGTTGGAAGAAAATTCTGGTTTACCTGCTGCATCATTACCATGTTAATTCCATCGCAGGTTATGGTTGTGCCGCAGTACATCATTTTTAAAAAAATGGGGCTTATCAATACGCTGATTTCCCTCGCCCTTCCGTGGTTCTTTGGAACGGCATTTTTCGTGTTCCTGATTATGCAGTTTATCAGAGGATTGCCCATTGAGCTCGACGAAGCGGCGGAAATTGACGGTTGTTCAAGAATTGGTATATTCTTCCGAATTATTTTTCCACTTACATCTCCTGCAATTGTTACATCAACGATTTTCTCATTTTACTGGATTTGGCAGGACTTTTTCCAGCCACTTGTGTTCATGAGCAAACCGCAGCTGTATACGGTTTCCCTGGCTTTGAATCTGTTTTTGGATCCGAACTCTCTGAACAATTACGGTGGGCTTTTCGCCATGTCTATTATTTCTTTGATACCGGTCATTGCCATTTTCCTGATTTTCCAGAAATACCTGGTGGAAGGGATCGCGACAACCGGTATGAAAAACTAATCTCTCTTTTAGCCCTTCGGTTTATACCCCCCGAGCGTTTGTGACCTTGATATTCTAATCCCCGAAGTGTAAGATTCCTTATTGTTTTGAGATTAGCATTTGTTTTTAAGGTGGCATTGACATGAGAGAAGGATGCTGTACGGATACGGAGAAATATTTTGTATTGAATCGTTCCACAACTGTAACGGCAGAGTACGAATTAACAGTTCCACAGAAAAATGCCGTAAAAATTTTGGGAAGGGATATCCGGACAGCCCTTAAACCGGCAAAGGACAGTTCTAGAAAACGCAGTGAAATCATTTTGCGCCATTCACAGACTGGAAAGCTGCCGGAAGAATGTTACCGCATTGATTTTGACGAAGACACAAATGCCCTTTTTGTTTCGTCAAATGACGATTTGGGAGCAGTTTATGGATTGCTGCATATCAGTGAATGCTATTTAGGCTTCCATCCGTTTTTTTTCTGGACAGAACAGATCCCTCAGCCTGCGAAAGAGATTCAAGTTGCCAAAGCACCGTTTGAATCCAAACCTGCCAGAATTCGGTACCGGGGCTGGTTTGTAAACGATGAGGTGCTCCTGCTGGGCTGGGGCCGCTCCCCGTACTGCAGGGAAGTCTGGGAGCCCGTTTTTGAAACGCTTCTGCGCTGCGGCGGAAATATGGTGATTCCGGGGACGGGGAAGACCAGCCTGGAAAACCGGCAGCTCGCCTCAGATATGGGCCTTTATATAGCGCATCACCACGCAGAACCGCTGGGAGCCGAAATGTTTTCCAGCGTTTATCCTGACAAGGAACCCAATTATGATAAAAATGCGCCTCTTTTTGAGGCCTTGTGGGAAAAAGCCGTTCGGAACCAGAAAGACAAAAAAGTTATCTGGGCCTTAGGTTTCCGCGGGCAGGGGGACTGCCCATTTTGGGGGAGGGAACCGGAATACAATACGCCTGAAAAAAGAGGAGAGCGGATCAGCTCCATTATCCGGAGACAGGCTGCCATTGTCCGCAAATATGTCCGAAATCCGGTCTTTGTCACCTACCTGTACGGGGAAACCATGGATCTATACCGAAAAGGCTGTCTGGATATCCCTGAGAATATCATCAAGGTATGGTCCGACAATGGTTATGGGAAAATGGTTTCACGCCGGCAGGGAAATGTGGACAATCGTGTTGACGCTCTACCGCAGGATGGCAGAAGCCGGCATGACGGAGTCTATTATCATGTGACGTTCCATGACCTTCAGGCTTCCAACCATTTGACTATGTTTCCCAATTCTCCGGAACTGATTAAAAATGAATTGCAAAAGGCATTTAGGTCGGGTGCCGGAGAATTTCTAATAGTCAACTGCGGGAATATCCGGCCGCACCTTTATTTTCTTGACCTTGTCCGCAGAATGTGGACGGACGGCACGGTTGATATTGAGAAGCACCGGATCGGTTTTTGCTCTGCCTGTTATCCGGAATCAGGCCGGAGGGTTGCGGAATATTTCAAAAAATACTCAGAACTTCCGGTTCAGTACGGTCCGTTTTCCGATCAGCGGGCCGGGGAGCAGTTTTACCAGTATCCTGCGCGGTACCTGATGGAGCATTTAATCCAGGGCCGGCAAAATGAACCGGAAGAGCGGCTGCTTTGGGCTACGGGAAAAGTTCCCTATCCCCGGCAGGTGGAATGGTACCGGGGCAAATGTGCGGAAAAGATGGACGCATGGCGAGAATTTTGCCGGCAGGGAAGGGAACTCCAAAAAGAAATGCCCCCGGCTGAGGGACAGCTTTTTTCGGATACTGTTTTGCAGCAGGGTATTCTCCATTTTTCCGGCTGCAGCGGTGCAGTGGAAATGTGCATCAGCATAGAAAAATTCCTGAATAAAAATTATTTAGAAGCGTTCCTGTGCGCCAACCGTGCCCGGAGGGCTTTTCAGCTTGGCGTAGATGCCCTTCGGTCTTCCGAACATGGAAAATGGAAAAACTTTTATCGAAATGACTGTCTGACCAATTTGAGCCTGACAGTGTACTGCATGGACGTCCTGCGAAAATATTACCGTGTTTTCGGTGATGCGCCGGATTATGTAACGTGGGAAAGAAAGTATTTGATGGATAAAAGCCAGAAAAAAATAGCCCTTCAGACAACAACCAGCAAGCAGCTGTCGGACGATGAACTGTTTGAACGCCTGTCGCATCAGCTGTGAATCCCCTTTTGGCTGCTGTCCAATTGGAATTTTCCATAGGAAGACGCTGTAATTTTGCCGCTGTCTCATTTCGCGGGACGGCGGCTTTTCTGGATCCTGAATATCTTCTTAGGCGGCTGAGTTCCCGGATTTTAAAATGAAAATCCATTTTATTCATAAGGGAATTCTGTAACACAATGAAAGAGACGCCATAAAATGTTATAGAGAAACAAGTTCTACTGAACGTGTTAGGAGGATGATTTTATGGATAGAAATCGCTCCGAGGCAGCCAGCCAAGCGAATCAAAATTCAGGAAATATTAAAGAAGCAGTCTGCATCAATGCTGCGCGTGTATATGATTCGTGCAGTTCAAAAGAATATACAGCCTATAAGTAAAATGGCAAAAAGAAGAACTCAAGTTTGAATTCATTCGGCTTTGCACCTTTCTGTTTCGTATAAACAATTTTGCTAATAACTGATTTCAGCAATTCGTTTTGCCGCTGTGGGGAAGAATTTTCATAAAGGTTTAAGACATTTTGAATTGCTTCATACTGGGTTTTTAAGTCGTGTGGTTTTTGCTTTTCAGCGATATGGCTTTTTGCTAAATTCAGCTTGCCGAGCTTTTCATTTAGAGCTTTCTGACGCTGCAAGAATTCGTCTGCCGAGTAGATACCCTGTTCCAGTAAATCATGTGATTTGTCAAGTTGCCGGCCTATTGTCTGCCGTTCGGTTTCAATACTTTTGATGGCCTCTTTATATGGGCTCTGCTGTGGATTCGGTCTGTCCTGTGAATCTAGATAGATATTTTTTAGCTTATTGCGCAGCGCAGCAATAACAGTCTCCTCAACAAGCAGCAGGGAGATGGAAACCATGCAGCCGCGCTTTGGACACATCAGTCGGGAGCCGCCGCGGCGCATTTGCTGCCTTTGCATTAGGCCGCCGCAGTGTTTGCAAAAAAGAAGTCCGGCCAGAGGGTTCTTAACTTGACCGGTATTGCTCGGCGGATGCGCATGGAAAGATATGGCACGCTGCGTTTTTTCAAACAGCTTTTCGCTGATAATCGCTTGGTGCATTCCATTTACAACGGTCCATTCGCTGCGGGGATGACAGGCATATTTCGTTTTAAAATCATCTTTTTTCCCTTTCCGAATTTGTGTTTTCTGGTTCCAGACAATTTTTCCGGTATAAGTGGGGTTCTTCAGGATTTTCATGACGGAAATTTTGACAAACTGTTCTGAACGGTGCGGTTTTGCCCCCATGGAGTTGACGATATCTGCGATCTTCTGGCAGCCATAGCCCTGATTAGCGTACAAGTCAAACATCATACGGACAAATTTGGCTTCAGTTTCGTTAATTTCTAATGTTGGGCGTTTATCCATATAGGCTCTGCGGTACCCGTATGGAGGATTGGCAATATAGCCTCCGTCTTCAATGGTGCGCTTTATTCCGCGCTGCATCCGGTGCTTGATAACTTTCAGTTCCTGCCGTGCCATAAAGGATTCAAACTCGGAATAGGTTTCGTCCATATCATTATTTAAATCATATATCTTGCGCGGCGTGATGATTTGGGTATTGGAATTTTTCAGCGTTTCAAGAATTACGCCCTGGTCGCTCATGGAACCGCGTCCCAGCCGGTCAATATCCATGCAGAGCACTGCGTCATATTTTCCCTGTTCTACGTCAGCAAGCATTTTCAGCATTTGGGGACGGGTGTAGAGGCTTTCACCTGAAACGACCTCTTCGTAAGTCTCTGAAACCGTCAGGTCATTCTTCTGCGCAAATTCCAGCAGGGTTTTTCTGTGCCGTTTTAATGTTTCATCCACCGTGTCGGTAAGCTCTTCGGCACGTGATTTTCGAAGGTACATGGCAACAGTCGTCAAAATGACTCACCTTCTGATAAGCATAAAATTCCGTTACGGCGGCATCCCATTCTATAGCAGCCATTCCAATTTTGGAATGGCTGCTATTATTTTTCTGCCGTACAGAGATGCGGAAAACCGCTCTCTTCCAACATAGATATGAAAAACGCGAATGGATTATAGCAAAGTCCTGAAATTGAGTATGAATGTGAGGCGAGAACATAAATGCAGCGGAATAGAACGCAATCCTTCAAGATAATATTTCGAAAATTTTCAAATGCACGGTTCAGTGAAATGTTTCACAACGAATAGGACAATCCAAAGTGATCATAAAATCAGACAAAGAGGGCGGGGATATTGCGGAAGAAGGATATAGGGAAACCTACGGTTGTAACCCATATGCCTCCGGGTACGCCGGAACAGGTGGCCGCAAACCGCGAACACCTGAGAAGCGCATGCGAAAGTGCAATGAGTGAACTGGCCGGACATCCGGTTCAGGTGACACTTCACTGGCCGGACGAAAAAAGCCGGACGCAAAAGTAAAAAAGCCGGAGCAGCCAGCCTTTCGTGATGGCTGCCCCGGCTTTTTGCTTTAAAGCATAGAGAAGATGGGTCTCTTTCACCTGTTTCTGGCGCTGTGATATTTAGACGCAGAAAGGGTGTTGCAGTGCCTTTTGCTGTTTGTATGCTGTTTGGAGCCAAACGCACGCGCTTTACCAGGAACTTTCGAAAAGGAACGGGATTTATTGCTTTTCATTGCCGTAACGTGGATGGTATGATGTTTCATTTGATATCCATTCATTTTTTTCAAAACCAAATCCGCATTGGCTGCCTCTATTTCAACAACCGAATGGTCTTTGTAAAGGCTGATACTGCCGATCGCACGGATAGGCAGTCCGGTTGTTTCCACGATGGTGCCAATAATATAATCTGCATTGATTTTGCTGTCAGTCCCGATATTGATATTTAACCGGGTTTTCCCTGCCTGAGAAGAATAGGGCTCACCTTTTTGGACATTTCTGAGCTTCCTCGTATTATCGCTTTTCTCATAAATGATTTTGCAGAGGGCTGCCGCAACTTTTTTTACGTTATATCCGTTTTGCTCCAGTTCGTCAACAAACGATATCCATTCCAGGCTAGCGTTTCCATCGAGGAACAGCTTGATTTTTCCTTTAAATTTATTAAGATGCCGTTTTTCAATCTCTTCTGTGCTGGGAAGAGATTTTTCCTGGATGCTCAGACCCATGTATTTTTCCAGAGAATGCACCCGCCTGAGCTGGGACCGGCCGGCTGCCAGGGTATAGGATATTCCGGACTTGCCCGCGCGCCCTGTGCGCCCGATGCGGTGTATGTAATATTCATCTTCATCGGGAATATCATAATTAAACACGGCATCTACATTCTGAACATCAATTCCTCGTGCTGCAACGTCGGTGGCAACCAGCAGGCCGATTTGTCCGCTTTTAAAATCATTCATTACCTGACTGCGTTGATTTTGTTTTAAATCGCCGTGCAGGCCGGATACCTGGAACCCATTTTCTCCCAGCTGCTTACAGAGCTCATTCACCTTTTTTTTGGTATTGCAAAAAATCAGAGCCCGTTTTGGATGGTGATACGCCAGCAGCAGTTCCAGCGCATCGGTTTTTTCATCTCTGGGAACATTACAGTAAAACTGAGTAATGTTATCCACCGTCTTTTGTCCTTTGTCCACCGCTATCATCTGTGGATCGGTCTGAAAATCTTTAGTAATTTTGAGGATTTCGGGTGACATAGTCGCACTGAATAAAACGGTCTGTCTGTGTTCTGGAGCCTGCCTGAGAATTGTTTGAATGTCTTCTATGAAACCCATATTCAGCATTTCGTCCGCTTCGTCCAGGACAACTGTTTTCAGATTTTCGAGTGACAGCGTCCTGCGCCGCATGTGATCCATAATGCGGCCGGGTGTCCCCACGATGATCTGTGCCATACGCAGCTGGCGAATCTGGGGCGGCATGGGCTCGCCGCCGCAAACCACTGATACTTTAATATTTTGCAGGTATTTTGAAAACTTTCGGATTTCTGTGCCAGTTTGCATGGCAAGTTCACGAGTAGGGCTCAAAATCAGAATCTGTCCTTTTTCCTTATTGCTTTGAGCAACCATCTGGACAACAGGTATTCCAAATGCGGCAGTTTTTCCTGTGCCTGTATTGGAACGCCCGATTAAATCTTTGCCGTCCAGCAATACGGGAATCGCACCGATCTGTATATCGGTTGCCTCGGTGTATCCGATTTCTTCAACTGCCCGCAGAATTTCTGGGATCAGATTCATTTCACTAAATTGCATTAATTCAATTCCTCATTTTCTTTTCTCTGTTCAGTATTTTACTTTATTAGCATATCACGAAATCATCAGGGAATAAGTGCGCCATGCATTTATGATATCTTGATATTGGGGCTGTGTTCATGGCTGCGCGTGATTGGTATCAAGATCTGCCTTTTCACAAATATCGATACAAGCCGATTTGCAATCCGATTGTGAGCGATAGGCGTATCGGCGCTATCAAAGATTTTTACGGTTGCTTCGTTCAGAGGCGTTGTCCCCAGAAACCGTGGTTTATAAATAAAACAATGTTGACAAACATTTAACAGTGGTGGTATATTTTAAATATCGTATCAATATAAAACCGCTAAACATGCAAATTAAAATGTAAGGAGTGTTTCAGTATGAAAGCAGCACGGTGGTACAGCCCAAAAGACATTCGAGTTGATGAAGTTCCGGAACCTCAGGTTACCGATGACAGCGTTAAGGTTAAGGTTAAATGGTGCGGAATCTGCGGGAGCGACCTGCACGAATACCTGGCGGGCCCGATTTTTATCCCTGTTGGGAAGCCGCACCCGCTTTCCGGTGAAACCGCACCGGTGATCATGGGCCATGAATTTTCCGGAGAAGTTACCGAAGTCGGCAGAAATGTCACCAATGTAAAACCCGGCGACCGGGTTGTTGTCGAACCTATTTTAGCGTGCGGAACCTGCCCGGCCTGCCGTCAGGGAAAATATAATCTTTGCTCTAAGCTTGGTTTTCACGGTTTGGCTGGCGGAGGCGGAGGCTTTGCGGAGTACACGACTTTTTCTTCTAAATTTGTCCATAAGATTCCGGATTCCCTCAGTTATGAAAAGGCCGCTCTGGTTGAACCAATGTCTGTGGCCCTGCATTCCCTTCAGGTTGGTTCTTTCCAGATTGGCCAAAGCGCTATTGTGGCCGGCGCAGGCCCCATTGGCCTGGCAACGGTAGAATGCCTGAGAGCGGCCGGTGCCAAACAGATTATTATGATTCAGCGCAAATCCATCCGCCAGAAATACGCGCTGCGCTCCGGCGCAGATGTCGTTTTGGATCCGAACGAAGTAGATGTAGTTTCTGAAGTGCGCAGACTGACCGGCGGAATCGGTGCGGATATTGCTTTTGAAACCACCGGGTCAGAGCAGTGCTATAAGCTGGCTCTGGACAGCATCCACTTCAGCGGGACTTTAGTCGTTACCAGCATTTGGGAAGACGAGATCCGCTACAATCCGAATTCCATTGTTATGTCGGAGAAGAAGATTATTGGAAGCATTTGCTACAATAACGATTTTCCTGCCGTCATTGCCATGATGGCAGATGGAAGGATCAAAGCCGAAGGGTATATCACCAAGCGGATTGCGCTGGACGATATTGTTGAGGAAGGCTTTAAGACCTTGACAGGACCTGCCAAAAAAGCGCAGGTAAAAATTATCGTAACGCCGGACAAGTCCCTTCTGTAAAGAGTCCGCGCTGATTATTCTGTGACCAGATAAAAGCCGCCGGTCCCTGTGAAAATGGGCCGGCGGCTTTTCCTATCCTGTATATTCCTGTTCAAAAGAATATTTAGAAGACAGAAGAGTCTATTTCACTCCCGATAAGCACGAACTGATCGAGCAGGCAACCAGCGTCCGCATCCGCAGCGCTTCCGTCATCAAGGTTTTTCTCCATCTGGAACCGGTGCCGTTCAATCAGGGATTCTATTCTGTGGATATGAATTTCTTCTTTGATGTCTGCCTGGACATTTTCAGCCCGCAGTCGCCCGGATCTACAATTGTACATGGGGTCTGCACAGCCAATAAACGGGTTATCCTGTACGGCAGCGAAGGGAATGCAAAAATGTTTGTTTCCGGAGTCGGGGAAGACCCCGATGTGGAAGCATCAACGGGAAAAGTTTTGCCAAAAGCTGCCTGTGAGGTGTCTGAGCCGATCGGCCTTTCCGCAAAAATCTGCGAGCGTCCGCCCCAAGGATGCGATATATGCAGCAGAATACCGGAAAGTATCTGCTCCAGGTATGGCGCAGAATTTGATTACGGATGCACCCATTCGGTGTATGCTACGATCGGGCTGTTCACAATTGTCCAGCTGATCCGCACGGTGCCGATGCTGGTGCCGACCTATGAATTCTGTATCCCGGAGAAAGAAAGTGCCCCAACTTCCGACGGCCCACGCGAAATGTTCAGCCGCATAGAATTTCCAACCGAGGATTTTTTCCCTCCAAAAGTTGGGGATAAGGCCGCAGAGTCCGCGAAATAAATATCCCATTATCCCCACTTGATTTGGCTGTCAGGTGGGGGGTTTTGCTTTTTACAGCGGAAATTCCAACCGCCATTTTATTTCTTTTGAAGCCGGGCGTAGTTTGCCATCAGCTTTTTGGTCCCGGATTGGTCAAAAGCGATTTCAAGCAGAGTGTCGTTTCCCATTGGTACGGCGGAGAGGACCATGCCTCTCCCGAAGGTCTTGTGGATCACGGTATCTCCGGCACGAAATTTTTCTGCGGATTTTTCCGCTGCGGGTTTCCAGGCTGCCCCAAAACTGTGCGAGACTGCCGAATGCGTGCGGTAGGACGGTGCGGAAGGTCTAGCTTCCGGTGCCGGTGTTTTTCTTTCGTAGGCGCGGGAAACCTCCAGCAGTTCTTTAGGGATTTCCTCCGCAAAACGGGAAGGCTGGTTGCGCTGAGTGCTCCCAAAAATCATTCGGCTGCCCGCGCAGACAAGGTGCAGTTCCTCTTTTGCGCGCGTAATGGCTACATAGGCAAGACGGCGTTCCTCTTCAATCTGAGACGGATTGAAAATCGCCTGTATCCCGGGGAAAATGCCCTCTTCAAACCCGGGGAGAAATACCACGGGAAATTCCAGCCCCTTAGCGGAGTGCATGGTCATCATGACCACGCTGTCGGAGGAGCTGTCATAATTGTCAATATCTGCAAGCAGTGCCACTTCTTCCAGATAGCCCGGCAGGCTTGCCTCGTCTCCATTTTCTTCTTCATACTGGATCAGGCTGGACGTCAGTTCGTTGACGTTATCAATGCGGTCCTGAGCGTTTTCATCTCCAGAAGCCGCAAGTGCTTCCACATAGCCGGTTTTTTTCAGCATCAGCCGGTAGAGGTCTGCCAAACTGGTTTTTCCTTCCAATAAAATGCTATTCATGTCTTGAATCATGTTGGCAAAGTCGGTCAGCTTTTTGGCCGACCGCTGAAGAGGCTGAAATTCTTCGGCATGTTTCAGGACGTAAAACAAGTTTTCTCCGATTCCGGCAGCAATCTGTGTCGCTGCCGCCACAGTCTTGTCGCCGATAGCCCGTTTGGGGCAGTTGATAATACGCAGCAGGCGTATTTCATCACTGGGGTTGCAGATGACACTCAGGTACGCAATCATGTCCCGGACTTCTTTGCGGTCGAAAAAGCGCAGTCCGCCTAAAACGCGGTGGGGGATAGAAGATTTGGTGAAAGCGCGTTCCAAGGTATTCGATTGGGAATTCATGCGGTACAGGACCGCGAAATCGGAAAAGTGCCGGCCGGCTGAAACTTCGTCCAAAATTATTCCCGCAATGTAAGCTGCCTCATCCTGCTCATTGAATGAAACATGAGCGTCTATTTTTTTACCGGCTGGGTTTTCCGTCCAGAGGGTTTTCCCTTTCCGATTTTCATTGTTGGCAATCACGGCGTTTGCGGCGCTGAGAATCGTTTTCGTGGAGCGGTAGTTTTGCTCCAGCCGGATGACGTGAGCATTCGGGAATGTTTTCTCGAAACTTAGGATATTTTCAATCGTGGCACCGCGGAACTGATAGATGCTCTGATCGTCATCGCCGACGACGCAGAGATTTCGGCTTTTTTCCGAAAGCAATTTTACAAACAAATACTGCGCACGGTTGGTATCCTGATATTCGTCCACGAGGATATACCGGAAACGATTTTGGTAATAGTCCAAAACATCCGCATTCTTCTGAAAAAGCCGGATCGTGTTAAAAATCAGGTCGTCAAAATCCATAGCATCGGCATTTTTCAGCCTTGACTGGTATTGACGGTACAGCAGCCCGATTTTGGCGGCGCGTTCATCATTGCCCGCGTCGCGCAGATATTCTTCCGGACCGATCATTGCGTCTTTGGCGTGGGAAATTTCGGACAGAGCCGATTTATAGGAAATTTTTTTGTCGTCGATCCCGAGTGCTTTCTGGCATTCTTTCATCAGGCGTTTTGAGTCATCCGAATCGTAAATGGCAAAGTGGCTCGAAAAACCAAGCCGGTCGGCGCTGCGGCGGAGCATGCGCGCGCATGTGGAATGGAATGTGGACGCCCATACCTCTTCTCCGCGTTTGCCAAGCAGGGAGGAGAGGCGTTCCTTCATTTCGTTGGCCGCTTTGTTGGTGAAGGTAATAGACATAATTTTCCATGGCGGACATGGATTTATCGCAAGCGTATCACAGGCACTTTCTGGGAGGGGTGCCCCTGTCTCCAGACAGCGGGAGATTTCGTCCAGCAGCCCGGTGTCCGGCTCCTGTTTCACTTCGCTGCTGTGGTAGGCGTCCCCAAAACGGACGATATTGGCAATCCGGTTGACCAGCACGGTCGTTTTTCCACTCCCGGCACCCGCCAGCACCAGCAAGGGGCCGTTTACGGCAAAAACCGCCTCCCGCTGCCGGCTGTTCATGCGGGAGAACTCGTGTTCCAGAACCTTTTTCCGCAGTCCGATAATCTTTTCCTGATTCCAATCCGTCAATGATTCCACCGCCATATGTAAAATTACAGACTATTTTTCTTTTCCTGCCCGTCCATTGTAATATATTCCGGATAAAATAGCAAATCCACAAGAACAGGCGCCGACCGGTTTCCATTTCCGGACGGCGTCTTCTTTTCGAGACAATAACACCCAAAAGTCTTATCAGATTATTCCGAGCGGCTCAGGCGAGAATATTAAGCAAAACACCGGCTGCCACAGCAGAACCGATAACACCTGCGACATTCGGCCCCATAGCGTGCATCAGCAGGAAATTGCCCGGATTTTCTTCCTGACCAACTTTCTGGGAAACACGGGCCGCCATAGGAACGGCGGAAACACCGGCGGAACCGATCAGCGGATTGACCTTGTAACCGGTGGCGTGGCACATCAGTTTGCCGAGCAGGACACCGCCTGCTGTGCCGAAAGCAAACGCAAACAAGCCCAGAACAATAATTTTAATTGTACTGGGACTCAGGAAAGAAGTGCCCGTTGCCGTAGCTCCGACCGTGGTGCCCAGAAAAATTGTAATAATGTTCATCAGTTCGTTTTGAGCGGTCTTTGAGAGCCGATCCGCCACGCCGCTTTCCTTCATCAGATTGCCCAGCATCAGCATACCGACCAGCGGAGCCGCGTCGGGAAGGAGCAGGGAAATCAAAATGGTAACGATAATCGGGAATAGGATTTTCTCAAGTTTGGAAACCGGGCGCAGCTGTTCCATTTGGACCATACGCTCTTTTTTCGTCGTAAGGGCTTTCATAATCGGAGGCTGGATGATGGGGACCAGTGCCATGTAAGAATAGGCTGCAATAGCGACGGAACCCAGGAGCTTTGGGGCAAGTTTGGAAGTAACAAAGATGGAAGTCGGGCCGTCGGCGCCGCCGATAATTGCAATGGAACCGCACTCTTTCGGAGCAAATCCAAGAAGTGCCGCACCGACAAAAGTAATGAAAATCCCCAGCTGGGCGGCTGCGCCGAGCAGGAAGCTTTTCGGGTTTGAAATCAGAGGTCCGAAATCCGTCATGGCGCCGACCCCGAGAAAAATCAGCGGCGGATAGATCCCCAGCTTAACGCCGAGGTACAAGTAATAAAACAGCCCGCCGGCCTCGGAACCTTTTGGCGACGCCATAATAGGCGGGTACAGATTGACCAGCAGCATACCGAACGCGATAGGCAGCAGCAGGAGCGGTTCGAATTTTTTCTTGATTGCCAGATAAAACAGCACACACGCAATAGCTACCATAATGTAGTTGCGCCAGTCGTTCGTGGCAAATCCGGAGCTTTGAGCGATTTTTACAACTGCGTTCCAAAAAGAACTTAAAATTTCCATGCCTTTATCAGTCCTATTCTTGTTATATTACGGATTTTAAAACGGGCGGGTATTTTCCAGCAAACCTGCTGTTCTCCACGCAGAACCGGTCTGGCGGGGGGCACGGCTGATGTGTGTAACGACGGCGTCCGGACCGGCACAGTATACAGCTGCTGCGGCAATTACTGCCGCAATTTCCTGCGGAATTCCTTCGTCCGAGGCAGGGGAAGCGGACGGCACAAGATCCGCGGCAGCCGGTTTTTGCTCCGGAGCCGGAACATCCGGCCGGTTATTCTTCGAATGCCTTGTCTGAATACCGTTGATAATTGCCCCATATCCCTTTATGATATACGTTAAGCAGATTAAAACGACAAATACGACTACCAAACCTGTGATTACCACAGTCCAACAAAGCTGCCAGTCCATAATCAATCCTCCGATGCCTTTTTAATATTGTCAAAATAATAACATGTATAATTTATTATTATACTCATATTATCTGTAATTTCAATCGAATTCAACATTTTTTAGCATTTCATTTTCACGACGGTTCAGAAAATTCCCCTCTAAATCCCCATTTTTTAGGCAGCACCCAGGCTGACGTTTTTATTTGCACGGCCCTCTCTTGCATACGGTCTGTTTTCTCAGTATAATGTAAAATGATTGATAGATAATGTTTGAAAAGAGGCTGCGGCAGCTTGACAAATGATGAATTTCGGCGTTCATTCCGCGTTCCGTTCCATAACAGCCTTGGGTTGGCTGTCTACAGCTGCGGCGTACAGAAATGCGGTTCCTGCCATTCCTGGGGACCTGCCGTTCGGGATCATTACCTCATCCACTGCATTGTATCCGGGCGCGGAACGTTCCGCTGCGGGGGAAAACAGTACCGGCTTTCGGCGGGAGACGGCTTTTTGGTAGTTCCCTCTCTGATCATTTCGTATGAAGCAGATCGGGATGATCCATGGGAATACTGCTGGGTAGGGTTTAACGGCGCCGACGCGAAACGGCTGATGGAACAGACCGGCCTTTTAAACCGCGAACCCGTTTTCCACTACGGCCAAAACAGCCGCCTTCAGGATCTCATGATGGGGATTTGCAATGTGTCCGGTTCAGGACCCAGCAATGAAGCACGCATGGAATCCGGTCTGCTGCTGTTTTTGGCCGCTCTGATGGACCGGTACGGCAAACCGGTTGCCCCGCGCGGAAACGGCTATGAATACGTCCGGAAAGCGATTAAATATATTGATTATAATTATTCCGGAAACATCAGCGTTGGCAGTGTTGCCCAAAATGTGGGTGTCAGCCGAAGCCATCTGTACCGGTTGTTTATGCGCCATATCTCCATGCCGCCGAACGAATACCTGATGCGTTACCGAATCAATAAAGCGGCCGCTCTTTTGAAAACGGGAAGACTGACCGTCGGCGAAACCGCCTATTCCACGGGCTTTTCGGATCAGCTGTATTTTTCAAGGGTCTTCAAAAAATATATGGGGGTTCCCCCAAGCCGCTATATGGCGGACGGTTTGGCGCCCGGTGGTAAGAAGGAGAACACATGAGCAGTGCAACCGACAGGATCCTGGAGTGGTCCAGAGAAATTGAAACATCTGGCATTACGGGGTGGGATCGGCTCCCGGAAATTTATCTCTATATGGATCAGGTGCTGACCTACATGAACAAGCAGCTGCAATTATACGCGCGTGATGAAAATGAGTGCCTGCTGACTTCCAGTATGATCAACAATTACGTAAAAGACGGTGTCCTTCCCCGCCCGGCTCAAAAAAAGTACACCCGTGAGCACCTTGCCATTCTAACCGTTATCTGTATGCTGAAGCAGGTTTTGTCCATCCAGGACATTTCGCTGCTGATGAAGATCCTCCTAAAAAATGCGTCCCACAGCGAAGTCTACAACCGATTCTGCGAAGCACAGTCGTCTGCACTGAAGGATGTCTGCGCACGCATGGAAAAAGCGGCTCCCCATGGAGAAGCAGAGCTGACCCAGCTGGCAATTGAACTTTCGGTAGAAGCAAATGCGCGGCGGACTGTGGCCGAACGGATTTTAAGTGAGCTGGCCGCTGATGAAGATGAGGGAGAAAAAACGTCTTCTCACAAAAAAAAGTAAAACCATTGGATTTTTACAGCCTGCAGAGCCACAATTCCGATTAACCATAAATCCATTTTCACATAATATATAGAGGTAGTGTGAATTTTAAGGAGGGGTTTTCCTTTGTGTGGAATTGCAGGCTTTTGCGATTATGAGGACGACTTTACCGATGAGGCTCCCTTTCTTGGACATCTCGTCCGCCGCATGGGTAATACTCTCAGGCACCGCGGCCCTGATGAAAACGGCATTTTTCTTTCCTGCCATGCCGCATTTGCCCACCAGCGGCTCGCCGTAGTGGATCCGGAAGGCGGGAAGCAGCCGATGACGGCTTATGCCGGTGGATACCGGTATACCGTTGTTTATAACGGTGAACTGTATAACAGCAGTGAGCTTCGCAGGGAACTGGAAGCCGCGGGCTACCTTTTTGACACAAACAGCGACACGGAAGTGCTGTTAAAATGCTATATGCAGTTTGGCAGCGGCTGCGCCAAAAAGCTCAACGGGATTTTCGCTTTTGCCGTTGACGACGAAAGGCACAACTGCTGTTTCCTCTGCCGGGATCGCTTTGGAGTAAAACCTCTCTTTTATACTCTGACCGGGGGACGGCTGGTTTTTGGTTCGGAAATCAAAGCCCTTTTTGAATATCCCGGAGTGAATCCGGTGCTGGATCGCGAGGGCCTTTGTGAAGTGATCGGGGTTGGTCCCGCGAGGACGGCCGGCGTTGGGGTCTTCCAGGGCATTCATGAGCTGAAACCAGGCTATTGTGCCAGATTTGACCGCAGCGGTTTGCACACAGTCCCTTATTACCGCCTGGAAAGTTACCAGCACTCCGACAGCTATGAGGAAACAGTCCAACAGGTGCGCTATCTGGTGGAAGATGCCGTCACTCGGCAGCTTATCTCCGACGTCCCGCTTTGCACGTTTCTTTCGGGCGGATTAGATTCCAGTGTTATTACGGCGCTGGCGGCGCAGAATTATCAAAGCAGGGGAAAGGTCCTTTCCACCTATTCGTTCGATTTTGCGGGCAATGATCAGTATTTCCATCCGACGGCATTTCAGCCGGACTCGGATAAACCGTGGAGCCGAAAAGTGGCGGAATTCTGCGGAACACATCACAGAAATCTTGTCTGTGACAACCTGAGCCAGGCAGACTGCCTGTATGACGCAGTTGATGCCAAAGACTTGCCCGGAATGGCCGATGTGGATTCTTCCCTCCTGTATTTTTGCCGGTTGGTAAAAAGGGAACATGTGGTGGCCCTCTGCGGGGAGTGTGCGGATGAAATTTTTGGAGGCTATCCATGGTTCCATAGTAAAAAGGCGTTTGAAGGCCATTGTTTCCCCTGGTCGCCGGATCTGTCGATCCGCACGTCTCTGTTAAAGCCTGAAGTCGCGGACACACTGAATGTTGAAGAATATGTCAACAGAAGATATGAGGAATCAATCGCCGAAGTTCCGGTATTGGAAGGGGAGGATCCGACGGAAAAACGCCGCCGCGAAATTTCCTTCCTGAATATCCGCTGGTTTATGTCTACTCTGCTGGATCGCAAAGACCGCATGAGTATGGCCAGCGGGCTGGAAGTCCGCGTACCGTATGCGGATCACCGGATTGTGGAATATGTTTTTAACGCGCCGTGGAGCTATAAGTGCCACAGCGGCGTCTCAAAATCTCTGCTGCGTGACGCGGCAAAGCCGTGGCTTCCCGAAGATGTTCGGACACGCAGAAAAAGCCCTTATCCGAAAACTCATAACCCGGAAAAAGCTTGCAGCGTATACACTATCAAGGGAGACAAATTCGAATATGTAGGGGATTTCGCTCCTTAACTTTAGGCCTCCGAGGGAGAACACCACAATGTTCTCCCTCATAATAAACTAAAGGGGTGAGTATTGTGATTATACAACAACTTATCAACGGAATTTCCGTCGGAGGGATTTATGCCTTGATGGCTACAGGGTATGCCTTGATCTACAGCTTACTGGGATTTTCTAACTGGGCCCACGGGGATGTAGCCATGGTTGGGGCAT
>ENA-UOOK01000682-UOOK01000682.1-fermentation-metagenome-genome-assembly--contig:-NODE-682-length-44958-cov-8.065764_pt1 | contig 44958 bp, 45 predicted proteins | sample MGYA00245777_ERZ724023 | MGnify/ENA primary metagenome ERZ724023 (study PRJEB28704, sample SAMN03018312) | fermentation metagenome | biome: anthropogenic terrestrial biome; feature: soil; material...
TGGAGATCAGCGGCTATCACAGGAATGTGGATTCCAAGCAGGCCATGGCGGCCATTGGCCAGACCAAGCTGATGGAGCTCTACGATTCCATCTTCTCCACCTTTGGGCTGAACATCGCACAGATATTGCTAACCTACCGCGACTTTGAGAATCCGGTGGCCAACGAAAATACGCGCAACACCATCAAACGTCTCTGGCAGGCCGATTACATCCCCATCGTGAACGAGAACGACACGGTATCCATTGAGGAGATCGTATTGGGCGACAATGATAAACTGTCGGCACTGGTGGCTGTAATCACGAACGCTGACTTGCTCGTGCTCGTGTCGGATATCGACGGCATCTTCGATCACAACCCGCATCTCCACTCCGATGCCAGGCTGATTGCAGAGGTGGACAACCTGGATTCTGTCAGGCATTGTATCGAAGAAAAAGCCTCCACGCTGGGTACGGGGGGCATGTCGTCAAAGGTATATGCAGCCGAAATTTGTATGAGAAATGGCGTAGAGATGTGGATTGTGAACGGTCAGCGGGCCAACCACATCCTCCGGGCAATGAAGGGAGAGATACCGTTCACCCGTTTTCGTGGCAATACTGATCAGCAACCGGAGAAATAATATACAAATGAAACAGGGATTTATTGGATTCGGCAATCTGGCCAGGGCAGTATACAGGGGATTGAAAGAAGAAGAAGGGATGGAGTTTGCCTACTTTGCCAGAAACAAAAAGGAGGACCCCCTACCTTATTACGATACCATGCAGGGCCTGGTAGCTGCTTCCGACGTGATATGGCTGGGCGTAAAACCACAGGACCTGGGCGACATTCTCACAGAGTTGAAAGCCTGCAACAGGGAAGAAAAAACCATTGTCTCCCCTGTTGCCGGAAAAAGCATCGCACACATTGAACGCTACCTGGGGAAGGAGCAGCTGATTGTCCGCATCATGCCCAACCTCGCCATGGCTTACCGGAAATCGGTTACTGCTTTTACCGCCAACCGGCCCGGCGACAAGAAGGCAAGGGAAATATACGCACTGTTGGGTAAACTGGGCAAAGCAGTGGAGCTGGAGGAGAGTGGTTTCGATCTGTTCACCTCCATCTTCGGTAGTGGCCCGGCCTTTATCCTTTCCTTCATTCAAATCTTCAAAGAGAAGATGCAAGAGTTCAATCTGCCAGGGCCCTTGCTGGACGAGCTATTGTTGGAGTTAACGCAGGGGACCACCCTCTATTTTGCACAAAATCAGAAAGACTACAGCATTGAGGAGCTAATCAGGAACATCACCAGCAAGGGAGGTACCACCCAGGCAGGGCTGGATTATTTCCGCAACCATAAGATCGGGAAACATTTCGAGGGCGTACTTGATGCAGCTAGAAACCGTTCGGAAGAGATGAGCCACAACGGGAACAACATTTCCGAACAGTCATGATGCCCTAGGCTTTTTCCATCTTCGCCTTGTAGGCAATGGCATAGAAGCGAATCTGTTTAATTACGGAAAGAAGCCCGTTGGAACGGGTAGGCGAAAGATGTTCGGTGAGTCCAATCTCTTTCAGGAAGCGCAGGTCGGTGCCAATAATTTCATCCGGCGTACGACCGTCAAACACACGCAGCACCAAAGCAAGCAGCCCCTTCACGATGATGGCATCACTTTCGGCCTGAAACCACAGTTTTCCATCCCGGTAGTCCGTTTGTAGCCACACGCGACTCTGGCACCCCTCAATGATATTTTCGGGCGTCTTGTATTTTTCATCGAGCGAAGGCAGGGCGTTGCCATGTTCTATGATTACCGCGTACTTGTCCATCCAGTCGTCGTAGAGGCTGAATTCATCAATTATCTCCTGTTGTACTTCGTTTATTGTCTGCATTGTTTCACTTTTCATTAGGAGAGGCCTTTCCGTCGTATCCGGCCGGCTCTTTCTCCCTGACTATTTTCTGTTGCTGAGAGAGTCTCTCTGTTTTACTTTTCTGAAAAAATCACTTCCATGACGGTCTGGCCGACTGCCTTCAGGGTATTGCGGTCGATATTGCGCATATCGTCGCTGAGGGTATGCCAATGTGGAGCAAAGCCCGTAGGCGTGTCGTTCTTCAGATTGATGATATTGGCACTGGGAGCACGTTTCATCTTGTTTACCGGCAAATGGTCGTCGGTAATATATCCGCCACTCTGGGAAAGGAAATAATTGTCGTATCCCAACCTTGCTGCAGTGATCCATACCTTTTCCACCACGCCGGGTGCATATTGCATGGAGTATCCCTCTTTTCGAAAGGTAGCATTGCTGCTACCCACCATATCCAGCAGGATGCCATAAGCTGCTTTGTAGTTCTCCGTATGAGGCTGCTCTGACCAGTATTGAGAACCCAGGCACCACCAGTCGCCTTGCACCCATTCTTCATCAAAAGAAGGCTGCCCCCAGTCCTCCAGGTCGAATAAGATGATGTCCACACCAACTTCCAGGGGTTTTAGTTGTAGCTGACGGGCAATTTCGAGCAGCACCCCCACCCCGCTTGCTCCATCGTCCGCACCGGTGATTGCCTGCCGTTGTCTTTGTCTATCACTTTCTTCATCGGCAAACGGGCGGGAGTCCCAATGGGCAAAGAGCAATATCCTTTTTTCCTTTTCCGGTTGATAGCTGGCCACGATATTTCGTAAGGGCAGATTCTTTCCGTCGTAATGGGTGATGCTGGCACGTTGTTCGATCACCGAGGCGCCGTATCTCTTTAACTTTGCTGTCAGGTAATCGCCGCAAGCCTCGTGTGCCGGTGAGCCCGGCACGCGCGCCCCAAAATCGACCTGTGCCTGTATAAACGCATAGGCACTGTCGGCATTAAAATCGGGCGAAAGCCGAGTATATAATTCTGGCTCCGCAACTTGCTTTTTGGGCTGGCAGGAGTTACAGGACAACGTATAGAGGAATCCTGCAATCAATACCACACTAAACGAAAAGATGCGCAGTTGTTTCATTTACAATATATTTTTTAGTTTTCAGAATTCCGTTGACGGTTTTCTGTTTTTATTCTTAATACCGGATCTTGCATCTCACCTGTTCTTCTGATAGGAATAGTCCGAAATGCCGATATTCGTATAGGTCTCCTTGAGCGCCTCTTCATCGTCGGTAATCACCAGCAGCTTATCTCCGGCGTGCAATTCAGTCTGCCCGGTAGGCACAAAATACTGCTCTCCCCGCTTCACCATGACTACCAATGTCTTGTCGGGCAGCGGCATCTCAATCAGGTTTCTTCCATACTGCAAGGTCTCCTCGGAAATATGAATCTCTGTCATGGCCGATTTGATCTCTTCGGCAAACTCCACGTCAAAATCTTCAAACTCCTTGTACTGAGGCGGTTTTTCGGATAACCTCAGCCATCGTGCCACAATGGGGAGTGATGTTCCCTGAACAAGTAGGGATACGATCGTGATAACAAACACCATATTAAAGATCCATCTTGCATGAGGAATCCCTTCCGCCAGCGGAAGTATGGCAAAGATGATGGGTACAGCCCCTCTCAGGCCGACCCACGAGACATACAGCTTATCTTTAAAACCGATTTTGCGAAACGGCAGAAGTGTCAGGAAAACGGTGAGCGGTCGACCGGCAAAGATAAGGAAGAAAGATATGATTAATGCCGGCACCAGGACATCAAGCAGTTCACCCGGGTTGACAAGCAGCCCGAGCGTGAGAAACAATAATATCTGGCTCATCCAGGCAAAACCATCCATAAACTTCATGGAGGTACGCTTGTGCGAGAATTTTGAATTGCCGATCACCAGCCCGGCAATATAGACAGCGAGATAGCCATTACCTTTCAGATAATAGGTCGATGCAAATATAAAAACTCCCACGATCAGCAACAGCACGGGGTACAAGGAAGCGTTGGCCATCCGGATGCGGTTGATGACGATTACGGCTCCTTTTCCGAGGAGAAAGCCCATTCCGGCACCCACAACCAACTGTATCACAACATTCAGGACTACCATGCCTATATGCGGGTCGCTGCCAGACTGGATAATACCCATGAACATCACGGTAAGCATATAGGCCATCGGGTCGTTGCTTCCGCTTTCCAGCTCAAGCAGGGGACGCAGGTTATTCTTGAGCACCAGTCCTTTGGACCTCAAGATGCCGAACACGGAGGCTGAATCGGTAGAGGAAAACGTAGAGGCGAGCAGCATCGCCGTGAGCATGCCAATGCCCAGTGCGGGAAACATCATCCCCGAGAGCCAGTAAGTAAAGAAGCCTGTAATGATTGCCGTGATGAACACCCCCAGGGTGGCAAGCACCACCCCCGGCCAGATGACCGGCTTTATTTCCGAAAACTTGGTATCCAGTCCACCTGAAAAAAGAATAATTGTCAAACAGATGGTGCCTATTGTCTGGGCAGTTTGCACATTTTCAAACACCAGCCCAAAACCGTCGGAGCCAAAGGCCATGCCCACAACGAGGAAAAGCAACAATACCGGGACGCCAAAGCGATGGCCTGCTTTTCCCACCAGCATACTGATGAAAAACAGAATGGACCCTATAAGTAGTAGAAGCTCGGTACTTATCGTCATTGTATCTTATTATTATTGAGTGAATGTAATGTGATCGGGCAATATGCTCAGCGATGCATCCATACCCATAATCAAGGGGAAGTTCAGCTTTGCATGTCCCACCGGAAAATCAAAGCAGACAGGAAAATCACAATCTCTCACAGCCTCCAGAATAGATTGCCTCAACGGGAAATACATCTGGTCGTCCTCTTCATAATCCGAAAACTGCCCCACAATCAAGCCGCTTATTCTCTCAAAAGCACCTGCAAGCTTTAACTGCCAAATCATCCGGTCCACCCGGTATGGAACTTCGCCTGTATCTTCAATAAACAAAATACCCCGATGAGGTATCTTTGCATACGGAGAACCCAGCAAACCGCAAAAAACAGATAAATTTCCCCCAAAAAGGCTTCCGGCAGCGGAACCTTCCCGGTTCGGGGAACCTTCCGTCACAGGAATACGATATTCCACCGATTGCCCCGCAAGCAGGGATCTGATATAACGGAGAGATCTGTCTCCTTCACCCTCGTCAGAAAAATGTTTGGCCATGGGGCCATGCACCGAAGCAATGCCATTATGCTGCAAGGCTGCATGCAGGGCAGTGATATCGCTAAAGCCGACCACCCATTTTGGATTTTTTCTGATCCCTGCAAAATCGAGCCTGCTGAGTAAATGAACCGTACCGTATCCGCCACGGGAGCAGAGAACAAGCTTCACTGCCGGATCGTCAAAAGCCTGTTGAAGGTCGCCCAGTCTCTCTTCCACCGATCCGCTGAAACGGCCGGCATCAGACAGCGTATGATCGGCAATGATGGGCTGCAGTCCCCAGCTCTTCAAGACCGCGGCCGCATCATGTACCATACAGCTGTCAATCTTTCCCGCAGGGGAAAGGATGACAGCTGTATCATTTATTTGCAGAGAGGGAGGACGTATCATGTCGAACCATTTATTAACGCGCCATCACGAAGGACAGCACCACTCAGAAGAGTGAGCATGCTTACGCGTCGATATTTGCATAGGTAGCATTTTCTTCAATGAACTCCCGTCGCGGTGCAACCTCCTCTCCCATCAACATGGTGAAGATGATATCCGCATCGGCGGCATTTTCAATTGTCACCTGCTTCAGCAAGCGATGTTCGGGATTCATCGTGGTGCTCCAAAGCTGCTCGGCGTTCATTTCACCAAGACCCTTGTATCGTTGTGTATGGATGGAGTTCTCGTTACCGTCGCCATATTTGTCGATAAACTCTTTCCGCTGGCGTTCGTTGTAGCAATACTCCTCTACTTTGCCCTTCTTACACAGGTAAAGCGGCGGCGTGGCAATATAGACATATCCGTTTTCAATGAGCGTACGCATGTAGCGGAAGAAGAAGGTAAGGATCAGCGTATCAATATGGCTGCCATCGACGTCGGCGTCGGTCATCAGAATAATTTTGTGATACCGCAACTTCGAAATGTTGAGTTCCTTGGAATCCTCTTCCGTGCCGATGGTGACTCCCAGTGCCGTGTAGATATTCTTAATCTCGTCGCTCTCCAGCACCTTGTGCGGCATCGCCTTCTCCACATTCAATATTTTCCCGCGCAAGGGAAGAATAGCCTGAAACATCCGGTTGCGCCCCTGCTTGGCGGTACCCCCTGCAGAGTCACCCTCCACAAGGAAGATCTCGCTCAGCTCGGGATCCTTGCTGGAACAATCGGCCAGCTTGCCGGGCAATCCTGCTCCGGACAACGGTGATTTGCGCTGCACCATCTCCCGTGCCTTGCGAGCGGCCTGACGGGCTGTAGCTGCAAGAATCACCTTCTCCACAATCACTTTTGCTTCCCGGGGATGTTCTTCCAGATAGTACTTCAGTGCTTCGCCGATGGCCTGGTCTACGGCCCCGATTACTTCGTTGTTCCCCAGCTTGGTTTTGGTTTGTCCCTCAAACTGCGGCTCGGCCACCTTCACCGAGAGCACGGCTGTGAGCCCTTCGCGGAAGTCGTCACCACTGATTTCCACCTTTACCTTCTCCAACATTTTGGAGTCTTCGGCATACTTCTTCAGTGTGCGCGACAAGCCTCTCCTGAAACCGGTAAGATGGGTCCCTCCTTCAATCGTGTTGATGTTATTTACATACGAGAATATGTTCTCGTTGTACGTATCGTTATAGGTCATCGCGATCTCTATGGGAATCCCGTTTTTCTCTGTTACAATGTGAATGGGTGTCTGGATAAGCGAATCTTTGTTCTTGTCGATATAAATCACGAACTCTTCCAATCCCGTTTCGGAATAGAAACGTTCAGTCTTGTAGGATCCGTCTTCGCGGTGAGTCCTTTTATCAGTAAGCGTCAACGTAAGTCCTGCATTCAAAAAGGCCAGTTCCCGCAGGCGGGTGGCCAGGATATCGTACCGATACTCAAGGACGTTGAAAATGGCCTCGTCCGGTTTAAAGGTGATGATCGTTCCCGTATCCTTTGTCTCGCCGACAATATTCACATCGCTGTATGGCTTGCCCTGTGAATATTCCTGCACGTATATTTTTCCGTTCTTGCGAACCTCTGCCTTTAAATAAATGGAGAGAGCATTCACACAGGAAACACCCACACCGTGAAGCCCTCCGGAAACTTTGTAAGAACCCTTATCGAATTTCCCCCCTGCATGCAGCACGGTAAGCACTACCTCCAGAGCCGATTTTTTTTCCTTCTCGTGAAAATCCACCGGAATCCCCCGTCCGTTGTCCTTAACCGTAATAGAGTTATCTTCGTTGATGATGACATTTATTTCGGTACAATATCCGGCAAGTGCTTCGTCGATGGAGTTATCCACCACCTCGTACACCAAATGATGAAGCCCCTTTTCGCTCACATCGCCAATATACATTGCCGGACGCTTGCGCACCGCCTCAAGTCCTTCAAGCACCTGGATATTCTGGGCGGAATACTCTCCGCTTGAGGATCTTCTTTCTTCTTCTGACATGCTGATTTGTTTTGTTAAAATATCTCTTTGAATTAACGGTTTACACCCGGTTTAACGGCTGTAATAAAAACAAGCAAATGTACGAAAAATCCACCTCTTTTCCAATCCTTTTTGCTTTTTTTAGAAGCCATCAGCAAAGGGCACAAAAAAAAGAAAAGCGGACCTCTGGCCCGCTCTGCATGACAATCGAATGAGGAAAGCCCGCCTAGAGGAGATAATCTATTGCCGCCCTGGCTGTCCGCACTTTTGCGACGAAAGCGCCTACCTGCAAATGTGCGGGATGTTCGGCATAAATCTTTAGATCGGCGAGCGACTCAAACTCACTATCGAGCACCACGTCATAATTGTCGCCGGCCGCATCGACATGATTCACACTTACTTCCATCTTCTTTATTTCGGGGATCACCTGCCTCAATGCCTCCAACCTTTCTTTAATGATAAGTGCATTTTCAGCTTTCGTCTTCCCTTCTGCCTGATCGGCCAGCTTAAACAACACCAGATGCTTGATCATATTTTTTTAATTGAGGATACCACATGCACAAAAAAGCCGAGCAATAAATGACCGGCTTTCTGTAAATTTATAACAATCAGAAATCAGCTTAAACTGTTCACGTGTGCAGCTAATTTCGATTTCAGGTTGTTGGCTTTATTTTGGTGAATCACGTTCTTCTTCGCCAACTTATCCAACATGGAACAAACTTCGGGATACATTTTCTGAGCTTCTTCCTTCGATGTAATGCCACGCAGTTTGCGAACCTGCCCCCTCGTTGTACGAGATGCATACCTGTTGGTCAACCGACGCACTTTGGTTTGTCTAATTCTCTTTTCTGATGATTTGTGATTTGCCATTTGATTGACGCGTAAATTTATTTCTTTTATACTTGTAGCCCATAGGGGAGTCGAACCCCTCTTTCAAGAATGAAAATCTTGCGTCCTAACCGATAGACGAATGGGCCTTTTGCAGGCGTGAACCTTGTGCTGACCGGACTGATATCCAAATTGCGGGTGCAAATATAGGACGTTTTTCTGTAACTGCAAAACATTTCTTTCAAATTTTCTTTTTTTTCCGAAAAACGATATCCGGGCAATAAAATGGAGAGAACCCTCCCTTCCATTTTAATTTATCCGGTTTAAAATTTGTTCTTTCATTTTTTTTACCTAATTTTGCAGCCCGTAAATAATGTAGAAAGCAATAAATAGAATAATCATATGAAACGTACATTTCAACCCTCTAACAGAAAGAGAAAAAACAAACACGGATTCCGCACGAGAATGGCTACCAAGAACGGAAGGAAAGTGCTTGCCTCTCGTCGTGCAAAAGGTAGGGCCAGACTGACTGTCTCCGACGAATATTAATCGGGGATTTTTCAGGTTCACCTCTTCTTTTACAAGACCGGAGGAAGTGCCTTCAGAATCTATCCGGCTCTGACCGGACGACATACGGAAACAGGAATGCGGGATACCTCATTCCTGTTTTTCTGTTTTGTGTTTTTCCTTTCAATATAACTTCACCCTATCTCTTTTCACGTTCCCTATCCCCGCTCTTATTTTTTTTGTACTTTTGTACCAACATTACCCATTTGCATTTTAACATCGCGGTTATGACTAATAAAACAAAAACAGGAAAAGCGATATTTGAAAACAAAATTGTAAAAAATCTGCTTATAATCATTTGCTGCGGCCTGCTGCTCATTCTGTTGGCATTGCTCCTTCTGGGTGTCTACACCAGGCATGGGCAGAACGTGGTGGTACCCGTGCTCGAGGGACTCCAGTTGAATGAAGCCAGTACCATCCTGCATGCCCGGGGGCTAAAGGCCGAGGTGGTGGATTCCATCTACAGGCGCGACGCCGTACCCGGTGCCATTCTTGATCAGACCCCCAAAGCCGGCAACAAAGTAAAGGAAGGCCGCTCCATTTATATCACCATTTATTCACAAACTCCGCAACAGGTATCTGTACCGGGACTTGTAGATTATTCAACCCGTCAGGCATCGGCACTGCTCAACTCTCTGGGATTCACACAGCTGTCCACGGAAGAGATTCCTGCTGAATACGCGGGTCTGGTGGTGGCTGTGAAATACAGGGGCAAGACATTGTTACCCGACGAGAAAGTACCTGCAGGCTCACCTCTGACGCTGGTCGTCACCAGCGGTGTGCTGGCCGACTCGTTGAATGTGAACGACGAATATATCGTTGCTCCGGGAACGCCCGCTGCGAATACCCTCATTCCTCAGGAAAAAGCAATAGATGACTCATTTTTCTAATAGGAAGCACTGTGACGAAAAACGATTTGGATGAATTTGATTTTTTTCCGGAAGAGGAGGATGATCTTACGGATAATAGGCCGGAAAAGGATCAAAAATATGAACATTTCCGATTTGTAGCCGATAAAGGACAAAATCTGCTGCGTATCGATAAATTTATATCCGTACGGATCGAAGGAATCTCACGGAACAGGATTCAGCAGGCAGCCGAAGCAGACTGTATCCTGGTGAACGGAGTCCCGGTGAAATCGAATTACCGGGTAAAACCGCTTGACGTAATCTCCATCGTGATGGACAGGCCCCGGCATGAACTGGAGATACTTCCCGAAAACATACCTTTGGATATTGTGTATGAAGACGACGCACTGATGGTAATCAACAAACCGCCGGGCATGGTGGTTCATCCCGGGCATGGAAATTATACCGGTACGCTGGTCAATGCGATAGCCTTCCACCTGAAACGGGATCCTGTCAGGGACCTAGACGACCCAAGGTTGGGACTGGTACACAGAATAGATAAAGACACTTCAGGCCTGTTGCTGGTGGCCAAGACACCCGAAGCCAAGACCAACCTTTCAGCCCAATTTTTCCGGAAAGAAACCAGCCGGCTCTACGTGGCTCTGGTTTGGGGAAATGTAGCGGAAGACAGCGGTACCATCGAAGGTAATATCGGACGTGATCCCCGGGATCGCATGGTTATGCGTGTCTTTCCCGACGGCGACCAGGGCAAGGCAGCTGTCACCCACTACACCGTACTGGAGCGTTTTGGTTATGTCACCCTGGTACAATGCCGTCTCGAGACTGGTCGTACCCATCAGATAAGGGTACACATGAAGTATCTGGGGCATCCGCTGTTCAACGACGAACGTTACGGAGGCAACGAGATACTGCGTGGAACCCATTTCGCGAAGTACAAACAATTTATTTATAATTGCTTTGCCCTCTGTCCGCGTCAGTGTCTGCATGCCCGTACCCTGGGATTTGTACATCCGGTAACCGGAGAGGTGCTTTATTTCGACAGTGACATACCCGGCGACATGCAGGCGGTAATTGAACGATGGCGTGTATACACGGCATCGAGAGAACAAATGGAGTGAAAAATCAACAAATAAAATAATCACATGAAAAAAAATATCGCCATCGTGTGGGGCGGATATTCATCTGAAAAAGTGATTTCCGAAAAAAGTGCCGCAGGCATCTATTCCTTCCTAGACAAGGTAAAATATAACGTCTTCAAGGTAAAGATAGACCATACTTCGTGGGAGGCTGATTATCACGGTGAATACATTCCTGTCAACAAAAATGATTTCAGTTTTATTGCAAAAGGACAAACAGTCCGGTTACACTTTGCCTATATCACCATACATGGTACACCGGGCGAAGACGGCACGCTGCAGGGCTATTTCGACATGTTGTCCATTCCTTATTCCAATTGCGGGGTACTGGCATCTGCACTCACCTTCAACAAGTTTACCTGCAATCACTTCCTCAAAAACTTTGGCATCAGGGTGGCTGATTCGGTGATTCTGAGAAAAAACGATCCGCTACTCCCCGGTGAAATTATTTCCCGCCTGGGGTTGCCGCTCTTCGTGAAGCCCAATGTGGGAGGGTCTAGTTTTGCTACCACCAAAGTAAAAGAAGCAACTCAACTGGAGAAAGCTGTCGAAGATGCCTTTCAGGAAGCACCGGAAGTAATTATCGAAAGCTTCATTTCAGGGACAGAAGTGACCTGCGGCTGCTTTGAAACCGACAAAGGATTTACTGCGCTGCCACTGACTGAGGTAGTGACCACCAATGAGTTTTTCGATTTCAATGCAAAATACAATGGCCAGGTAAATGAGATCACGCCCGCAAGGATATCCAGTGAACTTACACAGACCATTCAGCAGGAGACCGAAAAAATATATCGGCTGATCGGTGCAAAAGGAATTATCAGGGCCGACTATATTATTGCGGACAACAAACCTGTTTTGCTGGAAGTAAATACCACTCCCGGGATGACCACCACCAGCTTCATCCCGCAACAGGTAGCAGCAGCGGGACTGACGATGACGGAGATTCTCACAGAAATCATTGAAACAGAATATCACAAGGCCAGAAACGCAGATATTACTTTACAATAAACCATTTGATGATGGAAACAAACCACCTTTTCGATGATATCCGGCCACTGCACGACAGTGAAGTAGCGGAAACCATTGCCTCACTTCTCAGCGATCTTTATTTCCGGCGTGCAGTGGAGCCGTTTATCAAACCCTTCACCTGGGAACAATTCTCGGCCGCCATGCGCAGCTGCCACACAAAGTATGATTTCCAGCGAAACATCATCTATCCGGTTATGCACAAACTGATAGATCGTACTACCACTGAAATGAACGGTTACGGCTGGGAGCACATCGGGAAACAGAACAATCATCTTTTCATATCAAACCACCGTGACATTGTTCTGGACGCCGCCTTTCTGAACATGCTGATGTTCGACAAGGAAAAGCCAACCACCGAGATTGCTATTGGCGACAACCTGTTAATTTATCCCTGGATTGAAAAGCTGGTGAAGTTGAACAAGAGCTTTATTGTAAAAAGAGGCGTTTCGGTCCGGCAGATGCTGGAGGTTTCCACACATCTCTCCCACTACATCCATCATACGGTATGTGAGCGAAAACAATCGGTCTGGATAGCACAACGGGAAGGAAGGGCAAAAGATTCGGATGACAAGACACAGGTGAGTCTGCTGAAGATGCTTACTCTTCATGATACTGTGCATCAGCTAGATGTACTGAAACAGCTGCACATCATCCCCGTATCTATTTCCTATGAACTGGACCCCTGTGACTTTCTCAAGGCCAAGGAATTTCAACTTAAACGTGACAATCCTGCTCACAAAAAAAGCCAGACCGATGATATCGAAAATATGCTTACCGGCATCATGGGCTTCAAGGGGCGTGTGCGCTTCCGGTTTGGAAAATGCATCAATACGCTGATAAACAGCCTCCCGGTAGATATCCCCCGCAATGAACTGCTGGAAAAGGTGGCTTGTATCATTGACAGGGAAATATACAGCAATTATTCATTCTTTCCCTTTAATTATGTGGCTTACGACCGGATGAGCCACTCGAAGAGATTTGCAGCAGAATATACTGCAGACGATGAGCAGAGGTTCGATGAATATCTGCAACAACAGATCAGCAAAATTGAGATTCCCGCCAAAGATGAAACTTATCTCCGGGAGAAATTGATAGAGATGTATGGCAACACCGTCAAAAATAACCTGCGTACTTACTGAAACCTTTATTAAATGAAAGATTTCCTTCTGTTCTGGATCATTTTACTTTTGCTGCCGGTTGCCGGTTGTGAAGAGGAACCACAACGGCTGGATGATTACTTTGTTGATTTTGCTACTGTAAAAAAGAACGGCAGCAGCTACCGGTTTCAATTGGATAACGGACGTATACTTATACCCCTGGAAACAAATTATTCGGGGCAGGAAGGACAACGTGTGATTCTGAATTATGCATTTCTGGAGGGTGATACCGTGAGAATTCATTCTGCCGGCAACATCCTGACCGGTGAAGTACAATCTCAGGGTTTTCCGGAAAAATTGGAGAAAGACCCCGTGAAGATCCAGAGTATCTGGGTGGGAGGCGATTATCTCAATATGATTATCGAAACGGAATACCACAGCAAACCGCATAAGGTGGCGCTGCTTCGCAATGCTTCATCACCCACCGTCGATCTCTATTTTAGCCACTCCAAGGAACAGGATCCTCCCGGCTATCCGCAGAAAATGTATGCCTCCTTCCTGCTTCGCAGCCTGCGTACCGAAAAAAATCCTCCTATTTCTTTCAGGCTTTTTATTCAGACCTACGACGGCCTGCGTGAAATAACACTCACACTGAACTAAAACCGTTGTCCGGAACCAGCCTCTGCTACCAAAGCTGAAAGCTGACCGTTAACCACTGCGTTATAGAGCCGGAATGGGATCCTCATCAATCTTGAAATCTATTGGCAACAAACATTTTACGTTCACCTTCTCCCCTCCATTCTCACCGGGCATCCACTTCGGCATAAGTCCGAGCACCCGTATTGCCTCATCATTCAGCAATGGATTTAAACCTTCCACCACTTCAATATTGGAAATCGAACCATTTGCCGAGACAATAAACGAACAGAGTATACGTCCCTCAATCCCATCCCGGAGTGCTTCACGCGGATACCGGATGTTGTGTGAGATGAATTTACCCAATCCCTGATCACCTGTCTCATATTGTGGCATCTTATCCACAATGGTATAAATATCACTGCTTTCAATAATATCCGCATCGGTTTTGGCATACGCTTTCGCAGTGGCTGAGCTGGATGGATTACCAGTTGTTTTCGAAACCATCCGTGCATTTTTATTTAGCTTGAAATACATTGGCACATATGTCTCGGCACGCACAATCTCTCCTTTATGCCGTGCAGGGCGCCAGGGAGGCATATTTTGAAGAATACGCAATGCCTCCTTGTTCAGAAGTGAATCAGCACGGTGTATTATGTTAAAACCTGAGAGAGTGCCATCTTTCTCCACAACAAACGTATATACTACAAGTCCCTGTGCATCACGGGCTACAGCATCGGCCGGGTAACTCAGCGTGTTTGCAATAAACCGGTGCATCTCAGCTGTGCCGCCGGTGTACATGGGAATGATGTCAGGATCTGTAATCACTTTGTCGCTACTCGAAACCGGCGCATCCTGCGCCATGATGGATGATGTTGTACCGGTCAGGATTCCCAAAATAGCACAAAGGACCGACACACTGAAAAATCTGCGTAAGTTCATTAAATAATAATCTGAAAAGTATTGTTGCGTTAAGTTTACAAAGGTACAAAAATCATTGTTTTGTGCAAATCAAAATTAATATGGCTACATTTCGCTTTTGTATGTTTTGGCTATTTCCCAACCTATCATGGCGGTCTTACGTGTACTCCCCCACATATAGCCGCCGAAGGCTCCCGAAGATTGAATCACGCGGTGACAAGGAATAAGAAAGGAAACAGGATTGCTACCGATGGCGGTACCTACGGCCCGGGAAGCACCGGCATTATTTATCTGCGCGGCAACACGTCCGTAAGTCGAAAGTTTTCCCAGGGGTATCTTCAAAAGAGCTTCCCATACTTTTAGCTGAAAAGGAGTACCTTTCAAATGTAGTTTTATTTCAGGCAAGCTGCCCCGGCCTTTTTGAAAGATGGAGAGGGCATTTTGCTGCAGCAAATCCTCTCTACGCTGAAAAAGGGCATGGGGAAACTGTTTTTGTAAATGGGCGACTGCTTCTTTTTCGTCATCAACAAAAGCCAAATAGCAGATACCTTTCGGCGTGGAAGCCACAATTAAACTTCCAAAGGGACTGTCGGCAAAGCTGTAGTTTATCATAAGATTCCTGCCTCCGTTTTTGTATTCGGCCGGAGTCATCCCCTCTATATGAATAAAGAGATCATGTAGTCGTCCCGTACCGGAAAGTCCGGTTTCAAATGCGGCATCAAAAAGGGTGGCCTGTTGTTCTTTCAACAGTTGTTTGGCATACCCGATACTGATATACTGCAGAAACTTCTTTGGAGTGGTCCCTGCCCAATCACTAAACAAACGTTGAAAATGAAAAGGACTAAGATGTACATGTGCGGCCACCTCGTCGAGACCGGGTTGACTTCTGAAGTGAGTGCTGATGTATTCAATTGCTTCGGCAATCCGGTAATAATTATGTGGGTGCTGATTGTTCACTGCTTCTTTTTTTATCGCAAAAATCCGGAAAATATCATTCCCGAAAAATCCGAAAGTTGCGCTGTTTATCAACAAAAGGACAAGAACAGGCAATCTGCGTATTTTTCACAAATATAACATCAATATTTCAGATGTCGCGAGAAAAACACCCATATTGTCATTGAAAAACCGTACCTTTGCGGCCTAAAAAGATTGTTTTCATGCAAAATATACGAAATATTGCCATCATCGCCCACGTGGATCATGGTAAGACCACGCTGGTGGATAAAATGTTGATGGCTGGCCACCTTTTCCGGGACAACAAACAGAACGACGACCTGATTCTGGATAACAACGACCTGGAACGGGAACGTGGCATCACCATCCTCTCCAAGAATGTTTCCATCCGTTATAAGGACACCAAGATAAACATCATTGACACACCCGGACACGCCGACTTTGGCGGGGAGGTGGAGCGCGTACTGAACATGGCCGACGGATGTCTGCTGGTTGTCGACGCCTTTGAAGGCCCCATGCCACAGACACGTTTTGTGCTGCATAAAGCACTGGAGATCGGGCTGAAACCCATCCTGGTGATTAACAAGGTGGACAAGCCCAACTGCCGCCCCGAAGAGGTGCAGGAAGAGGTGTTCGACCTGATGTTCAGCCTCAACGCCACCGAAGATCAGCTCGACTTCCCCACCATTTACGGATCTGCCAAACAGGGTTGGATGTCGGACAACTGGAAGAAGCCCTCGGGCGACATCATTCCGCTGCTCGATGCCATCCTCAAATATATCCCTGCCCCCAAAACACTGGAAGGGACCCCCCAGATGCTCATCACCTCACTCGATTATTCCAACTATGTGGGACGTATCGCCGTGGGACGCGTGCACCGTGGCGCCATCCTCATCAACAAGGATTATGCACTTTGCAAACGCGACGGCAGCATCAGGAAGATCCGCATTAAGGAAGTAGACGTATTCGAGGGACTGGGAAGGTCGAAGGTCGACGAAGTGACCTCCGGCGATATCTGCGCGCTGATCGGTATTGACGGATTTGAAATCGGCGACAGCATCACCGACCTGGAAAAGCCGGAACCGCTCGACCCCATTGCCATCGACGAGCCGACCATGTCGATGCTGTTCACCATCAACAATTCTCCTTTCTTCGGTCAGGACGGGAAATACGTCACCTCACGCCATATCTACGAACGGTTGATGCGCGAACTGGATAAGAACCTGGCGCTTCGCGTGGAGGAGACAGACAGCTCCGACTCGTGGATCGTATACGGCCGCGGTGTGTTGCACCTCTCGGTGCTGATCGAGACCATGCGCCGCGAAGGTTACGAACTGCAGGTAGGCCAGCCACAGGTGATCATCAAAGAGATTGCCGGGGAAAAGCATGAACCGGTAGAGCAACTCACCGTGAACCTTCCCGAAGAGTCGGCCAGCAAGATCATTGATGTGATTACCCGCCGTAAGGGAGAGCTTCTCTCCATGGAAAATAAAGGCGACCGTATGCACATGGAATTTGTCATCCCTTCACGGGGCATCATCGGGCTGAACAACGTTGTGCTCACCCTCTCTGCCGGGGAAGCCATCATGGCACACCGCTTTCTGGAGTTTCAACCCTGGAAAGGAACCATCGAAAAACGGCTCAACGGCTCCATCATTGCCGGCGAGTCAGGAAATGCCTATGCCTATGCACTGGACAAACTACAAGACAGGGGCCGCTTTTTTATCGAGCCACAAACCGATGTATATGCCGGACAAGTGGTAGGCGAACACACCAAGGAAGGCGACCTGGTAGTGAATGTCACCAAATCGAAGAAACTCACCAACGTGCGTGCCTCGGGCACCGACGACAAGGCCCAGCTGGCTCCTCCCGTAATTTTCAGTCTGGAAGAGGCCCTGGAGTATATCAAGGAAGATGAATACGTGGAAGTTACTCCCCGGTTTATGCGTATCAGGAAGATACTGCTGGACGAGAACGACCGCAAGCGGTCCGCAAAAAGGGGAGTATAACTATTTAATCAGATTGATAAACTCTTCACGGGTTTTCTGCTCGCGGAAAACACCCGTGAAATCGGATGTTGTGGTGACGGAGTGTTGTTTTTCTACGCCCCGCATCTGCATACACATGTGCTGTGCCTCAATCACGACCATCACCCCCATAGGGTTCAGCGTCTTCTGAATACATTCTTTTATTTGTGTGGTAAGGCGTTCCTGCACTTGCAGACGCCGCGAATAGACATCCACCACACGGGCTATCTTGCTCAGTCCTGTGATATATCCATCCGGGATATATGCTACATGCGCCTTTCCGTAGAACGGCAACATGTGATGCTCACAGAGGGAGAACAGGTCAATGTCTTTCACGATCACCATCTGGCGGTAGTTTTCCCTGAACAGCGCCGCACGGAGGATCTCTTCGGGATCCTGCCAGTAGCCCCTCGTCAGATATTGCATCGCCTTTGCCACGCGCTCCGGTGTTTTCACCAACCCTTCGCGATATACATCCTCACCCAGAAGCGTGAGGATATCTTTCATATGATCCGAGATTACGGACTTTTTTTGCTCTATTTCTTCGGTGGACATCAATTTTTCAATTAATTGGAATTTTCACCTCATCTACCACAACATACATCTCTTTGCCAAAGGAAGGAAATGCTTTTCTCAATTCGTGCATCACCTTCTGGGCCTCGTCGCGGGTTTCAAAATTGCCCACCCGTAAACGCCAGAAAGGGGATTCAAACAAGACGACCGTCTCAAGCTCGGGAAATGAGGCATTTATCAGACTTTGTTTCCGGTTGGCTTCATTTTTAGAAGTCCGCTGATTATTCCCGGAGAAAGCCTGGATCTTGTATCCACGCATTTTATAATACTGAATGGTTCCCTCAGCATTGGAGTAGACCGTCCGGGGTGGTGCCATGGGGCGTCCCAGCACCTGGGCAATGCTCTCATCTTCGTAGACTGTCACCTTTCCTTTGCCGGGAACAGCCGCATTCAACGACTGGAGAATATCTTTTTTTTGTGTCGATGACTGCGTGTGGGAACCTGTTTGTGAGGATATCTGTGCGTAGGAGACTGTTGAAACCAGCAATAACAGAAAGGAAATTGTATACCGAAGATAACGTTTCATACGATTATTTTGTTTTGGTCATCTGTAGTTCACAACCGATAACCGAAATACATTGCTAAGCTGCAAAGATAACGAACATTTTCGTTTCACAAGGTAAGCATAGGACAAATAAATTTGCCCTATGCCATTGGTGAAATCGTGTAACTCTATCAAAAAGCCTCAATGATCGGCATGAATTTATCTACCCCCAGTGACGCTCCGCCAATAAGACCTCCGTCCACATCGGGATTGGAAAAGAGTTCTTTTGCGTTGGAGGCGTTTGCGCTCCCGCCGTACAGGATTGAGGTGTTGTCTGCAATCTCCTTTCCATACTTCGCCGACAGCGTTTGACGGATAAATGCATGCATCTCCTGTGCCTGACCGGCCGTGGCTGTTTTACCCGTACCAATAGCCCATACCGGTTCGTAGGCAAGCACAATCTTGCTAAAATCTTCCGGCGAAAGGTCGAATAACGATGCTTCGATCTGAGATTTTACCACGTCGAAATGCTTGTCAGCCTCTCTCTCGGCCAGCACCTCACCGATACAGAAAATGGGAGTGAGTCCGTTGGCAAGGGCCAGCTGCACCTTCTCCTTCAATATCTCGGGTGTTTCGTGGTAGTAAGCCCTTCTTTCGCTATGGCCAAGGATCACATATTTGGCGCCTGTGGAAGCAACCATCTCTGCCGATACCTCTCCGGTATAAGCGCCCGATACCTTGTCGGCACAATTCTGTGCGGCAACACCAATTTTGGCAGTATCAACAGCGTTCACCACGCTTGCCAAATGGATGAACGGGGTACCGATCACCACATCGCAATTTACAGTTTTGCCTTTCAGCGCTTCGTTCAATGCTGTGGCCAACGCAACTCCTTCCTGCAGGTTTTTATTCATTTTCCAGTTTCCTGCGACAATGTTTTTTCTCATAAACAATCTTTATTTAATAATTAGTTGAAATTTATCGAATGAGGGTACTTTGCTGTCATCCCATTTCCCAATCACCGTGCCTTCCTTCAGCAACATCAGGCCGGGATTTGACCGGATCATAGTTTTTAATGTCCGCTCGTCGGCATGGGCGAACTGAAAACCCGTCCGGTTTTGCTGCTCCCAGTTCCCTACCACATTGGCATCCGAGGCTGTAAGGAGGTAGAATGAATAACCTTTTTCCTTTGCATAGCGATCTGCTTCTCTGAACAGTTGCAGGTGGCGCATGTTCATCTCCTCCAGCAAATAAGAGACCATGAGGAAGGTGTAGGATGGATCCGACAGCAGCATATCCGTGATATCGCCGCCAGACTGCCACGCGCCGCTCGTTGCATCATAATAAATCGACTCTACGGAAAAATCCTCTATTCTGGGTTTTTCACCCTCCCTCACCAGATGCGTCTTCATATCCACAAAGGTCCATGTGGAGTCGTTCCAGGGATAGTTCTCCTCTGTGAATTCCCGGGTTTCTCCATTTTTGCTGTAAATGAAAATTGTTTCATACAGATCGGCCTTCTCCGGGTCTACGTACATTTGAAGAGGAATGCTGGCACCAATCTTATAAGGGCGAAAGTCGATCACCGGCAGCCTGTACACATTGTGCAGGGCAAAAAGCACACCGGACACCAACGTAAGGATTGCCACCGGGAGAGCCGTCTTTCGAGACAACAACGGCTTAATTTGCATCCAGTTCGTTGCCATCCAGACAGCACCGGCCAGCAGCACCACGTTCTTGTAAAAAGTCTGCCAGTTACTGATAACGAAAGCATCACCAAAACAGCCGCAATCTTTTACCGGGTTGGCAATCGCGACCCACAGGGTGAGCGGTGTAAAGAAAATCATAAAAAGCAGGACCAAGCGGGTAGTCATCTTCCGGTAAATTCCCAGTAACAGGAAAACACCCAATGCAAATTCGGACACCACCATCAATACTGCCACGGGAAGTGCCAGCGAGAAAAGGCCTGTCAGGCTTAGCTCAATCAGATAATCCTGAATCTTGTAGGTGAAGCCCAGCGGATCCACCGCTTTCATGAATCCGGAAAAAACGAAGGTAGCCCCTACGATAATGCGGGACAACAGTAGCAGGATTTGAGCCGTTTTCCTCATGCTTGCTCGTCGCCAAAGTGTAGTTTTATCAATCCAAAAATGGCATAGTTCACCATGTCCCGGTAGTTGGCGTCAACTCCTTCCGAAATAAGTGTCTGTCCGGCGTGCTCCTCGATCTCTTTCGTTCGATATATCTTCATCAGGATCAGGTCGGTATATGAACTGATCCGCATGCTTCTCCACGCCTCATCGTAATCGTGATTCTTGGCACACATAAGTTCCTTGTTCTCCGACACATGCCTGTCGTACAGCTCCAATGCCTTTTCAACGGTGATATCTATCGTATCTGCGTACCCCAATTGCAGCTGTATCAGCCCAATGATGCCGTAGTTCACGATGCCGATAAACTCGGGGAGAATACCTTCATCCACCCTGTTTTCCTTCTTCACTTCAAGGGAACGGATCCGGTTTGCCTTAATAAAAATCTGATCGGTAACCGATTCAGGCCGTAGAATTCGCCAGGATGCTCCGTAATCGTACAACTTTTTAGCGAAAATCTCCCGGCATGCCACAATTACTTCGTCGAATTGTTTATTGGTAACATCCATAATGTATTGGTGTAATCTGATGAACAAAGATAATCAAAAAAAAGGTACAAGCGTTTAATCTTATACCTTTTTATGCGGGAGCAGCAGCGCTGTCACTTATGAAATGCGGATCGATTTCCCTATACGCAATACCGTTTTCGCGGAGATATTATTCATCGAACAGAGCTGGCTTACAGAAACTCCGTACCGTCTGGAAATAGCGCCCAGCGTATCTCCTTTTTTGATACGGTGATATTTCACGTCGCCCGATACATACTTGTTGGTGCTGGCAGCCGGCTCTTTATAGGGCGTACTGCTGCTGACAATAGATTTGCTGCTGTTGGAGGTTTTCCTGTAACTCGAGTTGGTCACAAGGTATTCGTCGCGGTGAGTTACTTTATTTTGGAAATCGATGATGAAGTTCGGATTGATGGGTTTGCCCAGGAAGCGTGTCTCAAAGTGGAGATGCGATCCGAATGAGCGCCCCGTGTTGCCGGCCAGGCCGATGGGCTGCCCCGAGCGGACAAAGTCGTTTTCATCGACCAGGAATTTCGAAAGATGCCCGTACACGGTCTCCAGTCCATTCACATGACGAACGACAAGGTAATAGCCATAGCCTCTTCTTTCGAATTGCTTTACTCTGATCTTCCCGTCGAAGGCGGCATAAACGGTGTCGCCCGTCTGTGCTTTCAAATCAATTCCATAATGATAACGTCGGCTTCCTCTTCTCCCAAAATTGGAAGTCATATGCCCCACCACCGGCATGGTGAAATTCTCCAGATCCACGATAAACGTATCCGGGGCGTTTTGCAGACTGCCATAAACATTGACATGTTGGTTCACCCACATCCCTCCGTAAATATCGTCGGCGGGAATTTCGTTGGGATCAAATGACTCTCTGCGCTCCTCGGCCTCTTCGAGGACCGACAAGTCCATTTTGAGCTTTAGACCGTCGGCAAACAAGCCAACCTCATCGCTCAAGCTGGAACTATGTAACTGTCTGGCTGTTATCTCCGGCCTGGATTTATCGGAAGTAGCCGGAGTTGATTGTGTGAATGCGTTCAAAGAAACGAACATCAAGGTTGCGGGCAAAAGAACACGTGCTTTTGCGAAAAAATGATTGCTATCCATTGCTACCTGACTCTTTATTTTGTTGATCCGTTGTAAAATTTGAATATTTTTGTAATTACAATTCATCATTCGCGTAATAATAGGGACCGAGACGGGGTTCATAATCAAAAATCTCCCCTTCGGAGAAAAAACGCTCCAGCTCTGCCGCCGCGGTTTCGGCCGAATCAGACGCGTGCACAATGTTTTCCTGCACACTCATACTGTAATCGCCTCTGATGGTACCGGGTTCAGCCTCTCTCCCATTTGTTACTCCTGATAATTTTCTGACCACATTTATCACATCCACTCCCTTCAGGGCCATAATTAACACAGGACTTGCCTGCATGGAATCTTTGATTCTTCCATAAAATGGCTTGTTTAATAGGTGAGCGTAATGTTCCTCAAGGGTTTCATCGGTTAAACACACCATCTTCATTCCCACAATCTGAATCCCTTTTTTTTCGAAGCGTGCAATCACTTCTCCCAAGATACCACGTTGAACTGCTGATGGTTTTAGAATAACAAGCGTAACCTGCATGAACGATAAACTATTACAAAAAAGACCTTTTAATTATAGATTTTTTTCCTTAATCGATTCCAAAGTAAACTTTTTATTATTTCTCCGCCAAATTGTTGAAACTTTTTTTTGGAGGCCATAAAAGCGAGTAACGGTCAAAAAGCACCCTATCAGTCTGAAAATATGCATTTTACACAGAAACATGTTGTACAACATATTTTGCTGATTTTAAACACTATGCGCATTATTTAACATCTTATTAACATAAACACCACGAAGAAATCCTACCGGCCGGGAAACTCGCTATATATGTGTTGTAAAAAGCAGACAAGAACGGCATCCTCCCACGTATATTCGTTAATTTTACGTTTTTTAATACTATCCTTTTAAAATGAGACTGAAAACGACTTCAGAATAACGGGAATTCTGTATCTTTGCCTCAATTTCCAATTAAATCGGTAACATTCAAGCAAGTGTCGAGTTCTCAATTCAACAAAAAACAAAATGATTAAATACAAGTTAATCAACAACATCGCCGGATGGAGCGTGTTTGTCGTGGCTGCCATTGTATATTTGCTTACAATTGAACCCACAGCGAGTTTCTGGGATTGCGGCGAGTTCATCACCTCGGCCTACAAGCTGGAAGTAGGACATCCACCCGGTGCGCCGATCTTTATGCTGGTAGGAAACTTATTCACCCAGTTTGCCGGAGACCCGTCTCAGGTAGCCAAAATGGTCAACAGCATGTCGGCACTAATGAGCGCCTTCACCATCCTGTTTCTTTTCTGGACCATCACCCACCTCACACGCAAACTGATCCTTAGCCGGAACGAACAGGAATTAACCGTGGGACAAACCGTTGCCGTGATCGGTAGCGGGCTTGTGGGTGCACTTGTTTATACCTTTTCCGATACATTCTGGTTCTCGGCCGTGGAGGGAGAAGTATATGCCTTTTCCTCCATGCTCACAGCCCTTGTCTTCTGGCTGATCCTCAAATGGGAAGACAATGCAGAGAAGCCCCATTCTGACAAATGGCTCGTGCTCATCGCTTACATTATGGGGTTATCCATTGGCGTGCATCTGCTCAACCTTCTCTGTATTCCGGCAATTGTACTGGTACATTATTTCAAAAGAAACGAGACTCCCACATGGAAGGGAGGGCTGCTTGCTCTTTTGGGATCCTTTTTCCTGATCATTGTATTGATGTGGGGTATTATTCCCGGGTTCACCAAAGTGGGCGGGTGGTTTGAACTGTTCTTCGTGAACACGTTCGGCATGCCATACAATACGGGGCTGTTCGTGTACCTGGTCCTGCTGCTGGCAAGCATTGCCTGGGCACTCTTCGAGACTTTATCTCCAAAAGGAAAGGAATCCCGGGCACGCACGGCCTTTTTTGTCAGTCTCGCCCTGGCCGGCATCCTGTTCATCGGCAGCAAGGTGTGGTTGTGGATACTTCTGCTCGTGGCAGGTGCCTATATCTCTTTCCGGTACAAAAAGCTGGAAATCAAGTTTATCAATCTGGCCATGTCGTGCCTGATGGTCATCCTGGTTGGCTTCTCGGCCTATGCCCTGATTCCCATCCGCTCTGGTGCCAATACCCCGCTCGACCTGAACTCACCGGAAGACATCTTCTCCCTGGGCAGCTATCTCAATCGCGAGCAATACGGACAGACACCGCTGATTCACGGAACCACCTACGCATCAAAAATTGCGCGGAACGCCGACGGCACCGCCATCACCGATGGCGAAAGCACGTCCTGGAAGCAGGTTGTTAAAACTTCCCCCGATCAGAAAGACCGGTATGAGAAGGTTACCTCTCCCTCCTATAAATATACCAACACCATGCTTCTGCCCCGGATGCATTCCAACCCCAACAATCCCTCCTTTGGAAATCACATCATCGGTTACGAACGATGGGGCGGTGTAACGGATCAAAATATAAAACCCACGCTTTGGCAAAACCTGAAGTTCATGTTTAGCTATCAGTTCAACTATATGTACTGGCGCTATTTTATGTGGAACTTCTCGGGACGGCAGAACGACATACAGGGCGACGGCGGCATCACTTCCGGGAACTGGATCAGCGGCATTCCCTTTGTGGACGAGCATGTGCTCGGACTGGGACCGCAGGACAACATGGCTCCCGACATTGTCGACAATAAGGGGCACAACAAATACTATATGCTCCCGTTGCTGCTGGGTATCATTGGCATCTTCTATCAGCTGCGTCTGAAAGAACGGGGAAACAAGAGCTTTGCCATCGTTTTCATGCTCTTCTTCATGACGGGACTGGCCATCATCCTCTATCTCAACCAAACGCCGTTTGAACCGCGCGAACGGGATTATGCCTACTCCGGCTCCTTCTATGCCTTTTCCATTTGGGTGGGAATGGGCGTGGCGGGCATCAGCCTGTTTTTGCGGAAATATCTCAAAAACACCACGGCGGCAACCGCAGTCGCCACGGTAGCATCTCTTTTCGTACCGCTTCAGATGGCGTCGCAAAACTGGGACGACCACGATCGCTCCGGAAGGACGCTGGCACGCGATACCGGCATGAACTACCTCTGTGGCGTAGGTGAAAACGGGATCCTGTTTACCAACGGCGACAACGACACCTATCCTCTGTGGTACGTGCAGGAAACGGAAGGCTACCGTACCGACGTGCGGGTGACCAACCTCAGCTTCCTGCAAACCGAGTGGTACATAGATCAGCTGCTGCGTCCGGCATACGAGTCAACACCTCTTCCCATCAAATGGTCGCGGCCACGCTACTCGGGCGATGCAGGCAGCGCTGCCTTTGTCATCACCAAACAGGAGATTGAAAGCGTGCTGCGGCAGAATAACATTCCGCCCATATCGTTCGGATCCTATTACGACGTAAACGCCTACAAAGATACCCTCTCCCTGAAACAGACGATGGAGAACCTGAGAACGGGTCAAAACAGCAACCCCGCAAACCCATTCAACACAGGCAACACACAGATCATTCCCGGCAATGTGCTCTCACTCGATGTGGATACTGCCGGGATCGACTGGAAAAAGCTCCACGCAAAACCGGGCAGCAGGATGTACATCAACCTGGGTGATAAGTCGGCCCTCTACAGGCAGGAGCTCATGATCCTCGAAATGATCAGCAACATCAACGATGAGAACTGGGAGCGGCCATTACACTTCGCCACCACCATCACCCCCTCGTTGTATATGAATCTGCAGAACGGCAATTTCTCGCTAAACGGGCTCTCGTACCAGGTGATCCCCGGTACTCCGCTGAGCGGTGGCGTAAACACGGAGGCAGCGTATGACAACATGATGAATAAGTTCCGCTGGGGCGGGCTGGAAGAAAATCCCGATATTTATCTGGACGAAACCAGCCGAAGGATGCTTTCCACTTTCCGTCTCTATTTCACCCAGCTGATCAACGCTCTGATCGACGAGGGCGAGAATGAGAAAGCACTGGCTGCACTCGATAAAATCACCACAATGGTACCCGACTCCACGGTACACTACGGTACCGACGGGCTCCTGTTCGCCAGGGCATATTACCGACTGGGTGAACGGGAGAAGGCGGAAGCCCTTATCTCAACCATTGGCGGGCGCATCAACATGAACCTCGACTGGTTCAGCCGTCTGAAGCCTTTGCAGATTTCGAACACCCTCTCCGACATTGTGTATAACAACATCAACCCGCTGCTGCTGATCAACACGATCTATCAACAGTACGATAAGGAAAAATATCGGACGATGACAGACGACCTGATGCAGCGTGCACAGTTTTTTTATATGCAAGGAGTGTCGTACGTGGGCGATGTGATCTTGAAAGAGATCACCGACGGTTCCGTACGCAATTATTATGCCACTCCCCAGGAGGATACCCTCTCACGGGCAACAGCAGAGGAGACAATGCAAAAAGCACTCAACATGATGCAGCAGTTTAGCCCCCGCCTGCTGGAACAATATAAAACCACAACTCAGTAAAAAACGAAGGCAGCATAGGGCCGTGTAGTGTCTACACGGCCCTATGGCTTTGGTCGATACCTAACTCTATCATCCTACACATGCTAATTGAACAGCCCCCACATCTCTACCGGCTTCTCTTTCCCAAATCAGTCTGGCGAATCAAAGTGCCTCGCCAGAAAACGGTCTACCTCACGTTTGATGACGGCCCCATCCCGGAAGTCACCCCCTGGGTACTGGATCTTCTGGACCGATACAACGTGAAAGCCACCTTCTTCTGCGTGGGCGACAATGTGCGGAAACACCCCGATGTTTACCGGATGCTGCTGGAACGGGGCCATAGAACAGGCAATCACACTTTCAACCATGTACAGGGATGGAACAGCAAGACCTCCTACCTGTTGGACAATACGGCAAAGGCAGCCGAGCTGATCGGCTCTCCCCTCTTCAGGCCTCCTCACGGCCATATGCGGGTACCGCAGAACTGGGCAATACACAAGGCTGGCTATAGCGTCATAATGTGGGATGTGGTCACCCGGGACTACAGCCGGCATATGTCGCCCGAACAGGTGCTGGCCAATGTAAAGAAATATACGCGCGACGGTTCCATTCTCGTATTTCACGATTCTCTCAAAGCCGAAAAAAACATGAAATACGCCCTGCCACGTGCCATAGAGTGGCTGCAAGGCGAAGGCTATACCTTTGCATTGATTCCTCATATCGCAACTCCGTAACCCAGTCGCACTTTTCCTTCCACACATCTCTTTGCCGAATGTGGAATGCGGAATGCCATAACCAGGCATCTTCAACAATCCTCTATTTGACTCCCTAAAAAGCATAAACAATGTTAATATTTAAAATATTATAGTATTATGTATTGCATAGTACAATGTTTTGGCATACATTTGTGGCGTCAAAGTTTACTGATTAATGCGTACATACTGTAACGAAACCAGTGAGACACAAGTCTGATTGGCAGAGAACAAAACACACACAGAGATGATTCATATCCGGCAATTACACAAGTCGTATTACACAGAAGCACTTTCGCTTCACGTCCTGAAAGGAATCAGCCTCGATATTGAAGCGGGCGAATATGTCTCCGTGACAGGCGCTTCCGGTTCGGGAAAATCCACGCTGCTCAACATCCTGGGCATCCTCGACACATACGATGCCGGAGACTACCACCTCAACGGCACACTCATTAAAAACCTGAGCGAGAGGCAGGCAGCAGAGTACCGCAACGAAATGATCGGCTTCGTATTCCAGTCGTTCAACCTGATCAACTTTAAGAATGCCCTGGAGAATGTGGCCCTTCCTCTCTATTACAAGAAGGTGAGCCGCAAGAAGAGAAACATCATTGCCATGGAGCATCTCGACAGGATGGGGTTGAAGGAGTGGGCACATCACCTTCCGAACGAACTTTCCGGGGGACAAAAACAGCGCGTGGCCATCGCCCGTGCCCTGATTTCGGGTCCGAAGATCATCCTTGCCGATGAACCTACCGGCGCACTCGACAGCAAAACCTCGCTGGAGGTGATGGATGTACTTACCGGCCTCAACGAAGAAGGCATCACCACCATCATTGTCACGCACGAGCAATCGGTCTCCGATGCCACCAACCGCATCATACACCTGAAAGACGGGATGATTGAATACGAAACACGCAAGAACAACGGCGTACACGACACCATTCAACCTACCTACATTGAATAACTATGATCGACCAGTTTCAGGAAATATACGACACGCTGAAGAAAAACAAACTGCGTACAGCCTTGACCGGCTTATCGGTTTCCTGGGGAATTTTCATTCTCATTGTCCTGTTGGGAGCAGGCAACGGCCTGAAGAACGGCGTAATGCAAAACTTCAGCTCCAGGGCTGTCAACCGCATCAACCTATGGTCGGGCACCACCTCCATGCCGTACAAAGGCCTGAAGTCGGGACGCCAGACAATGTTTACCGATGGCGAAGTATCGGCCATCCACAATCAGGTGGAAGAGAGTCGCCTCATCAGCGCCAGGTACAACACCACACAAACCATCTCCTACGGTACCGAATATGGTTCTTACGGGTTGAGCGGAGTAATGCCCGACTATTCCAACATTGAGAAGCTGATCATTCCTCCCGGAAAAGGCCGCTTCATCAATGCGTTGGACATGAAGGAAAAGAACAAGGTGATTGTGTTGGATCAGAAGATCGCCGACGTCCTTTTTAAGAATGAACCACCCCTGGGGAAGCAGGTAAAGGTCGGCCAGGTCATGTTTAAAGTGGTGGGCATCAACACCAAGAAAGAGCAATTCGGAGGATCAAATGCCTATATCCCCTTTTCTACGGCACAGGCTATCTACAACCCGCAGCGCAAGTTCTGGCAGATCACTTTCACCGTGGACGGCCTCACCACGAAGGCACAGAACGACCGGTTCAACGAATCGCTCAGAGGCATGATGGGGCAACGCCTCAACTTCAATCCCGATGATAAACAGGCGCTCTATATCAACAACGCACAGGAGGACTATGTGGAAACGATAAAGATTTTCGGAGGAATCACCTTTTTTGTCACCATCATTGGCATCCTCACCCTCATCGCCGGCATTGTGGGGGTAAGCAACATCATGCTGGTCTCGGTGAAGGAACGTACCCGCGAAATAGGAATCCGCAAAGCCATTGGCGCCACCCCCATGGCCATCCTGAAGACCATCATCCTGGAGTCGATCATCATCACCACCCTCTTCGGGTACATTGGCATGATGCTGGGCATCGGACTGACAGAGCTGATCAACTTCTTCATGGTGCAGGCAGCCAACGGACGGCCTGTCTCCGACGAGCCGCAGATGTCCGTCTTTACGAACCCCACGGTGGATTTGGGCTACGCGGTCTTTGCCACGGTCATTCTGATTATTGCAGGAGTTATTGCAGGATATCTGCCTGCAAGAAAGGCCGTACGTGTACAGCCCATCGAAGCGATGAGACAGGAGTGATGCAGGTAGGGCTGGAAAGTTTTGGAGGTGAGGATTTGAAAACAAATTACTGATTACTAAAAAAACAATATATGTTCGATCTGGACAGATGGCAGGAAATATGGATCACCATTACGCACAACAAGTCGCGTAGTGTGCTCACCGCGTTCGGGGTGTTCTGGGGCATGCTGATGCTGGTGCTGATGGTCGGCGCCGGCAATGCGCTGGAAAAGGGAATGACCTCCCAGATTGAGGGATTCGCCACCAACTCCTGCTTCTTTGCCTCGGAACGTACCACGCTCCCCTACAAAGGGTTTCGCAAAGGACGAAGATGGGATATGACCAACAGCGACCTGCCCGTGATCCGGAAGAAGGTCGCTGAGTTGCAGTACATTTCGCCCGTGCTGTTCTCGGGGGGCAACGACAAGAACGTGGTACGTGGTGAAAAAAACGGCTCCTACCTGGTGAAGGGCTGTTATCCCGAATACGACCTGATTGAGAAAAGCAAGATGCTCTATGGCCGATATGTGAACGACATTGACATCGCAGAAAAAAGAAAAGTGTGCGTGATCGGGGAACGTGTTTACGAAGTGCTCTTTCAGAAGGGCGAAGACCCTACCGGCAAACAGATCCGCGTGAACGGCATCTACTTCCAGGTGATTGGTGTAGCCCGGAGCACCTCAGGAGTGAGCATTGGCGGGCAGACGGCCGAAACGGTGGTCCTCCCCTTCTCCACCATGCAGCAGGCCTTCAACCACGGTAACGTCATCCACTTTCTGGCTGCCACTGCCAAAGATGGAGTCCCGGTAAAGATTGTGCAGGACAAGATCCTGGAGATACTGAAGCAACAGCACCAGATCGCGCCCGACGACAAGGAGGCGGTGTTCACCATGAACATCGAGGAACAGTTTAAGATGTTCAACTACCTTGGCATCGGCATTGCGGCTCTGATCTGGATTGTTGGACTGGGCACCCTCTTTGCCGGCGCCATCGGCGTGAGTAACATCATGCTGGTCACCGTGCGCGAACGTACCAAGGAGATCGGCATCCGTCGTGCCCTGGGAGCCACCCCCCGCAGCATCATCGGGCAGATACTGAGCGAGAGCGTCGTCCTCACCGTCTTGGCAGGACTCACCGGCATTGTGGTGGGAGTAGGATTGCTGCGAGCCACCGGCATTGTACTGAGCCAGGGCGACCAGTTCTTCAAAGACCCGCAAATCTCCTTCGGCATGGCCGTCACCTCTCTCCTTATCCTGCTTGTCATCGGCACCTTTGCCGGATACATCCCCGCCCAGCGCGCCATGATGATCAAGCCGGTAGAGGCGATCGCAGAAGAGTAGAACAGAAAAACGAAATAAACATAAACTTCAAACAATAAAAAACCGTATGAGACGAATACTGAGAATTGCAGGACTGGTACTACTGGGGCTTTTGGTCATTTCCACCTTTGTGTTTCTCTGGCAAAAATCACGTCCGAAAGTGGTGACCTACAAGATTGAGTCCGCCACCAAAGGGAACATCGAAAAAAGAACGGTCGCCACCGGCAAAGTGGAGCCGCGCAACGAGATCCTGATCAAACCGCAGATGTCGGGCATCATCTCCGAGGTCTACAAAGAAGCGGGAGACAAGGTGCTGGCAGGCGATATCATCGCCAAGATACAGGTGGTGCCCGATATGGTGAACCTGAGCAGCGCCGAGTCGCGCGTGCAGCGTGCACAGCTGGCCGCCGACCAGAGCCGCAGCAATTACGAACGCGATCGCAAGCTATTTGAAAACCAGGTGATCTCAAAGGAGGAGTTCGAAAAAGTGGAGTTGCAGTACAAGAACGACCAGGAGGAGTTGCGTGCTGCGAACGACAACCTGAGCCTGGTGCGTACGGGAATCACGCAAAGCTCCGCAAAGACCAGCAATACGCTGGTGCGCTCCACCGTGAGTGGCACCATCCTCGACGTGCCGGTCAAGGTGGGCAACTCGGTAATTCAGTCCAACAACTTCAACGACGGCACCACGGTGGCATCGGTAGCCAACCTGAGCGACATGCTCTTCGTGGGCAAGATCGACGAAACCGAAGTAGGCAAGCTCTCGGTGGAGATGCCCATGGAGATCACCATCGGCGCCATCCAGGACCGTAAGATTCCTGCCACACTGGAGTACGTTTCTCCAAAAGGTGTGGAAGAAAGCGGTGCCATCCTCTTCGAAATGAAGGCGGCATTGAAATTGCCGGAAGATGTGTTTATCAGAGCCGGATACAGTGCCAATGCCGACATTATCCTGGATCAGCGGACCGATGTGCTGACCATTCCGGAGAGTTCCGTGGAATTCAGCGGCGACTCGGTCTTTGTCTACCTGGTCCGGAACGAGAAACCCCAGGAGTTCGACCGGCATCCGGTAAAAATTGGCCTGTCCGACGGCATCAACATCGAAGTGACCGAAGGATTAAACGAGAACGACAAGATCCGCGGCACAGAGATCATTGAGGAAAAGAAGAAATAACAAACTGCCTTCACAGTCAGTTGACAACCATCCATATTATGCAGATCAGAACCTTTGCCTTCAGCCTGCTGCTCACCGGCAGCGTCCTCGTTCCGGTATCGGCACAGCAGCAATACACCTTGCCGGAATGCATTGACATTGCCCTGGAAAACAACCGCAATATCAAACAGCAGGAGCTGAACCGCCGGCAGCGGGAAATAGCCTACAGCCAGGCACGTGCCGACCTGTTGCCCAACCTGAATGCCTCGGCCGGACAGAGCTTTGTCTTCGGCCGCTCCATCGGCCTCGACAACACCTATCAGAACACCAACTCCTCGCAGACCAGCTTCGGGATAGGCGCCGACATCACCCTCTTCGACGGCCTGCGCATGAAACACAATATTGACGCACGCAGAGCCGACATGCAGGCTTCGGAGGCCGACCTCGACAAGATGCGCGACGACATCATCATGAGCGTCTCCACCGCCTTTCTGCAGGTACTGCTCAACCGCGAGCTGCTACAGATCGCGGAGAATCAGCTGGAGACCACCCGGGCCGACCTTGTCCGCCGTACCGAGCTGGTAAAAAGCGGCAGAATGGCCCAGGGGGAGCTTTATGAACAGGAAGCACAGCTGGCCCGGGAGGAACTCAACAGGGTGCAGGCAGCCAGCAACTACAGGCTGGCGCTGCTCGACCTGGCACAGATCATGGAGCTGGAGCAATTCGATGATTTCGATGTAACAGCCCCACCCGCCGGGACACTCATCCGCGAATCCACGCTGCTTGCTTCCGACGCCGTCTACGAAAGCGCGCTGGTGAACCGCCCCATCATCCGGAGCATGCAGTACCGGATCGAAAGCAGCGAAAAAGAACTGCTGATGACCCGGTCGCAGCTCTATCCGTCCCTCTCCTTCGGCGCCAACATGGGGACCGGCTACTACAAGATGAGCGGCAGAGACAACGACCCGTTCGGCACCCAGCTGCGCAACAACATAAGCAATTCACTCGGTTTCAGCCTGCGCATCCCCATCTTCAACCGGTTTCAGGTCAAAAACAACATCCACATCGCCGAGCTGGCCATTGCCAATACCCGCCTGGAGATGGACAAGACAAAGCTGGAACTCCGCAAACAGATTGAGCAGGCCTATTACAATGCCGTGGGCGCCAGAAGCCGTTGGGAAGCCGCACAGAAATCGGTGACCGCCAGCAACGAAGCATACCGCTTTGCAGAAGAAAAATACCGGAACGGCCGTGCCAACGCCTACGAGTTGTTTCTGGCCAAAAATAACCAGACGCAGGCCATGGGCGAAGAGGCACAAGCTAAATACGAATATGCCTTCCGGCTGAAGATCATCGAATTGTTAAAAGACTAACTTCCTGTAACCGGAAAGCGCTTTGCAATGTCTTATTCTAAAAAAGAAACAGATGAAACGATTACTTTCACTCACATTCATTACCCTGCTGCTGGCAGTAAGTAGCAGCTCCTGTGCGCAAACGCGCCAGGCGACGGACAAGTTCGACGTGTCTGACTTCACGACCATCGAGACGTCGGTGGCAGCCAACATCCACATCCGGCAATCCTCCACTACCCAGGTCACGGCCGAAGGCAGCGAAGAGCTGCTCAACGCACTCGACGTGCGAATGGACAACGGCAAGCTGGTCCTCGAGATGAAGAAAACCTTCCTGAAGCGATTTGGCAACCGGGCCAATAAGCTGGTCATCTCCATTGCCACCCCCACCCTTTCACGGATCGACTCCGAGGGTGTGGGAAACATAGTGATTGACGGCACCTTCTCCACGCCCTCCCTCCACATTCAATCGGATGGAGTAGGCAATTTCACGGCCGAAAACCTACGTTGTGACGAAGTGAAGATCGATTCCGAAGGGGTGGGAAACATCACGCTGCGCGGAACGGCCGGCAACGTGGAGATCAGGTCGGAAGGCGTGGGCAATGTCAATGCCGACGGACTGAAAGCAAAACGTGCCGTGGTCTCCTCCCAGGGCGTGGGCAACGTAAGCTGCCATGCATCGGAATACCTCAAGGTACGTTCGGATGGCATTGGCAATGTGCGGTATTACGGCAACCCGGCAGAGAAGGAGTTCTCCAAGGACGGCATCGGCAAAATAAAAGCAGGCAACTGATTCCCTGCTTACAATAAATACTCTACTTCTAAATTACAAAAAAACGGAACCGGGGGCTTGCGAAAGTCTCCGGTTTTTTTTGTCATCTTTTATTTTCATCTGATAACCACTGCCATATATCGTAGTTATTGATATGGAAGGAAACTCCTTGAGTATTTTCTTTATATGAGAGACTGATCGATCCAGGGCGTTATTCATTTGGAATTTATCATCTTTCCAGACCTTGTTCAAGATGTCATTTCGGCTAACTGTAAAGTTTATGTTTTCAAGTAACAGGGATAACACCTGTGTTTCCTTGTCCCGCAATTGAAAGTTTTTATGATTGATTGTCAATTGCTGGCCATCGATGACAATGTGCAGATTGCTTATGGTAAATTTTCGGATACCCGCGGGTTCGAGCATACTCATTATCTGTGCCAATGCATTATGCGGATTTACCGGTTTCTCAATATAATTGGTTGCTCTCAACAACCGATAGGCCTTATGATAGTTCTCTATGTCAAATGCCGTTCCGGTCATGAATATGATGGGGACCACACCATTTATTTTCCGGATCTCTGCAGCGACCCCGAATCCATCTATCCCGGGCAGTACAACATCCAGCAAGACTAATCGGGGTCTCAATTCTTTGAAGCGCACCAAGGCATTCTCACCGTCAACCGACCATATCACAGAGAGGCCGTTGTTCTGAAAAAAATCCTTCAGAATTTTCCCCAATGACATATCGTCTTCAACCAACAATATCAGATCATTCATGTGAGCTATCCTTGAAAAATGACAACAAACTCACTACCCTTGTCCAACTCACTGCTAACGGAAATAATCCCCCCATGCGCTTCAACGATTGATTTTGCATAGGTCAGTCCCAGGCCAAATCCTGTTTTACTTTTTGTTTCCGTTCTTTTAACCCGGTAGAATTTATCGAAAATAAGTTTTTTGTCGGAAGCAGATATCCCGATACCGTTATCTTTTACCGACACCTTCAACCCGTCGGGTGTGTCTGTCACGTTGATATCAATTGTAACAACAGGTTTTACCGTATATTTGATCGCATTTTCCAACAGGTTGTCCATCACATTTGAGAAGTGAAGCATATCCACGCACATGATCTGTTTATGCGTCTCAATCATTAGATTCACAATAACTTTCCTTTGAGGATCATCTGACACCGCATATCGTTTCTGCAAGGATTCAAAGAACGGAACAATCTCCACAGCTGTTCTGTTCATCGTCACATACTGCTTCTCATTGTTGCTGATCTGCTGAATTCTTTTTGTGTATTGGGTTAACTTATTCAGATCCATCTCTATGTTCTTCACATAATCCAGTGCTTTGTTCTTCTCTCCTCTTTCCAGGTAAAAAGGGATGAGTGAAGCCATTGCCACGGCACTGGCAATAGGCCGTTTAAACTCATGTGTCATTGCATTCACGGATTCCTGTCGCATTCTTTCCGTTTTCCACTGAACAACAAAACTTTTTGAAATATAGAAGAGAGAAGTTAGTGCAATCACAATCAACAAAAAGGAGACTGCCAACTGTTTCTTCATCTTATCCAAAATTCCCAGGCGGGAGTTCTGTATATACCCCACAACTCCGATCGATGCAACTATGTCCAGTGGGATTGTATCCGCATTCACATAATCAACGATTGAGATACCCACAGGCTTGGTTGATTCGATCTGCACCTTGTTATTCAGATCCAGATATTCAAAATAAACATTCTCCACATCATGCTTTTCTTTGATTTTTTCTTTAAAAATTGTGCTTAATTTGTTCAGATCAATAGGATAATACTTTGCTAATACAAATTGAACGATCTTAGACATTGCATGAGAATCATTCTTATCTATCTTAAAAGTATATACAGAATCTTCCGTTACTACGTTTTTAGTGAAATATCGTGTAGTATCATTTGGAGGCGCTATATTGTGTGAATAAACAGAATAACCCCCAATAGATTCACTTCTCTCAGCCAATTCCATGGATATTGCCTGCTGTACTGCCTGATTGATATCCAATTTGAATTCCCGGTCATGCAGTTCATACATGTTGTATAGCCACGAGACCTGGTTGACTGCAATGCTAATCAATACAATTATAGTCAGCATCTTAACGACAAGACGTTTCTTAAATTCTATATTGTTTCCACACAATTGCATAATCAAAATCCAACAATTCATGGATTGCTCAAGCAAAGATAAACAATATGAACAGAATTGAGACAGAATCTCGCCCTACTTTTTTTTTACTAATTAGCTTCTTTTTTTCTTCTTTGTGAAAAAAACTCACAAAATGAAAAAGAAACATCACGCTTATTTAATTATCGTCACAATGACAACACTTTTGATCTTTTCAAAATCCAAAGTTAAAAACCAATATATTAGTGAAATTTTACTCTCTAATATCGAGTGCCTGGCAACATCTGAAAATCCAAATATTAATTGTTTTGGACTTGGGAGTGTCGATTGTCCGAAAAGCGAAGTCAAGGTCTTACTCTATTTTTAAAAGCATACTATGATTTTACACTCCTGTATATTCATTCTTATTTCAATCTTCATACAGTGTTGTACATCGAAACCATTCGCCGGTTTTCAATTTGCTGAAGAAAGATTTCTGCCCGGAAAGGTTCTATCTGTTCAGGACTCCAAATATCTCCGATATCCTTTCAGGATAAGACAAAGTGATTCATTGCTTTATATCCTGGATCTGCACGGTCCGGATTACTATTGCCATACGCTCACCTTTCCAGAGATGAGACAAAATTCTTCCCTGGCACTCAGAGGAAATGGGCCGGAAGAGTTTCTCAGTATAGAGAATATTCGTTTGGATAGTGAGGGTACACTCTATCTACTCGATGCCAATAATAATACAATTAGCATTCGTAACCCCCTGAATAATAATTTTAACAAGCGTATTCATCTATCAAAAAACCTTATCAGGTGTCTGGATTTCGCTTTGATTAACGATTCCTTGTTTGTGATTCCAGATTATGGCGGCAAATGCCGGATAAATATTGTGGATGACAGTGGAAATATAAGGAGGCAACTGTTTAAAATTCCCACGAAAAAGAGGCAAGATCCAAACATACCGGATATTGTTTTGGCACAGGCATGGCGTTCCTTTTTAGATTACAATCCGGATAACGGTGTATTGGCTATGGTCACCCAACTGGGGCAGGTGATTGAGATTTATAATTTAAAAACAAACGAAATAATCAATATTCTGTACGGCAAACTCGGTGAGCCGGAATTTGCCAATCAGGGGGATTATGCAATCCCCACCGGGATCATGGGATACAGTGATGTGCATGTGGGAAAAGATAAAATTTACACCCTTTTCTGGGGTACATCTTTCAAAGATATCCGCAAGGAAAACCCCTATAATAGGATAGAAGGCGGGAATATAATTCAGGTATTTAGCCTTGATGGTACACCCCTTATACAATATACACTGGATAAACACATTACCGGATTTTCCATCGACGAAAATCGTAATACATTATTAGGGCTGGATGTCAATCACGAACAACAGATTGTAGAATATCAATTATAAAAATTTCATACAATGAAAAATTCAAAAGTTTTCAGATACATCTGGATTATATTGATCGGCACACTTGTATTGAGTTGTAAAGACAATAATTCCAGAAAAGAAATTGCAAAAATTGTTCAACATTGGCAAAACAAGGAAATCATTTTTCCGGAAGATTTGACTTTCACGAAATATGGGACCGATACAATTGAATATAAAATTCCATCATCTTCATATAAAATATTGATGTATGTAGATTCAATTGGCTGCACAAGTTGCAAACTACAATTACATAAATGGAAGGAGTTCATATCCGAGTTGGATTCATTCACAAATGGCTCAGTTCCTGTAATTTTCTTTTTTCATCCTAAAGATATGCGGGAAATATCCTATCTTTTAAAAAGAGACGGGATCAATATTCCTGTTTGCATTGACATGGGCGACAAACTGAATGCTATTAACAATTTTCCGTCTCGGCAGGAATTTCAAACATTTTTGCTGAATGATGAAAACAAAGTTGTATACATAGGCAACCCAGTTCATAATCCACGTGTGAAAGAAATGTATCTGTCTGAAGTATCAAACAGTTCATATCAAGCCAACGCAACACAACCCTTCCGAAGCTCGCAAATAAAAACAGATAAAACGGAATTTGATTTGGGGACTATCCCAAAAGGAGATGCCAAAACGGTAAGCGTTTCAATAAAAAATGTGGGCGAATCCCCTTTTATGATATTCGACACTCGTGCATCGTGCGGATGCACGCATATTGGATATGAAAAGAGGCCGATACTTCCGGACAGTACAACCCGGATAAGCATCACCTACAACGCTGATGACCGGGGGCATTTTAATAAGACCGTTTCGGTTTACGGAAATATGGAAAATTCGCCGTTGATTATCAAGCTTAAAGGAAGTATAGAATAAAAAAGTCCTCTGTAAAAGAGGCATCGATCAATAATTTATTAACGACTAAATTTTTATTCGTATCAAGAAGAAAATTTTATCGGGCCTGTTCGCCCTTGCACTCCTTGCAACCGCAGGTTTCGGAGTGCAAAAAAGGTTGAAAAGTGATGTCGGTCTTTCGACTTTGGCGTTAAATAATGTAGAAGCACTTGCGAATGGGGAGTTTCCTGATCCTACTGTTATTTGTATACATAATTGTACACTCTGTGGATGTTATATTCCACCAATGGATATTGATCCGGAAGGTCATTGGGTACATAATGCGCAACCTTATAAATAATCGAATGAAAACAATGAATCAAATTTCAAGAAACGTATTAAACGGAATCGTCTTAATTGTTATAATACCCATTTTATCATGTAATAAGACAATCAATCATCCGATCCTGCATTTCGAGAAAAGTCCTATACATAAGTTAACTCACACAAGAGTGATTGATTTGGAAGAATTTGATATATTAAAACCAGCCCACGTAATTCGAAAAAATGATTCGTACATGATCTGGGATCTTAATAACGAGAAAATGCTACATTTAGTTGATTTTAACACAAAAAAATTAATAAACGGCATTAAAAAAGGAAGTGGACCGGGAGAAGTTGTAGCCATAATCGACCTTCAATTTAAAGACGATAGTTTTTTTATATTCGATCCCGATAGACAGAAAGTAAACCAGGTCGATATATCATCTGATACAACATTCACATTAAAAGAGGTCATGGATATTAATTCCGATAAAAGAATATTTTCAGCAAACTATCAGGGTTCCCATCTGATAGCTAACGGACTATTTGACGATGCATGGTTGGTTACTTTGAAAGAAAATGGGGAGATAACATCAAAAGTGGACTTTCCTGGTTTTGAAGAGACCAGCAATACAACTGGAATGGAGTTATCCTTATTATATCTTAGTACGCGCATAGCAAATAAACCGGATAATAAGAAAGTGGTTGCCGCAACACAAAGCTTTGCGGTATTATCTTTTCTCAATTATATTGACGGATTAATATTGGAAGAATATAAACAGATAAAATATTACGGGCCAGACTTCACTCTACCGGAGAGAGGCGGCATTGCCTGGTCTAAAGATGGTCAGGTAGGATTTTGTGGGCTGGATTGTGATGATGAATTTGTATATGCCTTATACTCAGGAAGAACATTTGAGGAATATGGAATGCTCAGTCATCATTGTGAACATTTATTGGTATATGACTGGGATGGAAATCCTGTGAAACATTACACATTGGATATCCCACTCTTTTCAATGAAATATGACAGTGAGAAAAACACAATTTACGGAATAGGATATAATCCCGAAGGTATTTTTGTAGAGTATCAATTAGATGATTGAGTCCCCTCCGATAAGTCGTTTTTATCATAATTGTTTCATATTTTACACTGTTTTTCAGCTAATTAAAAATTAACAATGGCATACAAAACGGAATTTGATTTGGGGACTATCCCAAAAGGAGATGCCAAAACGGTAAGCGTTTCAATAAAAAATGTGGGCGAATCCCCTTTTATGATATTCGACACTCGTGCATCGTGCGGATGCACGCATATTGGATATGAAAAGAGGCATCAATCAATAATTTATTAACGACTAAATTTTTATTCGTAGGATGAAGAAAATTTTATCGGGTGTATTTGCCCTCGCACTCCTCGCAACCGCAGGTTTCGGAGTGCAAAAAAGGTTGAAAAGTGATGCCAATCTGAGTGATTTGGCGTTGAGCAATGTGGAAGCACTTGCGAGAAATGAAAATGATGAAAAAATGGTCGGATACAAATGTAAGAATCCAAATGATGGAGTAGGTTGTGGCGATATCGGCCAAACCGGTCCTGCTTGTAGTGTAAAAAGATATTGTTAACGTACTATCATATCCTGCTTTGAATATCTTATCTTCCAAAGCAGAATATGGCTTCTATTTTATTGGAATATGAATTACAAGATATTAATCACCATCCTATGGATATTTCTTTTATCATGCAATGATAAGAGGAGTAACTTTATAGACAATACCGTAAGTAATAAACAAATTTCAGACATAACCGCAACTGAAAAATTTATCAAATTAGATAGCATCCATTTGAAGAATTATCCTATTCAAACATTCTCAAGCAAAAACCAATATGAATATTTGATTGGTTACAATTACCAAACCCACAATCTCGATATATTTAATCTTAATCAGAAGACTATTGAAAGCATACCTTTGTATGGAGAAGGTCCAAATGCAATTCATAGGGATATCAATGGGATCTATTCCAACACCCTAGATTCAATATGGCTTTATTCAATCAATACGTCCTATTTACTACGACGTGATGGAATAATTATCAGTAAAATCAATCTACCGGTTGATGCCGGTGAATACATCATTAATACAACGAATTATTCCAATGCAACAATAAAAATTCATTATCATCCGGAAAGGAATTCTATCTTTTATACGACTGTCAATCCGGGCAAGAAAAATTATTTTTACATGAACGAATTCTCCATTCGTTCTGGAAATGTGAAAAAAACATTGCTTGAATATACGGATGCTGAAGATGGGATAGGCAAGAATTATGGGTGGATGCAACATCCCAATGTAACATGCAATGATCGTCTAATCATATTTAACTTTCCATTTAATTCCAATATTTATGTATTAGATATCGATTCTGGCATAATAAGTAAACATGGGGGAAAAAGTTCTTTTACCGATAACATCGCAAACAAAACTTTTAAAATATCTGTAGAAGATTGGGATAGACATTTAATAGAAAATGTTCATTTTTATGAGGTAAATTATGATAAGTTCCGTGATTGCTATTACAGAATTCACGTAAATGGTCTGGAGTTTATCCCAAAAATTTCATTCCCTGAACAACTAAATAATAAAAGGCTATACCTGACTATTTTCGATAATCAATTTAATTACGTAAAAGAGATACCGTTAGCAATGGATAGTTATAATGTTATCGGAGGATGGGGAGTCGTGAAGACTGGATTACTTTTAATAAAGGACAATCCAAACAATTTACAATTCAATTACGAGGAACTGCAATACGATATCGTATCATTCTCCCTTCAGTAGCACTGAAGTCTGGAACCCATCCTTTTGTTACGTCAACTGGAGAAAATACATCATTACTGTCCCGTAAAAGAGGATAAATAGTTCTTTGAAATAATTGAAATATAGTCTCTTAGATACAGATTTCTATGCGCGACGATTTGAAATCGTAATTTTGAGGTCGAAAAAATGACCTCAAATGAATCAAGACAAATACGTTTTCGCCCAGCTAGTAGAATTTTTGAACAATGATAAGTTCAGAAGACTCGTAGACCAATACGATGGTAACCGATATGTGAAGCATTTCACCTGTTGGAACCAACTGCTTGCAATGATGTTCGGCCAACTCAGTAACCGTGAAAGTCTTCGTGACTTGATTGTTGCGCTGGAAGCTCATCAAGGAAAGCGTTATCATTTGGGATTAGGTCGTGAACCCATTGCCAAGACCACACTTGCATCAGCCAATCAGAATCGAGACTACAGAATCTTCGAAGATTTTGCCTTCTACATGATGAAGGAAGCTTGCGAGAAACGCACAACCAACATTATGAATATTCCAGGAAGAAAGTATGCTTTTGATTCAACTACGATTCCTTTGTGTTTGGCTACATTCCCTTGGGCTAAGTTTCGCAAGAAGAAAGGCGGGGTCAAAGCTCATGTCCTTTACGACATTGAAGCTCAGGTTCCAGCCTTTTATACAGTAACTACAGCATCCAAGCACGATTCTACAGCAATGTCTACAATCCATTATGAACCAAATGCTTACTATATATTCGATAGGGCTTATGACTCGTTTAGAGAACTTTATAAGATACATCTTACAGAGTCCTTTTACGTGGTCAGAGCTAAAACAAATCTGAAGTATAAGACAATCAAGTGGAAACGTAGAATGCCGAAGAATATCCTTACTGATGCAGAAGTGAAACTAACTGGATATTTATCTGAAAAGAAGTATCCTAAATCCTTTAGGATCATCGGTTTCTATGATGAAGAAAATGAACGTGAGTTCACTTTCCTAACAAACGCCAAGCATTTGTCTGCACTCGATGTTGCCAACCTTTATAAAAAGAGGTGGCTCATTGAGCTGTTCTTCAAATGGTTGAAGCAGCACCTGAAGATAAAGAAATTCTGGGGTACCACTGAAAACGCAGTTCGAATACAGATTAGTGTAGCTATCATCACTTACTGTCTAGTGGCTATTGTCCAACATGATATGCAACTGAAACGTTCGACCTATGAGGTCTTGCAGATTCTGAGCATCTCACTGACAGACAAAACACCTTTACAAGATCTGTTTGATAAGACTAATTTCAATGATGTCAAAGATCAATTTAATCCCCTTATTCCGGGGTTGTTTGATTAATTATTAACTCGTCCCGATTTTAACGGGACACTAATGAAAATACATACTAAATTTTATTTGCTATTTACACATATTAATTACTGATCTTAACGGCACAATCAAAAATAATAATCAAATCATATGCAAGCACTTATGCATAATCGCATTATTTCAATATGTCTGTTCTCTGTTTTATATATTTCATGTTCTCCTGTTAAAGAAGAAATAGCACCGATTACAGAGATCACACCTCTCAAAAAAGATACCGTGTTTTACACACAAGACAGAGCTTATGTGGACATGATGATTTCAGATTCTTTGTTGCTATTTATAGCAAATAAAGACTCGAATTATGTTCATGTTTTTAATAAAGTATCTCTGGATTCTCTAATAAGCTTTGGAAAGAAAGGAAATGCAGGATTTGAATTCAATCATGTGCCTCTTTTTGTAAAGCAGTATTATGAAGACAAAGATTATATTGAAGCGTTCGATCTTTTTTCCATGAAAACTATCAATATCAAAAATATTATCGAAGGGAAGAATATTTCCGGGGAAATTAAATTCGAAAGAATGGACGAGAAGTTGGCATTTAGCCGTGAAATTGTCAGGATAGATAATAATACTCTTGTCGGAACCTCATTGAACAGATCAGATGGATTATTTTACATTTATCACAACAAGAATAAAAAATGGGTCCCTCATAACCCAAAACTGAAGATAGACAAAAAGGCTTATGAAAGTGTGTATTACGGATTAATTGAAACAAGTCCTGATAGTGAAACAATAGTTTATTGCCCACGTTATTTTGATAGGATTCTATTCTTTGACAGAGATGGGAAATTGAAGAAAACGTTAAATTTTTCAGAAATCAAGATTCCTAAGATAGGAGAGAAATACTTAGGAGTTTCAAATGAGGAAACAATCTATTCCTTACAAACTTATCGCACGAATAGTTTTTTATACGTACTAAGGCCCCTCCAATCATTGAAATATTTGATGGAGAATAGGTCACCTATTGAAGTACAGATTTTGTGTCTCACCTGGAATGGAAATATTCACGCAACATATGAACTTATTTTGAAAAATATGTCGACATTATTTTGTATTGATGAAGAAAACAATAAAATACTATTTAATACGCCCATAGACAGTTATCTATCGAATGATATAATAACAGAAATATCTATTTATGATATCAAAGCACAATGAACTCTCATCCGTTTTTTGAATGCTCGTATATTTAAATTAGAAATGATCGGAGAACACTTAAGGAATATGGAATGCTGAGTCATCATTGTGAACATTTATTGGTATATGACCGGGATGGAAATCCTGTGAAACATTACACATTGGATATCCCACTCTTTTCAATGAAATATGACAGTGAGAAAAACACAATTTACGGAATAGGATATAATCCCGAAGGTATTTTTGTAGAGTATCAATTAGATGATTGAGTCCCCTCCGATAAGTCGTTTTTATCATAATTGTTTCATATTTTACACTGTTTTTCAGCTAATTAAAAATTAACAATGGCATACAAAACGGAATTTGATTTGGGGACTATCCCAAAAGGAGATGCCAAAACGGTAAGCGTTTCAATAAAAAATGTGGGCGAATCCCCTTTTATGATATTCGACACTCGTGCATCGTGCGGATGCACGCATATTGGATATGAAAAGAGGC
>ENA-UOOK01000683-UOOK01000683.1-fermentation-metagenome-genome-assembly--contig:-NODE-683-length-44943-cov-9.418352_pt1 | contig 44943 bp, 31 predicted proteins | sample MGYA00245777_ERZ724023 | MGnify/ENA primary metagenome ERZ724023 (study PRJEB28704, sample SAMN03018312) | fermentation metagenome | biome: anthropogenic terrestrial biome; feature: soil; material...
CGCAGTCCTCACATTTTATTACCAATATGTTAACCTGAACAGGGTACAGTCTTATTCTGTTCCACTGCCCGAATTCCCAGTCCCGGGGGATATCTATCTCCCACCTCCATATGGTATATTTAAAAAGAAATGAAAAATTGCGAATAGAATGTTTTTAAGTGCGGACTAGTATTACAATTCGGTACACATAAAATCAGCCTATGGGCAACTCAATTAACCATAGGCTGATTAAGATATATATTAACTATCAAAAAATTTTATCGCAAACCCAGTGAATATAGATGCCTGCCAATATGCTTCCTTAGTGCTTCTTTATACTCTGCTTCATACGTATGAAGAACTTTAAAGAGCTCCTCCCTAAATAATGATTCGCCATTTCCGTTTTTTGCCTGTAGCAAAAGCCCATAAGTAATATGCATTACCTGGCGGGGATCATTCTTGTTCATCAAATCAGGCAATTCATTATCTGATATGCTTTCAAGAGGCGGTATGGTTTTCACTTCTGCACTAATATGGTAATATTTCTTTGCTTCGTCAAGATTCTCTAAAGCAAAAGCATGCATCCTACGGTAAAGATCCGGTTTGTGGGCTGCAACAACCCTGACAGCCTCAAGCCAATTTGTTCCGGCTGTTTTTAAATGATATTTTCCATCTGTCATCTCCCCTACAATGGGGAAAACCAAAAACTTATCACTACCTGAATGAACACTAATTTTATAACCAAAATGATTGGCAATATCTACGTGAGCAGAAAACTCACTTTTGAACTGCTCCAAATCCCCAAGATAGTCAATGCCTTTCTGGAACTCACCGCAAAATCTCGGAGCCAGACTGATTATTTCTACTCCTGCCTGAACCAGCTCTGAAGCCACAAAATAGTGAGAAGCAGGCGTGGTTGAAGTAAGCGTTTCATCAATTGACATTTCAAAATCTATTGCTCTTCCGCATTTTGCAATGATATTAAAATATATATCAAGGGTGTGGTGAATAGCTTTCCCATATATACATGCCATCCGAACTAAATCATCCATGGAAATAAAAAAGCTGGTGTCTGAAAGCTTAATATGCTTATTGCCATATCTTTTTTCCCACTTTGTACGCTCATCCTCAGAAAAGCGTTCATATTTCTTTCTTAATACATCTATATCTTCATTGGCTGCTGCATTATCAATATGCTCGGAGCAGTCAAGGGTAATCATTGTCATTCCAACATCCAAAGACATTTGTACCTCTTCAGAGGTCTTAAGGTGATCACCATCCGCACCGTATCCTTTTGTGTATCCTTCTTGAAAAACTGCCCAAGCGGCTGCAGAAATAACATCATCATAGCATCTTCCTGTCAGATTCAGCTCTCTTATGGATTGCTGTGCTAAGACCGGGAAAGCATCCACATCTTTAATTGCTTCAATATGTCCGGGCGAAGCAAGACCAAGACGGTCTCCCAACCCTATTGTGATTTTATGTCCTTTATGAGGTTGGGGATTCATAAAGGAAAAAACTTTTCTCATAACATCGCAGTTCTCATTTGTAAGAGGGCAGACTCTTGTTTTAATCCCGTCTATAACTGTTTCGTTGCCTTTAAGATCATTTAGCCTGATGTCTTCACCATAAACGAACAGACCTTTTTCAAACTCGTTGCGGTACATAAAAACAACCGCATCTCCAACAGAATGAACCGATCCAGGATACACTCCATAAAGATTGAAAAGTTTTTCCGGCTCAGCTTTCAAGGCTTCAACAGATTTTCCTTGCTGCTGCATCAATTTTACCAATTTTTCCATTTTGTCTCCTCCTGTTGTTTTTAGCAAACAATCAATTTTCATTTTATTTTAAAATTATCGCTTTAATTTGCCTGTAGAAGAATATGAAACTATTTTCCTTCTGGTAAAATAACAAGAAATTTCGTGTTTATTTTACTAACATCACTATCATACAAGGTGTTTAAAAGAAATAGTTGCTTAAACTATTATACCACTAAATATCGAATTTAGGATGAATATTTCATCAGTCCTCGAAAGAAGGCTGGATAGCAATTGTCACATTTATATTCAGACTTCAAATCTATATATCGTCTTATGATTATACTTTTCTCCTCTCCTTAATATAGGTGAGGGAAAATGGCTGTGTTTCATTGAGTTGGGGAAAAACTGTGTCTCAAGACATAATCCACTCCATTTCTGATAATGCACACTACCTTTTCCAATTAAATATCCACTCAGGCCATTTCCGGTATATAACTGAACCCCCGGCTTTGTTGTATAAACCTTCATTCTTCTTTCACTGATTGGTTCATAAACCTCTGCGCAATACTCCGGTTGAACTGTACCATACTCAGGCTGAACTTCGTTTTTGTTTAATACAAAATTGTGATCATAACCACTTACATGCCTGATTTGCTCGAAATCAGATTCTATTCCCGATTTAATCATTCTAAAATGCCTGAAATCCATGGGGGTGCCCGTTACATCGCATATTTCTCCGTTTGGAACACCCTCCTGGTTGTTAACAGTGAACTTGTCTGCATTGATCTTTAGAAAATGATTTAATATGTTTCCGGAACAATGTCCTCCAAGATTGAAATAACTGTGGTTCGTCAAATTTACAATTGTATCCGCTCCAGACTCTGCTTCATATTCGATGACCAACTCGTTATTATCTGTAAGCGTATAATATGTTGAAACATTTAGAGTTCCCGGATATCCTTCCTCCCCATCAATGCTTAAATAAGAAAGAAATAACTTATTTTCTCCATAATCAGATACCCGCCAGCAAACACTGTCAAACCCCTTTACACCACCATGCAGGTGATTATTACCATCGTTTTTCTTAAGCTTATACTTTTCCCCATTCAATTCAAAAACAGCATCTTCTATTCGATTTGCGTGACGTCCTATAATTGCACCAAAATATGGTCCTGGTTTTGTATACCCCTCAAGAGTGCCAAATCCAAGAACAACATCTTCTCTCCTACCCCGCTTATCAGGAACAAACAACGAGACAATGGTGCCGCCATAATTTGTTATTTCAGCTTTTATTCCGTTTTTATTACTCAATGAATATGTGTATGCCTCTTGACCGTCTGGAGTAAAACCAAAAAATTTAATCTCCAATATTATTTCCTCCATGATGCTATTTGAACTACCTGCTGCTATGGTTTTTCAACTATTCGATTTAAAAAACATAAAGATTTGAGGCTTCAAAATATATCATCTCTTACGCTTTGCTTAACGCTTTTGGCATACTTGCTAAGCCTTTAATCTCTCTGCTTTAGTTTAAAATGCTAAACCAAATGGTACTTGCATCAATTAATGTTTATATATGTTGAATTTATAATATGTTTATCACCAAGAAAGTCACAAAGTGACTTTCAATCATAATTTAATATTTTACATTATTATATCAACAGAAGAAGCTGTTGGCAAACTCGGCATAAGTTATCTAAAAAATACTTATCTATTTACCTACATATTATTATGTTAACCATAATTTATTTTATTTATTTATTTTTTTATTTTATGCAGGTATTTTATTCTTTATGTAGAATATAGTATTTATTACAGTAAAAATGGTCATGCACAGGATCATGCTCGATTCATTGCATGGTAAAAAAAAGCGAAAACAGGATCTTAACCTGATAACGAAAAAACAAAGGTTACATCCGAATTTGTAAAGATCGAACACTATCGAACAATATGGTTGCATACATATTAAATTAATGCTATGTAATCTTTAATTGTATCAACTGTTCCGAACAATCGGATGACAGAAATTTTTATGAAAGGAGATGATTTTGTCATGACTAACAAAGAGCTGTTGATTAAGATCAAAAAAGACGAGTGCTATAAAAGACTTGTCAAACATCTTGGCGAACATGGACATGGGCATTACCATACTGCTTCAATGGTTGCTTAACAAAAATCGGTAAAGGCCGGGCGGGGAAAGTAACTGCTACCCGCCCGATGCTGATTCAATATGGAGGAAAGTTATATGAATAATAATATAATTATTAAGCATAAAGAAGATATAACCTTTGTGCTGAATTGTAACACAGGTATGTGGTATGTGGGTAAGTCTGATGATGAGGTAATAGAGGATATAAAATTATATGGCATTGATAGTCTTCCAAAAGAATCGCGGACTTACGAAACACTAACTACAGCGAATATAATATCCAATGATTCTAGTGGTTGTGTAGAACAACCACACTCCGATAAGCTATCGTTACTAATTCTTGACACAACCAGCAGGTGTAATTTATCATGCAAATATTGTTTTGTTAATGCTGAACAGGATGGCATCGATATGTCACTTGAAATAGCATTATCAGCAATTATTCTTGCACTCGAATATTCTAACTGTGCAGATACATTGACCGTAGAATTTAGTGGTGGTGAACCATTACTTAATTTTGGGCTTATTAAGGAATTAATACCGCAGGCAAAAACACATGCATCATCCAAAGAGAAATCTATAAACTTTACAATTCAGACAAATGGAACTCTACTCACTGAAGAAATTGCTATCTTCCTCAAGGAAAACAATGTTGAGATTGGAATAAGCATGGATGGAACCGAAGAAGAACAAAATAAATACCGTGTTTTCCATGATGGCAGCGTAACCTATGACATTATAAAAAAAAATATCAGTAAAATGAGATCTCTTGGGTGCGATGCGAGTATTTTATCTGTTGTATATTCCGCTGAGCAATACGATTCAATTATTAAATTTGCAATTGAGAACGACATTAAATACATACGTACAAATATAGTTATGCCTATTGGAAGAGCTGAGGAGTACTCTATCTTTGAAAGTAATGAACATAAGCTAAGTGGCATTGCAGATAAATTCCTAAACGTTGCACACAATGCTCTATCGACGGAAAAACCAGTTAATGATGCAACCCTAAGATTCTATCTGTGGAATCTTCTGTTGTGGCAACCACATATGTGTTTTAGATCACCTTGTGGCGCAGGAAAAAATCAAATTAGTGTCACTTCTAATGGAGATATATATCCATGCCAAGAGTGGAGAAATATTCGTGATACTCCCATAGGTAATGTACTAAAAGGTATCCCATTAAAATCTATACTTGAAAACAGTGACCGCGTTAAGTCAATTCAAGCTAGGGATACTAAAAAGGCAGAGATGTGTCGTGAATGTGATTGGAAAATGTTCTGTGGGATTTGCACACGAGAAATATATTCAAAATCGCCTACAATGGATAAAAAGATTCCTCAATGTGATTTCCAAAACAAAATATTCGAAGGATTAATCTATGAATTCGCTGAGAATTCTGACAGTATAAGGAGGTTTATCACTGGTGAATAAGATGAGTTTGTCTGCATACGATATCAAATGCACTAATATGGCATTCTCACACCAAAAAGCGCTAAGCAAAGATGATATAATTTACTATATTTTAAGTGGAAGTTATAGCACCTTAATGCCTATGTCGCTAAATGGTATAAGCGTAGATAGCATTTTTAATACTATTAGCTTCTTTGCCGAGAAGAACTTAAATATAAGCATCGCATGTAAAGAGATAAAAGTATTCATTGTGCATTGTAATATTCTAAGCTCTTTCGAAGAAAAAAATTGCGAAGGGTTTTCTATTAAAATTGATGATAGTTATGCTGTGGTAATAACTATGTTGTCAGATGTTATTGGCGTTTTAATACACGAACTATGCCATGTTTTAGTTGATACTGCATTTACAATAACCGATACCTGTAAAACTAACAAATTGGAATGTATTGTAGAAGCAGTTGAGTATTTAGTTATTGAAGATTACCTCCATAATATTACCGATTTAAAACATATTGAATTATTAAATATAAATAAAAAACATAATACCAACAACATGACAAAATCACTAATATGTAATATAATAGAAAGCAAGAACCTCAGAAAATCTGTTGAGGTGGTATTGAAATGAAGCATAAATTTATTAATAGTTCGAATAATTATACAAAATTCAACGCAAAGACATACCTAAAATCGATTTGGTCAAAGTTTTTATTGTTTACAATTATAAACTTATTATCAATCTTTATTGCATTGTTTATCCCTTATTATCTCAATAAGGGTATAACACTTATTTCTTCATTTCAATTGGACAATTTATCATCATATTTCATACCATTGGGTATTCTTATATCGGCTGAATATTTTCTAAGCTTGCTTAATAATGATTTTAACATAAAGTTGTCAAACTACATGGCTATGCAGATTGAATTTGATATTCTTAAATATATTAAGAAATCGGAGTTCATCGAGCTCGGAAGATATAATGATGCTTATTTAACACAGAGGATTAATAATGATGCGGTCTGTTTGGGAGATTTTTTGATAGAAAAGTTACCATACTTTACTTTTAATATAATTACAACATTTATTATAATTCCAATACTATTTTCATTGAATATGCTACTGGGTATTATCGGAATTTTGGTTGTTATAGTCTTCTGCATTATTTATTTGCTTATAAAGAGAGTTTATTATATACTTGACAAAAATATGCTTGATGCACAGAGCGATTTTTTTTCAATGATTAGCGGTATTTTATATAATTTGCTATCGATAAAAATTAACGCTTGGAATAAAGAGTCCGATAATATATTTACTAAGACGGCGTATAAATTTTATGAAACCTCTATAAGATTCTTACGCGTTGATTATTCACAAATTTGTACGGTTTCATTCCTCGGAAGGATTGCATATGCATTATCATTATTGGTTCTTGCATATTCAACTGTCAACAGTAAAAGTCATCTATCAGTAGGAGGTTCAATTGTTGCGGTAATTATGTACATAGGTATTTTGCTTCCAGCTTTACAACACGTAAGTGAATTCGGCAGCCAGTACCAAAATTATAGAGTATCCAGAGATAGGATAAATGAACTATATGATATCAAGCCAGAAACCTTTGGAAAGACTGAATTGTCATGTATAAATTCAATTACCTGCAAAAAAATCGGGTTAGTGATTGGTGAAAAAATAATTTATAAAGATATTTCGCTTGAGTTTCAGAAAGGTAAGGTATATCTTATCGTAGGCGAAAATGGCACTGGTAAAACAACGTTTTTGCTAACTTTAGCTGGTATATATAAACCAAGTTCAGGGGATATGTATTACAGCCAAACTCATTATACAGATATTGATTTTACTAAATTACGAAGGAACAACTTGTCATTCGTGCAACAAGATGCCTATTTTCAAAAAGGGACTATAAGATATAATTTATCATTGGCTGGGGTAGGCGAAAACGAGATTGCTACTACCATTATGCCATTAATGGATTTTGCTGAAAACATACCTGAAAAATTAGACTTTATTATTAATCCCAAAAACACCTCTCTCTCTGGAGGAGAGAAACAACGTATTGTCCTGACGCGTGGATTTCTTAAGAGTGCTGATATCATGATATTTGATGAACCAACCAATGCACTTGATGAAGAGAGTGTAGGTGTATTTATGAATGAAATCATAAAAAAGAAAAAAAGCAAGATAGTAATTATTGTATCACATGATATACGATTGGGAGAAATTGCTGATGAAGTGATTAATTTTTAATCTACTATTGGAGACTATTCGGTGCCAATAAAGTGCAAATTACTGTTCTAAAAAAATTGCGGTTCCATGAAAAAAGAGACAAGCTTTTTAACTTATCAAAAAGCTTGTCTCTCATGCACCGTATTGTCTAAATTATAACATGATTGCTTCCCAAAAAGTCGTTTCACGACTTTTTCCTGTAGGATTACCTGCAGGAAGCTGCAGCTTACTGCTACTTGGAGCAATCACAATATGGTTATCCAACCTTCTTTCGAAGGTTGATGAAATCTATGAAACCTTAATGTTCATCAGAAAGTCACAAAGTGACTTTCTGGGTGATAATCATAATATGATAGTTATTTCAAATTATATCTGCTTACAGAACCTTTTCCAGTCTGTTTTCAATATCATTGTAAAAGCGATCAACATACCCTTTTACATACATTCCTATGTCAAGGGAGTCGTCTTCTATCAAGGGGGTTAAATCCATAGCATAGCTAACCGCTTGTGCATTGTCTGTTCCGTGAGATTCTGCATAAGTGGCATTTGCTCGTCTTCTTCCTTCTGTTGCCAAATCATATCTCTTTCCGCCACAAATCTGAGAGTCATGGACAGCAAGAACTGCCGCAGAAATATTAGGATGAGCAGACACGTCAAACATAACCTTATCTTCTTTGTTAAGCCAGTCTAGTGCTCTCCACACCTCGCAACCATATACTCTTCGGGGACGATTCTCTTTTGGCAGTGCCCTTATTGCATTTATCACCCTTATAGTAACCGCAACATGGGTATCATGCTTGTCTGTAGGATTATGGGTGTATACCACTTCCGGTCTTGCAGCGTCTATTAACTCTTTTAGCTCATTAACAACAGCATTATTTTTTCCGTCTTTTACTTCAGAGCTTGTGTAATTTAAAAGAGCCATCGCACCGTATTCACCTACATATGCAGCTTTCTTTTGCTCAATCTTTCTAACTCTCTGCATTTCTTCGTCTGTGTACTTTGCGTAAAGGTCATCCCTTGGGCTTCCCGCTCCATTTGTGACAACAACGCCTGCAAACCATTTATCTTCCATTCCAAAGCATTCCAAAATTCCGTGGCAAGCCATGATTTCTATATCATCCTGATGAGCGGAAATCGCTATATGTGTTGTTCTTTTTATTGCTTCTTCAATAGGTTTACCATCGGGAATAAATAACTCTGCACCTGATTTTACAAATTTCATAATGTTAATTCACCCTTTCCATTGTTCTTTTATAGTTTGAATCAATAACCATTAACCTTTTAGTGTAGTTGGATAGTTGATTTAAAAAGAAAGCAAGATCTTTCCTAGTTAAACTATCCGTTTGTTTTAGGGAGGCTTGCTGCTGCAATAGACTGCCCTACTCTCCTGTTGGACTCATCCGGAAGTTGCATATTAATTTTTTTAGCCAGCTCAGGGAATTCTTCTTTAAGAACACTTGTAGCTTTATCAATTATTATGTTTCCGCCCTTTCCTGATGTAACACGACCAAGAATCAGTGTGTGCTTTATATCATAGAAATTAGCATAATACGCAATAGTATAACCAAGATATATACCGATAGTTTCGAAAATTTTTGCAGCACCGGCGTCACCCTTCTCGTGTAACTCTTGTACAACTTTAAGCTTTTCAGCAGGGGTTAGGTTGGAATCCAGCTTAATACCTGCTGCAGGCGCAAGCTTTATAACTGCATCCTGTGAAAAATATTTTACTCCGCAGCCATAGTCTCCCGACCATTCGTCAACCATTGCTGAAATATTGTAATCCATAGGAACAAAAGCAAGTTCATTTAACCAGCCTGTAATATTTCCTTTACCGTCCACATAACCTCCGGCCTCACTTGTACCCATTGCAAGCCCTAACACATTCGTATCTTCAAGATCAATTGAGCCTGCAAGTGCAGTAACATCACCGTCATTGGCGACCTCAAGTGGAATATTACCTAATTCATTAACAGCGTTAATCAGTATGTCCTTCACTTTCTTATTAAAAAGCTCATCGGACACTTTAAGAAACAGTGATGCAACCATAACCCTGTTATCAACATAAACACCTGCAGCACTAACACCAACTGCATCTACTCTCGGCATATGTGAAGCTGCTGTTTTTAAAGCCTCAACAATCTCTTTGTAATGGTAATCCGGATCAGTTTGTGTTTTAGGATGCCAGACAACTTCCTCCGAATATACGGGCTTTCCGTCAATAACCGCAGAAACCTTTCTGTCGCTGCCGCCCAAATCCAAACCAATTCGGCAACCATTCAGATGCCTGCCTATGGGATTTGTGCTTTCATTGGAATCAGGCACGTTTTCTATATTAGTGCATATTACCGAAAACTCTTTTTCATAGATCCTGCTCATAAAATTAGCATCAAATTCCCTCAAGCCACCATTTGTGTATGCTTTTTTAATATAGTCACCAATATATTGGGGTCCGCCAATTATAACCTTCCACCCTCCGTGAATCCACAGAATAGTTTTTACAAACCGCTCAATATAAAAGAGGTTTTCTTCTGTTTTACCCTCTGCGAATATAACTGTGTTGTATGTTGATACTTGACCGTTTGCTCTTTCAACTGCTATTTTAACAGAAGCGCTTTTACCCGACTTTTCGACAGCTTCCAAAAAGGCTTTGTTCTCCAGCGCAGCCGGTCTGAATCCTTTATCCAGCTCCGAAACAAATTTGGGCTTTGCATTGAAATTAAAGTATGACATTATTACACCTCCATCATTGTTCATACATAATGAATTGTTAATTCATCATATTTCTTTTGTCAACAAGCTTGTTTTGTTTTAACACCCCAACAGGTTCTTCCTGTCTCTTACATATTTCATTAACAATAATCACTTTTTAAACCAGTGCACAGTATTTTCTTACTATGCGCTTCATTTCTTCACTCTTCTCTTCCATGTCGGCAACCATCTTAAATTGAGTACGGGTGCGATCCAGATTATGCTCCTCCCGGTGAATTTTAAAATATGTATCACCGTTCAGATAATCTGTAAGAAAACGCATCCCACATTCAAAGGTCATAATTTTTGCTGAAAACGGCAGGTATTCAATTTCCAGTGGTGTTAGCGATTCGCCCGTTTGCTCCAAAAATCCCTTTGTAAAATGTTCGTAAAGATCTAAATCCATCCAGACCTTTGTCAAGTCTTTCTCGTCTTCAGCGGCCGGATTTGCACCAGAGCGGATTGAGTCACCAAAATCATACAAAGACAACCCTGGCATTACAGTATCCAAATCTATAACACATACTCCCTCTCCGGTTGCATTATCAATCATAACATTATTAAACTTTGTGTCGTTATGCGTTACTCTTAAGGGTAATTTCCCCTCATTTAGCAAATCAACTAAAACAGATGCATCCGATGCTCTTTGCATCACGAAATCAATCTCTTCTTTAACACTTGCCGCTCTCCCCTTAACATCGTTCTTTACTGCTTCAAGAAAGGCTTCGTAACGCTTTTTGGTATTATGAAAATTAGGAATAGTCTCATGCAGTGTGCTTGCCGGATAATTGCCAAGTAATTTTTGGAATTTACCAAAGGCTTTTCCTGCATTATAAAAATGGTTCAAGTTCTCAACAACCTGATATGTGCATGCATTTTCAATAAATATATATGCTCTCCAATAGTTGCCGTCTCCATTTTTATAGAAAAACTTATTATCTAAGGTAGGTATAAGGTTCAGGGTTTCTCTATCCGGATCTCCACCTGCTTCAGTTATTTTTTTTCTTAGGAAGCTGGTAACTCCAGAAATATTCTCCATCAATTGATTTGGATCTTTAAAAACCGTATGGTTTATCCTTTGGAGAATGTATCTATGTGTGCTGCCACTTTCTTTTCTGAAATATATAGCATAGGTATCGTTAATATGGCCGAATCCATAGGGCTCTGCCTTGACGAATTCACCTTCAAATTTAAAGTTTGTCACTATTTCTTCAAAATTCCATTTGCGTACTTCACTCATAACATATCCTCCCATAGGTTTGATGGATATACACCACGTCTTACCATATCAGAAATTGCTTTCTTAACAACCGGCTTATCATCCCTGTAAGTGACCCCATACCATCTCTCTTCAGACGGAAGAACTTTTACAACCGCCTTATCAGAAGTAATAAGACTATCTACAACAGATGGTAAAAAATATTCAGCCTTCTCAAGATTGTTCTCGTTTTCCTTTAGGAATTTTGGGAATCGAGTTTTTAACTCTTTAAAAATACTGGGAGTAAATCCCCACATATTCATGGATACAGTGCTTCCTTCCGGAATCAACACCCAATTTTCTCCGTCTTCTGTGTATTTTGTTCCGTCTTTAAAGCTTTGAATCTTGGTTCTTTCATTAATACCCTTAAGATATCCATTAGAGTCGACCGTACAAATACCTCTTGCAACATGACCGTTCTCTGTAAGTGTGTTCTCCAGCCTGAAGCCAACCATGCAATAGTGATAAAGAGCGTCCGCATCTTCGAGGTTCACAAGATATTTTCCTATCTGCTGAAAAGATGTGGGACCGTAAAAATCATCTGCATTAATAACTGCAAATGGTGTGTCCACATCATTAATACAGCTTAATACAGCATGTCCGGTTCCCCAGGGCTTTACCCTGCCATCAGGTATTTTGACACCTTCAGGGACGTCCTCTACACTTTGGAAAACATACGCTGTATCAACAATTTTCTCGATTTTTTTACCTACGTTTTCTTTAAACGCTTCTTCGATGTTCCTGTTGATAATGAAAACGACTTTACCAAACCCGGCCTTTAGAGCATCATATATGGAATAGTCTATAATTATCTCTCCATTTTGCCCCACCGGGTCTATCTGTTTTAGCCCGCCGTATCTGCTTCCTAAACCGGCAGCCATAATAACAAGTGCTGGTTTTCTCATATCTCTTTTCTGACCTTCTTTCCGTTAGTTAAGTTGAGTTAATTATCATATTCATAAGACCCCACTTCTATAAGTTGGAGTTCCTTGTTTACGGGTCGAGGCTTGTGGTGCGTTCCAGTAGGTTAGGGTTATCACTAATAACCTTTAGGATTATTCCTCTGCCAATTCCATGAATCCTCACACATTTTTGCAAGGTCTCTTTCTGCAACCCATCCCATATCATTTTTGGCCTTTGTAGGGTCAGCATAGCACATGGCTACATCACCCGGTCTTCTGTCCACTACCTTGTACGGAATTTCTTTCCCAACAACCTTAGAGAAAGCCTTAACCATATCGAGAACTGAATAACCCTTTCCTGTGCCTAGATTGTATGTTACAATACCGGGCTTTGACTGGAGCTTCTCTAACGCTTTTATATGACCGATAACAAGATCAATCACATGTATATAATCCCTGACACCGGTGCCGTCCGGAGTGTTGTAATCATTCCCATATACTTTGAGTTCCTTCAGCTTGCCAATCGCAACCTGTGTTATATAAGGAACCAGATTATTAGGAATCCCGTTCGGATCCTCACCTATTTTCCCACTGGGGTGAGCACCAACCGGATTAAAATACCTAAGAATTGCTATGTTCCATTTATTATCTGCAATATATAAATCTCTAAGGATTTCTTCAATCATGAGTTTTGTGCGACCGTAGGGATTTGTAGCTGTTAAGGGAAAATCCTCCGTAATAGGAACCGTGTGGGGATCGCCATATACTGTAGCGGAAGAACTGAAAACCAAATCCGTAACACCATGCTTTTGCATTGTATCACAAAGATTGAGCGTTCCGGTAATATTATTGTGATAGTATTTATAAGGCAAAGATACTGATTCACCCACTGCTTTAAGACCCGCAAAGTGCATTACTGCATCTATGGACTCATTGTTGAAAATCTCCTCAAGCTTATCTTTGTCAAGCAAATCTACCTTGTAGAATTTTAATGATTTTCCGGTGATCTCCTGAACTCTTTTTAGCGACTCCTCTTTGCTGTTGCATAGATTATCAGCAACAACAACCTCAAACCCGGACTGTAAAAGCTCAATGCAGGCATGGCTACCTATGTAACCTGCTCCGCCTGTTACTAATATTGACATGATTACACCTCCATAAAGATAATTATACCTCAGTTTTAGATTTCGCAACCGTTACCATAATCTTATAAATAGTTCTATCTAACTGTTATTTGTCCCTATGTCGCCTATTCTTAGCTTATGCTTTTATTTTAATATGATATAGAAGATATTTCTTTATCTATAAAGTCGGATTATTTGCACTTTTGGCCACTTTAAAATTACTTAATTATACGATATTATATTTATATATGCAAATAGTCTGTTCACACGGGGTATATTATGGATTATATCAAAACTCCTTTAAAAGAAGATCTGATTGTTAAAAAAATTGTAACAATACATTATTTTGAATACGCAAAAAATTACGTATTTGAAGGTGAAAAGCACGACTTCTGGGAGCTTCTGTATGTAGATAAAGGTGAAGTGGAAGTAATGGCCGATAACCTTGGTTATAAGCTTAAGCAAGGCGAGATGATATTTCATAAGCCCAATGAGTTTCATAATGTCTGGGCAAATGGGATAGTTGCACCAAACCTTATTGTAATTTCCTTTGAATGCAAATCACCGGCAATAAGCTATTTTAACAATAAAATTATTAATGTTGGCGCCAACGAAAGTGATTTACTTGCAAATATCCTGCGTGAAGCAAAGAATGCATATTCATCTCCTCTTGATGATCCGTCTTTAAAGGAGCTTGAAAAAAAACCTGAACAGCCATTAGGTTGTGAACAGCTCATACGCATTTACCTAGAGCAAATGCTAATCCAATTGATACGAAAAGGCAACAAATTAAGCGTTATCAGTAAACCATCGTTATCGGTTAAGAACAGATCCGATGCGGATTTGGTGCTTAGGATAGTAAGTTTTTTAAAAGAAAATGTGCATACCTATCTTACTTTTGACGATGTATGCAGGTTTTCAAACCTTAGCAGAACAAACCTGAAGGTCTTATTCAAGGAAAAAACCGGGCTTGGTGTTATGGAATATTTTAAAAACTTGAAAATTGACGAAGCTAAAATAATGATTAGAGAGGGTGAATATAATTTCACCGAAATAGCCCACCGCCTTGGATACTCCTCTATTCATTATTTCTCAAGGCATTTCAAGAAAGCCACCGGTATGACTCCATCCGAGTATGCTTATTCGGTTAAAATAAAAATTTGATCCTGTTGTAAAAAGATCAGACTTATAAATAATAATTTATCATCTTCATAAGACCCCCACTTCTATAAGTGGGGTTTCATTGTTAACGGGTCGAGGCTTGTGGTGCGTTCCGGTGGATACGCACCTTCGTTAACGGGTCGAGGCTTGTGGTGCGTTCCGGTGGATACGCCCCTTCGTTAACGGGTCGATTTCTTTTCATCATCCCCAGCAATATTTGAAAGGAATTCTATTATGGCATCAACTGATGGCGGACAACCGGGCAAAAATTTATCAAAGCTTGAGGTGCAGTTACCCACACCAATAACTCCTTTGTAACCCTTATATGCCTGACCGATGCATATCTGATCTGCAAACTTATCTGTAATACCGCTTTCATCTAATTTTTCTAATGCACTTACAAGATTGCTGTAACATGCAGAGCATGCATCAGCTTCATCTACTATATTCAGATACTTTTTGTCCTTTTGAACAATAACAATATCATCTGCAGGCTGTGATATGGCATCATAAATGTATTCAATTTCCGTATCATCACCTATTGGATTTCCAACACCTTCATGATGAGCAATCGGAATATATTTTATATCATTATATTTATAACCCAACACTTGTGCCGCATATGAATCCATAAGCACCGGATCAAACCCTGCCACTATTCTGTTCAGCCTCTCAGGCCGTCCTCCTTCCTCAAAATATGGATCGGGGCAAATTCCATCCGCAAGAATCAAATCCTGTTTTATTATGGCGTTAAGATACGCTATGGGCTTATACAGTCCTATTGTATGGAATTTTCTTTTTTCATTATCGGGAATAAGACCTTTCAAATTCTTAAGCGCACATGTTATTTTTGTCTGACAATGACCTTTAATTAAAGGTACATTTATTAAATAATCTAAGTCAAATACAGTTTTGCAGATTTTTATGCATGTATCTTTATGAGTTTTTTCAATGTAAGAATCGTCCTTTAAGTCAATCAAGGGGATGTTATACTTAATGGATATTTCCTCGTAACCGCAAACTTTAAAGGCATTTTTTGTACTGTCACCAACCCAGGATCCTTCTATGATCTTTATGTCCTTAAACCCTTCGTCAAGCAAATATGTTATAATCCCTTCAATTATTTCAGGGTGGGTGGTTGCACCCTCGCTTGCAGGTGAAGCACATACAAGGTTTGGCTTTATTCCAATAGCGATATCCTTATCCTTTCCTTTTAGCGGATTTATTTTGTGTAAAAGATCTATAGTCATTTTAAAGGGATTGTCACCTTGCGCTATATATAATTTATTCAATATTTTGTCTCCTCCTATGTCTTTCTGGGTGATAATCTTATTATGATTGCTCCCCAGAAAGTCGTTTCACGACTTTTTCCTGCAGGTTTAACTGCAGGAAGTTGCAGCTCGCTGCAACCTTGTGCAATCACAATATGGTTATCCAGCCTTCGGAAGAAGGCTGGATAACCATATTATATCACTTGGTCTATTGTATAGTGAATATTATTCATCTTTCACGGGCATGATTTCATCACATTCAGTTACTGTTTATACCCTCTATATTTTGAGATATAGCTGTGCAACAACTGAAACTATGCTTCATTTACAAGATCTGTATATTTCGGGGGTGCGTAAGTAATAATAATTTTCTTTATGGGCATAATAAAAAAAATTTGAAAGAGTGATTTAATGCGGATTGGAATACCAAAGGGGTTATTGTATTGTAAATATCATCCCTTCTTTGAAACTTTTTTTAGCGCCTTAGGAGCTGAAATAGTTACTTCCGGTGATACTAACAAAAACATTATGGACATGGGGGTTAAAACATGTGTCGATGAAGCTTGTCTACCATTAAAAATCTTTCATGGTCATGTTAACTCGATAAAAGATAAATGTGACTATATGGTGATTCCTAGAATAATGAGCATTTGCAAGCATGAATACATCTGTCCAAAATTTTGCGGTTTGCCGGAGATGATTAAAAATAGCATTTCCGGTTTGCCTATGATTTCATCGGAACCAATATACCTTCAGAAAGAAACACAAGCTTTAAAATGGTGTCTTTCAACAGGCTCAGTAATAACAAATAAAAAAAGTAAGATTAAAAAAGCTTTCCAACTTGGACAAAAAGCATTGGCTCATCACAAGACAGGACTTTATGAACCTAATAATAATCTTACGATTATGCTTGCCGGTCATCCATATATTCTTTATGATGAGTTTTTAAATATGGGAGTCGTCGAAAAACTCCGGGCTAAAAAAATTGGTATTATTACAGAGGAGTTCGCAGACAATAGTATGTTAGAAGAACAAGTAAAAAAGCTGATTAAAAAACCTTTTTGGACTTTCCAGCGAAAGCTTTATGGGGCTGCCTCGTCTTTTTACCATCAACGGAAAATTAATGGGATTATATACTTGTCATCTTTTGCCTGTGGTGTTGATTCTATAATTATTGATCTCATCCGTTTTAAAGTAGGACAATTTCCAATGCTGATTTTAAAGCTTGATGAACATACAGGCGAGGCAGGATTGGATACCCGCCTTGAAGCCTTTACTGATATGCTGGAAAGGAGAAATGTACATGAAAGTCACCATTCCTCACATGGGAAATGTGTATATAGCGGCGAAGATCCTGTTTGACAGTCTGGGAATTGATTATATTATCCCTCCATTAAACAATAAAGAGGCTTTGCTGCTAGGATCTAAGCACTCTCCCGAAGAGATATGTCTGCCGTTTAAGTTAATGATTGGTAATTATATTTCTGGAATAAAGGAAGGCGCGGATACAGTTTTACTGGTGGGTAGCTGTGGGCCTTGCCGTTTCGGTGAGTATTCTGAGCTGCAGATAAAAATATTAAAGCAATTGGGATTCAATGTTGAATTTATTGTAATCGATCCTGTTAAAAGTACAGGTATAAAAGAGTTTCTTCGCCGTATGCATAGGGTTGGTGCAGGCCGCAAAAAAAATGGACATTCTAAAATAAATGCATTATTCTCTGCATATACAGCCATGAATTTATTGGATGTTATTGAAATGAAGGCTCATGAGCTTGCAGGGTTTGAAAAAAACAGTGGTGAATGCAAGCGGATTCTTTCTTCATGTAAAAAAGAAGTTTATTCTTGTAACGATCCCAAAACGGCTCTTAATATTCTTAGTTCATACCGGAGTAAAATAAATAAAATTTCCGTAAACCCTAAAAAGAATCCGTTGAAGGTGTCCATAATAGGTGAAATTTATACTGTAATTGAGCCTTTTAGTAATTTGTATATTGAAGATTTGCTTATGTCTGCAGGAGTATCCTCATATAGAAACCTAACCCCGTCATGGTGGGTGAAAGATATGCTTTTAAAACCTATCAGGATGAATTCATGGCAGCTCCTGGAAGCATCGAACGAATTTCTCCCGCTATATATTGGTGGTCATGCAAGGGAATGTATCGGCGAAGCAGTTTTAGCATCAAAAAACCACATGGATGGTGCTATACAAATTTTTCCGATGGGTTGTATGCCTGAGATTGTCTCAAAATCAATTTTACCCACTTTATCACGCGAGAAGAACCTCCCTATACTATCCTTGGTTGTTGATGAAATGACCGGTGAAGCAGGCTATATGACTAGAGTTGAGGCATTTCTTGATTTACTTGAAAGGAGACGTAAAAATGTACGCTTTGGGAATTGATGTAGGATCAGTCAGTACGAATATGGTGTTGTTGGACTCTAACAAAGATGTCGTTGAGAAAATATATATTAGGACAAAAGGCCGTCCTATGGATTCAGTGAAAACAGGTCTTTCTATTATATGTAAAAAATATGATGATAAGCAGATACGTGCTGTTGGCACAACAGGTAGCGGTAGAATGATTGCTTCCATCCAAGTGGGAGCCGATGTTGTAAAAAATGAAATTACTGCACATGCAGTAGCAGCAATTAATATAGATTCCGATGTAAAAACTATAATTGAAATCGGTGGACAGGATTCAAAGATAATACTTATACGAGACGGCGTGGTTGTTGATTTCGCTATGAATACTGTTTGCGCTGCCGGCACAGGATCATTTCTTGACAGGCAGGCTGAACGTCTTGAAATCCCCATTGAAAAATTCGGAGGTTATGCTTTAAAAGCAAAAGTTCCGGTGAGAATTGCCGGTAGATGCGCTGTTTTTGCAGAATCCGACATGATACACAAACAGCAATTGGGTTATGACAACTATGATATTATTGGTGGATTGTGCGATGCGCTTGTTCGAAATTATCTAAGCAACGTTGGAAAAGGAAAAGAGATACTTAATAAGGTTATTTTTCAGGGTGGCGTTGCAGCTAATAAAGGAATTCACAAAGCATTTGAAAATACATTACAGCTTCCCATTTCAATTCCTCCTCACCATGATGTGATGGGGGCTATTGGTGTTGCTATACTTGCATATGAGAAAATTGAATTTGAAAAAAGCAGAACAAAATTTAAAGGGTTTTCCGTAGCCAGTGATGAATTTCAGTCCCGTAGCTTTGTATGTGCCGGTTGTCCCAACCAATGTGAGATTGTTAGTGTCTTAGAAAATCAAAAAGAGATTGGCTTTTTTGGCGATCGTTGTGGCAAATACAGCGAAGCTTCACTCGCCACCGTGGGGTATGGTAGTGGGGTGGGTAGTGGGTAGTATCTAAAGCCTTATGGTAATAGCCATAAGGCTTTAATATAAATCCAGAAACGACCTACTTTCCCCTCTCTTCCCTCTCTATCTTTTAATCAAGCCTATATAGCTTAACATCGTCAACCAATAAAACTGTTTCTCCGGGGGAATCAACGTAGAAGCCTATGTCTATTTGACCGCTTGTTACACTTTTAATTGCTGAAATATATTTCCACACACCATCTTTACTAATGTTTACAGCAGTATCATAATCTATCTCCAACCTACAAGCAGTAGCAGTTTTACCAAAGTACTTAACCAAAGCTTCAACTTTATATACGCCATTTGGCACAGATAATGTTTGATGTATACTTTGCTTGAATGCTGATGGCAGGTTAAACCATGCTCTCATATCCCCGGTCTTTGGTGATTCGGGGGGATTACTACTTGAACCGCTGTCTCTGCCATAAGCAAGGTTTTGACCAGCGGGATGCCACTCTACCCATTTCGTGGTGTATGAGATAGGTCTTTCAAAGCCGGGATCATCAAGCAAATTCACTTCTGATGCTGGAGTAACAGACACAGATGAATACACCAGAATCCTGTCAATATTTACATTTGCAGTGTCTCCGCTATCATATTGATATGAAATAATATTTTCCCCCGCATTCAGTGTAACTGTTTGTTCATGTGTCCCCCATGTATCCCAGCTTGATAACTTTGGCAGACTTATCTGACTAACCTTTGAACCATTTACATAAGTACTGAGCGTTTTTGCAGATGTACCGCCATTAGCATATCTGATATTTACTTTGTAGCTTCCAGCTGTAGGTACATATATATCTTCATAAGATATATTAGCTCCAACTGCAGTGAAACCATCAACAAACGCCGCTCCCGAATAAAACAAATGATTTCTGTTTATAGATGCACCCCCTGAAAGCTTATTGCATTCTGCCTGATATAATGAGATGAATGGTTCAAATGGTATGGTAATATAGTCAAGCTTAATATTCCCTGTATCACCTGTATCTGGATAGTATTTTATCGTAATAATATTGTTTCCTGAAGTCAATGGCAACAACTCAGTCTGGGTTCCCCATGTATCCCAATTTACAAGGTTTGGAAGTGTAGTCTGCTTTACTCTTGTGCCATTTACAAAAATACTCATTGTTTTAGATGAACCTGTCGCATTTGCATATTTCAATGAAACATTATAATCTCCTGCAACCTTTGCTTTAGCATAGAATGTTATTGCTGCTTCATTCGAGGTAAATGCACCAACAAATCCTGTTCCGGAATATCCTGCATGATTATTGTTAACAACTGGTCTTGTATCTAAGCTATTTCCTGACAAGGATGCTTCTTCCGCTTCATATTTATATGAGGTTATATCTGAAGTAGTGCTTCCGGTTGAATTTACAATCTTTACTGATGCACTTCCAGCAGCAACTTTAACATATGTAACTTCACCATAAATGTCTTTTCCTTTTGCCCACCCTTCCACGCTAGCTGCCTTTAATGAAGTTAAATCAGAATATAATGTTATTGGGGAATCATTAATTGTCACACTTGTACTCGCTTTTCCATGGAGCTTTACTAAATAGTATTGCAATGCAGGTGAGTAATCCCCACTTTTTGTGTTTATAATAAATTTGTAATGATGATTCCCTAAATCCTGTGCAGATATTACCTGCTTGAAATAACCTGAGTTTTCGTAAGAATAATCAGAGCCATTATCATCATAGTATGTAAAGCTTGTTTGTGTAGTATCGGGGAAAATATCCACACCTACGGTAGTTATAGTGCTTTGATCAACATAGTCAAGAATTCTTTGCGATGGAATTATTGCTCCTTTTTTGATAAATATGGGTAAATCTGTATAGGTCTCGGCATTAACTGGATACTGTATTGTCTGTTCACCAGAATAAGTAATGCCCCTATTATAATCTATCCAAGTACCTGCCGGTAGATATATTGATTTCTGTGTCTGGTATTGATCAACAACCGGAGCTGTAAGCAGCCAATCCCCCAACATCCACTCATTAGTTTCGTCCGCAATGATTAAATCATTAGGATAATCAAACACTAGTGGTCTCACATATCCAACCCCCGATTCGTTTAACGTTCTTTCATATGCATATATATATGGCATCAACATGTACCTTAGCTGTATAGCTGCCTTTGCAGATTCTTCTGCAGTATTGCCATATTCCCACGGTTGTCTCTGCTGATCTTTATTTCCGTGTACTCTAAAAACTGGAGTTACAGAGCTGAACTGTATCCACCGGGCGTATAACTCAGGATTTGGATTGTATGAGCTTGGGTTGAATCCGCCCGCATCCATACCCCATTTCCCTTGGCCTAAGTTAATAGCTGACAGCATTCTTGATCTTTGTTCTTGCATTCCTGTTGCCCATGTTAAATCAGGTTTCTGTCCTTTATAGAACTGAATGCCTATATCACCCGACCATAATGAGGTTGCATATCTTTGTGCTCCTGGATAAAATGTTCTTGATGTTTGCATCACTCTTTCCGTTGTAAAAGCTCGCTGTCCTTCATACATTCCTCTACACATATTATTAGTGGTATAGTTCCCGAACCAGTAGCTCGTTGAGCCTGATGAAACCTTATCTGTTTCATCATTCCACCAACCTACAATGCCTTTACTGAAAGCTGTTTTAGAATGCTCCCAAAACCACGCTCTTTCAGATGCATTATACGGATCTATGCTTCTAACAAATGGTTTTTGGGTATACCCATCCGGAATAAAATAATCTTGGTATTCAACTTGCCCTGGATACCAATACCCCGCATTGTTTGCATCAATATACTGTGTAGTTCTGTTCCCGCTGCCATCTATGGTAACGATCCTTGGTTTTGTTATACCAATAAGCTTTATTCCTTTTGAGTTCATTACCGTTTTGAGTGCATTTGTAGCTGAACTTGGGAATCTTGATGTATTCCATGTAAATTCACCATAGTTTGTGTCCCCATATTTTTTCCAATCGTAATCAAGTGCATATGCGTCTATAGGAATATTTTTTGCTCTATATCTGTCTACGATATTGTTTAACTCCGTTTCATCTATTCCCCATTCAAAATTCATAAATCCCAATGACCATTTTGGCATCATTGGGGTCTCTCCGGTGATTTCAGCAATAGATCCCATAATTTCTTTTGGCGTTCCTAAGGTTATATAAAAATCCAAATCATTTTTTTCATAACGCCTTCCTTCTGTAATTGCTTCTCCATAATAAAATTCCAGTTTTCCTGTAGCGCTTTCCGTATATGGATAACCTCCATCACTATCAACTATCAAACCGTAACCAGCGGTTGACCATAAAATTGGTCCACCACAGTCACCCTGTTGACCTGCATGAGCTGCATGCGAACTGTTATTTCTTAATATATTACCCGTTTCTTCAGAAAAATCATATCCCCTAATACCATAAATATTGTGGTCGCTTGGATGCAGGAACCTTACACCATCATTAAAAACACCCCCTGATAAAGGCTCCCATAACAATGTTGTTCCATCTGCTTTTTTAATAGTTAACCTGCAAGGATTTTTAGAAATTTCAACTATCATGTTTAAAGTAGTTATCTGCATTGGATCTGTGTTTGTAGTAATTGTTGCCCCGACGCTATTCCATGTTTTATTGGGATCGATCATTGGTGTGTCAGGGCTTTCTTCTACGCTGTTCGGTCTGTAATTAATCTTCAATATATTACTTTTGAGCACACTAAGCTCTAAAATATCATCATTTTCATTGCTTCCATTATCTGTTATTATTGTTAACTTGTCTTCACTTGATGTGACACTAATAACATTCCCCAAGGCAGGGGCATATGAGGTGGTAGTGTGGGTATTTGTAAATGCTACTAAAATAGTGTACATCACTAAAATCAGAGTAAGATACCTTAATCGCCTAAACATTCTTTTTTTGTTATCCATAATCACCAATCCCTTATTACTATTAATTTATAAAAAAATTTGCATGATTGTAACATGGCCAAATTGAAACAAGAGAAGAGGCTTTAGCGTCCTCTTCTCCTCAAAAGGTATGTTAATAATTCCTGTATAGCTGAACTTCATCTATTTGCAAATTGCTGTTTCCTAGAGATTTGGTATAAAAACCTATGTCTAACTGACCATTGGTTACATTAACCTTTCCATATACAAGCATATACTCTGTGCTACTTTCAAAATTGAAGCACTGGAGCATACCTCCGTAGTTACTCAACTCCATTCTGCATATTGTTGGTGTTCCGCTATTCTGCTTAACCCACGCCCGTACAGTATAAGAGCCGTTTTCTAAACCAGTTTTAAGTTGATGTATGCTTTGCTCATATGCTGATGTTCCCCAGAAATAGCATTTATAATTACCTGAATAAGCATCGTAAGAATCAACACCATAGCATGCGCTCTGCCCTGAAGGATGCCATTCAGTCCATCCGGTAAGGCTTCCATTTTCAAATCCAGGGTTTGCAATGGATACTTCAACAGGACCTATCGATACAGTATTAAGCTGTATAAAATCAAGGTTAAAATGACCTGTATCGGTAGAATCATATTGAATGGCAATATAATTTATGCCGGCGTTTAGTGTTACCGATTTCTGAACATTACCCCAGGTTTCCCAATTAGGTAAACTACTCATATTGATCTGGCTATCTTTTACATCATTCACATATAAACTGGCTGTTCTATGATTTCCTGATCCGTTTGCATACCTAATATATAAGTTGTATGTTCCTGCTGAAGAAGCATTAACAGCAAATAATACTTTTGCTCCCACTGTCTCAATTTTATCAACAAATCCAGGTCCGGTATATCCACCATGATTGTTATTTTTCTTAGTACCATTTATCAATGAGGCTACTTCTGCCTCGTACTTCTTTTTAGGATTTGTTATTTTTAATATTTTACAATCATGCGGTGCAAGAGTAGCAAGGTAAGATGACATGCTTCCAAGGTCAATATGCGACCATAAATCCCTTACCTGTGCATCGCCCTCAATGCCTAAGTCAGTAAAGAAATCAATAAATCTGTCCTGGGTATTATTCTCTCTATTAAACAGTCCGACAACCCAGTCCCCGTTTGGTAACTGCCCAACCCATCTCGAACTGTTATAAGCATCGTCTATATCATAACTAAGCGGCTTTCCAACAAAACCCTGATTATTTAGATCTATCAGTTCAGTGTTTTGATACGCCCATGCGGAATTTCCAATTGTGTCATATTGGTCGGCAATAGCAATCGGTGATCCCGCCATTGTAAATAATGAAACTTGAAATTTCCTTTCAGTATCACTGGCGCAATTGTGCAACCTCATAAAATCTCCATCTGCTATCATCTGGCCTCTTCCAGTTACATCTGCAAATCCAATAAACCCATCAAATGCGTTCATATACTGAGGCCAGTAATTTCTCCATGTTCCACGCTCTCTATCGCTTATATGATCCCAGCCGCCATTCCAGCAATCTTCCGTTATTCTCATCATATCTCCATTATCCAACTCTGTTAAACCATGGTTATACTTATTTGGCATAACTAAACTTATAAACAAGTCAGATCCTGCTGCTTCTTTTATCCATTTGAGAGCTTGCTGGTATTTTACTGTACCGTACGCATTTTCGTAATCTCTTAAGAAATCTACTCTTAAGTAAACTGCCCCGACACTTTTAAAGTAATAGACGTAATTTTGAATCCACTCTTTAGCACCAGGTTTTGCAGTATCGACCCAACGTAATGAACTGTTAAACGATGTTTCTCCTACAATGTTTTGTGTAGTGTATGCGGTACCTTTAACAGCCATATTTAAATTAAAAGCATTTTCTGTCATCCACAGAGGATTGTAATATATTCCGAGCTTCATTCCTTTAGAGGTTAAATAATTTGACCAATACGACCAATTATTCACCCACGAATCATTGTATGATATTATGTAACCATCTGAGTTGACTCTTTGTGAACCTTCAATCCACCCATCTGAGCAAACCATGTCATATCCGTAGGGCTTAAAATTAGTGTATACCCAATCAATGTTTGTCTGCCATCTGCTTTCAGGTATTGGCTGATTTGTAGTGTAGCAATACTCATATGCAATCCAGTATTTTGGACCGGCACCAGCCTTGGTATATACACTATCACGTGCATATGAGCTTTGCGGAACATGCATCCCCATCATTAGTATCATTACCATTGCTGCAATTGCAATTTTTTTTAATAACTTTTTCTTGATTCTGCTCATAAAAATCCTCCTACTTAAATTCTAGCTAGCTATTTTCCAGAAGAAAAACGGAGTAAATAATAAGCTTATATTTGTGTACCACAATGCTGCTATTATGTAATAATACAAAACACCTCCGGCGAAGAAGGATATATGTCCCTCTCCCCGGATGTATCTAATTAATGATTGTTTTTATACGTTACTTTGCTGCCCCCAGTTTGGTCCACGCCTTTTGTATTTCGTCAATAGCCTGTTCCTTAGTCTTTGCATTTCCAATGTATGCCTGCATTATTTCTCCGAATTTTTGGTGAAAGCTATCCAGTGAGTAGTTTACAGGTGCGCCTGCTGCTGGTGTATTCTTTGTCAGCTCTGTAAATGCCTTTGGAAGCTTCATATCGGGCGCTGCCGCATCCTTAACCGGTCCGATAACCTTGGCAACTCCGCCAAACCATTGCTTACCGTAATCAGATGTATATAACCAGTTCAATAAATCCTTAGCTTCTTTTAAAACCTTTGAATCTTTATAAACTCGCAAACATTGGGCAGAACCTGCGCAAACATTCGCCTTGCCGGTATCATCACTTACCGGATAAAGCATAACACCGAAGTCAAAATCAGGATTTATTTTTGTAACACTGGACTCAATCCATTGTCCCTGGCCGGTAATTATAGCAGCTTTTCCATTTGCAAAGTTCGCGATCTGTGCATTAAAGTCACTTTCAAGTGGCTTAGGCAATCCGTACTTTATAGTCATATCAACAAAGTCAAAGTAATTCATTATGGTCGAATGATCATAAAACGTTGTGGTTCCTGCAATGAAGTCATTTACCAGTGCTGAAGTATCAGTGCTTTCTCCTGCCAGGAAGTGCTGGAAGATATGTTTTTGTACCCACCACTCTTTATATCCGTTTGCAAAGGGTGTAATGCCTTTTTCCTGCAGCCTCTGACAAACAGCTTCGAGGTCGCTTAATGTCTTTGGAATTTCTGTAATACCAGCATCCGCAAATAATTTCCTATTGTAGATAAGCGGGAAAGTATCCATTACCAGAGGTACTCCCATCAATTTACCGTCATAGGTCATGTCTTTCTTAACGCCATCAAGCATCGCACTTGCCAATGGCTCTATTGAAAGATCCGCTGAGTATTCGGCATATGCCTTAAGCTCTCCACCGGCTGTTGTCATAAATATGTCCGGAATAGTATCTGCTGCAATTTTTGACTTTAAAACTGTTGGATAGTCCGCCTGTAATACCTGTAAATCAATGGTTACATTTGGAACTGCCTTTTTGTATTCGCTGACATATGCATTATAAGCATCCGAATACTCAGGTTGGCATTGCAAAATAGAAATTGTAACGGGCTTTGTTGTCGCCTCTTGTGTACCCGCTGATGTCGGTTGGTCGGTTGCTTTCTTTGAGCTATCTGTTACTTCACACCCACATAGTAAACCAACTGCAATAACAATGCACACTGCCAAACATAGTATTTTTCTCATGACTTAGTCCTCCTGCATTTCTTTTTTGTTACAGCTTTATTTTATTTGATTGCAACAGGGTTTAAAATATATATAAGTGGAATAATAATGGTAAAAAAGTGTACAACTTACTTCCTCTATCCGATCAAATTATTTCTATAATCTGAAGGTGAAATGCCAAAATAGTTTTTAAACGCCTTGCTGAAATAATTGCTGTCCGCATATCCAAGCAACCGGGATATGCTTTGAACCTTAAAATTTGGATCTGCAACTAATTCCTTAGCTTTTTCCATTCTTACTTTCAGAACATATTCATATATCCCGCACCCAAATTCATTTTTAAATAATTTCATCAAATATTCCCTGCTCAAAAAATATTTTCCAGTAAAAGTGGATATTCTTATATCCTTGTGATAATTGTTCTCTATATACTCCTTGATTTCATAAACATTCAAATTATCATTTTTCAGCTGTTTCCTGACCCGATTGTAAAATATCTCTGCAACTTCAAGCATAAGCGTTTTCAGTTGTTCAAAGCAATATATTTCCTTTGAAATGCTTTGATATGATGCAATAATATCTGCTGCGTTGATCCTCTTAATAATTGTAAAATTATTAAGTATCAGAAGTAATTCACCGAATATTCTGTCACAATCCCTCAAGCATAGCACCCTTTCATCTTCTATTTTTCCAAGAAGTTCAGATATTATGTCTTTGGTATATGTTAAACTGCCTCCTTCAAATGCGCTGAACAACAGATCTTTTTTGCCAAGCAGGCTAATTCTAGAGGTATTGTTTTCCTGCACCTTATAACATACTAAACCATTATTACAAAAAAGATTAACACAGTTTATGTATTTTTCCGCATTCAAATATGAGCTCTTGAGCCTTTCTATGCCTTCAAAGAACTCCCCCAAACCAGCAATTGCTATAATTCCAAAAAGCTCTCCAAGCTTTCTTTGGCATGATTTAATTGTGCGTAAATATCCATGCAGCTGCATATCATCAATGCTTTGTTCTGCCGATGTAATTACAATTATTTCGTTGTCATATTTATGGTTTATTAATGAAAAACTTACGTATTTCTCATTTAAAATTTCATCAATTATATTTAACAACGCAAACCACGCAAGCCCTGCATCCTTAAAATATTTGTCATTAAACGGAACAAAGTTCATAATCCTGAATATTGTTGCCGAGTAATACTTTGCATGATTACCAATGTTAATGGATTTTTTATAAACCTCTTTCATTTGTCGGCTTAGGCTTCCTTCGATCGCAGCCATAAGTATTTTTTCTTTGAGGCTGGGTATTGACAGATTAAGCAGTATATTCCGGTCTATATTTTCGCTTCGAGTTTTCCTCTGGGTATCAATGCTTTCAATAGCTTTACTGATAGCATCATTTAGCTCATTTTTCTTGATGGGCTTTAACAAATAATCAACAACTTTTGAGTACAGTGCCTGACGAATAAATTCATACTTGTCATATCCGCTTATTACTATTATAGCCAATTCAGGGAACTTCTCTTGGACAATTTTAAGCAGCTCTTCGCCATCTATTCCGGGCATTACCATATCAACAAATACAATGTCTGGCTTTTTATCCTCAATTAATTTTAGCCCATTTTTGCCGTCCCATGCTTCAAAAACGTCATATACATGCGCACTTGTCCAATCTCCTAATAGCTTAATTGCTTCTCTTGCAGGCTCCTCATCATCTATTATAAGTACTTTATACATTAACTTTCCCTCCATCCGGTATCATAAAACTGATTTCAGTACCTGCGTTATCAGATTTAATGGTAATACCGGCTTTTTCCTTGTATAAAAGCTTTAAACGGGTATTTAAATTTCTTAGCCCTATACTTTGGGTTTCGCCGGTGGCACTTGCAATATTTGTACGTATTTTTTCAATCTGCTCGGGAGGTATTCCGCATCCATTATCCTTAACCGAGATAAATACATAATCATTATTCATAACAATTACATTCACATAAATAATAAGTGAAATATACTCTTTCTCCAGTACATGCTTTATGGAATTTTCGATAAGCAACTGGATCGACTGCTTTGGTATGACAACCTTTGATGCTTGTTTATCAATGCTGTACATTACCCTTAACCTGTTTCCAAACCGGGCATTTTGGATTAACAGGTAGTCGTTGATATACTTGATTTCATCCTCAATTGTTACAAGGTTTTTGCTGCTTATTGCGTATCTGAAGGTTGCAGCAAGTGCATTAACCATGCTGCATATATTATGGGCTCCTATCTTTAATGCGGTTGTATGAATCGCTTGAAGCGCATTGTATAAAAAATGGGGATTCAATTCTGCCTCAAGTGCTTTTAACCTGGCATTTTTCTCTTCCAGTTTTATTTTATATTCCTCATTTATAAGATCATTAATTCTTTTTACCATTTTATTAAATTGTATAGTAAGGTCTGCTATTTCATCATTACCCTTGACCTTTGCTTCCAGATCAAATTTCCCTGCACTAAATCTTTGCATTTTTTCCGTGAGCTTCTTAACAGGATTCGTTATTGCTTTAGCAGAGAAAACAACTAAAATCATTGACAGCAATAATATCATACAGCCAAGAGATATACTTAAATAACGGTTTGTTTGAGCGGCTCTATAGATTTTATCATATGGAATAAGTTTGATAAGTCTATAGTTCTTAATAGGAGATGAATTATATATGACCAGATGTTTTTTACCCTTTATATCCCAATCAAACATCATAGGCTGAACACTGTTAATAGCTGTTATAAACCTGCTGTTTTTTATAAAGTTCAGGTCTTCACTTCCGACAGCATAGAATAAATTATTGTCTGCATCCAGTAAAATAAGTTTTTCGCCACCATCCAGTGTAATATTCTTTTTAATTTTATCCCATCCTTTATAATTGCAGAAGAATGTAAGTATTGCATATGGTTTTTTGTCAACTATGTTACAAACTGACCTGTGAAATGCAAAAAAACAATTGCTGTGTTCAATAGGGTAGCCTGTTTCAGATGGAATGAATAATGGCTGCATATACGTCTTGCTGACGCTGCTTAACGTTTTATCATACCATTCACTTTTAGGTATTTCACTGTCTTGTACTTTCCTTACCTTAATATGAATAGGTGTTCCTCTGGATATATAGTAATAGCTTTTTTGCTCTACCAGGTACATACAAATTGATTCAAAATCATTACGGGAATAGAAAAGGCTCCTTATATAGTCCTCCAAATATGCATCCGCAGACATTTCATCGGTTGCTCCAAGCAATGCATTCATTATATTATCATATTTCAGATGGGGTAAAGAAGCTTGGTTTATTTCTTCAAAGTAATCTTCTATGATTTCATTTATCAAAGTTAGTGTATTTTGATTGGAGCCAATAATATTATTAATGGATTCCTTTTCAATAATTCTATAAGACAAAAACGACAGGGAAAAAATAGTGAGTATCAAAATTGCTGAAAAGAGTGCCATCAATTTATTTGCCAGCTTTCTGGTAAATATATTACCTTTCATAAATATAATTCCTTTGCGTCATTATTTATAGAAAGCCTAATAATACTGTGGTTGCGCTAAAACAGTATTATTGTAAAGAAATACATTGGCTTAGTTAAATTATACTATAATTGCTTCCCAAAAAGTCGTTATACGACTTTTTTCTGCAGATAAGCCTGCGGAAGTTACAGCAAGCTATATTTTCAACACACCCCGGTTGCATGGGCGAGCAGCAAACGGAGTTTGCGACCAGCCTAGGTTGCATAGGCGAGCAGCAAACGAAGTTTGCGACCAGCCATTTCAGCGGGATTGGTTGCGAAGAGGGCAGGGCTCATCTGAGCCTCGTTATAGTAGTGTAGACTTTTGGAGGTGCTTTATGAGAACAGCAGGTAAGTGGATTCGAATAAGCATACTTTCAGGTCTTATTATAGGGATTCTATTATTTGTATTTTTTTTTGGAAAAAGACTTGTTCAAGCAATGCTTCCTTTGGGGCTTGGAGTTGTAATTGCCTATATAGAACTTCCAATCGTTGAATCTGCAGATAAATTAAAAATATCAAGGACTATGAGTATTATATTATCATTTTTAATTAGTTTTCTCATTATTATCGTAACCTTACTTTGTGTAGTCCCATTGTTAGTTGATAATATAAAGGGTCTAACAAGCTTCATACCCGGAGTATTCAATACTTTATTAAATTATGTGCTTTCGTTCATTGAAACAAATGTACCATCAGTTTGGCAACAGGATATATTACATGAGCTGGACAATAACTTTATGAAGCTGCAAAGCGTAATAATGGAAGAAATCTACAATTTTATTTCCAATATCCCCAGAAAAATATCTTTTATATTTGATGTAATGGTTGGTTGGATACTGTCTTTTTATATATTACGTGATAAAGAACAAATTAAAGAGGGAATAAAGCATTTTTTTCCGACTATATGCAGAGACGATATGGTATGTTTTTTTCGTGATATTCACAGGGTTGTACTGCGTTTTATACAAGGGCAGATGTTAATTGCCGTAATAATAGCTGCAATCGAAACCACCGGACTTTATCTTATAGGAATGCAATATGCTCTGATTTTGGGCTTTATCGGAGGCATTTCGAATATTATACCATACTTTGGACCATACATCGGAGCAATACCTGCATTGGCAGTAGCTCTAACAATTTCTCCGTGGAAAGCATTTTGGACTGTAGTCGTGTTTGTAATAGCACAGCAAATCGATAATATAATTTTATCTCCCCGAATCATGAAAGGGAAGTTAGGGCTCCATCCTGTTACGACCATAATGGCGGTCATTGCGGGTGGGCGTCTTTTTGGTATTTTAGGGATGATGTTCAGTGTTCCACTGGTGGCAATGCTTAAAATACTATTCAAACGAATTTTCAAAATTGTGTCAGGGTAGACGCACCAATGATATAAACTGGAATTGGAATAAGCTGTTGTAATACCATTTACAGTGTAGTATAAAGTATTTGAAGGAAAAGGACTTGACTCAATTCAATTGATTTTAGTATACTTGATTAAATACAAGCAAGAAATGGTTGTTATCAAAAGGATAGCAACTATTTCGTTACTCAAAAAGTATAACCCATATACTGCAAAAAATACACTGCAAAAACGATAATCCGTACACTGTGGGAAGCTTGAGTTACTTAGTATTTCATTAGTATTTTACGATATAGGGGTGAGGGCTTAATATGCAAAAGTTTGGTTTAAATGAATTACGGGAAAAATTTCTTTCCTTTTTTGAAAGCAAGGACCATTTAAGGCTATCCAGCTTTCCGTTGGTTCCGAAAAATGATCCCAGTATCTTATTGATAAATGCAGGTATGACTCCGTTGAAGCCGTATTTTACAGGGCAGGAGGTTCCTCCGTCAAAACGTATTACAACCTGTCAAAAATGTATCCGCACGCCGGATATAGATAACGTAGGAATAACTTCCCGTCACGGTACATTTTTTGAAATGCTCGGCAATTTTTCTTTTGGAGATTATTTTAAAAAAGAAGCAATTCCCTGGGCATGGGAGTTTTTTACGCAGGTGCTTGAAATCCCTGAAGATAAGCTCTATGTTACAGTATATCTCGATGATGATGAAGCCTATGATATATGGCATAAGGATGTAGGACTTCCTGAAAACAGAATATTCCGATTGGGAAAGGAAGACAATTTCTGGGAGCATGGAACCGGACCTTGTGGGCCTTGCTCTGAAATACACTATGATCGTGGAGAAGATAAAGGTTGCGGCAAGGAAGGGTGTACCGTCGGATGCGATTGTGACAGGTATATTGAGGTATGGAACCTGGTGTTTACTCAGTACGATCGTCAAGCTGACATGACATATTTACCACTTAAAAGCAAGAATATTGATACAGGAATGGGGTTGGAACGATTAGCATGTGTCGTTCAACAGGTTGATAATATCTTTGAAGTGGACACAATCCGAAATGTACTGGAGCATGTCTGCAGGATTTCAGGAGTAGAATACGGAAAACAACACATGCGTGATGTATCCATACGCGTCATCACAGACCACGTAAGAAGCGCTTCAATGATGGTATCAGATGGTGTACTCCCATCAAACGAGGGCAGGGGATATGTTCTGAGACGTTTAATAAGACGTGCTGCAAGGCATGGAAGGCTTTTAGGCGTTAAAGATATGTTCCTTTCAAAGCTTGTCGATACGGTTATCGACACGTCAATGTGCGCTTATCCACATATGGAAGAAAAGCGTGATTACATTAAAAAGGTCATTTCAATTGAGGAAGAAAAGTTTTATACAACAGTAGATCAGGGAACAAGCATACTGGAGAGTTATATATCAGAACTAAAGAATGACGGAAAAAATATTCTCACAGGCAGCATAATTTTTAAGCTTCATGACACATATGGTTTCCCATTTGATCTGACAAGAGAGATTGCCCAGGAAAATGGTATGGAAATCGATGAAGAAGGCTTTCATGAAGAAATGAAAAAGCAAAAAGAAAAAGCAAGGGACGCCCATTTTAAAAAAGAAAGCTCTGCATGGGAAAAAGACATTTTCACAGGAGAGCATAAGCTTATAACAACCGAATTTTCCGGTTATACGGATTATGAGTCACAATCGAGGGTTCAGTTTATAATTATTGATGGAAAGCTTGTTGATGCGGCATCACAGGGTGACGAGGCTGTTCTTGTGCTTGATAAAACCCCATTCTATGCTGAAAGCGGAGGGCAGACGGGAGATAGTGGCGTTATAACCGGGGAGAATTTCGAAATGAAAGTTCTAAACTGCAAAAAAACAGCAGATGGCAAGTATCTTCATGTTGGTAGTATAGAATCCGGTATGGTTCAAGTTAATGATGAGGTTATTGCAAAAATAGATTTTAAAAATAGAAAAAGTACCGCAAGAAATCATACAGCAACCCATATTCTTCATAGAGCTTTGAAAAATGTCCTGGGTGATCATGTTAATCAAGCAGGTTCAATGGTTTCCCACGAAAGATTGCGTTTTGACTTTACACATTTTTCTGCTATGAGTACTGAGCAAATTGAGTCTGTGGAGCAACAGGTTAATGAAGTGATTCTGTCCGACTTGCCTGTTGTAACACGTGAAATGACAGTGGATGAAGCAAAAAAGGAAGGGGCCATGGCTCTTTTTGGTGAAAAATACGGAGATACTGTTCGTGTGGTAACTGTTGGCGACTATAGCAAAGAGCTTTGCGGGGGCACACATCTTAAAGCATCCGGTGAAGCAGGGCTTATAAAAATAGTAAGCGAAAATGGGATTGCTGCAGGTGTACGACGCATTGAAGCGGTTACCGGTATCGGTGCGCTTTTATGGTATAAGGAACGTGAAAGGCTTCTTAATGAAGTGTCGGATGTTATTAAATCAAGCCCGGAGGAAGCAGCACATAAAATTTCAGCTCTTACAGAAGAGCTAAAGAGCACAAAAAAAGAGCTTGAGGATGTTAAGCTTAAAATGGCTAATGATTCACTTGACGATGTTTTTAAAGATGCTATGGATATCTCGGGTATTAAGCTTTTGGCAGCAAGAATGGATCAGCTTGATATGAACGGTCTTAGAAATACTGCAGATTTACTAAAAAATAAGCTGGGAGCGTCTGTAGTTGTTTTAGCTTCAGGGCTTGACAATAAGGTTAATATAATAGTCTCAGCCACGAAAGAAGCGGTCGCTAAGGGAGTCCACTGCGGAAAAATTATTGGAGAAGCAGCAAAGGCAGCAGGTGGAGGTGGCGGCGGAAGACCTGATATGGCTCAAGCGGGTGGAAAAAACATAAACGGGATTGATAAGGCTCTTGAAATTGCAATTGAAAGAGTTAAGGCTACGCTTGCAGTATAATGATAGTATGGTAGCATGATAGTAATGTGCGGTGTGTTATGATTGATTCTGTTGTTTTAGAATTGTTAAGAAAGAACATACGAACCTTTTACAACTTTGCAATTATAGTTTACTACGTAAGCACAGACATTATGGTACATTACTTCCTGCAGACAAATCAGCGGAGAAAAGTTATTTCACGACTTTAAGGGAAGTAATTAAATCATTAGAAGAATAAGGAGTGTTTTTATGGCAGATTGTATATTTTGTAAAATCATTGACGGGACTATTCCTTCCAAGAAGGTCTACGAAAACGATCATATTGTTGCATTCCAAGATATTCATCCTGCAGCACCTGTACATGTGCTGATTGTTCCGAAGCTCCATATTGAAAACTTGGAGGCTTTAAATGATGAAAACATGGATCTTGTAATGAAAATTCATTTTGCTATACAGGAAGTAGCAAAAATAATGAAAATTAATTCCGATGGTTATCGCGTAATTGTAAACTGCGGGAAAAATGGCGGACAAACCGTACCACATCTGCATTACCATTTGCTTGGTGGTGCGGAGTTTAATGAAAAAATAATTTAAGATTAGCCAAAACAGTCACTTGTTTTACAGGCGGCAAGCGAACGAATATTTAAAATGTGTTGACGGAGTTTGCAGCCCTATTATATAATAATATATGTGCTTAATTCAGGAGCTTGTTTAGTCCTGTATGACGGAATGAATTCCCCGGCACGACTGTAAGGTACAGAGGGGAGGGAAAGATGTGTCCGAAATCAGAGTAAAAGAGAATGAATCCCTAGATAGTGCGCTTAGGAGATTTAAACGTCAATGCGCAAAATCAGGTGTTCTTGCTGAAGTCAGAAAAAGAGAGCATTACCTGAAGCCCAGTGTAAAGCGTAAAAAGAAATCTGAGGCTGCAAGAAAGAGAAAGACAAAATAAATGGTGCGCTCAAAAGGAGCGTGCCTGCCAGGAGTGCTTGAATATCGGATTACATCCGAAGTGAGGAATTTTTAATAAGGGAGGTGTAATATGTCCCTTAAAGAAACCTTAGCAAATGATTTAAAAACCGCTATGAAGGAAAAAGACACCATTAGAAAAAACACAGTTCAAATGGTACGAGCTGCAATCCTTCAAGTGGAAAAGGATCAAAAAATAGTCCTTGATGACGCCGATGTAATTGATGTGGTTGCCCGCGAACTGAAAAGACGTAAAGACTCACTTCCTGATTTTATCAGAAGCGGACGCCAGGATCTTGTTGACAATATAAACCGGGAAATTGAAGTTCTTTCCCAGTATATGCCAGAACAAATGCCTGATAATGAATTAGAGGAACTTGTCCGGAGCACTATAAATGAGGTTGGTGCTACAACCATTAGAGATATTGGAAAAGTCATGAAGGTCATCCTTCCAAAAGTGAAAGGGAAAGCTGATGGCAGCAAGGTAAATTCCCTGATAAGAAGAATTTTGGAATCCTAAAAGCCCGAAGTAAAAGCCTTCGGGCTTTTCACATAGGATGTTTTTTAGATTAATGACTCAGCTTTCCCAATATTTTAGGGCTATCCTTATTTTAGGGCTATCCTTTTTGGGGGTGCGTTCCAGTGATTTGGGTTATCCTTCTTGGGGGAGCGTTCCGGTTGGTACGCTCCTTAGGTACGCTCCTTAGGTACGCACCTTTATTGGATGCTTGCCTGCACAGCAGGCTACCGACGACGGTGTGATATCATATCTCAGCGTGCTGGTATCAGCGTCTCAACACTACTAACATTAACATAATTTTGTTTTTAATAGGGGGAAATATGACAGAGGATTTTTATCTTGGAAATAGTGCATGTTGGGAAGAAATAAGCTCTAATCAAGAGAACACAAAAACTTTTCACGAACAAATAGGTCTACCACCATTATTATCGAAAGTTCTTAAAAAAAGAGGGTTTAATGACCTTGAGGAGATAAAAGCTTTTTTAAAACCATCTATAAAGCGTCTTCATAATCCCATGCTGCTTCCTGACATGAAAAAGGCTGTAGACAGGATAATAGAAGCAAAGGAAAAAGGCGAGAGTATAATTATATACGGTGATTATGATGTGGACGGAATTACAGCCACCTCCATCCTTTTTCTTTTTTTAAAAACTATAATTAACGATGTGTCTTTCTATATACCTGACCGGATTGATGAAGGCTATGGTATATCTTCGGAAGCCGTTGATTTTCTTGTTAAAAACTCATTCGATCTTATGATCACTGTTGATTGCGGTATTTCTGCAAAAGATAGACTTGAGCAGATAAAATCCGGAATAACACTCCAAAACAGAAATATGGATGTCATTATTACCGATCATCATCAGCCTGACCCGGAAAATATCCCCAATGCTTTAGCAGTGATTGATCCTCATCTTCAAACCAGCAAATACCCATTTTCAAAGCTTTGTGGTGCAGGTATCGCATTTAAGCTCGTGCAGGCATTGTGTGAGCATCTTGATTTAGGAAATAAATATTTTGAATATGTTGATCTTGCCGCACTTGGGACAATTGCTGATATTGTTAGCTTAACCGATGAAAACAGAATTATAACATGGGCGGGCATTAATAAAATACAAAGGCGTCCAAACTTAGGGATTGAAGCACTTCTTAGAATATCTGATCCAAAAAACAACGGGGTAGATTCATGGAAGCTTGCATTTTTAATTGCTCCAAGAATAAATGCAGCTGGAAGAATGGGAGATGCATCAAGGGGTGTAAAGCTTTTTTCAGCAAAGGATTCAGAAGAAGCCGGAGTATTAGCAAAAGAGCTTAATCAGGAAAACATAAAGCGCCAGAAAATCCAAGAGGATGTTTTTGAAAAGGCCATAGAGACGATTGACGGTGATTTAGAATATAATAATCAAAAGATTATTGTTGTGACAGGTGTTGATTGGCATAATGGCGTAATCGGTATTGTTGCCTCCATGCTGGTTGAGCGATACAACAAACCCTGCTTTGTTGTATCTGTCTCAGAAGAATATGCTACCGGCTCCGCACGAGGCATTGATGGGTTTAACATATATTCGGGTATGGAATATTGCAGCGGGTTGTTAGAGAGATATGGCGGACATGAAAAAGCAGGAGGCCTTACAATAAAGGCGGAAAATGTAAAGCGCTTCAGTGAAATGATCAATGAATATGCTGAGAATATTTTACCTGATAATGTTAGCTTGCCTCTTATAAAAATAGATGCAGAGACATTTATTGATGAAATAAGTATAAAATCTGCTGAAGCAATACTGGCTATGGCTCCGTTTGGCGAAGAAAACGAAAATCCGGTTTTTTTAATGAGTCAAGTTCCTGTTGTCGAAAAAAAGCGTATGGGCGCAACTGGAGAACATTTAAAGCTTATTTTGGGGACAAGCCAACAGTCTGTTCAGGCTGTGGCATTTCGTATGGGTGAAATGGACAATTTTATCGATCTGCAGGATAAGATTGACCTTGTTTTTACAATCGGTATTAATGAATTTAGAGGAAACAGGAATGTACAGCTTATTATAAAAGCCTTAAGAAAACCTTCAAACCAGATAAAAAGAAACAAAATACTACTTGAAGCAGCTGAAAAGGTTGAATGTCTTGATTATAATGAAGAATGGCTTTATAATGGTATAAATAATAAAAAGCTAAAGTTTGAAGATGTAAGGTTAACAAGAGATGAGCTTGCAGTGTTATACAAGCATCTTAAGATATGTGGTAACCGCAATTTAAATAAAACAGGCATTTTCCGTATGGCTGATGAAATAAGCCGGAATGGGGTCTGGCTGAACTACTTTAAGCTGATGTCGGGTCTATTCATTTTTGATGAACTGGATATCATTAGGTTTTCTTACACAGACAGCGGAGAATATTGCTTAAATGTTCCGGATGTAATTGAAAAAGCATCCCTTGATAACTCAATGCTGTATTCATTTTTACAGTCGGTGGAACAGGTGATAGAAGAATAACAACGGTGGCTTATGGTTGAACATTATCAAAAACTGATAGCAAAGCTTGATTCCCTCGGAAAAGAATATAACAGAGAGCTTCTTGATAAGGCTCATGAGTTTGCTATGAAAGCTCATGACGGACAAAAAAGAAACTCCGGAGAGCCTTTTGTCACTCACCCTCTTGAAGTGGCTTGTATTCTTGCTGATATGGAAATGGATTCAACCGCAATTGCTGCTGGGATGCTGCATGACACGGTGGAGGACTCCTCCTTCACATATGAATTCACATTAAAAAATTTTGGCGAAGAAGTAGCAAATCTTGTGGACGGTGTTACAAAGCTTGCCAAAATTCCTTATACGAACAAGCAGGAAATTCAAGCTGAAAACTTCCGTAAAATGTTCCTCGCCATGTCGAAAGATATAAGAGTTATTATTATAAAGCTGGCTGATCGTCTTCATAATATGAGAACCCTCAAGTTTAAACCCAAAGAAAAACAAATCGAGATAGCAAGAGAAACTTTGGATATCTATGCACCTCTCGCACATAGGCTTGGAATATATAAAATCAAGTGGGAGCTTGAGGATCTCAGCTTCCGATACCTAAACGAAAAAGAATATTATGAGCTTGTTGAAAAGATATCTAAAAGGCGTAAAGAACGCGAGGATTACATTTCTCGAATCATGGAAACAGTGTCCGAAAAAGCAGTTGAGCTGGGTATAAAGACACATATAGACGGTCGCCCCAAGCACTTATATAGCATATATAATAAAATGCTCAGACAGAACAAGGATATTGATCAGATATACGACCTGTTTGCTATTCGTGTTATTGTGGAAACAGTTAAGGACTGCTATGCTGTACTTGGTCTTGTCCATGAACAATATAAACCAATACCCGGTCGTTTTAAGGATTATATATCAATGCCAAAACCCAATATGTATCAGTCCTTGCATTCCACGCTAATAGGTCCTGAAGGAATTCCTTTTGAGGTGCAGATTCGGACTTGGGAGATGCATAGAATAGCAGAAGTTGGAATTGCCGCCCACTGGAAATATAAAGAGGGAGGAAGGCAAGACAATGAGCTTGATGGCAAATTAACCTGGCTAAGACAGCTTCTTGATTGGCAGAATGAAACGCCGGATCCGGATGAGTTCATGGAGAACCTCAAGATTGACTTGTTTACAGATGAGGTGTTTGTTTTCACTCCAAAGGGCGATGTAAAATCTCTTAAGGCAGGCTCCACACCGATTGATTTTGCATATTCCATTCATAGTGCAATTGGGAACAGAATGATTGGTGCAAAGGTAAACGGCAGAATTGTAACACTGGAATATGAGTTGAATAACGGTGACATTGTAGAAATAATTACCTCGTCAGCAAGTAAAGGCCCCAGCAGGGATTGGCTTAAAAAGGCTAAAACCTCTCAAGCCAGGAGTAAGATTAATCAATGGTTTAAAAAGGAAAGACGCGAAGAAAACATTGAACGCGGCAAAGATATTCTTGAACGGGAATTTAAAAAGCAGGGGATAAGCCCGCAGCAATTATTAAAATCAGACTTTCTTGAGCCCGCCTTAAAAAAATATAATTTACACAGCTTAGATGATGTTTATGCAGCAATAGGTCTTGATGGAATATCCGCACGAAAGGTTATATCAAGACTTAAGGAAGAATACAGAAAGACTCTCCCCCCGGAAGAGCAAAAGAAGCTTCTTCTTGAGACAGACAAGGAAAAACCGGTTAAGAAAAAACAACCTCAAAAGCCTGAGAGCGGTGTTAATGTTAAAGGCGTTGACAATTGCCTTGTTAGGCTTTCAAAATGCTGTAATCCGGTACCGGGTGACAAAATTGTGGGTTATATAACAAGAGGGCGTGGCGTTTCAGTTCATCGCAGCGATTGTATAAATGTTATTAACGCCATTGATGGTGATACGAGGCTTATTGAGGTTAGCTGGTATAAAGGTAAATCAGCAGCATACCAGGCAGAATTATCAATTAAGGCTTATGATCGAACTCAGCTTTTATTGGAGCTTACAAATGTTATAGGGGATCTTAACGTACCATTAAAGGCAATCAATGCAAGAACTTCAAAAGATAGAGTTGCTATTATGAACATTACTGTCGAGATTACCGACACAGATCAGCTTGAAAAAATTATAAACAGAATCAGACGCGTCCAAGGTGTCTTTGAAATAAACAGGAATAAAAAGTAATAAAAGATTAAGATATAATAACCTCACAAGTGAGGATATTATATGCCTCCGGCGGAATTGATGCGCGTGCGATATTTTCTGCCAAAGGCAGAAACGCACATGCGCAATTATATCATGATTTCTTCGAAATCATGATATAATAACAATAACGCGTGTAATGATGACAGTTAAGGATAATAGCAATAACAAAAGATATCAACATAATAAATAACAACTAAATTCAAAAACAATAAAAAAAAGCAATAATAGAAAACAAGAAGTAATAATCATTACAAGGAGAACGCTATGCGTGCAGTAATTCAAAGAGTAAACCAATCATGTGTGATTGTTGATAATAAAATAGTCGGTAGTATAAATAAAGGTTTAACTGTATTACTGGGAGTCGATAAAAATGACACTTCAAAGGATTTGGAGTACATGGCAGAAAAGATAGTTAATTTAAGAATATTTGAAGATGCTTCAGGAAAAATGAATCTATCTGCTTTAGATGTAGGTGGAGAGCTTTTAGTTGTTTCCCAGTTTACTTTATTTGGTGACTGCCGGAAAGGGAAACGTCCCAGCTTTACAAATGCTGCACCCCCTGATTACGCTGATAGGCTATATAAGGAGTTTGTCAAATATATAAAGGGAAAATACCCGATTAAGGTCGAAACGGGCATATTTCAGGCGGAAATGCAGCTTGAGATTCACAATGACGGACCGGTTACAATACTGTTAGACAGCAATAAACTTTTTTGAAAACTGATGATTTTTTAATATAAGCAATCATGATATTTATAAAAATGCCCGCATCGAGTTGCACACAAAATGCGTAAGGAAGGTGCTTTAGCACTCGCATATAACGGGTCGAGGCTTATGGCATGTTCCGGTGTGTACGCGCCTGCATTAGCGCACAATTCGCGCAAACGCTCATTGAATATGATGTAGGAAATTATGATCTAGGAAATCATTAAGATAATTAATAATACGTAAGGGAGATCAACTATGTTAATCGAATGTATTCCAAATAATCTTGTAGAGTCTAATGTCTATATTGTGGCTCAAAATGGCGAAGGAGTTGTTATTGACTGCGGTTGTTCAGCTGAAAAGCTCATGGCAGTGTTAGATAAGCATTCCGTAAAAATAAAATATATTATTCTGACTCACGGTCATTTTGATCATATATATTTTATAGATTCCATTAGAGAGAAAACAGGAGCAAAAGTTTGTATACATGAAATGGATTCAGAATGTCTTTCAGATCCGAAACTAAATGGCATGGCGCTTTTCCCTATAAGGGGCAGTGCATCATTCAAGCCAGCCGATATCCTCTTAAAAGACGGTGAGCTTTTGGAATGTGGAGGTCTGAAATATAAAATTATACACACACCCGGGCATACGAAAGGCGGTATTTGCATACTCGTTGAAAATAATATTTTTACAGGAGACACTCTTTTCAAAGAAACTATTGGAAGAACAGATTTTCCCGGCGGTTTGTCTTCCGATATAAAAAATTCAATTGAAGGTAAGTTGTATGCTCTTCCCGATGAAACTGTTGTATACCCAGGGCATGGTGATGCCACAACAATAGGTCATGAGAAAAGACATAATCCGTATTTCAGGAAGCCACAAAAGTAAAGATTTTTCGCTTCATATTGAATCCGTTACGCTCCTTTGCTGGTTTTGATTGTTGTTCAGAATTGGAGCATCAGTCGTAATGAATTATGATATTTTTTCGAAAAAAGTGGGAAAGCCACTTTTAAATTTGCCATCCTAACTCCAAGGAGATATTATGATTTTTATTAAGCTTGATCAAGAATATAGGGTAGAGGCATTCGAACTGATTAAACTTTTTGTACAGGAGAATGAGTTTTGCTTTTCTGACAATTCCACCGGATCACACTTAACAGATCCGGTTTTATCATGCTGCATTAATAAAGAACAGCAAAATTACACTATAACAGTCAATTTAAACGTTAATCGGAAGTCATTGTACAACAAAACAATGTCAACCGATGCAAATTACAAACAGCCAAAAGAATTTAAAATGCTATTGAAGGTGCTGATATATGAAGCATTGAGCATATATACAGGAAAAAATCTACCATGGGGTATATTAACAGGAATACGTCCTGTAAAAATCGTTCATAGCCTGATGGATAAAGGCATCTCTATTGATGAAATAAATAATAAGCTTAGAAAATATTATAAGTTATCTGACAAAAAAGCAGCTTTGGTTATTGATGTTGCTATAAACAATAGAAGTTTTCTTAAAAAAGGAAAAAATTTCATAAGTCTATATATTGGTATTCCTTTTTGCATAAGCAGATGCCTTTATTGTTCGTTTTCTTCTTTTTCATCAGAGCGATATGGTTATCTTGTTCCTGATTATCTTAGTGCTTTGAAAAAAGAAATTGAATGGATAGCTCAATGGGCTAAAAATCAAGATATTAAAATTGACACTGTTTATATTGGTGGGGGAACGCCTACCGCGGTATCAGACGATGATTTTAACAGGCTCCTTAATGATATTGTTCCCTGCCTTCCACTGAATAACTTAAGAGAGTATACGGTTGAGGCCGGTCGTCCTGACACCATTAGTCGTGAAAAGCTTAGAACTATGAAAAATGCCGGAATCGGCAGAATAAGCATAAATCCTCAAACAATGAAGAATGAAACATTAAGGCTTATCGGAAGAAACCACACTCCTGAGCAGATTGTGCAAACCTTTTATATGGCCAGGGAGGAAAACTTTCATAACATTAATATGGATTTAATTGCAGGATTACCCGGTGAATCACCTTGTGATTTTTATAATACCATTGAAAAGGTCAGATTACTTGACCCTGAAAGCATAACTGTGCATACCATGGCGGTAAAAAGGGCTTCAAGACTATATGAGAACAAGCAGGGCTTTAACATAACCGGGGATGAGGAAGTTTTAGAGATGATAGAAGCTGCCATGTCTATAACTCGTGATATGAAAATGAAGCCTTATTATTTATACAGGCAAAAAAACATTCTTGCTAATCTCGAAAATGTAGGATACGCAAAAACAGGCTTTGAAGGAATTTATAACATCCTTATGATGGAAGAGGTTCAAAGCATTGTTGCACTCGGTGTGGGAGGAGTAACAAAAATTATTCATTCTGATAACAGTATTCAAAGAATTTTTAATGTAAAAAATGTTGAGCAGTATATCCAAAGGATTGATGAAATGATAAAAAGAAAAGAGAAAGTTGTTTGGGATGTGGGCACACCCAATGATATGTCTACATAATATAATAATGAAAATTAAATAAATGAGGAGTGCCCAATATGAATGTCTATTATAATAATCCGCAACAAGGATATTTTTGCAGCCAAGGATGTGCATATAGAGATGCATGCCCCATAAGAACTCAATGCCCATATTGTCCGCATCAGCAAGAAACCAATAACTACATGAATATGAACCAGGGAATGTACGGAAACGCAAATATGGGAATGTACGAAAATACAAACATGGGAATGTGTGGATATGCAAATATGGGAATGCACTGCTACGAGCAGGCTTATGACCCAATGTATTATCAAAATGACATGATTGAGAATTACGGGTATGACAATTTATACTATGCGACAAATTTATACCCGGCTCAAATACCTGAATCATACGATAATATAATGCCTGGGTATAACAAAAATGGTTATATAAACCCAAACGAAAACATAAACAGCCCTTGGGATAATAACCGGATGTATGCGGAGCAAAACCAAATGTAAGGAAGAGAAGATACGCTCTTGTGCCAGCTCTATAGACACTATAATATGGTTATCCAGCCAGAAAGTCACAAAGTGACTTTCTGATGAAATTTAAGACTTCTTAAATTTCATCAGC
>ENA-UOOK01000684-UOOK01000684.1-fermentation-metagenome-genome-assembly--contig:-NODE-684-length-44926-cov-6.309064_pt1 | contig 44926 bp, 36 predicted proteins | sample MGYA00245777_ERZ724023 | MGnify/ENA primary metagenome ERZ724023 (study PRJEB28704, sample SAMN03018312) | fermentation metagenome | biome: anthropogenic terrestrial biome; feature: soil; material...
ATCCTCAGGATTTTTATAATCCTTCAACAGTTCATCCAACAACTTTTCCGAGATCACCATAACTTTTTCCTTCTTTGAGGTAATATACCTCGGTTATGGCGTTTACACAAAAAATTTTACAGACTCGAAGGAAATGGAAAGAGCCCTTCCTTCAGGCCTTGTCGCAACAGGAAACATTCACAGAAAAAATAAAACAGATAAATGAGTTTGCCGAAATGTCGGTTGATAAAACGGGTCATGCTGCCGGTTCCGTATTTATGGCATGGGCGGGTTCCGCCGCTTCCCATTCCTGGGGGTCGAGCTTATAGTATTTCGCCAGTTCGCGGTACATGTCGGGGTGGGTCTCCCGGACGATTGCCGGGCTGCAGAAAAAGGATTCGGTGACGACGGCGAAAAATTCCACCCGGTTTTCCGCGCCGTATTCGTCAATGACATGATATTCGCGGTTTTTTACTTTGCGCTGGAGTTTCTGAAATTCCTGGGCCATCACCTGTTCCCATCTTTCGTAGTCTTCCTTGGAGGCCAGCGTCGGGGTGCCGTTGGCCACGCCGTCCAGCTGGTCCAGTTGATGGGCAAATTCATGCAGGACGACATTGTGCCGTCCGTGCTGGCGGCGGGCGTCCGCCAGTGTATCGGTCCAGGAGAGCACCAGCGAGCCGCTTCCCCAGGATTCTCCGAGTTTGACGACGTCCTCCTCCTCGACGACCTGGCCGCCGATCAGGACTTGATGGTCGGCGCAGTAGGCGTGGGGATGGACGACGACCGTCCGGAGTTTCGGGTAAAAATCGGTTTCGTTGTTCAAAATCAGCAAGCAGGCGAGGGCGGCGACCGTCACCCGCACTTCTTCGGTGATTTCCTGTCCGTCGCAGCCGTCGAATTCTTTCTCATGCAGAAAAATGGCGATTTTGCCGTACAGTTTTTCTTTCAGGTCATCCGGCAGGCGGCGGCAGAGGGGGATTTCATGGACGATTTTCCGGCGTTCTTCGCTCAAGCCTTCCAGCGTATATTTTTCCCGGTAACGCCGTTTGAAGATTCCGGACCAGCAGGTCCATGCAATTACCGCGATGCCGATTACGACCACAACTGTGATATCCAGAAATTCCATGCCGCTCCGTTTTTTTTATCGTGTTTTTGCTTTGCCCGGCTTCTTGGCCGGATGGGGGGCAAATGAAACGAAAATCATCGTAATATACGCGCTCTCCGGCATTTTTTCAACCGGCATGCGATAAGAAAAAACGCTTTGTTTCGGCGTCGATTCTGTTTTTGCTTCATTTCAATATGAATTCTTCACCATATTTTAACAAAAATGAGCTTGAACATTGAATTCGCCCGATGTATTATATAAAGAATCTATTCAGGAGGATTCTTTTGGTTATCATACTGATTGTCGCGGTCATCTTCGAAACCGTTCTGCTGGCGGCGGTTGCCGTGTGGGCGGTATTGCTGAAGGGCAAATTGGACCTGTACAGCAAGGCCAGCCGGATTGATGATATTCCCGATCAGGCGTCAGGCGCCAGCAGGGAGGAAATGGAGGAGTTCCGGCAGAAAGCGATGGCGAAAAAGCTGGTTGACCAGAAAAATGAATTGAACCTTTTCCGCAGCCAGTTGGAAATATCGGTCCGGGAGGCCGATACGCTCCGGGATGAATTGAAGAAAGAACAGGAGCATTCCGCGCAATTGCTGTTGAACGTGCTGCCGCCGAATATCGTGGACGAACTGAAGAGAACAGGCAAAAGTGAGCCGCGGAGTTTTAATGAAGTCACCGTGTTTTTCTCGGATATCGTCGATTTCACCCGCAAAACCAGTTTCATGGATACCAATGTGGTCATTCAGGAGCTGAACAAGATCTTTACCGAATTCGACCGGATTTTCAAAAAACACGGCTGCGAACGCATCAAAACGATCGGCGATGCGTATCTGGCCGTGGCCGGCATGGACAGCGGCGCGGCCCCGCTTCACGCCGCCAATGTGCTTCGGGCGTCACTTGAAGCGATGGCGTATGTGCGCAAACTCGAAAAAGACAATCCGTATCACTGGCAGATGCGGATGGGGATTCACACCGGGCGCGTGGCGGGCGGCATTGTCGGTTCGGACAAATACATTTACGACGTGTTCGGCGACACCATCAACGTCGCGGCCCGCATGGAACAGGCTTCCGAGCCGATGCAGATCAACGTTTCCGAAGCCACCTACGTCCTGGGCAAAGACGAGTTCGTATTTGTGGCCCGCGGGCAGATCGAAACCAAGGGCAAGGGCCTGGTCAACATGTACTTCCTGAAAGACAACTATTACAACGGCATGGCGATGACCGAGGAAATCACACGCTGGTAATCCGGCTTGCCGTTCAATAAAGCGTGCTTCTGCCGAAAATTCCGTCAGTTTTTCTTTTCCGTTATCGGCTGCGTATCCGCTGAAGTGGCGGGGGCGAGGGCTGCTCCCTTGGTTCCCAGTTCGATTTTGACGTCTTCATGGCGGAGGTCGCGGTGAATGCCGTTATCCACGTAATTGAGATTGTCGAACTCCGTGCGTTCCGCGCTGGTGAGCGCGGCCAGCAGGCGGCTGGAGCGCTTCATTTCGTTGGAAACGGTGATTCCCTGTTCATGGATTTTTTTCAGGTATCCGGCAATGATGTTGAGTTCGGCGTCGTTGCGTTCCTTGAAGTCGTCGAATTTCTTGAAATGCGCCAGACCCTTGATGACCGCGAGCATGATGATTGCCCAACTGATAAAGATTGATAACAGGATTAACTGGAGGCAAAATTCCATGTTCAGCATATCCACCTCGCTTGTTTGGTATATATCGCCCCGACAATATATTATAACACCGAAAGTTAAGAAAATGAACAACTTTTGGAATTTTTTCGAGAAATTTTTATTCCGCCGCGACTTTCAACATGGCCGAACAGAGAACATTCAGTTCATCTTCGCCGATGATGTACGGCGGCATGATGTAGATCAGCCGTCCGAACGGTCGTATCCACACGCCTTCTTCCACGAAACGGCGCTGGATTTCGCCCATGTTCACCGGCTGTTTCATTTCGATTACACCGATGGCCCCGAGAATGCGCACATCCGCCACGCCGGGGAGGTCGGCGGCTTCGGGAAGCCGCGCTTTCAGGATTTGTTCGATCCGTTCGACCTTTTGCTTCCAGCCGGTGGTCGTCAACAATTCCAGTGAAGCGTTGGCGGCGGCGCAGGCGAGGGGGTTCCCCATAAAGGTCGGGCCATGCATGAATTCCGGCACCGCGCCGCTGGAAATCCCGTCGGCCACACGGTCGTTGGCCAGTACCGCCGCCAGCGTCATGTAGCCGCCGGTCAGGGCTTTGCCGAGGCAGAGGATGTCCGGCGCCACCCCTGCGTGTTCCAGGGCGAACAGTTTGCCGGTGCGCCCGAAACCGGTGGCGATTTCATCGAAAATCAACAGGATTCCGTGTTCGTCGCACAGGTCGCGGAGGTGCTTCAGGTAATGCGGAGAGTAAATGCGCATGCCTCCTGCCCCCTGTACCACGGGTTCCAGAATCACCGCGGCGAGGGCGTCGCGGTGCGCCAGTAATTTTTCTTTCAGGTCGGCCAGATATTGATCGTCCCACGGGTCATCGAAGCGGCATTGCGGGGCTTCCGCGAAAACATGCTGCGCCAGCACGCCGGAGAACAGCGAATGCATGCCCGTTACCGGATCGCACACGGCCATGGCGCCGAAGGTGTCGCCGTGGTAGCCGGAACGGACGGTCAGCAGCTTGTTGCGTCCGGGCTGCCCGACGGATTGCCAGTATTGAAACGCCATTTTGATGGCGACTTCCACCGCGACCGAACCCGAATCCGCCAGGAATACGCGGGTCAGCCCGGGCGGTGTGAGCTGAACCAGTTTTTTCGCGAGGTTTACTGCCGGTTCGTGCGTCAGCCCGCCGAACATGACGTGCGATATTTTGCGGAGCTGGTCTTTCACCGCCCGGTTGATGACCGGATGGTTGTATCCGTGAACCGCGGCCCACCAGGAGGACGTGCCGTCGATCAGCCTGCGGCCGTCGGCCAGTTCCAGGCGCACGCCCGAGGCGGAGACCACCGGATAAACCGGCAGCGGGTCCCGCATCGAAGTATAAGGATGCCACAAGTGTTCGCGGTCGAACGTCAGGTCGATCATAAATCAAATCCCTTGAACAACGGCCCGAAATCGACGGTTCCGCCGTCGAGCCCGGTTTCCGGCATTTCGACGATGGCGCCCGGACGGCCGTATTTGTCCAGATAATGCTTGAATACCGCCAGCGTGTCGATGCGGATCGGGTCTTCCGCCGGGATGTAATTGTTGTAAACGATGCCCGCCAGCGGGATGTCGCGCCGGGCGGCGGCTTCGAGCGTCAGCAGCGTATGGTTAATGGTGCCGAGTTTGCCGGAACTGACCACGATCAGCGGGTACTGCATGGCTTCCAGATAGTCCGCGGTCAGGTAATCGAGGGACAGCGGCACGTGAATGCCTCCGGCCCCTTCCAGCAGGACGACCTGGAAACGGCGTTGCAGGTCCTCGGTGGCTTCGGTAATGGCGGCGCAATCGATTTCGCGTCCTTCCATCGCCGCCGCCAAGTGGGGGGAGGCGGGGTACTTGAACGTCTGGCGGCAGGTGGTGCCGAGCTGATCCAGTCCATCGGGTTCGACGCCCATCAGCCGCCGGTGGGTCAGGATATCCTGCGAAATGCCGCCGTCCTGCCCGGTCTGCACCAGTTTTTGAGTAGTTACCCGGAGCCCTCGGGCCAGCAGGTAACGCGCAATCAGCCCGGTCGCGTAGGATTTGCCGATATCGGTATCGATTCCGGTGACGCAGAAGACGGACATGGCTATTCGTTCCTTTTCATTTTCCGGGCGATGACGACGATCGGATGGTAGGTGAGGGAGACGCCGGACTCGTCGCCGAAGCGCGCCGTGTAATCTTCCATGAATTTCTGCATCCCGGCCCGCGTCCAGACTTCCTTGCGGATGCCGGTGACGCCGGTTTTCTGCAGGTGTTTGAGCAGCATCAGCGAGTCGGGGAATTTCAGGACGCAGCGCTGTTCGGAGAAATACAGCTCCTCGTAACAGTAGCCGAGGGCCTGGCGGATTTCGTCCGGGGTCAGGTAGCGCAGTTTGATGCCGAGCAGCTCCCCGATCTCCTTGACGTTGTCGGGGCCGAACGTGGAAAACGCGATAATACCGCCGACTTTCAGCTTCTCCGCCAGGCGGCGCAATACGCGCTCCATGTTTTCCATCCACTGAAACGTGGCGTTGGATATGATCAGGTCGAGTTCGCGGGGCATGCCCGGCAGCGTCTCCACGTCGCCAGCCATGAAATCGCAGACCGTCATTTCCATGATCGGCACCATGTATTCCGGCACCAGGTCGTTGACGATGAGTTTTTCGTAGGTGAATTCTTTGGCGATATAGCGCGTCAGCATGCCGGTGCCGCAGCCGACTTCGAAGATCCGTTCGAAGTTCGTGCCTACGGTGTCTCTCATCGCGCTGACGAGTTCTTCCGCCATGGCGCGCTGAACGAGGGCATTGTCGTCGTAAGTCTGAAGGCTTCTGGCGAACCGGCTCGAAACCAGTTTCTTATCAAGTTTAATCCTCATTGAACAGCAATTCCTTCCAGTAATGATATTTTCCGAACATGTAATGCGCTTCCGGCACGAGAACGGTTTTCACTCCGCGCTTGCTCCAACTGTTCAGTTGAGCGTTTACGGCGAAAATCCGGTCGTTCTCTCCGACCATCGCGCGGGTGAAACGCGCCTCCGCGCCGGTCATCGCCGCCAGGCCGATGGTTTTCAACTCCTCCAACTGCTCCTCGACGGCGCGTTCCGGTTGCGAAAACTGCTCGAATCCTGCGGTGCCGCCGCAGATCCGGCGGTAAAATTTCGACCGTCCGCCCTCGTTCCAGTTTTCAACCGTGCTCATGAATACCGCCGGGTCAATCCCTTCCTCCGCACAGATCGGGCGCAGCGTGCCGCCGAAGGCGATTATCCGCGAAAACGGCAGCTCCAGCCCGGACGCGGCATAGGCCCATACGCCGAACGACCACGCCACCAGATTGATCCGCGTATATTCCAGTTTCAATTCCGGCAGTTTGAGGTCGCGGTAATCATAAAACATCAGCACGTCCAGGTCATCGGTTTTCAGATGGCTGAACGGTTTTTCGTCCATGCCCCAGCCGTTGAAAAATACCACCAGCTCATTGTTCCCGCGCCGATTGATCCACAAATGCTTCATAACAACTCCAGCAGTTTCGTCAGTTGATCCTGTTTTAAGCCCGCGTGAAGCGAAAAACGCAGTCGCGCGGTCCCCGGCGGCACGGTCGGCGGACGCACCGGCAGCGCCAGGTATCCGTTTTCCCGCAATTTCAAGGAGAGTTCTTCCGCCGGTCCGTTTTCGCCCACGATCAGCGGTACGACCTGCGAATCGCCCAGCGTCCGCAGCCCCTTTTGTTCCAGTCCCCGGCGCAGGTATTCGGCCAGGGTCCGGAGGTTTTCGCGCTCTTGCCGCATGGCGGGGAGCTTGCCGAGCACAAAACGCGTCCAGTTGACATTTACCGGCGGCATGGCGGTGGTGAAAATGAACGGACGGGTACAGTTGATCAGGTAGTCCTTCAGTTCGGGGCGGACAATCGCATAAGCCCCGGTCGAACAGAACGCTTTGCCGAGTGTTCCGACGATCACGTCGATTTCATCGGTCAGGCCGCTTTCTTCGCAGCACCCGGCGCCGCGTGCACCGCGGACGCCGACCGAATGCGCCTCGTCCACATAGAGCAGCGCGCCGTATTTCCGGCACAGCTCGACCAATATCTTCAAATCGGCGACATCGCCGTCCATGCTGTAAATCGATTCGGTGACGACCAGTACGCGGCGGCATCCTGCGGCGCGCTCTTTCAGCATTTCCTCGAGGTGCCCGTAGTCGAGATGGCGGTAGCGCCGGAACTCGGCCCCGGAGAGCATCATGCCGTCGATGATACTGGCGTGGTTCAGCTTATCGGACAGGATCAGGTCGCCCTTGGCGGCGAGCGCGGGGATGATGCCGCTGTTGGCATGGTAGCCGCTGTTGAAAACCAGCGCGGCGCGGCCGTTGTAAAACGCGCTCAACTCCTGTTCCAGCAAGGGATAAAAATCATGGTTTCCGGTCAATAAACGCGAAGAAACCGCCGACATGCCCATGCTTGCGGGCGTATTTGCCGCCAGGAATTCCGCGATCCAGTCCTGCCGCGCCGAAATCCCCAGATAATCGTTGCCGGAAAGATTGACGAGGCCGTTGGAGGCGCCGGTGCGCAAATGGCGGAAACGGTGGGCCTGCTTCAGCATTTCAAGCTCGGAACGGAGCGATTGGTAAAAACTTTCATTCATACAAACTGCAACCTTAAATGAGTGACAAATATAGCATCGCCGCCGGTCTTTTTCAATCGCGTATCGCGCAAAATCGGCGAAAACGCCTGCATCGTTCCGGATTTAGACGGTGCTTTCAGTTCGATTGGCAGATGCATTTTTTGAGAAATAACGAATGGTGACGATCGAAACGGTTGATCTTTCCGGGAAAAATATTGTATTTTTCATATGCCGGGTTTTGGGAGGCAATTCCTCTGCGGTCGAAGAATTAAGAATGAAAAAATGAGGTGGCGGGGTATGAGAAAAAGTGTTGCTTTATGGTTGTTCGTGTTTGCCGGAGTCCATCTGTTTGCGGCAACCAGTGAGGAGCGGATTGCTGAACTGGAAAAGCGGGTCACTACGCTGGAACAACGTTTATTGGAACAGCAAAAACGGCAGGAGACAATGCAGTCGCTTCAACGAAAAGCCCATCAGCGCGCTCAAGCGGATGTGAAGGTTTACTCCCGAAGCGAACTGCAGCAGATCGAGAAACTGTATCAGACCTGGGGACAGAAAAAGGGCGAGGAGCAAAAGGCGGTGGCTTTGACCTTGCTTGAAAAATATCCGAAAGCCAACCGGACCGGTTGCGCTCTGCTTTATCTGGCGCGAAGAACCGCACCGGGCCGTGCCCGGGCGCGGTGCAGCGGCGAAACGCTGCCCGCTCGCAGAGCGGAATTCTCTGTTTCACTCCGTCCTGTTGGCCGGTAATTTCGTATCGATTTTTTATCCCGAATAACTCCCTTTCTCTGTCATGCAGAACTTTCCGCATTTTCTATCAATTGCCTGATTCCTGAAATCCATTGAAGCGATGAGGCGCGCATTTTTTGCGTCAAATCGTGAAAAAATGTGGAAAAATCGCTTTATAAGTGAAAAATAGTTTGAATTTGGAATAAAATGGAGTATAATGGAATAGAATGGAATAAAGTTCGGCGCAGCCGGACAAAACAGCAGGATGGGTAAGCATGTTGGCATTTTGCGGACAGGATCGCTGCCAGATCGATGCGAATGGGCGCGTCAAACTAAGCCCCCGGGTGATCAATGATTTCATTGAGAAATGCGGCGGCGAAGTGGTGATGCACTGTTTGCCGGAAGGCGCGCTTGCGGTTTACCCGGAAAGCATTTACCTGGAAATGCGGAGGCAGGAGGAGGCTCCCGCCGCGCGCGCGGCTTCCAGCATGGTGTTCCGGCGCGAACTCCGGCGTTTCGGCGCGCTCAGCAGTGCGGACCGGATTACGGCGCAGGGCAGGCTGACCATTCCGCATGGCTTCCGGGATCACGCGGGGCTGTTGCCGGGCGTTGAGATCATTGTGGTCGGCGTTGAAATCGGCGTTGAGTTATGGAGCGCCGAACGCTGGAATGAAGAATTGATGAAGATGAACGAGCATGCCGTCGCCAGGGGCGAAAGCGAAATGGCGGACGACTTGATTATAAAAAATTAAAACAGGGACAGGCCACGATGAAGATGATGCATAAAAAGATGTTGTTTGTCGGCGTTATCGCCGTCTTGTCCATGTTGCTTGCCGGAGCCGGACAGATGACCGGAGTCATCATGGGCGAGCTTGACGAGCGGCAGAACGAAAAAATTCAGCTTTCGGAACAGGTGCTGAAGATGCTTCCGCACATTCCTCCGCAATACCATGAACAATGGAAACAGGCCGCGCAGGAAAACCCGGCGTTGCTGCTCCGTCTCAACACCACGGATTTCGGATTTCGCCCCACCCGCTGAAATCCGTGGCTTCCGTTTTCCGATTGCCTTATGGCCGCCTGACCGGCGGCCTTTTGTTTTCCATGCGGGTTCGTCTTAATCTTCACCGAGGGCGGGGAGTCCGGCCTTCAGGCGTTTTTCCACAACCGGGAATTCTTTTTGCAGCATCAGGCGCAGGGCGGCGATGCGTTCATTCAGCGCGGCGATGTCAAAACGGTATTCGCCTTCGCCGAAGTGGAATCCGATGGTCGGGTCTTTTTCGATCATCATGATCATGCGGCGGGAGAGTTCGATTTGCCTGCGCACCATTTTCCGCAGCGTTTTCAGCTTCAACAGGCGTTCCGGCCCTTCTTCTTCCAAAACCTGTTTGCGCAGTTCGTAGTATTTGAACAGCCCGTTGCCGGCGTCCAGCAGGATGCCGATGGCTTCCATCAGGGCGATTTCGCGCATTTTTTCGGGAGATTTGCGGAAATGGCGGGTCAGTTGCTGCATGATCCGCACACCGATCGCCCAACGCCGGGCAAGCTTGGTGGTCAGGCGAATAATATCGTCCAGGTCGAATTCACAGGCGGCAAGGCAGTCTTCGATCCGGGCGGCGAAATCATCTTCCGCCGGCAACAGGTTCAGATGCCAGGCAACGGAGTCCTGCAACGGGCCGTTTTCGCGAAATTCATGGCACAGCGGGAAATGGTTGAACGCCTGGGCGAAATGCTTCCAGGCGGTAACGATTTGCGGGGCAAATTGCTCGTTCCAGTGCATTCGGGCAAGCTTATTCAGGAAAATATCTTCGGTGGCCGGAAACGGCTCGAATGCCAGCAAGCCCGCCGCATGCGTCATTTCCGACGGCGGCAGGGCCATTTCCCAGCCTTGCGCGATGCCGTCGATGCCAAGGCTGCGCAGCGCCCGGAACTTGCGGTAGTAATTCGACGGCACCGGAATGCTCCGCACCGTCGGGATTTCCATCGAACATCCGACCGGCAGCATGGCAAAAACCGGACTGCCGCCCTTCTGGCTCCGTTTGGCGCTGTTTTTGAAGTAAACGCTGGGTCCGATCAAGGAGAGCCAGTTATCGGCGATGACCCGCTTTTGCCCCATCTGCTGCTTGGCGGCAAATGATTCGAAGTTCCGCATTTGAGTGATGCCGCGAGGGAGCTGCGAGGCCCCTTTCAATTGATTGTCCAGCCCGCGCCAGAAAACTTCATCATACGGGTAGAAAACGACTTCAGCGTCCGGGTTGGCCCGTGTGATGGCCTGTTCCACCGTTTTCAGGGTCGCGGAAGCGGTTTCCCAGGAATCGCTGCCGTCTTTGGCGCATCCTGCCGCCTTGTAGCCGTCTTTCAAGCTGCGGAAGACGATTCCGCCCAGCCCGGGGACTTTATTGAACAGGCGTTCCAGCAGACTGGCCAGGCGTTCGCGGATTTCGGGACGGTCGTAACCGGCATTATCGGCCAGTTCCGGGAAAGCCTCGAAAATCGGAGACCCGGCAGCAAATGAAATCGGCTCGGTACCGAATACGTAAGCCTTGATGCCATAACGGCGGCACGCGTTGACTTTGGCAAGGAGTATTTCGCAACGGTTCTTGAATTTTCCGTCCAGCTTTTTCAAATCCAGGGGAAGCAGCACGGCGTTGATGCCGTCTTGCGCCAGCAGGCTCAGATATCCTTCCGTCAACGGTTCCGCATCATTGCCGAGTTCGGCGGCTGCGGCATCCACCGGCAGGGCGTGTGCAAAGCGGCTGCGGAAAATCGGATAACGCTCGACTTCGCCGAGCTTCAGAAATGGCCCTTCGCTGAGCCGCATTTCATTCATCAGGTAATAGAGGCCCCGGCGAATACCTTCGATTCCGGCGGCTTCGAGCAGGCAGCCGCTTTTTTCCACGGCAATGCGGTATGCTTCGGGACTGGATGCCGCCAAAGCGGCGAAGCGGCAGACCAGCGGATAACCGCCGCGTTTCAATACTTTAACGTTGCCCTGTTTGCAAAAACGTTTCAGATCGGAGACCGCGCTTTCGAGCAAGCCCGTTTCGTCCGGAAAATCCAGTGTCAGCCGGATGCCGCCGCGTAAATCGGCTTCACTGATTCGGTTGCCCCGCCACCGCCAGTTTACTTCCCTGGTGTCGAGTTCCTGGAGTTTTGCATTTAAATCCCACATTGCATAATCCTTGTCAATATTTATAACATTCTGATTTTTTTTATTCATCGCTGCTGTTCTCCATCCGTTGAATTCGAATAAACCCCCATCTTGGACCGGAACACAGGAATTTCCTGCTCGGTCCGGGGCGGAAATGATCGAATCTTTTACAATATGGGGCGGATCAAGCTCCGGTCCCATAAATTTCCTGTTGAACCATTTAAACAAAAACTATATCCCGAATTCATTTATTTTCAAGGGTTTTAATGAAAACAACGCGATATTTCCGTGGATTTTGTTTTGAAAAAAGTTATTTTTTTTATGAATCCTGCTTGTATAAATCAAAAGGCACTGTATCTTATAACCCATAACGCTGCTGAACAGTGTTAGAAGTTGATTAAGCAAGTAAAATATGTGCCGATGTGGCGGAATTGGCAGACGCGCTACGTTCAGGTCGTAGTTCCTTCACAGGAGTAAGAGTTCAACTCTCTTCATCGGCACCATTCCACGTTAATTTGCCTTTTGCGGGTATGGCATAACGGTTGTGCACCAGCCTTCCAAGCTGGATATAGGGGTTCGACTCCCCTTACCCGCTCCAAAGTATACGATCCGGTGGGGTTCCCGAGTGGCTAAAGGGGGCAGACTGTAAATCTGCTAGCATTGCTTACGGTGGTTCGAATCCACCCCCCACCACCATTTCAAAATCAAAGACTTATGCGAAAACGCATGAGTCTTTTTTTATCCCGTTTTCCCCCTGTTTTTGATATTGTTCAAAATATCCAGCCGTTTTTGAGGAGCTTTCTGAATTGCGGGGCGTTTATTCCGGCGGCGTGTAGCGGTAGCCGATGCCGTAAACGGTTTCGATCAGTTTCGGGGAGTTTTCCGGTTCGATCTTGCGGCGCAGGGCCACGAGGTGTTGGTCCAGCGTTCGCGAAGAACGGAAACTCGATCCCCAGACCGCATCCATGATCCGGTCGCGTTCGAGCACGATATTCGGGTGCGCGGCGAAGAATTGAAGCAGTTTGATTTCGCGGGAAGTGAGTTCGACGGTGTTTCCGTCGGTAAATGCCCGCAACTGTTGGACGTCGATTTCCCATCCGGCGAAGCGGAAGGAAGCGTTTTCCGCTTCGGCGGGGGCGCCGGCGGACAGGGTTTTGCGGCGGAGTTGCGCCGCGATGCGGGCGGAAAGCTCGCGCAGGCTGAACGGTTTGGTCACGTAATCGTCGGCCCCGAGTTCCAGCCCCAGCACTTTGTCGATCTCTTCTCCCTTGGCCGTGAGCATCATGATCGGAATCAGCGGGTCCGAACGGCGAATCTGGCGGCAGACCTCATAGCCGTTCAAGCCCGGCATCATGACGTCCAGCAGAATCAGGTCGGGGGCGAACGAATTGAATTCCCGCAGTGCGGCGCTGCCGTCGGCGGCTTCGGCCACGGTGTAGCCCTCGAATTCAAGGGCGTCGGCCAGCCCGGAACGGATATTGCGGTCGTCTTCCACGATCAATATTTTATGCGGTTTCATGGAGTTCCTCCGGTAAGATGATAATGAACTCGGCGCCCGGCACGGCGGGGAGCAGCTTGAGGTCGCCTCCCTGGTCGCGCATCAGACCGCGCGAAATCGACAGTCCAAGCCCGAAGCCGCCGGTTTTGCCGGTCAAGCTGCTGTCGATGCGGTAAAATTTCTGAAAGATTTTCTCCGAAGCTCCGGCGGGGACGCCGGGACCGTAGTCGCGGATATGGATTTCCCGGCGCTTCCCATCCGTGATCAACTTCAGCTCGATCCAGGGGGATGCCGGAGCGTATTTGACCGCGTTGTCCAGCAGGTTGTAGATCACTTGCAGCAGTGAATCCCGGTCAATGGTGCAGAATGCCGGTTCATCCGGCAGCTTTGCGGCCAGCTCCATTCCGGCGGCCGCGAGGGTTTCCCGGCAGACCGGGATGACGGATTTCAGCAGTTCGACCAGATCGACCCGGGTGGAATGGTAGCGTTTGCGTCCATTGTCGAGGCGGCTGAAATCGAGAACGTTGTTGACCAGCCGGGTCAGTCGCTCCGTTTCATCGGTCAGGATCTGAAGGTATTTACTGCGCTTTTCCTCGGGGAGCCGTGGTCCGTGCTCGTGCAGCAGTTCCGAATACATGCGGATGCTGGTCAGCGGGGTTTTCAACTCGTGCGAAACCTGGGAGACGAAATTGCTTTTCTGTCCGGCCAGGCGCAGTTCGCGCCGGAGCAGCCACAACGCCGCGAAACCTGCCGTCAGGATAATCAGCACCAGCGCCGAGATCGCCATCCATATCCCGAAACGGACGCCCGCCGCCGGGAGATAGGCGGGAATCAGGATTGCCCGCAATTGCGCGTTCGGCAGGAGTTCGTTGGAAATGGCGGTCACCAGCACGGGGTCCGGTTCAACTCCGGCCGGAAGTTCGCCGCCGACGGCATGGATCACCCGGTTGGCGGCGTTGACCAGCTCGAAACGGAAGTACGGCGGGACATCGTCCGGGAGCAGGGGCAGCAGGCGGGACCAGAGGACGACGCTGTCGATTTCAAAACCGACGATGGTATCGGGGAGCTCGGCGCTTTCCGCCCACACCAGCGGCGTATAACGGTTGTCCGACAGCCAGGGGATAAACCCGAATCTCCGGTCGCGGGTCAGGGCGCTGAAGCGTGAAATCATCCGTTTGGTGTGATCTATCTTCAATTCGTTGTCTGTGAGTTCAGCGGCCGGGTTTCTCTCGGCGAGGACAGGGGGGGCGGCGGCAACAGCCGGAGCCGGGCGGCTTTCCGCGCGGGCATGGTCGAGGTGTTTGGCGCGTTGAAGAACCGTCTGCCTGGCCTCGCTCTTTCGGCGTTTTTCAGGAGAAAAAGAGTCGTACAGGGTGTCGGCGTTGCCGTCCTGAAGCAAGACGTTTCCATCATTGGCCTGATTCTGGTTGCTGTAAGCGTAGGTGTCGGCCTCCGGGAAACGCGAGCTGACCATGGTGCTGAACAATTCATGATAACGGTGCGTCCAGGAGGTTTCCGGCGCCGGATAGAACAGGTGTCCGGAACGGTTGGCGATAAAGCCTTCGACGAAAAACGGCTCATGGTCGATGATTTCAGCCAGTTGATCCGGGCGGGGGCGGGCGGTCGCCGCTTTTTTCTCCAGATCGCCGCGGATCGCCTCCAGCCGGGTGCGGCAGCGTTCGGCCAGCAGCCGCCCCTGGCTTTGGAGGGCGGTCTGGAGTTCGCGGGTCCGGAATTCGTCTTCATGCCGGGTGTAGCGGAGGGCGAGAACCCCGAGCACCGTGGCCGCCGCAAGTGCGACGGCCATGACGACGATGACGATTTTTCCGGAGTTGATTTTCATGGTTTACTGTTTGTATTGTTGACTGTTCTTGAGTTGGTAGCCGCGTCCCAGGATCGCTTTTCGGGTCGTATTGTAAGAGGACGGCTGTTCCTTGGCCTGTTCCAGCTTGCTCTGGTCCTGCTCCAGCAGGCTTGCGTTACGGATGACTTCGTCATTGCCGGTGACGGCGGCATTGTCCTGAAGCATCTGATTGGCTTCTTTGAGTTTCTGCGCGCCCGCCTGGTAGTTGCCGGCGTCGGCCGCCTGCAAGGCTTCCTGGCGCATGACGGCGCTCTTCTGCAGGACCACGGAGGCGCTGACGTCTTTGTTCAAACTGGCGGTCTGTTGCCCGGAGTCGCTGCTGAACGCGACGGCGACGGCGCGGTTGACGGCATTGATCCGTTCGGAATCGGCGGTCTTGTATTCGATTTTGATATCGGCCAGCGGAGCGGATTTGCCGTCGGCCTGCGGGGGGACGTCGAGCTGCAGGATCAGGACCCGGTCGTGTCCGGCGTAAAGCTGGTTGAAGTTGATCTCGATGGTCTGGTTGTTGATCTTGCACTGATGCCCGAGGATGCCGCGGGGCTTGATGCCGGACGGGCAGGTGATGCGCACCTTGATGTCCTGGGCGGCCACGGAGAGGGCGCTGCCGAGTTCTTTTTCCAGAATCAGGGTAAGCCGGGTGCTGTTTTCGACGAAATAAAAGTTACCGTCGGAATTCTGTGCCAGCGCGGTCATCAGGTCTTCATTGTAGTCCGCGCCGATGCCGACCGTGCTGACGGAAATGCTTTCTTTGATCAGCGACGCCCCGAGCCGCCCGAGTTCCACCGCGGAGGAGGGGCCGACGTTCGCCTGTCCGTCCGAAAGCAGGATCAGGCGGTTGACCCAGCCGGGCTTGCCGGTGTTTTTCCGCAGTTCCTCGGCGGAGAGGGAGACCCCGGCGAACAGCGCCGTGGTGCCGCCCGCCCGGATCGAATCGATGGCCTGGCGGATTTCGTTTTTGGCGGCGGAGGTGATTTGCGTGGTCGGGATCAGGACGCGGGCGCTGCTGCTGTAGGTGACGAGGGAGAACATGTCGCCGTCGGAAAGCAGATCGACGGCGTTTTTGGCGGCTTGCAGGGCGTGGCCGATTTTGTTGCCGCCGTGCATGGAGCTGGAACAGTCCAGCGCCACCGACAGATTGACGCGGGGCGTGGCTTTGATATTTCGGGGCAGGGCGTCGGCGGAAACCGAGATGCGGACCAGCGCTTCCTGTTCGCGGTCGGCGGGCAGGACGGATTTTTCGGCTTCGACTTTCAGGCTTACGGCGGCGGACAGTCCGCAGCAGAGCGTACAGGCCAGGAGCAACAACCAATGTTTCATTTTAAACCTCTGATCTTTGATTACTTTAGCGTTCGGGCGAATTTTTTCAATACTTGATTATGGAATAACCTCCTTTCAACCTATAAATTAGCTCCGCCGCCGGGAAAGTTGTCAAAACATTGTAAAAGCTTTGTCAAATCTCTGTAAGAAATGGGGCAGGGGAAAAAAAACCTTTTTTTCTTGAAACAGCGCTGGACAGACGGAGAAATGCGGTTATTGTAAAAGTATTCAGGAATTTGATTCAAGCATCTCATTAGTAGCTACTTATATTAATATCAAAATATTAATATAAAAGTATCTCGAGGGGATGATGACAACACAGACGAAGGAGCGCAAAAATGTCTTGTCAAACGTGCGAAGAACTGGATATCGTCGCCAGATATCCGGAGAAAACCGCGGAGCTGGACGCCTACATCGATGGATTGGGCGTCAGTGCCGATGTTGAAAAAAATCGCGGCAATCTGATTCAGTGTCTGCATCGGGCGCAGCATGTGTTCGGTTATCTGCCGCTGGAAGTCCAGAAACATGTCGCGAAAAAACTGAAACTTCATTTGTCGGAAGTTTACGGGGTCATCAGTTTCTACCATTACTTCACGGAAAAGCCGGTCGGCCGCTACAAGATCAATATCTGTACCGGCACCGCCTGTTTCGTCAAGGGCGCGGGCAGCGTGCTGGAGGAATTCAAACGCTACCTGAATCTGGACCAGGGCGAAACGTCCTCCGACCGTAAATTTTCCCTGGGCGGCGTCCGCTGCCTCGGCGCATGCAGCCTGGCCCCGGTGGTGATGGTCAATGACCGTGTTTACGGCAACGTCACTTCGGCCATGGTCCCGGAAATTATTAACGACTGCAAATGAAGGTAACTGGAAATTATGATAAACAGTGCGGAAATGCTTTATCATCGGATCAAGACGCTGAAGAAGTCTTCAAAAGCGCCGACCACCATCCTGGTTTCTCTCGGCACCTGCGGGATCGCCGCCGGAGGCAATCCGGTACACGACGCCCTGCTGCGGACCATTGCCGAACGCAAACTCGAGCATGCGTTTGAGCTGGTGAAAACCGGCTGCATGGGCATGTGCCATTCGGAGCCCACGCTCGAAGTCATCAACAACGACACCGGCGAAAGAACCTTTTACGGCAACGTGACGCCGGAAAACGCCGCGGCGATCATCGACGCGGGGCAGGGCGTGGCCGTCGGCATCCCGTTGCTGGAGCGCAACTGGTATTGCCCCGAAGACGAGGCGCAGACCGACCGGAGCAAACAGATTCAGGCGCGGATCGTCCTGCGCAACTGCGGACGCATCGACCCCGAAAACATCGACCATTACCTCGCCGCCGGCGGTTATACCGCGCTGGCCGGGGTTTTGAGCGGGCGCAAGCCGGAAGAAGTGGTGCAGACCATGATCGATTCAGGACTGCGCGGGCGCGGCGGCGGCGGCTTCCCCACCGGCCGGAAATGGGAATTCGCGGCCAAACAGAAAAGCACCCCCAAATACCTGATCTGCAACGCCGACGAAGGCGACCCCGGCGCGTTCATGGACCGCGCGGTCTTGGAAGGCGACCCGCATTCGGTGCTGGAAGCCATGGCCATCGGCGGCTACGCCACCGGCGCCAACATGGGATATATCTACATCCGCGCCGAATACCCGCTGGCGATCCAGCGGCTGAGGATCGCGATCCGCCAGGCGGAGGAACAGGGACTGCTGGGCAAAAATATCATGGGCAGCGGATTCGATTTTTCGATCGAACTGAAATACGGCGCCGGGGCGTTTGTGTGCGGCGAAGAAACCGCGCTGATCCACTCCATCGAGGGCAAACGCGGCGAACCGACGTTCAAACCGCCGTTTCCCGCGGTTTCCGGGCTGTGGGGCGCCCCCACGGTGGTCAACAACGTGGAAACCTATGCCGGAATCCCCGCGATTTTCCGCAAGGGCGTCGAGTGGTTCCGTCAAATCGGTACCGATAAATCTCCCGGTACCAAAGTCTTTGCGCTGGCCGGTAAAATCGACCGGGTGGGATTGGTCGAAGTTCCGACCGGGACCTTGCTGCGCGAGATCATTTTCGACCTTGGCAAAGGCTGCAAGGGGGGACGCAAGTTCAAGGCGGTCCAGACCGGCGGCCCCTCCGGCGGCTGTATCACCACCGATGATATCGATGTGCCGATCGATTACGAATCCCTGGTGGCGCTGGGGTCGATGATGGGTTCCGGCGGCATGATCGTGATGGACGAAGACGACTGCATGGTCAATATCGCAAAGTTCTTCCTGGAGTTCACTCTGGATGAATCGTGCGGCAAATGCACGCCGTGCCGGATCGGCAACCGCCGCCTGTACGACATGCTGCAGGATATCTGCGACGGCAAGGCGCGCGGCGATGTTCAGGAACGGTTGCGGGCGCTGTCCGAAACCATCAAGGACACGGCGCTGTGCGGGCTGGGGCAGACCTCGCCGAACCCGGTGCTTTCGACGATGAGGCGTTTCGCCGATGAATACACCGCGCACGTGAAGGACCACCGGTGTCCCGCCGGAGTCTGTACGAAACTGATTTCGTACCATGTGAACGACAATTGCGTCGGTTGCACGCTGTGCGCCCGGAATTGCCCGGTCAACTGCATCTCCGGTGAAAAGAAGAACAAACACGCGATTGATCAGTCCAAATGCATCAAGTGCGGCGTCTGTTTCAATGCCTGTAAGTTCCATGCCATCGACCGCGTCTAATTTAGGAGATTTACGATCATGATTAAACTGACGATCAACAATATGCCCGTCGAAGCGGAGGATAATGCCACCATCCTGGAAGCCGCGTCGAAAATCGGGATCAAAATTCCGACCCTGTGCCATATGAATCTGGAATCGTTCGACGTCGAACACCGTCTCGGCTCGTGCCGGATCTGCGTGGTCGAGGTCGAAGGCCGCCGCAACCTCGCTCCCGCCTGCTGTACGCCGGTTCAGGAGGGGATGGCGGTGAAAACCAATTCCATCCGCGCCATCAACGCGCGCCGCACCATGCTCGACCTGCTGTTGTCGAACCATCCGAAAGACTGCCTGACCTGCGAGAAAAACGGCAATTGCGAACTCCAGGAGCTCGCCGCCGAAATGGGCCTGCACCGGGTTCTCTACACCGGGCCGATGACCAAGGCCGGCAAGGACCTCTCCAGCAAGTCCATCGTTCGCGATCCCGCCAAATGCGTCATGTGCCGCCGCTGCGAAACCGCCTGCAACGTGATCCAGACGGTCGGCATCCTGACCGGCGTGGGGCGCGGTTTCGAGGTCCATGTGGGGACCGCCGGGGACCGCCCGCTGGTCGAAACCGGCTGTACGTTCTGCGGACAGTGCGTGATGGCGTGCCCCGTCGGCGCGCTGACCGAAATGAGTTACGTGTACGATGTCTGGCGCGCCCTGAACGACCCCGCCAAGACGGTGATCGTGCAGACCGCTCCCGCGGTCCGCGTGGCCATCGGCGAGGAATTCGGCATGGGGCCGGGCAGTATTTCCACGGGGCAGATGGTGCACGGACTGCGCCTGCTCGGGTTCGACAAAGTGTTCGACACCAACTTCGCGGCGGACCTGACGATCATGGAGGAAACCCACGAGCTGGTCGGGCGCATTACGAAAAACGAAAACCTGCCGATCCTGACCTCCTGCTGTCCCGGCTGGGTGAAATTCCTGGAACACCAGTTCCCGGAACTCACCTATATGCCGTCCACGGCGAAATCGCCGCAGCAGATGTTCGGCGCCATCGCCAAGAGCTATTATGCGGAAAAAATCGGCAAGCGGCCCGAGGACATCGTGGTGGTTTCGGTGATGCCGTGCCTGTCCAAGAAATACGAGGCGTCCCGCCCCGAATTCAGCCGGAGCGGCGTGCCCGACGTGGATATCGTCATTTCGACCCGCGAGCTCGCCGGTATGTTCAAGGAAGCCGGGGTGTACATCGACAAACTGGCGCCGGAGGAATTCGACAGCCCGCTGGGCGAATCGACCGGCGCGGCGATTATCTTCGGCGCTTCCGGCGGGGTGCTCGAAGCGGCCTTGCGGACCGCCGCCGACTGGATTTCCGGCGAAGACCTGAAAGCCATCGACTTCAAGGCGGTCCGCGGTTTGCAGGGCGTCAAGGAGGCGACGGTCACGGTGGCTGGGCTTGAGATCAAGGTGGCGGTCTGCTCCGGCCTCGGCAATACCCGCCGGGTACTCGAGAAAATCCAGAAAGGCGAGGCGCAGTACCATGCCATCGAGATCATGGCGTGTCCCGGCGGCTGTCTGAACGGCGGCGGCCAGCCCTACATTCACGGCGACACTTCCATCCTGGAAAAGCGCCGGAAAGCGATCTATGAGATCGATAAAGGGCTTCCGGTCCGGAAATCGCATCAGAATCCCGATATCATCAGGCTGTACAAAGACTTCCTGGACACTCCCGGCAGCCACAAGGCCCATGAATTCCTCCACACGGAGTATGTTGCGCGCGGAAACGAATAACGCCGGAACAATTGAAGACGACAAAGCCGTTTCCCGTCCGGGAGCGGCTTTTTTTGTGGACATGGAAACAGGAGGCGGAAAAATTTGTTGCATTCCGGCGGCGGCGGATGTATATTATTGGTAGAATCAGCGTAACAGGATAAGTCATGTTTGGAACCGATTTCAGCGATGCTCGGCCGACGGTGGTCAAAAAACGTCCGGCAGGCCTTTTATGAACCCTTTCAGCAATCTGTTGCTGTTTCTGGGGGCGGTTCTGCTGCTTGGCGTAATCGCGGATCATTTTTTCCGCAAAATCAGGCTTCCGGCGGCTGCCGCTTATCTGTCTGTCGGGATTGTGCTGGGCGAAACCGGATTCGGCTGGGGCGGGGAGTTTTACCGGGAATTGGAGCTTTTTTCCATTTTTCCGATCGGCGTGCTTGCTTTCATGGCGGGAACCACGGTGAAATACCGGACTCTGGCTCGCCACGGCAGGGGATTGCTGCTTCTGGGCTTCGGCGGCGGCGCGATTGCTTCGGTGCTGACCGGGCTGGCGGCGTTTTTCCTGTTCCCGATGATGGAACAACTGATGTTCATGAAATTCAACCTGATGGAGACGACGCTGGAATCGCCGATTGCCGGGCGGACCGTGTCATTTGTCCGGCTTTTCCTGGAGCTGCCGTATACCAAACTGGAATTCTGGACGCCTCCGGGGATTGGGATTATTTTCCTGTTGGCTGCTTTTAATAGCGAGGAGAGCGCCATCCGGGGTGCGTGCCTGCTGGCTCCATTGGGAGCGGCGATCGGCCCCTGGACCATTCGCAGCACCCTTGACGACGCCAAGGCGCGGGGCCCGGTCACCGCCGCCTTGAATGCCGTGACCGATCTCGGTTTTTTGCCGCTGGTGGTCATGTACGGCCTGTTCAAAATTGTTTTGCTGTGCCTTTATTCTTCCGACGGCGGTCTTCTGACTGAACAGATATTGTTGAAACTGGGCGGTTCCGTGTTGTTCGGCGGATTTTTCGGCATCATCCTTCCGGCTGCGTTGAAGCTGGCCTCGGGCGGGCGCAAGGCCGCGGTCCTGATTTTGTCCATGATCGTACTTTGCACCTCGTTTGCCGGGCTCGGCGGATTGGACGTCGCGCTGACGGTGTTTGTGTTCGGGGTGATGGCGGTGAACTTCCGTCCGTCGGGCGCCGGGCCGGAAGGGCTGGAAATGGTGAAGGACTGGCACCTGTTTCTCTATATGATTATGCTGGCGGCATTGGCGGGGGGAGTGGATTTGCCGGGGATTCCGGCGATGGGATGGGGGATGATCGGCTGTTTTGTCGTTTGTTGTTGCATTGCGCGCGCCGCCGGGATCTGGCTGATGGGCGGGGATTTTGAGCATTCCAGTACCATCCGGGGATACCTCTGCCTGGGGGCGCTGCCGCAAAGCGCGTTCGCCGTCGTGCTGATTCTGTCGGCGGGCGGCGGGGAGCTGGCGTTGAAGATCGGTGTTTTGAGCATGTTGATCCTGCAGCTGGTCGGGCCGCTGTGCACGCGGCTGGCGTTGGGGCTGGCCGGGGAAAGCGGGCGGAATATCACCGACGAGGATTTGATGAAAGAGATGACCGCGGGCGAGGTGATGATCCGCAATTACGGTTTTGTCAGCGAAAATGAACCGGCGCACCGGGTACTGGAGCGTTTTGCCTCCGGCGAACGGCAGGTGTATCCGGTGGTGACGCAAGATCATGAACTGGTCGGCGTGTTGAATTTCGAATCGCTGCGCGGCATACTCTCCAATAACGATTCGTGGAAATGGCTGGTCGCGGCGGACCTGATGGTGCCGGCGGGCGAACGGGTCATGGCGGGCGAGCCGTTGAGCGGCGTTTACCGGAGGCTGGAGGCAGCCAAAGGGCAGATTCCGGTCATGGACGATGAAAATAACTATAAATTGATCGGGATGTTGGACCTGAATGCCGTCCGCATGAAAGTGCGTTCCGAAATCCTGTGCCGAAATCATCATAAAGGGTGAATGTATGAAAAAGATTGTGTTGAAACCCGGACGCGAAAAATCGTTGCAGCGTCGTCATCCCTGGATTTTCTCGGGGGCCATTGCGAAAAAGACCGGTGAGCCGGATTTCGGCGAAACCGTGGAGATATGTTCGTCCGAAGGGACCTTTCAGGCGCTGGGCGCATGGTCGCCGCGTTCGCAGATATCGGTGCGGGTGTGGTCGTCTGAAAAACGGGAAATCGACCGCGGGTTCTTTCTGGAGCGGGTCCGGGAAGCGGTCCGGGCGCGCGAACGGATGTTCACCGAATGCCCGCTGCAGCTTGCCGCCTGCCGCCTGATCGCGGCGGAATCGGACGGACTGCCGGGGGTGATTGCCGACCGTTACGGCGATTTCATCATCTGCCAGTTCCTGAGCGCCGGAGCGGAAGCCCGGCGGGCGGAAATCGTGGAATCGCTGAATGAAATATGCGCTCCGGCGGGGATTTTTGAACGCTCCGACGTTTCGGTACGGCGCAAGGAAGGGCTGGACGACCGTGCCGGGCTGATCTGCGGGCAGGAACCGCCCGAGATGATTGTGATTCAGGAGAACGGCGTTCAATTCGACGTCAATGTGCGGAGCGGCCACAAAACCGGGTTCTATCTGGACCAGCGCGACAACCGCAAGGCGGTGATGGCTCATGCGGCGGGGCGGAAAGTGTTGAACTGTTTTTCATACACCGGCGGCTTCGGGGTGGCGGCGGCGGCGGGCGGCGCGGAGTTCGTGACCAATCTGGACAGTTCGGAAGCGGCGCTGGCGCTCTCGAACGAAATCATGAACCTGAACGGCATCAGCCCGGACCGCTATGCCAATGTCGAAGGCGATGCGTTCAAAGTCCTGCGGGAGTTCCGCGAAGAAGGGCGGAAGTTCGACCTGATCGTCCTCGACCCGCCCAAATTCATCGAATCCCAGCAGCAGCTTCACCGCGGATGCCGGGGCTATAAGGATATCAATCTGCTCGGCTTCCAACTTTTGAATCCGGGCGGGATGCTGTATACGTTTTCCTGTTCCGGGCTGATGGATTCGCATCTGTTCCAGAAGATCGTGGCCGACGCGGCGCTCGACGCCGGGCGGGAGGCGCTGATCGTCAAGTGGCTGACGCAGGCCCCGGACCATGCCGTGTCGCTGAATTTCCCGGAGGGGCTCTACCTGAAGGGCCTGCAGCTGCAGGTGCGCTGATTATTGCTTCAGCAAGATCATGCGCTCCAGATAGATGGCATTCGGTTCATCGGTTTTGCCGTGCGGATAGGCGGGGCCGGTGAATTTCAGCCGCAGCCAGACTTGGCATTCGGTTCCCTCCCCGGCATTGGTGGCTTTCAGAGGGAATTGAATGGTCCAGTCCCCCGGCACGTACAGATAGGCGTCGTGTGATACCCGGATATGATTGACCTGATACCAGTGATATCCCGGGCCGGGGATTTTCGGCGCGACCAATGGAGTCCCCGGAACGTTCCTGCGGGGCGTGATATAATACATGCCATTGACCAGGGGCAGTTGATAAAACGCCGGTTTTTTATCGGCTTCGACCTTGACGGCATATCCGGATTCCGCCTCCGGGTCCGCGACCCGTTTATGATGCTGATATTTGATATTGAGCTTCCGGATCGGATTATAGTCATAATAAACCTGTCCGCCAAATTCGGCAGGTTCTTCAAGGAGCAGGGGGAGATTCCGGTTGGCGGCAAATTCTTTTTCCGCGTCTTTCCGGTATTTTTCCGTGTATTGCTGCTGGAATTGGCTGTCGAGCGCATGAAGCCAGGTATCGCGGGCGCGTTGGGCGATGGAGTCAATATTCAATGGAAAGCTTTTGACAGAGCCGCCTCCGGCAACATGTTCCTGAATCAATAAACGGCTCCGGATGTTGCAGATACGGTCAAGATTCAGCCGGGCGCGGCGAACCCTGTTCAAGATCCGGCCTGTTGTTTGGGATTCCGCCTGATCAAAGAGCGCCTGGGCTTTGACAGCCGTTTCCAGATCGATATGAGTGAATTGGGCGGGGAGGGCGAACCAGTCCAGATACGGGCGGTGTTTCCCGACGGATTTCCGGATCAGTTCGCGGTAGGCCGTAATTTCGGGAGCGGCTTCCTGATAGTACAGGGTCATAAACGTATTGAGCAGTCCGGCGTAATCGGCGCCGGGGTTTTCCATCAATTTGGCTTCCAGCCATACGTTCATGGTGTGCATATCGGCGTTTTCGATGTTTTCATGCTCGAAAAACATGAATTTGACATGATTTTCACGCAGGAAACGGATGTTTTCCACCAGAGTGGATTCATGCGGATAGGGTCCGACCGCATCGTGATAGGTGATCGAATAATCCCAGATGCCGAGATTCTCGGCAATCCGGGCCCAGGAACTGACCAGTTGCTGAAAATGCCGGTTTTCCGGCGCGGAAAACGGCTGTGCCTGATTGGTCCGGGTATCGCATAAGCGTATGATCACATTGGCGCCCGGGCGCAGGTTCCGCGGGGGCTCTTCGGTGTGGTAATACGCCAGCGTGCTGATATAAATATCCGGGTGTTCCTCCCGGATTCCATTCGTCATTTCGTTGATCAGGTCGATAACAGGGCCGGATTCGGATTTTTCCTGTTTCGCCAGGGCCTGACAGCTTTGGCATTCACAGGGATTGTACGTGTCATTGATGGAGATATCGTAGATCAGCGGCGGGACGGTATTGCGTTCGGCCGCCTGGATTTTGGCGTCTGTTATAAATTTTTTCAGCTTGCGGAGCATTTCCCGGCGCATGCCGGGATTGGTCAGGCAGAGTTGCGATTTATTGCCGGGAACCCGTTTGCCGTTTTTGACGGCATAAAATTCCGGGTGCTTGTCGAAATACTCTTTGGCGGGAAAATACCAGTCGAACGTATGAACGAAAAAGGGAGGCCCATAGGATACTTCCCCTCCGTATGCCATGGAAATGGTTTCGCCGCCGTCGCGATTGATCCGGTTTCGCGCGGCAAACCGTCCGTGGTCCGCCGGCAGCAGCCAGCTGCGCCGGAAAAGATCGCGCTGGATAAACGCCGGCCTGCCGCTCAGGTTCAAGGCTCGTGCCTATGTACATACGCGCGAGCCTTTAATGGTCTGATTTTGAGCATAATTTGCCTAATGAACAGAACATTTCTTGCTGTGCGGAATGAGTTATATCCCGCTCGTTATATCTAGCAAGATTAACTCCTTCCAGGGTCAGCGCATGCCAAAGCGGTTATCCATTTTGAAATGAAATGGCTTGGAAGGCGTAGATGTTCGATTTTGTTTGTCGCGATAGACGATAAAAGCGTAAAAATCTTTGTCGGCCTGAAATCCGGAAATCAAGGCGCCGGATTTTTTCAAGTTTTTGCCAAGTTGTATTGCTCCGGCGCCATTGGAAAGCAGCGCTACGTAAATATCATAAGAAACAGCGCCTTCCTGTTCTTTGAAATGAAAATGACCACGAGTTCCATCTGCCGCTGATTCGGGCGGCATGACCCCGGTTATTTCGGTGGCAGGAAGAGTTGCATTTTGGATCAGTTTTTCGATTGGGTTGATCTGGCTTGCCGAAGAAGCCGATGGCATGGTGATGTTATTGTGTTTAATTGCAGTTGAGTTTTCAGCACCGGCGGCATTATATTCGGCGTAAAGATCGGCGAGTTCCACCGGGGCTGGATTCGTCTTTTCCAAGGTATTTACATACATGGCATATGGACGGCGTTCAATGATGATTTTTTCCAGAGTCAACGGCAAGTCAACAATACTATCTCCTCCAGAGCATCCCCATGATTGGGTAGAGGCATTCCGGAATTTATCATAGGGGGCATTGGACGGAAGCGTAACGCGGAGCAATCGCCAACCATCAAAATTGAAAAAACTCAGATTGCGAATGTCGTCGGAATTCCATTCGCCTTTAGCACCGCAACTGATCCATTTCTCGCCTTTGGCGTCGTGTAACACGTAAACCAACCGGCCCCAATCGGAGTGTGCTTTTACGTGAATAGCGAGCGCTGAAGCATGGCCGGGAATTTCGATTGCTTTTTCGGGATGCAACACCGTATAGAACGGCATCACTCCACGATCAACGGACTGTTCGGGCAACGTAACGGCAAGAGCCCGGTTGCCTTGAGGCGCGGGCGCCTTGATTTCCGTCAACTGCATGACTGCCGGAAAACGGCGGACCGCTTCAGGGAACATATCGATATATTCCGTTTCCGCGTCATTGCTCTGACGTTTGACAAGATTCGCCATGTTTCCGAGTCGGAGATGAACCTCGGCGAGTTTTACTTCGGAATGATCCGGCGTTCCCAGCGTGAAAGAGCTTGGCTGATGAATGAAGACCGGCAAGTTACTGATGATGATTTGGTCATCGGTGCTTGCGTTGTCCATAGCGTCGTAATAACGGACCGGGTTGGTAAATTTCACCGGCCGGGTGCCGCGTATTGTCCACATGGCGAGAACGGTGCTGTTGTCTTTCAAATTGCGGAACTTCAGGCAATAGACACTGAGGGATCCTGTTGGTTCAAAGCCGATGAATTCCAGATCACGCATGTGCCTGATCAGGGTAGCCGTCGCTGAATAAGACGGATATGGGTTCAGCAGGGGAGCGGCACTTATAAGTCCCCCTCCATAATGTTGCTCTCCCCAATAATCACCGCTATCGGTCAATGACGCCATTGAGTATTGGTGGCGGACGTCGTATGCGGCAAGCAATAATGCCGCGCGCATGGTATGGGCGGCCTGTTCCCGTTCTGACAGGGCTCCCGGGCGCACCGGGGAAATACAAGGGCCTTCCACTGTAACCAGAAGCGGCGGTTCTTTGCGGAATTTCGCCCAATAGTGGCGGACCATATACATACGATGAATGGAGCACTGGTGCATTTGCTGTTCCGGCAGGCGTTCAAAATAGCCGATGTCGATGCCAATGCCGTCAAAGCTGCGCGATACATCATCATTTTTCTTTAGAAATGGAATAACAAAAACCGGGTCTCCATGAGGCATCAGAATTTTTATATCCGGTGTGATTTTCCTGACCGCACGTGCGGCTAGTGCAAGACGGCGATGATGACTGTCGAAAGCCTTCTGCTGGACGGGGGTGAATACAGTTTCCGGTTCTCCATAAAATTCAGGAAGAATACCGTGCGTGCCGAGTCCACTGGGTTCGGCAAATATGCGCATGAATTTCGGCTCGGAAACACTTGAGGCCGGTTCCTGTTTTTTCCGGTAGTCGTTCAATATTTTCTCAAAATCTTTTCCGTCGTCACCGGAAAGTTTTGCCAGATATGAGACTACCCATAGATCGGAAGTTCCGAACGCAAAGTTGGTACGGATACCGTATTGTTCCATCATTTTGATTGTTTCCGGATTTGCCCATTCATGTACGCCGGAGCTTAGAGACTCCATTCCGAGAGGGGCTGCCAAGTGGATGGCGTCGGCCTGATGTGGGGTCCGATGTTCTCCACGCCAGCTCCAGAACCCGAAATGATGTCCGGGAGCTTCGAAGGGACGCTTCTCGTATGAGCGGGGGCGCAGATAAGCCAGCGTCCGTCGCCATGGTGATTTGCTTCCGACCGTCAGGTCAAGATTATAATGACCATAACGTTTTGGGATGAAACGAAACTTGAGTTCGATATTTCCTCCGCCCGGTACAATGGCTGTTTGGGTGAAATCACGAGCATCCGCCCGGTCAAACGATACCACGGATAGTTTTACCGGTACTGAAATTTCTTTATCACTTCGATTGGCCAGGCGCACCGTATACGAAACCGCGGCTGGTCCAGTCCAGATATTGGCATAGGCGTCCGGCGTGAAATCAACAGTCAATGCCGCCTTGCTCAAGGTTGCCGCAAAAACACGGACGCCAGAGGGAAGTCCGGCCCCATGAATGCTATAATAGAATGGATCAGGCCAGGAAACGTAGGTTTGCACGTCTTTGGTCAATTCAAAATCAAGGACGGAAGAATCGGAGAAGGATTTCAGTTGCGCTTGGGATAAAGGAATTTTGATGCAATGAAGGTAGCGTTGTTTCCCGTTTTCATCTCTGACTATAAGGGCTTTATTGGAGGGCATATCCAGCGCGGGTACTTTGCCCGACATGAAATTCACCGGGGAGCCGGCTTTGGCGCGGAAAAATTGAGCGGTCAGGCGTGAAATATGGTCAGGTCGCGCGTCGAACCCCGCCAACAAATAAAGAGAGTCATATTCGTCATTGGGAACCCGGAATTGAAGACGTGTGGGATTGTATTCTGCCGCCCCGCTCCAGCGCCCCCCAAAACTGCCCAGTTGAGGTTCTTCGTAACTGGATAATGTCCCTTCGCGAAACCAACTGAGAGCCAAGTCAATATGATTGAAATATTCATCAGATGAAAGACGAAACGGCACACCATTCACCATTATTTCCTTTGCGGAAAACTGCGCTAACCCTTTTGTATTGCATTGCCTGCTGATATCGACTTGACGATACGGGGAATTCACCGGCAAGTTTGCTTGTTCAAATCCCTGTATCGTGGCGGTGGAACTCAGGGTCGTCACCATTTGGGGGAACGGCGCAACTGCGACGCCATCTAGAAAGATAAAGGTTTGCCCGTCACGGTTTTCAAATGTAAGTTTATGTCGAAAAACAGCAGGGTCCCGGGCAAATATTTTTTCATAAACATTGCTCCACCCGAGCAGATTGTCACTCCATGCGAAATTACGTTTTGCCATACCATTAATTTTGAACAGAGTATGATGCAGTTTACCGTTTTGGTCCTGTATCCGGCAAGTTACGGTTCCGTTTTTATTGGCAGCCAGTATAACCGCTTCTTTTCCATTGCCGGTTTTAAATTCAATCAAGTCGTGAAGGGGAGACGGGAGTATGAAGTCGGTGCGGCTGTTTGACGGAAGCTGCCAATTTTGAGGACTTCCCGAAGCGAAAAGGCAACCGGTGAACAATATGGAGATGATAAATACGATTTTCATGAAGACCTCTTTATTTTAACTGGAGAATATCACCGTCGGAAAGTTCTGCCTGAAACGTTATTTGGCCATTCGTCGACGAAACGCCGGAAATTTTGCATCGAATGCCCTCCACAGTGCGGAAGTTGCCTTTTACCGAAACAGTAACGTTTTTTGGCTCTCCGTTCCAATTGGCGAGTACCAGCAAAGAACCTTTCGGACTAGCCAGCAGGCGGCCTTCGATCAGATAATTATTCACTGTTATCTGTGGCTGTATGCCGGTTTCCCGGAGGATCAAACGCATGAGTGCCCGTCCGCTTTGGGGATAATCTGTCCAACAATTCGGCATGGATTTATTGGTTTTGCGCGCCTCCTTGGCATAACTCAAGCCCGGGAAAAAACCGGATGCAATGATTTTTCCTCTGCCATACGGAATCACTGCCAGCAAAGATGCATTTCCCGATTTTGCAAGCTGTCGGCCCTCTCCCAACGATTGGGAACCGAGAATCAAAGGTAATGCCCCCCCTTGAAAACTGACCGTTCCGGATGGTTTCAGTGAATGAAGATTCTGGATCAAGTATTTTTGAGTCAGCGGTACTTTCTCCAATATACTGCGTTTGAATAACGGTGGAAGAGACGCATTATAACGGTCGCGCGCCAGCGCTCCGGCGCCAAGATAAAGGACGCCGCCCTTTTCGACCCAGAGTTTGATTGTTTCGAAGTTTTCCGCCCCGATATGACTGTCAACAGCAAAAAGGGTATTGTAATGCTTCAAGTCTTCGGCCAGGCGGTCTTCCGCGACCAGGTCCGGACGAATACCGGAATGCAGCAGGAGGAGGAAGAGCATTGAGCGCTCTTGCCCGAACGGATTGCCGCCGGCTCTGCTGGCTTCATAATTCCAATAATCACTTGTCCGGGAAAAGAGCATTGCCGCATCACCGCGTACCGGAGCCGATGCCAGGAGAAGATTTTCCCGTGCTCCGATGACATGGGTGATGTCGCGAATGGCCTGCAAGGTATTCGGGTTTCGGTTATCGTTATCTCCATTGGTATAATGTGGGCCGTAGGAAAAAAAGCTCAGTGATTTTGCGCCAGAGCCAAGATGGGAAAAGGCCTTTGCTTTAATCTCTCCGCCGCTCCGTTCTCTCAAAATATCGTACATGCCGAATTCACGTTGATTCGGAGTGGTAACCATTCGCATCGCTGCGGTTTGAAATGCACAAAGCTGGTAGGTCCCAAATAGATTGAGCCAATCCTCAGTCCAGCCGAACGTCAGGGCTCCTGAATCATAGATATCGAACCAATCGTTGCCATGGCTGACCATGCTGTCAACGATTTCAGTGCCGAAATTTGCCGCTGTTTTCATCCGGGGTAAATGTTTGGCTAACAACTCGGTCGGAATCCGGTACATACCGGTCAGGTTACTGGTATAGAAACGCAAGGTCCAATAGTAAAGACGTGGATTTTTTTGATCGTTGGACGGCTTGGCACCTTCCAGTGAGGCAACTCCGAGATATTCAGCGGTTAATCCTTGTGATTTGAGATATTCCGGAAATTTTGCGATACAGGCCGGACATTCCAGCACATGTTTCAAACCGTAACCCGGTTCATCCATCCAGCTGATAAAGGTAACGCGATCGGCAAGGTCATATTTACGGAGCGATTCAATATGCCTGGCTATTGAACGTTCCATTCCCGCTGTATCCGGAGAGCCATAACAGTTTTTGGGGTTTGTCTGAGAGAACAGGAAACAGTTACTTTCGACAAATGAAAATCCATATTGGTCCAACCCCTGCCGACATATTTCCACGGGGGCAAAAGCAATTGAACTGAGTCCAAGCGCAGCAAGTGCTTCAAGCTCATTTCGGCGGACTTCATCGCTGTTGGTTGTATTTATTGCCAAGCTGGTTGCGACAGGGAAGCGAACTGGCCGGCGCCCCGGTGCAGGTTTTGTTGCTTTGGCCCGCTGAAGGTCCAGACGCGATTCTTCGACATCGGTTTCAAATCGGACTTCACCATCGTTTTTGATCAGAAGCAGCATGCCGCTTCCAGAACCCGAACGCTCTACGCTTTTGTAAATCCCCGATTCATCCGGCGTAGTCGAAAAATCGATGATGAAGTGAGTGTTATCCAGCGGTTTTCCGTAACTGTGGACTGCATCAAAAGAATAGCGGACTTCCTGACCGAGATTAACCAGCGGATTGATCCTGAAAAACGGTGAAACGCTTCCGGCCTTGAAGTAATCGTTCCGGTTAAGACCTGTATAGACTCCTTTAAACAGCCCTTTTACTGTAATATTATGATGGGCACCGCCCCAACCGTACAGGTGAATTGCCATCGGCTCGATTTGGTTGACGCCAGCGCGAACACGGGCATAATAGTTTTTTTGGAAATCCCTGACGTCCGGCACATAACCGGTGTCGGGTGTAATGATGACGCAATCAATATTTCGAGCCAGGGCAGTCGTGTCACGAAGATGAACTTTGGAGAAAGTTACGGTAAACGCACCTTTTTCAAGTGGACAATCGACCGTCTCCCAGACAAATCTCGCCCAGCCGGTTCCCCACTTTTTCTCGCCTTCCGGAGTACTTCGTATGGAATCGCCATCGTCGAAGATCTGCTCGGCCACAGTTTTGCCGTTCTGGATTATCGTAACCTTGAACGCGATTTCCTTGCGCATGGAGGGAGAGCCTAAATCCAGGTAACGCAGATGCAGCTTGTAGTTACCGGCTTTTTCGATGTTGAAATTATCACTCAGTGTCCCCATCGCCGCTTGCGCTCCACGGACGAGCTTGCCGCCTGATGGCATCCCTGTGTAACCTGAATTACTGTGAGGCATTACGCTCCAGCCTTTTTCAATGTTTTTGAAGTCTTCGGCTTCCTTGAAAATTGCATCTACCGGAGTTGCAGCTTGCATGGAAAAAACGATAAGGGAGATGTTAAAGATAATGACTAATTTTTTCATGGCTCAAGTTCCTTTTTTTGTTGAAATTTATTTTGTTGGTGTGAAAAGATTAGCAGGGGCTCCCCAGGCGAATCCTTTTAAGTAACACTCGGTCGCGACAAAGTATGTTTGCTCTGTTCCGGCATGCATATCGTAATACAAAATATTGACCCGCTTACCATGCCGCCCTTGGTCGAAATCATTTAAGAATGCGACATCGCTGGCGCTTCCTCCAAATCCGGCTTCAGCTTGGACTGCTCTTCCTCCCGGCAGATAGGCTTCATTATTGGGAGTAAGGGCCTTGGACATCCAGTATATGTTGAATCCCTGGTTGCCGCCGGCATCGAATCCAAGCCCCCGAGCTGATGGATATTTGATGCTTTTCGGAATCTTCATGTTATTTTCAAGGGAATAGCCATAGCTTACCCCTGCAGGAGGAGCGTCTTTACAGACTCTCAACATGACGTAACTGTTGTCGTAGCTTTGCAAAATACTGTTAGGGGTCGTGGAGCCGTACTTTGGACCCCAGTCTTGATAATCTCCAATATAAGCCTGAACGAGAACTCCGATTTGACGCAAATTACTGAGACATGTTGTTGCCTTAGCCTGCATCCTGGCCTTGCTCAAAGCCGGAAGCAATAAAGCGGCTAATATCATAATAATAGCAATAACAACCAGAAGCTCTATAAGTGTAAATATTCCTATCTGCAGAGCTCTGAAACCATACCTTCTTCGCGTATAATCATTCGATTGTTTACTGTTGCGTTTCATCGTTTTTTCCTTGATAAGGCGTTATTGATTGATTTGTCATTTCGACGGATTGAAAGCTTTCCCCGTAAATTGAGGTCCAATTTTATATGTCTCATGATTAAGGATAAAAGAACATGAATAGTCATAAAGAACCTTGACGCTTGCATCAATGATGCTTTCAGGGAAATACAACTCTCCGAAATTTTCATTCTCATTGAATTCGGAGGGAAGAACCTGCTCTGTTTGCATGACTATTACTTTTGATGGAAGCGGGAAATCCCGAAATAACCGGGCAATACCCAAAAAACTGAATACATGATAATCGACCAGCAATACATCCAACTGGTTTTCATAGCGGCACAAATAATCCTGGATGTCGGAAAATGGGGCTGCGGGATTGACTTCCTGACGCCATTCAGGGCGAGAGTCAATTCCGGTTTCTTTTGCGATAATTTCGAACAGATGATTGCGGTGCGGGGTACAACTGGCCGAATTCGAATTGATCAATAGCATGCCGAAACGATTTGTTTTTGGATTCTTCAGCCGGTTTACAACCCCTCGAAATGCTTCCTGCCAGTCAAAAACCACTCGGACGACCGGAATGTTATCCACCCCGAATCCAATTTGTATCATGCGCTTTCCCTGATTGCCGAGGTAATCCAACCATTGCGGATTGATAAAGCCGGAAAGGAGGAAATAATCGCATTGCGCAAGACGATCTGACAACGAAAACATCAGTTCCTGCTCTACGGCAAAGATATCATAATCCGCATGATGCTTATTCAACGCTTTCCGGAGTTGAGCCATTTCCTGTCCGCTTGGAAAGCCCGGATCGCAGATGCTTATGATCCCTAGCTTGGACGTATATTCCCGTCGGTCCAACTCGCCACACAAAAATGTTCCGACTCCCTGTACCTTTTGGATGATTCCGATTGTTTGGAATTCCTCAATGGCACGACGGATTGAAATGGTGCTGATTCCAAGCATTTCAGCAATTTCACGCTCCGTCGGTAACCTGTCGCCCTTCTTTAAATGGCGTTTACCTATTATTTCCGCGATTTTGATTTTCGCGTCATTATATTTTAAAATTCGTGCCATATATATCCTGTAATTTCTGACGTGCTATGTTATTATTATAACACATGACTTGAATTTGTCAATATTCGGGAATAAAAAAACTCAATAAAATAAACCCCTGACAAAATTCTTATAGTTACATATACTGGCAGTCTGTCGGACTGAAATTTCCCATTTCGAAAAACTCATCAACATTCCGATGGTTACATGACTTTCATTTTCAATTTTCTACCGTTTATTGGCGGTATTTTTTCAACCCGGCATCAAATGCACATAATTTGTACGAATACACGTCTCTACGTATTGCATCATAAATATTTGACTAATTGAAAATAAATGCTATATTATCTTCAACCGGAGAGGTAATATGAAAATCGTCAAGTTGGAATTGAGCAGAACGGAGCGGAAGAGACTGGAAGAATTGCAGGTCAACGGTTCGAATCAAATGCGCGAAAGAAGTTTGGCCCTATTGCACTGCGCGGCAGGCAAAAAGATTACCTGGATAGCGGAGGCATTGAACCGTCGCCATTTGACGATTCGTTCCTGGATAAAAGCTTTCAGGGAGAATGGCATTTCCGGGTTGGAGCGGAGCTATTCGCCGGGACGCCCAAGCTATCGCCAAAAAGAACTTCTGCCGCGACTGACTGAATATCCGGAGCGTTCGCCGCGCGATTACGGTTGGGCGGAAGACCTCTGGAGCATCAAAACCATCAATGCTCAGGTACGGCAGGTACAATACCCCGCAAACGAAACTTTTCCATCCGTAAAGTGTTTTCTTTTTCGCATTTCTCATTTGCAATCCTCTTTTCCCGGTGCTCTATTAAAACTGCCCAACTGAAGTGGCAATGTATATTTTATGGACTGGGTCTTTACAAAAACATTCAGGAGAAAATCGGGTATGAAAAAGAAATGGTCGACGTGTTTATTGCAGATGACAGCGGTGTTGGGTTTCTCATTTCTGAGCGGGTGCACCTCGCCGCCGGCGGAGGAATCCGTCTTCATTCCGCCTGAATATGCGGAGCTGATGAAACAGACGAAATCGCCCGGTTTCCAGAAAGCCTGGGGCAAACCGGCGGAAATCCGGGAATATGACAAAATCACCATTGCAGTCGTCATCTCGCCGAAACAGTTGAAAACTTCCTGGTGGGGCTCGGCTAATGGCTATTATCTGATAAAATCCCAGGATGAAGAACTCAAATACCTGGCCGAATACACCAGCGAATCGTTCCACAAAGCTTTCTCCAAAAGCAAGTATTTCAAATTGGCGGAACAGTCCGGCGCCAAGACCCTGGCGCTGGAATTCGCCATCGTCCAGGCGGTGCCGAACAAACCGGTCCTGGGCGCCGTATCCAACCTCAGCAGCCTGACCCCCATCGGCGTGCTGGTGGTGCCGCTGAAGATGGGAGCCAAAAGCATATCCGACGACACTGGCGGCGCGATTGCCATGGAGTCCATTATCCGGGACTCTCGGGACGGCAAAGTGCTGGCGGTTTTCGCCGACCGCGAAAAAGGAACCACGGCTTTGTTTAATGCCAAGGAATTTACCCCTCTTGCCGGTATCCGCGCGATCATCGACCTTTGGACGTCCAATGTGGTGACCGCCCTGGACCAGGTCAAGGAGGGCAAGCATGTAAAGCTGGAAGCGCAAAGAGGCTTTTCGATTATCGACTATTGACGTCCGGCAAACGGACTGCGGCGGATATTTGAACCGCTTGAAAGTATACGCAAATCACTGACCGGAGCCTGTTATTCAGACTTCGTCAGGATTTCCTTTTCGAGCCTGATATCTTTAAACTGGATGAAATCCCCGTCTTTCAAATTGGGCAGCAGCACTACAGAAAAAGTTTTTGCCCCCGGCCACCATTGGCGATGCCGGGGATGGTCCCCGGAGACGCCCCTGCATTCACCGGAAAAGTTTTTCCAGTCGGATGGCATTTTTGCACTTTGAACAAAATTTTGCTGTGTCCAGGGCCGATGCCGGCGAACCGCCGTCCCGCCGGGATACGCCTTCCCGACCGGGGCGGCGAGCGTCACCGCCCATCCGTCGCCGTCTCTGGCGATCTCTTTGACGCCGTTCCCGCTGAGGTTGCGATTCGGCAGGTCCCGGAAGGATTTATCGGTTTCAAAGGCGATGCATCCGTTTGGAATTTTCTGCCATTTCTCCGCGTTCTGCACATAAACGACCGTATCATTGACGCCGCACGGTTTTATCAACCCGGTATCCGTATCCGGCAGGAAATGAACTTCACGGCTATTGATCGGCCTCCCCGCCGCGTCATATTGGACGAATCCCATGAACCAGTTGCCGTCGCCCTTGCCGCGGCAGCGGCGCTCCGTTTATATTTCGCCTCCGGATCGATTTCAAACCGCGACTGGCTGACCGCCGATCCCGGCTTCCTCATTTCCCCGATCCCATCGGCGAATGTGATGCCGGTCCATCGGTCGGACAATTCCATATGCTGAATCCGCCTTCGCCGTCGGGATTTTCCAGCTTCATCACGACCAGCGAGCAACTTTCGGGCAGCGTCGCCTCGCCGCCTTATGATCACTGTAAGCCGGAGCGCCGGCATCCCGCGCCAAAGCCCGCACGGCCTCGACCGGCAACAGGCAGGCCGAACTGAACACCGCGGTCCAGCCGGGATATTTCCGAAACAGGGTGACGGGTTTGCCGTCGGCATTGCTGGAAAAGCGGAACCGGGCGTCGCGACAAATGTGCAAATGCGGGAGCTTTCATTCTACGGGGTCCGGCAGGCGGAAACCAGCGCGCCGAAAAAACGCGGCGCCAGTTCCGGCATCCGTTCCACATGAAACTGTATCCCCATTACCATCAGCTCACCGGTGCGTTCGATGACTTCCACGCCGCCCCCGTAGTCACAGACCGTGACGGACAGCTCCTTTCCCGGGCAAGCGGGATCAACCGCCTGATGATGAGAAGTGTTGACGGTTATGACGTCGCCCGGTCGGGCGTTGATGATGGAACTGAATCGGCCGGCTTTTTCGATGACAGCGCCGTGCATGCCGTTCCGGTGATTTTCGACGTGCTGGATTAGCCGTCCGCCGTGAGCGATCGACAGCAGCTGGCATCCGGCGCATATTCCCAGCACCGGCAGCTTCCCGGCCAATGCGGCCTTCATCAGCGCCAGGTCGAAGTCGGCGCGTTCCCGCTCCAGGCTGGTCTGCGGATGCGGCTCCTGCCCATACCATGCGGGCGGATAATCGTGTCCACCGATGAAAACCATTCCGTTGATTTGTTCCATGAATTCGCTGATCGCCTCAAGGTTGGGCAGCGGCGGTATCAACAGCGGGAGCCCGCCCGCCCGGTAAACGGCGTCGACATAATTGTCAGTCACCATATAAAAATGGCGGCCGCCTTCGTTCAGGGACTGGAACACCAGATTGACGCCGATGACGGGTTTCATTCCAACTCCTTGTAGTAGGTGATGAATCGTAGGGAACGGTCAAAACCGGCGCGTTCATAGGCGCGCCGGGCGGGCGCATGGGCATCGTCCAGTCCCGTAACCACCCTGGCCGCCTTCATTCCGTTCGCCCGGAATAAATCGAGAACATCGCGGTACATCTGCTGCCCGATACCTTTCATTCCGCATTCGGGATCGGCTGCATTGTTCATGATTTCGCCGATGCATGAACCACAGCCCATTCGGAACGTAATGAAACCGACAATGCGCCCGTTCTCCTCGCACACGCGGACACAATCCGGATTGTTTTCAATCCAGGTTTTTACCTCCAGTCCCTTGCTGGCATCGTCGCCCGCCGTATGAAGCAAACCGGAAATGCGGTCGCCGAGGGCCTGCCGCGAATAACGGCGGATTTCCCGCCAGGCGCGATTGGCAATATCCATGATGACTTCCAGATCGGACGGTTGATAGTTACGGATCATTTTCTTCTTCCTTTCAAATTTCCGGGAATCTCTATTTATTCGGTACGATATACAGCGGAACAACTTTCAGATCGCTGAACCAGGCCGACTCGGATTTTTTCTGTTGCCCCACCCCCATGCCTGCCGTCATGGTTGCGCTTCGGTCAGGAATCGTTACCGTGATGGTGAGCTGCTGCCAATCCGTCCGCGAGGAATCAGCTTCAGCGGTGTAACGATCCGCCTTGCCCAGCCATTTCCCGTCGGCGGTTTTGCCATGGACATTCAGATAAGCCGGGCTTCCCTGGGTCTTGACCCGACAACTGACCCGGTAACGCGAGCCGACCCGCACCGGATACGACTGGTTGACGGAGGCCGCGATGCAATTCCGGAAACAGACCGCGGGAGTATCATTGCCGGTTGCTGTTGTGTCGATTTCGATAATGCTGTCCGTATTGGGGCGGAACCAGGTACTCCAGGAGCGGAGTGAACCGTCTTTGCGCTTTGCAAACAGCGGATTAAGGACGATGCTTTTCGCCGTTTCCAGTTGCGGCTTGATAAACGGAGCCAGCAAAGGATAGCTGTCCAACGCTTTCCGCCAGAACTCCGGCGCCTGCGCACCTGGGTTGGTACGGAGCGACGCCATCAGCTCATCAATCCGGGATGCGGTAGCGTTTGGAACATCTTTAAGCGGAAACTCCGGATTGAATTCCGCGGCTCTGACCGCCCGCCGGTTCAAAGCTTCCAATATCTGCCGCGGATCGCTGACGCCGGACAGTTCCGCCTGGAAATCTTCGAACTGCAGCGCGGCAATCACCGGATACAAAACCTTCCGCTGTCTCTCCAACCGTTTACTAACCGCCGGATCATTCGCGGCCAGGCGTAAAGCGTCTTGAAAAGCCCCGGTCATGACTCGAATATCTTCCGCGTTATAAAGGTCATGCTCATAAGTTTCATAAATCCGCCTGAAATCATAGGGATTGGCAGTCCGGTTCCAGGCATTTTCGCATTGCCGGAGGTAACGCCGCATCGGGGCGGCCGCCGGACCGTAGAAACGTTCGCAGAAGATATCGAGTAATTTTTCAACATCAGTTTCCGGGTCCCACCAGATTTTGCCGAGGATCCATAAACGCGGCGCATCAATTTCCCACGATGCCCTGCGGTTGACCGCTTCCGGATAGACCTCCGAGTAAACGGCGACTATTCTATGTTTTTTAAGGAAGTTCATATATTCCGCGAATCTGCCGGGGTAAAATTTCGGCACCGCTTTGGTATGAAGATGAAAATAAACGCCAAGCTGATTGCAATGCCGGCTCCAGGCGGCAACATCGGCATGGACATCCGCCAGCGAGGGAATCACCAAATACGGCATGACATTCGGACGTAATTTGATTTTTACCGGGGGCCGCCTGGTTTCATCGCCATAGGCCAGGCAGGCGATAAACTTATCGGGATACTCCTCCCGGATTCCGTCGGCCACCGCATTGGCAAAAGTAAAATAGCGGTCCGTATGACCCGGAACTCCGGGAATATCGAGCTTCCGGCATTCTTCGCATTCGCAGAAATTACCGCCGTCGTTGGCCGAAACGCTGAAGGAGTCGATCCACGGGTACTGTTTGAATTGCCGTTTGGCTGCTTCGATAAACAACCGGACCACGTCCGGATTGGACGTGCATGCCTGCCGCTGCATCCGGACCGGACGGCGGCGCTCTCCCCGCAGCATATTGAAGTATTCCGGATGGGTATCGAACATGGCCGGAGGCATCACCCGGTTGATATTGTGGTTGAACAGATACAGCATTTCATGGCGATCCCTGGTTTCCTGATTCATTTTGTTATACCGCCCCCAGCCCGGCGTTACACCCGAAATACGGCGTTCCCGGAATGCCGGTTCACTGATCTGTTTTTTCACATCGGCCCGTAACGCCCGGTTCCGGGGAATCACCGTGCCGTCCTCATGCGGCCACACCCAGATCACGCCCGCGTATTGTTCCAGAAATTCCGCCACGCCGTAGAACGTGCTGATCGGACGGTTCCCGGTAATTACCAGGCATTCCGGGCTTACCGGATCAATCAGGAACGCATCCTCGAAATGTTTATCCAGTCCCGCCCGTTTCGCGGCCGCCAGTCCCGCCGGAGTGCTGCCGATATGGATTTCCAACTTCCCGGAATTGTTTTCATCGTGCGCGACATCGCCGATTTGCGAAAAAATACTCTTTATCAATTCCGCCGCCTCCCGTTCTTCCGGTTCGCTTTTTGCCGGCAGGACAATCCGATACCGGGATTGGCCGCCTTCAAAAAAACGGTAATTTACGGTTTTATCCTCACCCCGGACAGAACACCAACCAACCAGACTGGAAACCAGCAACCAGGCAACCAGAATCTTTCTATTGGACTTGTTCATCTCAATTCACTCCTTTTTTTGTCAGCGTTCTGGATCGGCAATTCTTTTCCATCTGCTTCCAACATTAGTTTTCCGTCCCAGGATGTAGGGTTGGTATGCTTCGACATAGTCGCGGGCCCGAACGCCGCTCACCTGCCCGGCGGCCCACAGGACATTGACTGTTGCGTCATGCCAGGGCCAGGCCTTGGAATAAGAAGCCCCATCGGCGCTGCTGTCGCCCAGATAAGCCCAGCTGATGCTGTTTTCGGGGCAATAACCATCCGTAATTATCGCGATGCGGCTCGGATGCCGCAATTCGGTGAGCCTGGCCGGAAGATCGCTCCTGGCGGGTGTCGTATACCTGCTCGATCCGCCGATATGGAAAAAATTGTAGCCGTAGTGAGATTCGCCTGTGACGATGGTGCTTTCCGTCGGCGCGGGAGAGGTATTGGCGGGGCAGGTCAGCGATTGCGGACCCGTAATATACCGGTTATTGCAGAGCCACACGGACCAGTAGTTGCTGCCGAAGTAGTTCGGGAAAAAATAATCCTCGTAATCGCCCTGGTAAAAGGACGCAACTGTACCAAGTTGCTTCAATTGATTGATACAAAAAGCATTGCGGCTTTTATTCCGGGCTTTGTTCAGTGCCGGAAGCAGCATTGCTGCCAGGATCGCAATAATGGCGATCACGATCAGGAGTTCAATCAAAGTAAAAATCGTTCTTTTCAACTTATTCCTCCTTGCCGGTAAGTTGCCGGAATATTTCAAGGGCGTCGGTTGCAGCCGCCGCCATTTTTCCGAAATCAATCGTATCGATGCTGTCGCGCTCCGTGTGAAACTGCCGGAAAAACGACTCGTCCCGATACCAGATCCCCGGCACGCCGATCTGTTTGAAGGATCTGTCGTCGCCGTCGGTATGCGTGGACGGGCAGATAGGGAAAGCCCCGGAGTGCAAGGGCGGCAGCTTTTCGCTGAGTACGGTACGGATCTGCGGTTCTCCGAACAACAGTCCGATGTCATCGAAATTCAGGAACCAGCGGATGTCTTCCCGTTGATGGCGTGCCACGTAATCGCCGCTTCCCGGCGGTAGGGTTTCGGGAATATATTCCTCCGCCGAAAATGCCGCGAAATCCAGATTCCATCCGTTGTTTTTTCCATGCAGCAGCCGGGCGAGTTCCAACAGGATTGCCACGCCAGACGCATTGTCGCCGGCTCCCTGTGTCAGCGGAGCCGTGTCAAAGTGGGCGCCGATCACACCTTTTGCCGGGCCGAAACCGACCGTCCGGGCGATAACGTTGCAGCTCTCATGAGGGAAGGAGGAGGCTTCGAGCCGGAGCCGGTACACATCGTCGCAATGGTGTGCCAGTTCAAGCGCGCCTTCTTCCGCCACGGCGCAGCAGCCGAGTTGTTTCAGGAATGGTGAACGCTGGATTTTGGTGCTTGCCGCCAGGGAAGTATGGATGTCGCTGATAAAGACCGCGGCGGCGGCTCCGAGAGCGTCCAGTTCCCCGGCAATCTGATTGCGCCCCTTCACATCCCCCGGTGTCGACACCGCCGCCACCATGCAGATACGCCCCGCCACCGGCAGCTCCCCAAGCCGTTCCAGTTCGGAACGCCTGAGCCACAGCAGTTTGCTTTCCGCTTCGGCCGCCGGCGAGAAAAAACAGGGAACCGCTCCCGGAACCGAAGTCCGGCGGGTCAGGTTAATCAATTCAAAAGATTTAAAGCTCCAGCCGGTGACCGGGTAACTTTCGCGGACTGCCGGATAACCGTACTCCCGAAAAACCTTTTCAATGTAGTTGGCGGCGGCGGCCTCGCCGGAGGACCCGACATGGCGGGAACCGATCTCCAGGCAGAGTTTCCGCAGGTGCTTCTCCAGGTTTGCGCGAATCTCATTCATTATTTCAAAATCCTGTCATAATTTTGCGATATGGTTTGATTATACTGCCCTTCAAGTGTAAAGTAAATGGTATTTCAGAGAAAAAATTTAGCATTTCGGAGAAAAAATGAATCTGTTCCGGCTGAAACTCCTGCACTGGTGTCATGACAAGAACGAAATCACCCGTATGCTTACGATTCACGATCACCCGTACTGGCAACTGGAATTCTGCACGGACGGACACATCGCCACCCATGACGGAGAAAAGATGCTGATGCTCCTGCCCGGCATGTTTTTCCTGGTTCCGCCGCAGGCACCCCACGGTTTCCTGAAGCCCTGCCCCGGCACCGAATCGTATTCTTTCAAATTCCAGATCGCCGACGACGTCCGGCTGTCGGCCGACTGGGCCACGCCGGTTCCTCCTTCTCCTTTCACCCGGTGGCTGGGAGGCGTGCTCTTGGAGCTGGTCGTGAATGAGACCCAGGGGTCCCTGAGCGTCAACCGCAAACAGGATGCGCTCGAATATCTCTTATCGAACGTCGTGCATTACGTTTACCGCGAACCGAGGGAAAGCACCGTATTGCCGGAACCCATCATTCAACTGCGTGAAATGGTTTTGTCCGAAGGGAAAAGAATCAATGTCGAGATGGCTGCGGCCAGACTGAATTGCAGCGTATCCCGCCTGAAATACCTGTTCGCCCGCGCGGCGGCCCGATGCCGCGAAGTGAACGGCGACACCTCCGTCAAGCGTTATCTTGACCGGGTTTGCCTAGAATTGGTCGAAAATTATCTGGAATATTCCAGTTTTTCCATTGGGCGGATTGCGGAAACGACCGGATTTCCCGACATTTACGCCTTGTCGCGTTTTTACACCAGAATGCGCGGTTATCCGCCGTCCCGCTTTAACCCGGTCCGGTGAAATGCCGTTTCCGGCAGGGGATTCAAAAAATTTCGATTTTTTGGGGCATTGCCCATTGACTTTATTTCCGGATTCGTTATAACCTTATCAGATAATGTTCATTTATTATGATCTCTAATTAAAAGAATGCCTCTTATGAGTGTGAAAATTATTGATAAAATTGTATTTCCATCATGTCTTGCAAAGATTGATCATAAGCGCAAATTGAGAAAAAACGAAGTGGATTTGCGCCGAGGGATTACGGTACAACGATGTCAATCGGGCCGTAGTCAATTTCTTCCGGGTGATCGCCGATCCGGATTATTTCGGCAAGTTCATGGCCCGAGCCGCCCTGCTGCCCTACAGCCGCGAATTATACGAGGAGTTCTTGCGCGCCTGGCCCGCGATTCATGACCCGGTTGAACAGACCGTTCGATGGTATTACGTGGCCAGACAGAGCTTCTCGGGACAGTTTGGCGCGTCCCGGGGGACTGGCATATCCACATCGCCCACCGAGCGCTGGAGGTCCAGTTTCGACAACCTGCCCAACCTTCTCTCATTCTATACATGAACGGCAAAAATGTCGCCTGCGCCGAACAAAAAATCTCGTTTTTATCTTTTGGAGTCTTGACAAATCATGAAAAAAGACTATAATTAGTACAATGAAATACAATATAATACAATATAATGGAATTTAGCCAATGAGAACCCCATTTAAGAAAGACCGTTTATATCTGCAATTGAAAGAATCCATTCTCAATGGCAAATATAAACATGGCATGCGCCTTCCTTCGGAAATAGACCTGACAAAAGAATTTTCCGTTTCCAGAATTACACTTCGCGCTGCGCTGAAACTGTTGGAAAAAGACAATCTTCTGTTTCGCATACGGCCCAAAGGAACATTTATCAATATGCCGAATACCAATCAACGCTTGATTTTGGCATTGGTCCAGGAGAAAAATGACATCGCGGAAGCACGAAATTACATTTTGCCCGGAATTCAACAGGCCGCCCGGGAAAAAGGATATGTTTTCGAGCTTTGCCCGGTTGATTTTATCGATAAGTCGTTTCCCGCCTATCGCAGCAAGGAGATCGGCGGCGTTGTCATTTTCGGGGGCCAGTATACCGGTGAAGAAAAATATATTCAGTTTCTGAAAGCGGCAACGTGCCCTGTCATTATGGCCGGATGTCATACCGGAGATGTTCGTCATATCGGATTTGCAGGCATACGACCGGACCGCAAAGGCGCGTGGCTGGATGGGCTGCGCGCCTTGAAAAAAGCCGGCCATACGCGGATTGCGACCCTCTCGGATCGAAGGATTCAAGGATTCGGATTCGAATATGACGAATATTATGAGAGCATAGGGAAGGAGAGATTGTCCACCCCGGAGCTGACGTTTTTTTCCGGTTATGACCCGGTTGAAATCAAAAAAAATCTCCAGAAAATACTCCGCATGGGAAGTCCGCCTACGGCAATCATGTGTTATTCCGACTTTTATGCCATGCTCCTGATGCGTGCGGCAGAGGAAATCAAAGTAAAAATTCCGGAAGACATTTGCGTGATGGGATTTTCCGGTTATCCCGGTGCGCGTTTTCTAAATCCGCCTTTGGCGACGGTTGATTTGAACTATTTTAAAATGGGCGTTACCGTCGTGGAGTTGATTGCCAGAGCTTCGGATTGGTTTGGCAAGCCTTCTGTCGCCGTACCGGAAATTATTATGCCGCATGAGGTTGTCATACAGCAAAGCGCCAAGATGCATAGGATGGAATTAACGGTTCTTCATGAACTTTCAGGTTCTTCTGCACTTTATGAAAAACCATGTGGCTGGATAGCCGGAACCCCTGTGC
>ENA-UOOK01000685-UOOK01000685.1-fermentation-metagenome-genome-assembly--contig:-NODE-685-length-44896-cov-7.788363_pt1 | contig 44896 bp, 39 predicted proteins | sample MGYA00245777_ERZ724023 | MGnify/ENA primary metagenome ERZ724023 (study PRJEB28704, sample SAMN03018312) | fermentation metagenome | biome: anthropogenic terrestrial biome; feature: soil; material...
GACACAAACAACAGTTTAGATATTTCAAGTGTAAACTTGACAGGGTGCAGCTCACTGGCACGATTTGATGCACAATATGATGCACGATTCTATGCAGGCAGAAATAGGCGAAAAACCTCAATCCGGTCACAATAGTTGCTTATTTCTTAACCTTTCGGCAATTGATTATTTGTGATGGCGGGTGTATTCTTGTCCCGTCAATCAGGAAACCGTTCACGATCACAGTGGACGGTTTTCAAATGTTAATAAGGAGTTAAAGATATGAAAAAAGCTATTGCTTTATTATTAGTTATCGCAACACTGTTTAGTTTTGCAGCCTGTAAAAATACAGATACCCCCGGTGATGAGCCGACGAACCCGTCCTCACAGGAAACTTTGCCGCCTGAGACGGAAACAGAGACGGAAACAGAAACGAACGCACAGCCCACAGACTTGGATCTGCTGGCACTGATCGATGAGATTTACAAAGTTCAGCCGCTTGACTTCGAGGTCTTTAATTCCGAAATCGATCTTTCTGATACAGACTCACTGGCATACTATACAGGTCTGACCGCTGCTGCTGGCATTAAGTCTGCTGCAGTATCTGAAGGTGCTATGAGCACTATGCCCTACTCTCTGGTCCTTGTTCAGCTGGAAGACACCGCTGATGCTGAAGAAGTCGGAGCAGAAATAATCAAAGGCATTGATCCCTGGAAGTGGATCTGCGTAGAAGCTGAAGACGTGAAACTGGTTGCTAACGGTGATCTGCTCATGCTGATCATGACCCCGGCCGAAGCCACACAAACTTCAGCTGATTTCATTGCAGCTTTCACCGAGGTCCGCGGCGAGCCGGCTTTTGAATTGACAAAATAATCTATTAACTGTATTTTCCCTGATCTGCGCCGGATAGAACCGGTGCAGACCGGAGAGGAGAGACCTTGCTTTTTTCCAGCATTACCTTTCTTTACTATTTCCTCCCTATTTTTTTGATCCTTTATTTTCTGACGCCAAAAAAAGGCAAAAACCTGGTGCTGATGATCGCTTCCCTGGTCTTTTATGGCTGGGGCGAGCCGGTCTATCTGCTCTTTATGCTTTTATCGGTAGGAGTGCACTATGTGCTGGCGCTTCTGATCGAACGACACCAGGGCAGAAAACTGGCAAGATTCTGGCTGGTTCTGGCGGTCACTTTCTCTCTGGCCCTGCTCGGCTACTTCAAGTATGCCGACTTTTTTATACAAAATTTTAATGCCGTGACCGGCATGTCCCTGCCCCTGCTCAAGGTGGCCCTGCCCATAGGAATCAGTTTTTATACTTTTCAGATCATGAGCTACACCATCGATGTCTACCGGCAGGAGACACCGGCCCAGCGCAGCATCATCAAGCTGACGACTTATGTGTCCATGTTTCCGCAGCTGATTGCGGGGCCGATCGTGCGTTATGTGGATGTGGCGGCCGGTCTGGATGAGCGCGAGCATAGTTTTGCTAAAGTCCGCTCGGGTTTGCGCCGCTTCATGGTCGGCCTGGCTAAAAAGGTCATCCTCGCAAATTCGCTGGGTGAACTCTGTCAGGTTTTTCTTAAAACACCCGATCAGACAGTGCTGTTCCATTGGCTGTATGCAGTCGCTTTCACCTTGCAGATCTACTTCGACTTCTCCGGCTACAGTGATATGGCGATCGGACTCGGACGCATTCTCGGTTTCGAGTTTTTGGAAAACTTTAACTATCCCTTCATCTCAAAGAGTATTACGGAGTTCTGGCGCCGCTGGCACATTTCACTTTCCAGCTGGTTTCGTGACTATCTGTATATTCCCCTGGGCGGCAGCCGGGTCGGCCGGGGCCGACTGGTTTTCAATATTCTCCTGGTCTGGTTGCTGACCGGTTTCTGGCACGGAGCTGCCTGGAATTTTATAGTCTGGGGATTGATTTTCGCTGTCCTGCTGCTAGTAGAAAAACTCTGGCTCAGTTCGTTTTTGGAGAAAGTTCCGGCCTGGATCAGGCATGTCTTTGTCCTCCTGGTGGTACTGCTGAGCTTTGTAGTCTTCGACGCGCCGGATCTGGCTCTTGCAGGCCAACGGATCGGAGCTATGTTCGGCGCCGGCAAGCTGCCCTGGGCTGACACTGTAACTTACTATTATCTGCGCAGTTACGGGCTGATCATAGTCCTGGCGGCAGTCTGCAGTACGCCGCTGGTCAAAATGGCTTTTGAAAAGTTGCGGGCCAGAGCCTGGGCTGAAAAAGCGCTGGCAGTGGCAGAGCCGATTGTAAGCATTGTGTTTCTGCTTGTGATTACGGGATATCTGGTCGATTCATCCTTCAATCCCTTCCTCTACTTCAGGTTTTAAGGAGTCGCATTATGAAGTTGAAAAAGACAGATTTCATCATCGTGGCTGTAGTCCTTTTGTTGTGGCTGCTGCTGGCTCTGGTTGCCTGGATTAATCCTTCTCAGGAGATTTCGCTATCGGAGCGCCGCTTATTGCAGCAGGCTCCTAAACTAGAACCTGACTCCGTCGCCTCCGGACAATTCATGCGCGATTTCGAGGATTACGCTAAAGACCAGTTCCCGGCGCGTGACACTTTCCGCAGCTTCAAAGCAATCAGCCGCTATTATGTGCTGGCACAGGCGGATAACAACGACATCTATATTGTCGATGGTTATGCCAGCAAACTGGAGTTTCCTCTAAAAGAGAACTCGGTTAACAAGGCCGCAGCGAAATTCCGTGCAATTTACGAAGAATACATCAAGGACACGGACAGTAAGGTCTACCTTTCCGTTATCCCGGATAAAAACTATTATCTGGCGGAAAAACACGGCTATCCGGCCATGGACTATGACCGCCTCTTTTCTCTCATGCAGGAGGGTATGGACTTTGCAGAGTATATCGATATAACTGGCGAGCTGACCATAGAGGATTATTACAAAAGCGATCTCCACTGGAAGCAGGAAAATATCGCTGCTGTTGTCGACAAAATTGCCGGGGTTCTGGGTGTGTCGGACCAGCTCACCGGCAACTTCAGCGATCAGGTGCACGACAAGGTATTCTCCGGGGTCTATGCCGGCCAGTCGGCCCTGCCGCTCCAGCCGGACCGCATAGTTTATCTGACCAACGATGCTACGGAAAACTCCATTGTCTATAACGCTGAAACCGAACTCTATGGTCCTGTCTACGATCTGGAAAAGCTGGGCGGACGCGATCCTTACGACGTGTACCTGTCCGGTGCTGTTCCCCTGCTTGTGATCGAAAATCCGACAGCGGCCACTGACCGCGAGCTTGTGATTTTCCGTGATTCTTTTGCCAGCAGCCTAGCGCCACTCTTGCTGGAAGGCTACGCTAAGATCACCCTGATCGATATTCGCTACATAAATAGCAGCTTGATCGGCAACTACATCAGCTTCAGCAATCAGGATGTGCTTTTCCTCTACAACACATTAATCCTCAATTCATCCGAAATGCTGAAATAGCAGTTCCAATATTACGCCTGACACCTGCCGGCTTTGCTATATTAGTAAAGAAACTGTTTTTTCTGTGCATCAAAAGGTGCCATATCAAAAGGTGCCTGCATCAAAAGGTGCCTGGCACGAATCCATGCATGGCACGAATCCATGCACAAGTACGAATCAATGCTGCATATCAGCCCCAGGGAGGAGAACCGCCATGCAAAAATTCACTTTAGATAGAGATGACACCGTCTTATTTGTTGTTGACCTTCAGGACAGATTGTTAGCTGTCATGGAATACAAGGATCAGGTCATCAAAAATAACCTGACTTTGATTACGACGGCGCAAGAACTGAATTTGCCTGTAATTGCCACTGAACAGTACCCGAAAGGCCTGGGCCGGACAGCGCCGGAACTTTTAGACCTTCTTGGCGAAGATAGTATTTTTACCAAAAACTGTTTTACCGCCTACACCGCTGAAGTGGCGGCAAAGCTCAAATCCCTGAGCAGGAAAAAGATCTTGCTTAGCGGCAGTGAAACACATATTTGTGTCTTTCAGACCGCCCGCGATCTGATCAATGCCGGCTATGAGGTTTTTCTCGTTCGGGATGCCGTATGTTCACGCAGACAGGAGAACTGGCGCAATGGCCTGGATCTGATGCAGTCAATGGGTGCCGTGATTACTAACACCGAAACTGCCCTCTACGACCTGCTGAAAGTTTCGGGCACTCCGGAGTTCAAGAAACTCTCACAGCTGATCAAGTAGTGTCTGGATCGGTGCCAGATATCAGACAAAATATATGACAGAACATCTGGATAAAACAATGGAACTTACAGCTTCACAAGGGCTCTATACTTAGTGTGCATAGTTTAATAAAATTATGTAGCAAGTCAAGAATGCATATTCGTTCCGTTAAATATCCAGTGTCATAAAACGCATAAGGTCATCTACCGTTGACGCAAGGTCCTGTTTGCTTCTAAGTCTGGCTTTTTCGTATGGGATTGCCTGACGGTTGGTGCTAAAAATGGCTGAAACCCCTCTATCGTAAGCTGTTGCTGCATCATCACCTATGTCTCCCACAATAGCTACAACTGGAACGCCTTGCTTAGAAGCACGTTCAGCTACTCCGATCACAGTCTTACCTCTCAGGCTCTGACCATCTATTTTACCTTCACCGGTAAACACTATATCTGCACCCTTAAGCAGATTTTCAAATTCGACCAGGTCCAGAATAGTTTGAATGCCTGATTTTAATTGACCGTTGAGAAAAGCTGCAATTCCAGCACCCATTGCTCCGGCTGCACCTGCACCGGGCAGATTAGAGACATCAGTATTGAGATCTTTTTTTATCTGTTCGGAAAATGCTCTCAATTGACAGTCGAGCATTTTAACCATATTCTGATCTGCTCCTTTCTGAGGAGCATATACATATGCTGCTCCATGTTCGCCAAACATCGGATTATCGATGTCACACATGGCAATCACTTTGCAGCCATTTAACAAATCTTTGGTCTTGCTGATATCTATGTGGGCGACCTGCTTCAGAGTAGAACCAGTTGGCAAAAATTCAGCAGACTTATTATCCAGAAATTCAACACCAAGTGCAGCAGCCATGCCTGCACCTGCATCATTCGTACAGCTTCCTCCCAGACCAATAATAATTTCTTTACAACCATCCAAAACCGCATGCTTAATGAGCTCACCTACCCCATAAGTTGTCGTTTCAGCCGGATTTTCACGTCCTTCTACTAGAGGTAAACCGGCGGCTTGAGCCATTTCTATTACGGCAGTATTTCCCATTCGGGCATAGTCACTGGAAACTTGTTCTCTATATGGACCATTCACAATAACTGATACCCTCTTACCCCCGACAGCAGCTAAAACACTATCCACCGTTCCTTCTCCACCATCAGCAACAGGTATAGCAACGACCTCGCAATACGGAAAGAACTCCAATACTTTAGATTTTACTATTTCACAAATCTCGATAGATGAGATATTTCCTTTAAATGAATCCGGGATTATGACACATTTTTTCAACTATACACTCCTCCATGCTTTGTTCTGCCCGAAAGGCTCATATTGCAGTCTCTTACGTCGCCTAGGGAATTAGGCACAGGATGTAACAGGGGATAGTTCTCTTGCTTATGCTTCTAATAATATCTCCATAATACCAAAAAGCAACTTGCCCCTTAGACTGTATCAGACACTTTTCTCAGCGAGAAGAGTGAGATGATGGCGACTCCGGCCATGATCAGGATGCAACCCAGCCAGTTCAGCGGCGTCAGCTTTTCTCCCAGGATCAGAAAGCCGAATAAGACTCCGGACAGAGGTTCCGCCATCGAGATGACAGAAGTAGAGCTGGCGCCGATTTTCACGATGGCATAATTTAAGAGCGAAAAGCCGATCACACCGACCATCAGTGAAACCACAAAAGAATAGGCCCAGGCTCCTGCCGTCATCTGCAGCTTAAGCGTGCTGCCTGCCAGTCCTGTGATAAAAGCCACCGGGCTGACGATGAGATTGGTATAAAAAGTTAGTTTTATGCAGTGAAAGCCGCTTAGGGCTGTATGTTCCACGCTGATCAACATGGCTGCATAAGTAATGGCTGAACCCACTGCCAGCAGCAGGCCGGTCAAGTCGCTCTCCGCCGCACCGCCCATAAAGGTCAAAACTCCGGCAAAGCCCAGCAAGAGTGCAAGTATCTTCCACCACTTCGTTTTTTCTTTAAAAAACACTATACTCGCCACTACGACAAAGACCGGGAAAAAGTAGTGCAGTACCAAGGCCATACCGACTTTTATGTAGGAGAAGGATGAGTACAGCATCAGGGTGGTGGAGAAATTTCCGAAGATACTGACCAGGACTACCAGCAGCAGTTCTTGCTTCGTCAGTCTGAGAGAGACTTTTTGCTGTCGGGCAAGCAGAAAGAGAAAGGGCAGGGACATGAAGGCCCGGGTAAACGTCATGATCATACCATTGCTGCCGCCCGCGTAGGCCAGCTTGGCGATGGCGGGCGAAATGCCGAACATCAGGGCTGCGATAAGAGCCGCACCGATCCCGATCAGCTTATCTTTTTGTTGCAATTTCTGAACCATCCGGCTTAGTTTCCTTCAGTTGCTGATGATGTAAAAGTATCGTTTCGGTTTGAGGACAACAGCGTGTCCCGACCAGCAATTATAGAGGCAGCTCTGTGGAAAAGGCAAGTGAGATTTCACCGGTCTTACTTGCCTAAAGTGCAGGCTGCACATTAAGATGAACTTACTTCAGCAGCTGAAAAGCTAGCAGCAATTGTGAGGTGAGCAGATGACCAGGAAAAAAGCCAAGAACAACCTCCCGCTTCCGATCTTAATGATTATTTGCGCAGTGTTGATTTTTGCCATCTATATCAATCTGAGTACAATTGTACTGGCCTTTTGGGGTGAGACCAGCCTGGGAACTGTCGACAGTTACCACAGCCGTCTGGACAGTTCATTTACTGATGTCAATCGTTCCCGAACAATATCCAAGAGCTACTCTTTTCTAGCTAACGGTAAGAAATATCGGGGTTATGTGATCTATTCCAGCGACGAACAGTGGCCCAGCCTGAAAGAAGGCGAAACCCGCTTAGAGAGCATCACTTATTTAAGTTTTTTCCCCCGAATTAATAAGCCCAGCGCCCTTGCCGATTTCTATGAAATGGGAGATTACGCCATCATCTATCACTTTCTGACCCCGATTGCCAGCGGCTTTCTGCTCTTTCTTGTCATCCGCACCTATCGGAAAGAAAAAAAGAAAGCAGACAAAAAGAAAATAAGAGCTGCAGTGAAAGATGCCACGGCAGCCCCGGAAGATTATGTAAGCGCAAAAGGAGGTCCGCAAATGAAAAAATTTGCCGCTTTATCGGAGGCAGCCCGGTATGCTGTAAGCATCACGGGCAGGTGGAGATTTGCTGATTCCTCGGATGAATACGACCGCGATCGTCTCCTCGTAGAATCAGAATTCTCGGATGAAGAAAATCCCGCTGACGAGGGCAGTTATTATGTAGTAGCTGACAACGGAGCTATCGGCTTCTCTGAAGATGGAGCCGAAGTCGACTGGTTGTTTTTACCCTTGGCCTGATCAGGCAGATGATCCGGAAGCCCTGATCTTTTCTCTATTTAAAGAGAGCCGCCAGGCTTTCGCTGTATGGAGGCCGACAGATTCCTTTTTCAGTTACAATGCCTGTGATCAGGCTATGGTCCGTCACATCAAAGGCCGGATTATAGCATTTGACACCGGCAGGAGCCATGGGCTGCACAAAAAACTTCTCGGCTATTTCTCCGGGGTCGCGTAATTCGATTTCAATATCGTCACCACTCTGGCAATTCATGTCGATAGTGGATGTCGGTCCAAGCACATAAAAAGGAATGCCGTAGTGTCGGGCCAGTATGGCTACCCCACTGCTTCCGATCTTGTTAGCTGTATCGCCGTTGGCGGCGACGCGGTCACAGCCGATAAAGCAGGCATTGATCCAGCCGTTTTTCATAACAAGGCTGGCCATGTTGTCGCAGATCAAAGTAACGTCGATGCCGGCATGAAATAGTTCGTAAGTTGTCAGTCTGGCACCTTGCAGCAGGGGACGGGTTTCGTCAGCAAAAACCCGAAATTCCATGCCTCTTTCTTTGCCTAAAAGCAGCGGTCCTAATGCCGTCCCGTATTTGGAGGTGGCCAGAGGTCCTGCATTGCAGTGAGTGAGTATACCGTCACCATCCCGGAGCAGGGTCAGGCCGTGCTCTGAAATCGCCTGACACATGGCTATATCTTCCTCATGAATGCTGATGCTTTCCTGTTCCAGCAGTGCGATAATTTCACTTTTAGACTTATCGCTATTGCCGACGACAAGTTTTTCCATGCGATTAAGGGCCCAACTCAGATTAACTGCTGTTGGTCTGGATGAATTGATAAAGTCTGTTTGCCGTCGGAATTCGATCAGGAAATCCTCATAGTTATCCGCTTCAATTTGCCGAGCCAGCACGTAAATGCCGTATGCCGCAGCTATGCCGATGGCCGGAGCACCCCTTACCTTGAGCTGGCAGATGGCATCGAACAGCTGCCGGGCAGTTTGGACTGTGATGTATTCCAGCGAGTTAGGCAATTTAGTCTGGTCAATCAGGATGACGGATTTCTTATCTGCAGAAAGTTTAACGTTATCACCCTTGATCGCAGTACTCATATCCATAAATTTTCCTTTTCCAATACGCTCATTGTGGGAGTATTTCGTATCCGGCTCCAGTTTAGCATAACAAGCAAAGCGCCCACTCCTGCACGGATGTGGGCGCTTTATTGTTATAGTTTAAGTCATGCTTTTGAGCCATCCGATTTGGAATCACTGCTTGTGCATCAAATCGTGCCTGGCACCAAAATATGCATTCACCAGGTTTGTGCTGCTAGTCGTGTTTCTCTGCCTTCAGAGTTTTAATCAGCTTGGGCAGGATCTCAAACAAATCGCCGACTATGCCGACATCGGCGACTGTGAAAATTGCTGCATCCGGATTTTTATTGATTGCTACGATGTAGTCGGCTTCTTCCATGCCGGCCAGATGCTGAATGGCTCCCGAGATGCCGACTGCAAAATAGAGGGCGGGACGCACGGTTTTACCTGTCTGCCCCACCTGACGTTCCTTAACTTGCCAGCCTGCATCGACGACTGCACGCGAGGCAGCTACCTCGCCGCCCAAAGCATCCGCCAATTCCTGCAGCAGGGCAAAGCCCTCTTCGCCGCCGACACCGCGGCCGCCTGCTACCAGGACATCAGCCTCTGTAATATCTACGTGCTGACCGATTTTTTTGGCAATCTCTTCCACTGTGACATAGCAGTTATTCTTTTCCAGCTGAAGCTTTAGCTCAATAATTTCTCCTGCCCGCTCCGGATCCGCTACTTTTCTGACCATTACGCCGGGGCGGACAGTTGCCATCTGCGGGCGGTGATCCGAGCAGAGAATAGTTGCCATCAGGTTTCCGCCGAAAGCAGGGCGCGTCATGCGCAGTTCCTTGTTGTCGGGATCAATTTCCAGAGCGGTGCAATCTGCTGTCAGACCTGTGTGAACGCGGGCTGCCACTCTGGGACCCAGGTCCCGGCCCAGAGCAGTGGCGCCGATCAGCAGAATCTCCGGCTGATACTCTTCTATAACGTAAGCCATTGCCTGGGTGTAGGGCTCCGTGCGGTAAAGCTTCAGTTCGGGATCGTCCAGATACAAAACCCTGTCTGCTCCGGCTGCCAGCAAGTCCGGGGCCAGATGAGAGATCTTCTCACCCAACAAAACAGCAGTTACATTTTCATTCAGGTCCCGGGCCAGGTCTCTGGCTTTTCCGATTAATTCATAGGAAACATTCGTCAAAACCCCATCTGTCTGTTCCGCGAATGTAAATACTCCCTTATATGTCATATTGCTGCTCCCCTACAAAATGTACTTTTCTTTTAGTTTATCGACAATAAACTGTACGGATTCGTCAGCCCCTGCATTGATTGTCATGCCCGGGGCTTTGACACTCTTGGGAAAAGATTTGGCAACACGGGTGGGCGAGCCTTTTAAACCGATATTTTCATCTTCGATCTCAAGATCATCACGCCCCCACACCCTAAGATTATTTTCCCGATAGGCGTCAAAAATACCGCCCGGTGTCATATAGCGCGGCTCATTCAGTTCGGACAAAACGGTCACCAGAGCCGGCATACCAGCCCGGACTGTGTGAATGCTTTCGTCATACTGCTGTCTGACGACAACATCCTTGCCGTCAACGCGGATATCTTCTGCATAGGAGAGATTAGGGATACTCAAATGTTCAGCTATGCCGGGGCCTACCTGTGCCGTATCACCATCGATAGCCTGGCGTCCGGTCAGAACCAGGTCGCAGCCTATCTGTTTAATCGCTGCCGCCAAAGTCGAAGAGGTGGCCCAAGTATCAGCGCCGCCAAAGGCCCTGTCTGTCAGGAGATAGCATTCGTCTGCCCCCATGGCCAAAGCTTCACGCAAGACAGCTTCTGCCTGCCTGGGACCCATGCTCAGACCGATAACTCTGGCACCGCTGGCGTCCTTAATACGCAGGGCTGCTTCCAGGGCGGCCTTGTCGTCCGGATTCATGATGGAAGGAACACCTTCTCGCATTAAAGTGCCTGTTTCGGGGTTGATACGCACTTCATTAGTATCTGGAACTTGTTTCATACATACAATAATTTTCATAGCTTCCCCCCTAGCCCAATAAGCTTCCGCTGATAACCATCTGCATAACTTCTGAAGTTCCTTCATAAATCTCTGTGATCTTGGCATCGCGCATCATGCGCTCAACATCATAGTCCTGTATATAGCCATAGCCGCCATGCAGCTGGACTGCCAGACTGCTGACATAATTGGCGGTCCGGCTGGCCTTTAGTTTGGCCATAGCAGCCTCATAAGAATAGCGTTCTCCCGAGTCTTTCTTTTCGGCTGCCAGATAAGTAAGGTAGCGGGCTGACTCTATTTCAGTCGCCATATTGGCGATCTGGAATTGCGTGTTCTGAAATTTGCTGATCGCGCGGCCGAATTGTTTGCGCTCCTTGACATAGGCGATTGTCTTGTCCAAAGCGCCCTGTGCAATTCCTACAGCTTGAGCTGCAATGCCGATGCGTCCGCCGTCAAGTGTACCCATAGCCAGGCCAAAGCCTTTGCCTTCCAGACCCAGAAGATTCTCCCGGGGAATGCGGCAGTCGGTAAAGATCAACTCGCGTGTTGATGAGCCGTGAATACCCATTTTCTTTTCAGCCAGGCCAAAGTCAAATCCCGGCCTGCCTTTTTCCACGATAAAAGCAGAAATACCACGGGTTCCCTGGCTCCTGTCCGTCATGGCAAAGACGACATAGATGTCTGCATAACCGGCATTGGTAATAAATATTTTTGATCCGTTCAGCACGTATTCATCACCATCAAGAACGGCAGTCGTCCTCTGGCTGCCGGCATCGGTTCCGGCATCAGGCTCAGTCAGGGCAAAAGCACCCAGTTTATCTGTATTCAAGGGCCGCAAATATTCCTCTTTTTGCTCCGCTGTTCCCTTGCTGTCGATAGCGCCGGCAGCCAGAGATGTGTGGGCAGAGACTATCACGCCGGTAGTTGCACATACCCGTGACAGTTCTTCAACTGCCAGCACATAAGTTAATGTGTCACAGCCCTGCCCACCATAATCCTTGGAAAAAGGAATACCCATGAAACCATATTTATGCATTTTTTCAACTGTTTCGCTGGGGAAACGGTGGCTTTCGTCGATCTCTCTGGCCAGAGGCTCGACTTCTCTGACTGCAAAATCGCGAAATAGCTGGCGAGCCATCTTCTGCTCCTTAGTTAATGTAAAATCCATGTTTACTCCTCTAAGACAAATCTATCTGCGTCTTCTGTATGGTTATCTCAGCGGCAGCTGATGCCGGTTTCTAGATTCTTGCTGCGCCTGTATCTCTGGCCGCCTGCGCCACCGCATCAGCAACAGCATCAGCCACATTCTTATTCAGGGCACTGGGCATGATATTTTCTTCGTTCAAGTCAGCTTCAGGAATATAATCTGCAATGGCTTGAGCAGCTGCCAGTTTCATTGCTTCATTGATCTCCCTTGCCCGCACTCTCAGAGCTCCTTTAAAGAGACCGGGAAAAACCGATACGTTATTAATCTGATTGGGGAAATCAGAGCGGCCCGTACCCATGATACGTACTCCGGCTTCTTTTGCCAGATCCGGTAAAATTTCCGGTTCCGGATTAGCCATGGCGAAAACGATCGGGTCTGTATTCATCGACCTGATCATATCAGCTGTCAGGACATTGGGACCGGAAACCCCGATAAAAATATCGGCACCCTTGATCACATCCGCCAGTGAGCCTTTTTCCATATGCGGGTTCGTGATTTCAGCCAGGGAAACATATGATGCACGCATACCAGCGACACCTTTGCAGATGGCCCCTTCCCTGCCGCAGGCGATCTGATTAACTGAACCTGCCGTCTGCAACAGCTTAATGATGGCTGTACCTGCTGAACCGGCACCATTAACAACAATCTTCAGGTCTGGCAGCTCCTTGCCGACAACTTTGAGGGCGTTCAGCACTGCAGCCAGTACAACAATAGCGGTACCGTGCTGGTCATCATGGAAAACCGGAATATCTAGTTCTTGCTTTAATCTCTCTTCAATTTCGAAACAGCGCGGTGCAGCGATATCCTCCAGATTGATACCACCAAAGCCGGGTGAGATCAGCTTGACTGTTTCCACAATAGTGTCAGTATTCTGAGAATCTATGGCGATAGGAAAAGCGTCGACATCACCAAATTCCTTGAAGAGAATCGCTTTGCCTTCCATAACCGGCAGGGCGGCTTTAGCTCCTATATTGCCCAAACCCAGGACAGCGCTTCCGTCCGTGACCACGGCTACCAGATTACCTTTGGCTGTGTATTTATAAACATCCTCAGGGTTTTCCGCGATTTTGCGGCAAGGCGCGGCAACTCCAGGTGTATAGGCAGTGCTGAGATCCTCATTGGTCTCAACTTTTACTTTAGAAGTGACCTCGATTTTACCTCTATTTTTTTCGTGTAATTCAAGACTCAATTCCGAAAAATTCATACATTCTTCCCTCCTTAAAACTTATCCATCTACTATATTAAGCTAAAAGTTGAAGTCTTGCTATGACACTGCAGTCAGATGTGTAAACTGTCGGTTCTGTCACTACTCTTTCTCTTTTTTCTCCCCTGCCTTTTCTTCCGCATAGGCCATCAGCTGCCGCTCCATTGCAAGTTCCTGTGGAAAAGGATAAGTCTCAGTGACCTGATCGAAGACTTTTTTAAATTTATCTGCCAGGTCCTTATTTTCATTTTGCAGCAATTCATAGGTAAAAATTGTCCGGATTATGGCAGGTTCTGTTTTGTTGGCATCCATGAAATTTGACTGACGTTTTTCCAGCCAATAGTCCAGAATGCCTTTTCTGTTCTCACCCAGCAATTCACAATAAACCCGGTCTGCTATAATAAATCCGCCTTGCGCCGCCGTTAGACTGTCCATTTCCTGAAGGCTGGCCATAATTCGGTCCGCTTCCTCGATTTCTAGAAGATCCAGCATCCTTTTATAAGCAAAAACACCAAGGCCGGCCAGCAGCCCATTGCTCATTGCTTCCTGCGACGGTAACTCAAACCATGCCGCTGGCATCTCCTTCAGCCTTTTTCCTTTAGCAGTTTGCTCACTTATCCTCAGCTGAGTCTCATAAGCGCGCATGCCGCCTTCCACTTGCCTGATGGTATAGATATTATAGCCATCGTTATGTCGTTTGCCCGCAATAACCGGTATGCCGTTCATGACAACAAAAGCCATGCCAAAGGCTGCGGTCAGTATAAAGAAAAGTGACAGGAATTCAATATTTAAAGTGAGCAGGGCCAGACCCGCAGCAATTACTGCAATAGCAAAGTTAACTATTATGCCGCCAAGATTGTAAAGCAGATAAGGAATCTTCCCGTCAGAACTTGCCGGCGGCACCATCAGGCACTGTCCTCCGGAACCGGCAAACTTTACACGCCGGAACTGCACAGCTCCATCCTTTTGAATCCACATGAAACGTCCGATTCGAAAGACAAGAAGCTCATAGCCGGTCAGTTTGCCAAAAGCCAGATGTCCCAGTTCATGCAGTGGCATCTGTATGGAAAAGGCAGCGTAGAAGGCAATCGCAAGACCTGCAATCAACAGGGCAAGTTCAGAAGCCTGCATATCTGTGCTTATGTGCCCTTGCAAAAAGTTCACCAGAATTACTACAATAAATACCCCAATGGCTATCATTAGAGAGTAATATAGTCCTGTCAGCAGAGTTTTTGAAAAATCTGCTTTTTTCGTCTTTAAATCGCTCATCTGTCTTCCTGCCTTTGTCTAGCTGTCTAACCCATAATATTGTGAATCATGGCCAGGGTCAAAGTTTAAACTTCCTGCTACGCCTGCTTAAGGATAAATGATCTCTCAACATAGAACGACCCCGGCGGAAACCGGGGTCGTAATCAAACAAGAATGCTAATAATGCCTGCTTAATTCTTTGAAAACCTTACTCTACTGCCTGTTCGTTTCCGTCTTCATCATAGACCTTGAACTCATAATCTTTACCCGGAAGTATGCCATTCATTACGATACCGACGATTGCTGCAATAGCCAGACCGGAGAAGACCAGATGTGACTGTCCGACCGGAATTGACAGGCCGCCAATAGCATCAAAGCCGAGGCCTGAAACCAGAATCAGAGCCGCGATAACCAGATTGCGGGTCTTGGTCAGGTCGACCTGGTTTTCGACCAGCGTCCGAACGCCGATAGCTGAAATCATACCGTAGAGGATAAAGGAGATACCGCCGATGACCACGCCCGGAATAGAGGAAATAACTGCCTCAATAGCCGGGAAGAAGCTGGCGATAATTGCAAAAGCTGCGGCAATTCGCATGACCAGGGGATCAAAGACACGGGTCAGGACGAGAACGCCTGTATTTTCACCATAAGTGGTGTTAGCGGGTCCGCCAAAGGCGGAGGCCAGGCTGGTTGCAAGACCGTCACCCAGCAGGGTTCTGTGGAGGCCGGGATCAAGGATGTAATTTCTGCGTGTAGTCGCACCAATAGCCATGATGTCGCCGATATGCTCCATAATCGTCGCCAGGGCGATTGGCACAATTGTGATGATTGCGCTCGCCTCAAACTTCATGAAACGTTCTTTCGCTAAAGGCAGGTGGAAAACACCCACTCCTTGGAGTCCGCTGAAATCTACGATGCCGAATACCAGCGACAATCCGTAACCAATAACCAGGGCAACAAGTATGGGAACAATTTTGATCATCCCTTTACCCCAGATATTACAGATGATGACTGTAGCTATTACTACAAATGCAATCAGCCAGTTGATACCCAGACCAAGTTCTGCACCATTTCTTCCAACGATCGGGGCCTGAATATTATTCAGGGCTGAGGGTGCCAGAATCAATCCGATCAAAATAATGACCGGGCCTGTTACTACGGGCGGGAAGAAGCGCATTACACGCTTGGGTCCCAAAAACTTGAACAGGATTGCTACAACTACATACACCAGGCCGGCGACAAAAATACCGCCGACAGCGTAAGGAAGTCTCGCGGGATCTCCGTTGGGCGCTACGGTTTGATAACCGGCAATAAAGGCGAACGACGATCCCAGAAAGGCAGGAACCTTTCCTTTGGTTAACAAATGGAACAATAAGGTACCGACGCCTGCAAAGAACAGGGCGGTAGAGACATTGAGACCGGTCAAAAGTGGTACCAGAACAGTTGCGCCGAACATTGCAAACATGTGCTGCAAGCCCAGAACCAGAGTCCTGCCGGTACCGAGTTCTTTGACATCATAGATTGGCTCGAGTCCCAGTTGTTTCTTCTCTTTTGTCATTATGCATCTCCTCTCTTAACTAAAATAAGTTCTTATCTGCCAAGCTGCACAATGCTAGGCTGCAGAGGCAACGGAAAAACTTATTATTTCAAACATTTTACATCATAAGCATTGCATTTACATTAGCGATAATCCACAAAAATCTGAAAATTTATACCTATTTTTCTTCTAAAACTAGATATTTTTAGGTAACTTACACAAATCAGGCTTAGCTTTTGGCTTGTAGTGGCTGCATTTCGTTTTATTATGCTGTATAGCTGCAGGATATTTTTACAAAATTAATGAATATTAATACTTAATGGGTTAAAACTTCTCATTTTTTTCGTGGTCCCCGGGTCAAAACAGACCCGGGGATCCCACTCACCGGCTGTTAGTTGCCGGCATTTTTACTGTATTATTCGACTTCTTCGAAAGCAACACAGCGGCAGAAGGCTGACTCACCATATTGGAATTTCCAGGGGAAGGTTCCAAGAATCATACGTCTGCCCAGAACTTCATCGATCTGACCGCCGATGCATTCAGCGTGAATCAGCTCATCGGGCTGCGGGAAGAGTTGAATGTGCATTGCCTGATATACATCCGGCCAGGGATACATTTCATTCAGGCCTTTACCATAACGCTCTTTCATGTATTTGTCGCAGGCTTCTGCTTCACGGGGCTCCCAGTCACGGATCTTCGTATTCATCGGATGGTCGGCTGAGCCGCAGTCTACGGCAATATACTTGATTTCCATTTCTTTCAGCCAGGGGATGAAATCCAGTGACGGACCGGGGTGGCGGAGCATGTAACGACGCTCGTCTGCTTCCGGCTGGTCAAAGCCATACTTGTGATAGCCGGTGTTGATGAAGAGAATGTCGCCCTTGCGTACATCTGCGCGTGCCATAATATCATCAGGTGTGTAGATGGACCAGTCTTCTGCGATATCAGAAAGGTCAACAACTACGCCCGGTCCTACCAGTTTTTCCAGTTCCAGCGAAGCGATGTCGCGGCCGGCTGTATCGAAGTGCAGTGGGCCATCCAAGTGGGTCCCGACGTGGTTCGATGTTGTGATCAGCATGCCGTTTGCACCGTTTGGTGCCAGACGCTTGAAGAATTTAACCTGCAGCGGCTCATAGGTCGGCCACGGTGGGGTCAGGTGGCTGGTGGGGATTGAAAGGTCATACATTTTAACTTTGTCCCAATTTTTAATCATTGTGTTCCTCCGTTTTTTTGTTTTAGCTCTTTTGTGTTCTATCTTAATGCTTTATTCAAGCATTCCCTCTTCTTCCAATAATGCCACATAAGCTTCTAAAGCGTCTTCAAAACACTTCATCGGCGGATTGACAACTCCGGCACCAACCTGCCCGACACCGGCGTCCTTATGCGCAATACCTGTGTTAATGACCGGGCGAATTTGAGTATCGACAACTTTACGAATATCAATACCGGTCGGAGAACCACGGAAGTTCATGGGCGGCAGCTTATAGCTTCCGCTTTCTTCCGTTGTGATCTCATACATTTGAGTAGTGTAGTTAACTGCATCTTGTGATGTGCCGCCAACAAACTGAACAATTGCCGGAGCAGTTGCCATGGAGAAGCCACCCAGACCCAGGGTTTCAGTGATACTGGAGTCACCAATATCAGGGTTGGCATCTTCCATGCTGTAGCCGGGGAAATAAAGACCATCAATAATCTCTGCCGGAGCTGTAAACCAGCGATTTCCCAATGCCGCGACCCGGATACCGAACTCAGTGCCGTTTCTGCACATGGTGTAGACAATTGTCGAATCTTTCACTTTGCCGACCGGTTCCAGAGAGGCTTTCGCAGCTGGCATAGAAAGGTTCAAGGTAAAGTGATCGTTTGAATTGAGGAAGTCGAAGACTTTTATCTGGTCTTCCTTTGAGGAATTCGTCTGTAGGATACTGGACGCAAGCTCGCGAATAAACAGTGAAGTTGTAGCCTTGTTACGGTTATGGCATTCGTCACCCATTTGTACGGACTGAGCCATCAGGTTCTTAATGTCCATGGGACCATAAATCTCAAGAGCTTCCTTCAAGATAGGATAGAGCGTTTTCTCCATCCAATTCAAATGTTTGATCACGGACGGTTCGTAAGCTCCGAAACGCAGCACCTTGCCCAGACCTTCGTTCATCGTGCAATAAGCGAAATTGCCTTGAGACTTGTTTTCAATAATGAAAACCGGCATTGAAGCCGTCACTACACCGGCCATCGGGCCGACAGCGTTGTGTTCGTGGCAGGGAGCATATTCAATTTCCCCGGAAGCTGCCAGTTTTTCAGCTTCTTCAGGATTCGAGGCCAGACCTTGGTAGATCAGACCGCCGATGACGGCGCCGCGCAGCGGACCTGACATCTTCTCCCAGGTAATGGGTGGTCCTGCATGCAGGACCAGTTTGTCGTGCATACCGGGTATAGTGTCTCTGGCTACACCCATGCCAACCAATGTTGGCTGTGCGTTCTGAATAATTTCCAGCGCCTTCTTATTGGCATCTTCAATAAACTGCATTGTTTACCTTCTTTCTTCTCCTGATACCCCCGACCGGGGGGTGGGTTTTATTTTAATCCTTTTAACCTGCCCAGCAGCGAGGACATTTTTTTGTCGCCGCCGGCAGATGGCTTCCATTGGACATGTATGGCTGATACATCCTGTTTTTTCAAATCATCGTAAAATGATTCCAATCCCATATTGACAACCTTTAGCTCTTTAGCAAATAAGTCATTTAATGACATAGGATTCTCCCTTCTATAAAGCGGCAGCTTTCATAATGCGGTCAACCAGACGGACAGCCTGTGCGTTGGAAGGCATGACAATAGCACCAGCATTTTCAAGTGTCTCTATTGATTTGTTCAAATCCTGCGGATCCTGGTCAGTACCTGTTACTGAGGCGACCACAACGAAATCTCTGTCCCCGACTCTTGCGCGGGCCTTGGCCAGGGACTCCGCTACCGCACCGGCAGGATCAACGTAGGAGCCATAGCCAAGCACGACATCGACCAGAATGATTGCTGTCGTTTCATCTATATGGGACTCGAAGAAGTCGGTACGTGTCTGTGGATCGATCATCGGATGCGGACGGCCACGGGTAAACTGGTCTTCTCCCAGATCGAGGCAGATATGTCCCTGTTTATTCTCCAGAAGTTTGATATTTCTATCGGCAGTCAGCGGGATGTTGGAGTAGATCGCGTGGTTCTCTCCCAGATACTTAATGGCTTCATCGGTTAGTGTGCCGCCGGTGTAGAGGCCTCTCAGATACTTTTGCTCGGACTTGAGTTTGCCTACAGCCTGTTCAACTATCTGATTTATCTCTGCTTCGTCAGCATCAAAAGCATCGAAACTCACCGGCTCCTCGCCTCTGACCAGAGCAACAGCTTTTCTGGCTGCATCTTCCAGGCTCAGGCAGGGATAAGCACCGGCTTCCTTAATAGATTCGGCATCGCCCCCGATAAAATCAATGACGACGGGCTTGTCGGTTTTTTTAACCAATTCATAAATTTTCTTTTCGACGGAAGCTGCGGGCGGCTTAGACACGAGAACTATAACTTCCGTCTCGGGATCTGCCATCAGGGCTTCAATCCCCTGAATCATCATCAGGCCCCCGATAGTCTCACTAAGGTCACGGCCGCCGGTACCGATTACCTGTGAAAAGCCTTCGCCCAGCTGATGGGCAATCACTGTAATTTCCTGCGTGCCGGTACCGGAGGCTCCGACCAGACCGATTTTGCCCCGTCGGACCACATTAGCGAAACAGAGGGGAACACCGTTGATGATGGCAGTGCCGCAATCCGGTCCCATCATCAGAAGTCCCTTTTCGACCGCCATTTTCTTAAGCCGCAGTTCATCTTCAATTTTGACGTTGTCAGAGAACATCATGACATTCAGGTCTTCGCGCAGGGCCTTGTCTGCTTCCGCAGCTGCATATTCACCGGGAATGGAAATCACCAGCATGTTGGCTCCCTGAAGATGCTTCAGCGCTGAATCCAGTGTCGGCGGCTGATAATCTCCGGAACCGCTTTCCTTTTTTTTGTTCATTTCTTCGTTAAAAGCCGCCACGAGATCATCCATGGTCACTTTAGATTCATCATATCTGGCAGCTATGAACAAATCGTTGGGTGTGACAGCTTCTAACTCAGGCACAAACATATCCATGGTCTTGACTAAATCGAGGTTTAACTCCGTGCCCATGCCGACCAGTACATTTTCCACCCCGTCGAGCTTCTGAACTTCACGGGATATAAGCATCAGCGTGACTGAATCGTTATAGGCATTCTCTTTTACAATTGCTTTTATCATTTAGCCTTCTCCTTTAGCTTAATTATGTATTCTATTTACTCCTGCATTGATTTTGTTGCCGGCCCTGGCGTTTTCTCTTTCCTCCAGAACCAGACCGGCGCAATATACGCCAAAGAGGAAATCTGAACCGGAGCTGGCACCGTAGCACAAAACTTTGTCCGCCAAAGTTTCCAGTGAGCCCTGATCCTCGCCGGCAAGAATTCGGATCAGAGCCAGGTAACTCGCATAGGCCTTTCCTGCTGCAGCGTTCTTAATCATATGGTAACTAAGCACTGTAGTCCGCCGATGTGCCAAACTCACTATTTCTTGAAAAAAATCACTTTTCGGATCCCGGTAGTAGAGAAAGAGGATAATTCCTGTTAAAAAATCATCTGCCGAGGGCGTAAGTCCGGGACCAAAACCAAGCAGGCACTCCGCCTGACTCACAGCAGTCACATAGTCCCTGTTTCGCAAAGCATCCAAAAATGCCAGCAAATTCTCCTTAATATATTCCGCATAAATATTTAAAGGTCTGTCTATGCGATTTGTTTCCGGCAGCAAGGCAGCCAGATCCGCAATGCCGCCGCCCTCACTTTCCAGCAGCTTCCTTCTGACTGTTTCCAGTGAGACTTTGTCAATTCCACTTTTGTTTTTGAATGCTTCAGGCAAACTCACCTCGCGGATTTCAGCCTTTTCCAGCCATATTGTTATATCCCGCGGCAGCTGTAATCTGTTTTGACTGTAAATTACTATATCGCCAGCTTTTAGCTGCCAATGCTCCAGGTCAGCAGTATCTGCAATAAGTCCCATGGGCATGAGTTCACGACTGCTGGCCGCCAATGTGATCAGCTCCTCATCCGCCATCAGATTGACCGAGGTCTCAAAGGCTGAGTGGACCTGCAGCTCCAGCTGCGGCCGCTTCAGCAAAAACTGCCGGAGATCGGCTGCCAGCATCAGGCTCCCGTATTGACGTCCGCTGATCATTGGAGTAACTCCTTTATCTTCAGAGCGAGCTGAAAGTTAAAGGCTGTATCAGGATCACGCAGATCCACGCCATAGACGTCGCGAATGCGGTTAATTCTGTAAACTACCGTATTATAGTGGGTAAACAAAAGCTCCGATACGCGTCGCAGGTTGCCTCCGGCTTCGAAATAGGCGCAGATAGTGTCAAAGAAATCATTGCGTTTTTTGGGGTCCGGCTCGTCAATTGCGTTCAGGATCTCACCCGCAAAAGCCAGGGCCTCTTCTTCAATCAGCGGATGTCCGAGAATTTGCAAAACATCTAAATCTTCATAAAACAGTATTTTGGCTTCGTTATCATTGCGGTTTTGCAGGATACGTACAGTCTGTTCCGCCTGTCTTAAGCTGGCCGGGAGCTCTTTATATGATTTCACACATGAGCCAACGCCAACGAAGCTACCGGCTGACTTTTTCTTCTCCTCAAGGAATTGCAAGAGGATTGCAATAAAGTTTTCGCAGTTTTCGTGGCGCAGATCTTCCGGGATATTCTGATCAAATTGCAACAGGAATACTGCCCTGTCATCGTGCTGTGTTGACAAGAAGTAAGCTCTATATTCTTTTTTCAGACGATTTGTCAGATACAGGAGATCCGTGTCCACTTTCTGCACCATAGCCGGTTTTTCGTTTAGCTGTGGCTTACCCTGCTCTTGTCCCACCAGCAAAACTATAATTTGACTGGCTCGGCTTTGATCAAAAAGATAGAATTTTGAGCTTTCGATCGCTTTCTCCTGATCTTCAGGATCGGAGCTGAGCAGCAGCTCCAGAAAACCTGTCTGGTGAATATTTTCACGTTCGACCAGCGTTACCCTGTTCAATATCTCGAGGGCAATCAAGGATGTGATCGATTCAATCACAAAGAGACTTTGCGGACGCAGGGAATTCTTTATATCCCAGATAAAAATACTGCCGAAATGTGTATTGTCAAAATAAATCGGAATCGCATAACGTTTAAGTCCGTTCTCACCCACAGAAACTTCCTGGCTGCGGTTTCTCTGCAAATAATAGTCCCGGTTGGATAAGGACTGTGTCAGAAAATTGCGGTAATCTTCCTGGACCAGAATTTTGCCTTCTTCATCAGGGCAATAACTATAGAAATCACGGAAAATATCATCGTGAATGATTACCGGAGATTCAGTAGCCAGATAAATCTGCTCCGCTATCTCCTGCATGCCGCCGCGTTTGAGCATAATTTCGCGTACAGTATCGTTAAAGTCATTGATGCGGATCAGGAGGTCTCTTTGTTCACCAATGATGTGGTTGAAGATCTCTTTAATCAGATCACCATAGGGAACGTCCTGGGGAATTCTTATAATGGGAAAACCCAATTCATCAGCCAGAGCCAGAGCACTCTCCGGCACTGTTTCGATGTAGCGCTGGGTTTTAATGCCAAGACCACAGACTTTTTTTGCGTATAACTCGGGGATCAAACGATCCAGTAAAGAAAGATCATCCCGGAAAACATAAGCGGTAGTGAGAAGAAACTCTCCGGATCTGACCCATTCAAGGACATCCGGTACTTCCATTACGTTTACGGAAAGGATGCTGTTGTCGAGACCATTTTCCCCGGCAAGTATCTCTGCTCCTTTAAGCAGGTCGATTTGAAGAACATCACGAAGCGGTATCGTCATTTTCTTCTTTTCTGTCATCATCACTCCACCCGTTGACTGGTATCTTTCATAAAAGCGCCAAGATATTTTCCATATTTGTCTACTACATGTCTATTATATACGATAACACTTTGTTAATGATTAATAAAATTGTATCCATAATTATAATTCTTTTGTGAATAGTTATGAGAGTGTTAAAAGTCTTCTATGATATAATAAAAAAGTCAATAACCGCTCTGCACATTTTGGCTCTTTATCTGTGCATTTGAGCAAAGGCACTTATCAAAATAATATTTTTGCTGACAAAGGAGGTTTTCGTGTTAAGTAAATTTGATTATGCAAAACCGCTTGTATTGGGAGAAGCCTTAAATGTATTGTCAAAAAACGAAGGTGACACTTACATTTTGGCCGGTGGCACGGATCTGCTGATCGCCTTGCGCCACAATCTTATCGATGCCAAGCACATCATCGACATCAAGTCCATCCCTGAGCTGGACGTGTTTGAATTCGTTGAAGGTAAAGGTCTCGAGATCGGGGCTAATGTTGTTTGCAATACCTTGATCGAGTCCGAAATTGTCAAAGAGAAATACACTGCCTTGCATGACGCTGCTGCTGTGTTGGCCACCTACCCACTCAGAAACAGAGCCACCTTAGTTGGCAATATCTGCAATGGATCACCAGGTGCTGACTTGCCGCCCAGTCTGCTGATTTATGATGCAGCGGTTAAGATCGCCAGCGCTGAAGGCGAGAGAACTGTCCCACTCAAAGACTTCTTCACGGGAGTGAAAAAGACACAGCTTGCTGCCAACGAACTGGTTATCTCTGTTCTCCTGCCTGATCCGGGCAGTGCTGAAGACAGAAGCTGTTATCATCGTCAGACGCGTCTGAAGGGTCACGATTTATCATCAGTAGGTGTCGCCTGCCGCATTAACGGTGACGGCAAAGCGGCCATCGGCATCAATGCTGTAGCCATCACACCTCTGCGACTGACCGTTTTGGAAGACGAGCTGAATACAAAAGGTATCACGGAGGAGTCCATCAGCTGGGCAGCCGAAGAAATTAAGAATCACATTAAGCCCATTTCCGACGTTCGTGCCTCAAAAGAGTATCGTCTGCATATGGCAGGCGTCCTATTAAAACAGGGTCTGACACAACTGATGGAGAAGGAGGCATAAACATGACGAAAGTAGATGAAAAAGATCTGTGCGCCATGGAACGGGCGCATATCAACTCAAAAGAAAGACTAGTCACTCTTACCTGCACTGTTAACGGCGAAGCAATTTCCGAAGATATCGATCCGACAATGCTTCTCCTGCACTTCCTGCGTGACAAACTGAAGCTGTTCGGTACCAAGGAAGCCTGTGGTGAGGGTGAGTGCGGTGCATGTACCATAATTTTAAATGGTAAGGCTGTTAACTCCTGTCTGGTTCTGGCTCTCGAAGCTCAAGGCGGAGTAATCACAACAGTCGAAGGCCTGTCCAAGGACGGCGAACTCAGCATTCTCCAACAGGAATTCATCAACGGTGATGCACTTCAGTGTGGCTTCTGCACACCGGGTTTCTTAATGTCTGCCCGTGCCTTGCTCGACAGGAATCCCGATCCGACCGATGAGGAAATTATCGAGGGTTTGTCGGGCAATCTCTGCCGCTGTACCGGTTATCGCCAGATTTTCGATGCGGTCAAAAGAGCTGCTAAACGAGAGAGAGAGGAGTTGAGCCGTTCATGACATATAAAGAAGAATTATATAACTGCACTTATCAGTCATGCAAAGACTATGAATCCAAATATAAGCACATAGGTAAACCATATGAACGCAAGGAAGCCATGGAGAAAGTTACCGGCCGTGCCCGCTATACTTTTGACATGGAAGTACCTGGCATGCTTTATGCTAAAGTCCTGCATTCACCACATGCGCGTGCCAGGATTATAAGTATTGATACCAGCAAAGCTAAAGCACTTCCAGGGGTCAAAGCTGTTTTGACCGGTGATGACTTAGATTTACTCGTGGGTCTCTACATGCAGGACAAATGGGTGCTGGCTAAAGGCGAAACCCGCTATCAGGGAGAGGCCGTAGCAGCAGTCGCTGCCACGAGTGAAGTGCTCGCTGAGCAGGCAATCGCTCTGATTGAAGTTGAATATGAAGTTCTGGAACCTGTGGTAGGTCTGGATAAGGCGCTGGCAGCAGATATTCTTGTACACGAGAATATTGCCGAGATCAATCACGTTGAAGGTGTTTTCTTCCCCCAGCCCAATAGCAATATAGCCAGTCTGAACCGAAGCAAGAGAGGCGATTTGGATAAGGGTTTTGCCGAGGCGGATCATATCCTTGAGAATGAATTCTCGCTGCCGGCAGTAGCTCACGTGCCGATCGAGACACATGTCGCTATCGCGCAATATGATCCTTTCACCGGACGCATCAAAATAATATCCTCTGCTCAGTCTCCTTTTGCCCTGAGGCAGATGCTGGCTGCAACCCTTAATATTAAAGAATCAGATATTGAAATCCAGGTTCCCTATGTTGGCGGCGCCTTCGGCGGTAAAGCCGGTATCCATCTGGAACCCCTGCTCTGCCTCCTGTCCCGCGCAGCCGGCGGAGCTCCGGTCAAACTCAAGTTAACCCGTGAACAGGAATTTAACTACATGGCAACACGTGCTGCCATGAGAGGCAAGGTCAAGTCCGGCGTTAAGGATGACGGCACCATAGTCGCCACTGACATTGTTTACGACTGGGATAGTGGCGCTTACGCTGACTACGGAGTCAACGTCGGCAAGACTGCAGTTTATGGCGGACTTGGTCCCTATGACATTGAAAATGCAGCTATTATCTCTAACACGATTTACACCAACAAAGTATTTAGCACAGCTTATCGCGGCTTTGGTCACCTTGAAACCTTGTGGACAGTAGAACGTCAGGTAGATATCTTGTCTCAAAAACTCGGTATTGATCCCTACGAGTTCCGTATGAAAAACTTACTCAGGCCCGGTGATCTCACAATGACAGGTGAACTGATGACAGCTAGCACGGGCAGCCCGATTGACTGCCTCCAGGCAGCTGTTAAGGAAATTGGCTGGAAAGGCCGCAAAACTGAAGCCGAACGCGAAGCTGAGTGGAAAACCGGCAAGGTTCGCGGAACGGGCTTCGCCATGGTACAAAAGGCTCCCGCCATGCCACCTAACGCTGCATCTTCCATTATCATGCAACTGCAGGGTGACGGACATGTCAAAGTTATGGTCGGCGGTATTGACTACGGACAGGGTCTCATGACAGCAGTGTCACAGATTACTGCACAAGAGCTGGATCTGCCCATGGATATGATCGAAGTAGTCAGAGGTGTAAATACCGAAACCAACCCTTATGACTGGAATACAGTTGCCTCCAAGTATGCCTTTATGGGCGGTAATGCCACCATCAAAGCAGCCCGTAATATGGTTGATCAGATGAAGGATATCGCCAGCCAGATCTTACGTGTTTCCAAAGAATCTTTAGATCACGGCGATGGTTATATCTTCTATAAACATGATCCCACGGCAAGAGTAGCTTATAAAGACATGGCTTACGGCTATGCTTATCCTAACGGCAACGGGATAGGTGGTCCCTTGATTTCTCACGGTTACTTTACTGCTGAGAGACTGACAAACCTGGATCCGGAAAGCGGTCAGGGCACTCCGGCACTGGCCTGGACTTTTGGTTGTCATGCTGTTGATATCGAGCTTGACATACACTCAGGAGAGATCACTGTTCTGAAGGTAGCCTCAGCCTTTGACTGTGGCCAGGTCCTCAACGAGAGAATGGTTTACAGTCAGGTTATGGGCGGTGTGGTCCAGGGTATCGGTTCTGCCATTCTGGAAGGTTATAAGTTCGACGAGAACAATGTACTCCTGAACCCGTCCTTTACGGATAACAAAATCCCGACAATGAAGGATATGCCGCTTGAAGTCGTGCCGATCTACATTGAGAATCCGCAGCTGAACGGCCCTTATGGTGCCAGAGGTATAGCAGAACACACCATGATTTCCATCCCCTCTGCTATCGGCAATGCTGTTTATGATGCTACAGGAATCAACTTTTATCGCCTGCCTCTTACTCCGGAAAAAGTTGCTCTCGGTATTGCAAGTGGAGAGAAGGACATCTATTAGTTGCTTTTCCGGACTTGCCCTCTACAGGCTGCAAGCCGGATTATCCTGAAAATAAACCGCGGCTGAGCGATCAGCCGCGGTTTTCATTTTCCTTAGTTTGAAATTCTAGCTGGCCATAGCGGCTTGCAGTCTGCCTTCCAGTATTAAGGCCAGTACAATCTTCAAGGCATCTCCCGGAAGAAAAACCAGCATCCCGGAAAAGACTATGCTTGGAAAGGTCAGAGCCTGACCCGAAACAAAGCGCAGCATAAGAGCCATGTAAGGCAGACCTATCAGATAGGTCAATAATGAAACCAGGAGCAGATTGAGTATTTTCTGTACAGCAGTGCTCCCCCTGCTTTGTGTCAGCCGGGCAAGCAAGGCTGCTGCCGGAATGAAAGCAAGGACAAAGCCGAAAGAAGGCGACAGGACAGCGGATGCGCCGGTAAAAATAAGTTTCAGCATGAGATGCAGCAGTGTCGCGTATGTAGCAGCGGCAGGCGTCAGCAGCAATCCGCTCAGCCAGACAAACATGGTCTGTAAAGTAAAAGGAACAGGCCCCAGAGGAATGCGGATCAGACCACCGGCAAACATCAGTCCGCCCAGCAAAGCTGATACAATCAGGGAATGGGTTCTCCCCTTAGCTTTCAAGCTAATACTCCTTAATGCGCACTTCTCCGGATGAAAGTGCGATCAGTTCTCCGTTTTCACGATAGATCAGGGCACCATCTTCTGAAATATCCTCAGGAACTATTGTTTTGCCTGAATCCAGCATAACTGCACGTCCGAGAATGAAACAGCGGTCTCGATATTCATTAAGGTAGGCGCGGGAAGGCAGGAGTCTGATCATCCCTGCAAGCTCATTACTGATCTCAGCGACCAGTCTGCTGGAGTTAATACTATCTTTCTCCTCTGTGACAGCAGCGGCTTTTTCTTTGATTTCCTCCGGGAAACCGGCCTTGGGCGGCAGGAGATTAATGCCGATACCTACAATCAGGGAGAGTGTCTGTCCCGATTCCAGGTTTGTGACAGCCTCTGTCAAAATACCGCAGATTTTCTTGTCTCTGTAGAATAAGTCATTCACCCATTTAATGCCGACTTCTATCCCGAAGGTCTTCTCCAGCACTCTCGCAACGGCAACTGCTGCCATGGTAGTCAGCGTGACCGGGCTGTCTTCCTGCTGCCAGGGAAAGGCAAGTGAAAAGTAAAGGCCGCTGCCGGCAGGCGAATAGAAGCTGCGGCCATGCCGCCCGCGGCCGGCGGTCTGGCTGACTGCACAGATCAGATAGCTCTTAGCATCGCCAAGCTTTTGTTTAGCCCGAGTGTTAGTTGAATCCAACTCCTCATAAACGAGCACCTCCGTGCTTGCCCAGTCAGAGGATAGCATGCTCTCGATGCCCGGCTGTGACAGTTTCTGTGTCTCCGCTCTTAACTCGTAGCCGCGGTTTTTTACACCGGAAATTACATAGCCTTCTTTTCTCAGGGTGTCCACCGCTTTCCATACCGCAGAGCGGCTGAGATCGAGCTCTGTGGATATTGCTTCACCGGAAAGACTGCCGTCGGTCTCCCGCAGCATTTTCAAAACTTTGGCTGCTGTGCTGTATTGCTTATTCATACTTTCAGATTATGGAAGTTTAACTGCCTATTGTCAACCTCATTGTCAGTTAGGTAGACAATATCGCATTGCTTGGCCTTGACAATATTTTTGTTGTATCCTGAAGCTAATAGATAAAGGGGCAGTTATGACATTTAATCAGCTCAATATATTTTGTCAGATAGTCGAGTTCGGCAGCGTTACCCGTGCCAGCAAACATCTCGGCATTCCTCAGCCCGCGGCTTCCCGCGTTATCCGCTCTTTGGAAAAGGAGTTCGGGCTTCCCCTCTTTGACACAGCCGGCAGAGGGATGGTAGTCAATAACCATGGCCGGCTGCTCTACGACTATGCCAAACAGATTCTGCAGCTAAATACCAAGCTGAATTCTGAGATGCAGACCAAAAAGCAGGAGCACGATACTACTGTATCCATTGTTGTTGAAGCTGGTTCTTATCTCTTCCCTCATATCTGCACCGCCTTCAACTCGCGTTACGAAGACGCCAGCTTTAAGGCTCTCCACCGCGAACCATCAGGCAGTGCGGAAGCCGGAAATTATCCATTAAAGCTTCACTCTTCACGCGAAAAACCAAGGGGAAAAAACACTGTCGTTCTGGCTGATGAAGAAATCCGGCTGGCGGTTCCGCGTGCGGGTCAGTTCGGCAACAGGAAAGAAATCGGGCTGAGTGAGCTTCGCGACATGGGCTTTGTCAGCTTGTTCAAAACCAGCGGTTTAAGGCAGATCACCGACTATTTCTGCCAGCAGGCAGGCTTTGAACCCAAGGTCATTTTTGAGACTGACAGTTCTTCAGCTGTCACCCGCTACGTCAACTCCGGACACGGCATTGCCTTTATCCCGGAATTAACCTGGCCCAAAGATGACAGCGATGAAAATGTTCATCTGCTATCAATCTCTGAGCCAAAGTGCCGCAGGTTCATTGTTCTGAGTTCAGCCGGCAAGCAGCATCTGAGCCGCTATGAAGTATTATTCTCTGAATTCCTGCAGGAATACTTTTGCCAGCTACAGAGCAAGTCATAGTGCGGGAGCAGACAGGGGATCTTTCCTGAACTGTGACAATTGCTCAAATGAATATGCAATCTCAATTAATATACCTTCGCTAAAGGGTCTTCCCGCAATCTCCAGTCCGACCGGCACGCCAATAGGCGCCTGCTCTGATGGCGCGAAACCTGCTGGCACCGCGATTGAGGGAAAACCTGTAGCTGAGCACAGAACGCCGTTGCGCTGCTGCTGACCATCCCCGATCTTGCAGACAAGCTGTTGCTGATGTGGATATACCAGTGCGTCAAGCTCGTGGTCGGCCATGATCTTCATGATCCTGGTCCGCATGGCTGCCTGACGGATCAGCTTCTGATTATATTCAGCAGTGCCCACATCAAGCCTGAGAGCTTTTTTCAGATTCTCCTCTATTCCCGGATGAAACTTGCCGCTTGCCAGTATTTCTTCGACCGAGTGAACCGGAGCATCTGCTCTGAGTCCAGACAGGTAAGCGTTTAAGTGAGTTTTTAAATCATCAAAATGGACGCTGACTTCCCGGATCATCCAGTCGGAATCAATCTCGTCGTCAAGCTCAACTAAAGTAGCGCCGCCTGCTTGAAAAACAGCTAAAGCCCCTTCCATAACCTTGTTTACCGGCTGGTTGACAGTTTCCTGGCCGAAGAAACTTCTCAGCACACCCAGTCGTTTGCCTTTAAGACCTTCTTCCTTCAAGTAAGGCAGATAGCTCTCCGGCTGCCTGCCGATACTCCAGGCTGTTTCTCCGTCATCCGGGTCATATCCGGCAATCACATCCAGAGTGCGGACACAGTCCTCAACTGTACGGCAGATCGGTCCTGCCGTGTCCTGAGTCAGGCTGTAAGGCACGATACCCGCGCGGCTCACCAGACCTACTGTCGGTCTGAAACCGACAGCACTGCAGGCTGAGGCCGGACTCCTGACGGAATTTATCGTATCTGTTCCGATACCGATAATGCCGATATTCGCGGCAATGGCAGCTCCGCTTCCGCCGGAAGAACCTCCGGGTGTCCGGGTGGGATCGTAGGGATTGACCGATTGTCCCAGCATCGAGCTGATAGTTTCTCCCCAGATCGCGAATTCGTGCAGGTTCGTTTTGGCCAGAATAATTGCGCCAGCCTGGCGCAGCTTCTTCGTTATAAAGGCATCTTCATCCGGAATAAAACCTTCCAGAGACTTGGAACCGGCAGTGGTAGGCATATCAAATGTCTCAACATTGTCTTTCAACATAACCGGAATGCCGTGAAGCGGACCTGCCAATTGGCCTGTTGTCTCGAAAACACGGTCCAGTTCAGCCGCCTCCTCCAATGCCTGAGGGTTAGTCATGATAATCGCGTTGATAGCAGGACCCTTATCCTCATAGGCATCAATACGATCGAGGTAAGCGGAACAAAGTTCCTTTGCTGTTAGCTCCCCCGCTTTCATAGCTTCATGCACGCGGACAATCGTTGTTTCCATTAATTCAAAATCTCTCATGATAATCCTCCTGTCTTCCGTAATAAAATAAAAAGAGGAGGGAAATCGTGTGATATCCCTCCCGATTGCATACTATTCGGATTTAACCGAAGAAATTCAAAAGTAATCCGGCAGCAACTGCGGATCCGATTACACCTGCTACGTTGGGCCCCATGGCGTGCATAAGCAGGAAGTTGGACGGATTGTATTTCTGTCCTTCTTTTTGTACAACGCGCGCTGCCATCGGAACTGCGGAGACGCCTGCGGCACCGATCAGCGGATTGACTTTGCCCTTGGTGAGAACATACATCAGTTTGCCTAAGAGCACACCGCCGGCAGTACCGATTGAGAAAGCTATCAGTCCTAGCAGGAGTATCTGGAGTGTCTGGGGTTTAAGGAAATTTTCAGCAGTAGCAGTTGCTCCCACTGTAACACCCAGGAAAAGCGACACGGCATACATCAGACCATTTTCTATCGCATTAACCAACAGAGGTACGCGTTCTGATTCTTTCAAGAGGTTGCCGAGCATCAACATGCCGATCAATGAAGCAGCTGAGGGCAAGAGCAGGATTGTGAGAATCGTAACTCCGATAGGAAAGAGGACTTTTTCCTTCTTACTGACTTCACGCAGCTGTTCCATCTTAGTCTCACGTTCTTTTTTCGTAGTGAGAAGTTTCATTATAGGTGGTTGTATGAATGGCACCAATGCCATGTAAGAGTACGCGGCAATAGCTATCGCTCCCAGCAGATCAGGCGCAAGCTTTCCCGTCAAATACAAGGCTGTGGGTCCGTCAGCACCGCCTATGATGCCGATAGAGGCGGCTTCCTGAGGCGTGAACCCCATGCCCAGAGCTCCGAGAAATGTAATGAAAATTCCTATTTGTGCAGCCGCACCCAGAAGCAGACTCCTGGGATTAGCAATCAGCGGACCGAAGTCTGTTGAAGCACCTATACACAGGAAGATTAAGGGCGGATAAATCCCCAGTGCAGTACCCTGATATAAATAATACAGTAAACCACCGGGTTGATCACCCAATGGTCCGTCCATCAGCCCTGATAGTGGCAAATTCACCAAAAGCATGCCGAAGGCTATCGGCAACAAGAGATAAGGTTCAAATCCTCGCTGTATGCCTAAATACAGGAGAATACAAGCAATCGTGATCATGATCAGCTTGCCTGGTAACATGACTCCGAAAAGCGGAGTGTCCAGAGTAAACAGATCAGCAAATCCGCTAGTCTTTAAAAAATCAACAATCATATCTAACATAGTAGACTCCTACTTCAGTGAAACTAGCAGGTCTCCTGATTTAACAGCATCACCTTTTTTGACATGAATCTCACCGACAACAGCATCGCGTGGAGCAACAATTTCGTTCTCCATCTTCATGGCTTCAATAACGACAAGAGTATCTCCGGTTCTGACGCTGTCGCCGCTTTTAACGGGAACTTGCCATACTTTACCCTGCAAGGGGGCAAGAACAGCATTCTCACCAGCTGCAGCAGTCTTTTGGGTCTCAGGCGAAGGCACTGATGCTGCCTGTGGGGCGGGACTTGCCGGGACAACTGGAGTTGTTGTGCGGCGAGGCGCCGCGACTGTATGTTCTGGACTTCCGTCGTTAAGCTCTTCGACTTCAACGTGATATTCTACGCCATCGATAACTATGCGAAACATTTTGCTCATTTTATTGTGATTCCCTTCTATAACGGACGTCTTTGCGCATCCATAATTCCCGCTGTTTCCCATTCGGACAGCGGCGTCTTGTAGCGTTTGACATTTTTAATAACGAAATGAGTATCTTTCCCTAAAAATGCTGCAATCGCGGCCGCAATGATGGCAGTAGTTCTGCTGTCAGGTTTATCAGCGGGTGCTGGTACAGCCTCTTCAGCTATGCTTTTCACACCGGGATCATCCGGTGAGCTGACATCCTTTTTGTCTTTATTTCGATATAATATTAACCTCACAATGTCAATTAAGTATGAAATTAATAGAAGCACAATAAAGACGATCAGAATCGAAAACAGTGAAATTACCACTCCATCCATAAAGCTCATATTTTGTAAATCCATGTAACTATCTCCTTTACAGCGGAATGTTTCCGTGTTTTTTCGCAGGTACAGAAACACGTTTGCTGCGAAGTGCATCAAAAGATGAAATCAAGCGCTGTCTGCTTTCCGCCGGCATGATCACATCATCAAGATAGCCTCTCGCCGCTGCTACATATGGATTCATCATTGCTTCGGAATATTCGTCAATTTTCTCCTGACGCTTAGCTTCCGGATCATCGGCAGCTTTAATTTCTCTGGAGAAAATGATATTGGCTGCTCCTTCTGCTCCCATGACGGCAATCTCAGCGTTTGGCCATCCTAGCACGATATCGCCTCCGAGATGTTTGGAACACATGCCAATGTATGCTCCACCATAGGCCTTGCGAGTGATCAGGGTTACTTTCGGTACTGTGGCTTCACTGTAGGCATAGAGCATTTTCGCACCATGTCTGATAATACCGCCGAATTCCTGCTCAGTACCCGGTAAGAAACCCGGGACATCGACCAAAGTGAGAAGCGGTATATTGAAGGCGTCACACATGCGTATAAAGCGCGCAGCTTTGTCTGAAGCATTAATGTCAAGACAACCGGCCAACACCTTAGGCTGATTCGCAATTACGCCAACACTTTCGCCGTTCAGCCTCATGAAGCCTACGATCATATTCTGAGCGTAATAGCTTTGTACTTCAAAGAAATCACCTTCATCCGCCAGACTGTAAATCAGGTCCTTCATGTCATAGGGTGTGCGAGGATCGTCAGGAATGAGACTGTTTAAGGAGTCGAGCATGGCATTCGGATCCACATTGCTGTCGTAGCGTTCGGCTTTTTCCATATTATTCTGGGGCAGATAGCTCAGCAGCTGACGGATCTGATCAAAACACTCTTCCTCATCAGCAGCTCTGAAATGAGCAACACCACTGACACTATTGTGTGTCAGTGAGCCACCCAGTTCCTTTGCTGACACCTCTTCACCGGTCACAGTCTTGATAACCTCGGGACCTGTGATAAACATTTCGCTGGTGTCGTCCACCATGAAGACAAAATCCGTCAGGGCAGGCGAATACACAGCGCCTCCAGCGCAGGGGCCCATAATAACCGAGATCTGCGGGATTACGCCAGATGCTTTGGTATTGTTGTAAAAAATCCTGCCGTAACCGGCCAGAGAGTCAACTCCCTCCTGGATGCGTGCGCCTCCGGAATCGTTGATCGAAATGATAGGGCAGCCCACTTTCAGTGCCATCTCCTGTGCTTTCACGATTTTGTCTGCATGCATTTCTCCGAGTGATCCGCCAATAATGGTAAAATCCTGCGCAGTTACACAGACCGAGCGGCCATCAATAGTGCCGTATCCGGTCACGACACCATCCCCCGGAGCGTTTTTTTCATCCATGCCGAACTGAGTGGAGCGATGTTTGACAAAGATTCCCGTCTCGACAAAACTCTTTTCGTCGAGCAATGCGTCTATGCGTTCACGGGCCGTCATCTTGCCCCGATCGTGCTGGCGCTCGATTGCTCTTTCGCCTCCACCTTGTCTAAGTTTTTCTTTAATTTCGAGCAGCTCTTTTTGTTTTTCAGTCAACAAAGTGCGTCCTCCTCTATCTAGATATTTAATTTCCTATTTTCTAAAGCTTGCAGGTATTTCGTACAGGCCGCCGGACCATTCAACAAGTTCATCCAGTGATTTGGCTGCCAGGCGATCATGTGTAGCAGTAGCGGGATCAATCTGCATATCATCCGGCAAGGCTACCTTTCCTTCTTTGCGCAACTTCTCTATTTCCGCCTTTTTCACGTACTCACCTAAAGGTGTCTCCTGCGCTACAGCTGCTAAGAGAGATCTGCGCTCTTCTTCGCTTTCCGCCAGATAGAGATAAGCGATGCCCTGCTCTGTGACGACGTGCGTGACGTCCTCACCGTAAATCATGACCGGCGGAGCGTCGAAACCGCTTTCTTCTCCAATTTTGACTGCGTCCAGTTCAGGCTTAAAATTGAAGCCGAAGCGACCCTGACTGGCAAGCATCTGCACGACGAGCTTCTTTCCTCTTTGCAATGAATTTCCGGGATTCGGCATCATGTCAAGCCAGGCGGGAGAAGTGTGTCTGCGCCCTAAGGTATTATGTCCCATGTTGGGCGCTCCGCCGAAGCCGGTCAGACGCCCGCTGGTTACAGTGGAAGAGTTTCCGAAATAATCCATCTGCAGTGTCGCGCCCAGGAAAAGGTCGATGCCGTATAGTCCGGCAATCTGAGCGAAGGCGCGATTCGAACGCATAGTCCCGTCCGGGCCGATCGGGAAAATATCTGAACGCGCTTCTGTGTAGCGCTCCATTCCAATTTCACCGCCGAAGGTGTATATGCTTTCAACCCAGCCATTTTCCATAGCGGGGATCATAGTGGGATGTGGATTCAGAACCCAGTTTTTGCAGACTTTACCTTTCAGTCCGAGTTCTTCGCCGTATGTAGGGAGTAAAAGCTCGATGGCTGCGGCGTTGTAACCGATACCATGGTTGAGAGACGTTACTCCGTGTTTTTCATAAATACCTTTGATCGTCATCATACCCATGAGAATATGCTGATCACGGATCTTCTTCGGATCACGCGTAAACAAAGCCTCCAGCTGAAAAGGCTCGTCGGCCAGAACAACAAAGTCGACCCAGTCTCCGGGGATATCGACGCGCGGCAGTGCGCCGCGTTCAACTATCTCATTGGCCTGAACGACCACAATCGCCTGATGGAAGGCGGAGGCTTCTACAAGTGTCGGAGTGTCTTCGGTGCTGTAACCGGTGAAAAGGTTGCCGTCGGGATCAGCTTGATCAGCAGCGACAAGACAAATATCCGGGATAAGGTCGACGAAGAGTCGTGAATAAAGTTCCAGATAGGTATGTATAGCCCCTATCTTTAGTTTGTTCTCTGCGAGCATGTCTGCCAGGCGTACACTTTGCATGCCGGCATAGGCGAAGTTGATCTCGCTTGCGATGCCCTTATCAAATACATCCAGATGTTCTGCCCTGGAAATCGAAGGAACAATCATAGTAACGTCATGAACTTTTTCAGGATTTATTTTCGTCAGAGCTTTGGCCAAAAAACTTGCCTGTTTCTGGTTATTTCCTTCGATGACTACCCGGTCTCCGGGACGCATCATGGCTTCCAGCGCGTCGGCGATTGATTCAGTCTTGATCAGCTTTTGCTTAACGTATGGGGATGCACTTTCAAGACGTGCTTGCTTCATATCACGCTTGCTATGCCAGTTCATCATAAAACCTCCTAATATTTTTCTTTTAGTGGTAATATATTTTGCTCAAATTAAATATTACGATCTCTGGATCTGCTATCACTATGCACAATTCGTCACTTCAACTTATCACGCATTAGGAGATTCAGTCAAATACTAAATATTCACTTATATATAGCATTAATGTTATGTATCTGCAGAAAAGAAGGTCTGTTTTGAGCAGACCTTCTTTTTGAGGAGATAATTATATTAAGGAACTTTTTTATTCCTTGATATTTAAAAATTGAATTCTGTCGTTCTTTCATTTCTAACGATGATTTCACCTTCCCTTATAACATAGGGACGGTTGGGCGCTTGTGCCATTGCTTCACGGATGTTTTCTGCATCAATCGCGACCAGGTTTGCTGTGCAGCCTTCGTCCAGACCATATTTTTCAAGCTCCAGAATCTTTGCGGCATCATAGGTAATCATGTCAAAAACCTTCTCAAGTTCAGGAGGAAGACTCATCTGCGCAGCGTGAACTGTCACATTCGCGACCTGTAACATATCCGCGCTTCCCAGAGGGTAAAAGGTATCGTTAACACAATCCTGACCAAAGCTGACATTTACACCGGCTTCCAGCAACTCTTTTACACGGGTGATGCCACGCCTGATAGGTTGTTTGTCATTTCTACCCTGCAGCATTAAGTTGGTTACGGGGTTTGTGATCATATGAATGCCGGCACGAGCCACTTTTTCTATCACGTAGGCGGCATAGTGGTCATCATAAGCTGCCAGAGCACAGGTATGACCTGCAGTAACACGGCCTTCCCAACCGCGACTTATGGTCTCATTAGCTACCATTTCGAGTGTACGATAGAAAGGATCATCTGTCTCATCGACATGCATGTCGACATCTGCATCGTATTTTTCTGCCAGATCAAAACAGAATTTGACGTGCGCCAAACTGTCATCAGGTGTGTTCTCATTGGCAGGCATGCCACCAACTATGTCACAACCCATCTGCATGGCTTCATCCATAAGTTTATCGCAGCCGGGATCCTTAATAATGCCTTCCTGGGGAAAAGCTACCGGCTGCATGGTCATGACATCTTTGTATTTTTCACGCAGAGAAAGGACACCCTTTAAAGGCTTCAGGCCTCCGACGGTATCTATATCGACATGGGTTCTTATGGCCAAAGTGCCATTCTTAATAGCTGCTTCCACCACAAGGCCGGCGTGCTCGATAACATCTTCGTCGGTATACCGGCGTTTGCGATCCCAAATAATTTCAATCGCTTCAGTGAGGGTACCGCTCACATTTTTTCTGACACTGTCCAGGATGTTCGCTTTGTCCAGGTGAATATGAGGATCGATCAGTGCCGGAACCAGGAGACGACCCTCAGCATCAATACTAGCTTTAGCTGCAATAGCTTACCCTCTTTGGTCCTAAGTTCAGTCGCCGGAATTACTCCCGATAACTCATGTTAACAGACACAACATTAATTGCTTTTTCTATTTTACCAGCCTTGCCAGCAGCTCTGATACCGGAAGCCCGTAGCGCGGGTCGACATAGTTAGGGGCAATCTCACATATGGGTTTCAGTACAAAATCACGCTTCTGCATTTCGGGATGGGGCAGGGTCAGATCTTCACTATGAAGTATTAAGTCGGAGTAATAGATGAGATCCAGATCCAAAGTACGCGGTCCCCAGTGACGGGTCCGGACACGTCCGGAGCTTGTCTCAACTTTTTGTAAAAAAGTAAGTAAAGCGTGGGGGGAGAGCATGGTCTCAATCAAAACGGCAGCGTTCAGAAAATCTGCCTGGTCTGTGACTCCGTAGGGAGGAGTTTCCATCAGTGTGGAGCTGGCCAGACGGCGGATGGCCTGGTTCTCATCCAAAGCCTTAAGTGCAGTCTCAATGTGCGCCTTGCGATCGCCCATATTACTGCCTAGAGCTACAACTGCCGGCTGCCAGCTGCGGCATAATTCAATTGCGACTTCATTAAGGGGCAAACCCACGGGAGCCCAGGGCTTAGCCAGTCTGATCTGAACTTTTCTCAGCAAGGAATATGTCAGCAGCAAATGTTCCGCCAGACGTCCGGCTGCGGCCTCGATCAGGTTATAGCTTTCAGCCTGCAGAAACTTCGTCATCTCCAGGGCCGCCTCGCCATAGTGAACTGAACTATTCACATCGTCTTCAGTGACAGCTGCCTCTGTATCAAGGTAGAGTCGGGCCGAGACAACAAATTTCTGCCCCAGCTCCTTTTCCTGCTGAAAAACGCCATGGTGAGCGAAAACTACTAAATCTTTAATCTCAACGTAATCCATATTCAGCCTCCGCAACTGTTTTTGCAACAATAAGAGCTTCTCTTGTTTTTCGCGCATCGTGAACACGGAAGATACGACAGCCTTTTTCGTATCCGATCACGCTGGTAGCCGCTGTTGCAACATCGCGTTCCTTAGCAGAAACCCCGCCTAAAAGAGTGCCTAAGAAACCCTTGCGACTGGTTCCCAAAAGAACGGGCAGGTCAAAGTCCTGAAGCTCCTCCAGGTGTTTAAGAACAAAGAGGTTCTCTTCCTTTTTCTTCGCAAAACCAATACCCGGGTCGATGCATATCTGTGAACGAGCGATGCCTGCCTCTTCCGCGATCTCCAACATCCGGGACAAATCATCTTTCAGATCTCTGATCAGATCCTTATAATTCATATCACGGCGATTATGCATAATGCAGACGGCAGCACCATATTCCGCTACTACATCGGCCATCTCCTCATCATAGGTCAGCCCCCAGATATCATTGATCATATCGGCGCCCGCTTCCAGAGCAAGGCGTGCCGTTTCCGCACGGTAACAATCGATGGAAATTGCTATCTTCGGATATGCAGCCCGAATCGTGTTCAGTATAGGTAAAAGCCGGGCGATTTCTTCTTCGGTGGAGATCTGCTCATGACCCGGTCGGGTTGACTCAGCTCCGATATCGATAATATCGGCGCCTTCCGCCAGCAGGAATTCGCAGTGTTCCAGGGCGGGAGCAATAGAATCATAGCTGCCCCCGTCCGAAAAGGAATCGGGCGTGATATTCAGTACTCCCATGACATAAAAGTCAGCATCGTTTTTTACAGTTAACTGGCCTATTTGCATCTTAGCTCCTCTTAGTAACGGAAAGATTTATTCTTCCGGCTCTCCGGCCACTTGCACTCAGTCCGGGCCGGGCAGTTAAAGCATGGCCGCGAAAGCTTATCTGCTTTGCGGATAAGCTCCGTCAGCAGAGATTCTCCTTCCCTTTCCCGGCGATGCCCGCTTACTGCTTGCAGAATGTCTGCCCGCCTTTCCTCCGGATAAGCAATTGCCTGCAGAAATGATGCAGCAACCGCCACGCCGCCTTGATCATGAGGCGTGCCGTCTTTGTATTGTTGCAGGCGGCCCAGATCGTGCAGCAGAGCTGCCAGATAAATATCGTCGGCAGCCAATCCCATTGCTTCCTCACAGTTGATAATGCGTCCTATACGCGCCACATCCATCAAGTGATTCAGGTCATGGCCGCAAAAGATTCGTTCCTGCTCGGCCTGTTCGATTTCGGCCAGCAGTTCAAGGTAGTCAGGATTGCTTAGCAAACGATCCGTATAGATCATAGTTTCAATAATGACAGAATGTGTTGCTGCTGGGCAGGATCTTCAAACACGCCGCAGGAAGCTACCGTTATCGTAGTAGTGCCGGGCTTTTTCACACCCCGCATACTCATGCAAAAGTGCTCTGCCTCTGAAACGACCAGGACTCCTTTCGGATCAAGCTGATCATATATAGCATGACAAATTTGTTTGGTCATGCGTTCCTGTAACTGCAGGCGCCTGGCAAAAACTTCAACTGTACGTGCCAATTTGCTCAAACCGGTTACTTCTTCACGGGGTAAATAAGCTATGTGCACTTTGCCTACAAAGGGAAGCATATGGTGTTCGCACAGAGAGTAAAAAGGAATATTACGTTCAATTACCAGTCCAGGATCTTCCAGAGGAAAAACCTGAGACAGGTGGTCTGCTGCATTCTGGTCACGGCCACTGAGCAGTTCCTCAAACATACGTGCTACCCGGGCCGGCGTATCTACAATACTGGGATTGTTTACATCCTCTCCCAGAGCGGTCAGCAAATCACTTACAGCTTTTTCTGCCTTTAGGCGGTCAATCATTTTATTTATACCTCATCTATTTCTATTAACGCTTTACGAGCTGCTTCCAAGTGTGAAAGTGAACCGAAAACAACAATCATATCTTCAGCCGCTGCTTCTGTTTTAGCTGCTGCCGTGGCAGCTTCCAAGGACGGCATAACAACACATTCTGTATCCGGCAAATAAGCCTGACACAGTTTCTGCAGCTGCTCTGCGGGCAGACTGCGTGGCTTATCCATCTGAGGAAGCCAGATTTTATCAAAAATGTCAGCCACTGCCTGCAGAACTCCTGCCACATCTTTGTCTTTAAAGATATGTAAAATGCCCAAGCACTTGCCTTCACCGCGATACTGCCTCAGATTTTCACTCAAAGCAACTGCAGCAGCCGGATTATGTGCACCATCCAGAATGATGTCCGGTTTACGCGCAATTAACTCAAAACTTCCCTTCCAGTCGGTCAGTTCAAGACCTGCGCGAATAGTTGCCGGAGATAAGCGGTATGGTTCAGGCAGATTGCGTAGCACCATGACAGCCAGAGCCGCATTCTGTATCTGATGTTTACCTGCCAAATGTATACCATAGCTGTGACCATCATAGAGGAAACACTGTGATTCCGGCGAATCCTTCAGGATTTCAATATCTGCCTCAGACAATATTCTGAACGGAGCCTGCTGCACTCGGGCGCGATCGCGCAGGACTTTCTCCGCTTCAGCCGTCTGCACAGTGCTGAACACCGGAACTCCGGGCTTGATGATGCCCGCTTTCTCCTGAGCGACGGTTGTGATAGTGTCACCCAGTTCCGCCTTGTGATCCAGACTGATACTGCTGAATACTGTGGCCAAAGGCCGCTCAACAGCATTTGTAGCATCCAGTCTGCCGCCCAAGCCGGTCTCCATGATGAAAAGGCGGGCTCCCAGGTTTTTCGCCAAGATAAAGGAAATAGCCACTTCCATTTCAAAGACTGTGGCATGACGACTATGTTTGTCTGCTATCCGATCAGCCGCCTGCAATACAATCGCTTCCGCCTGATCAAAATCCTTCTGCTCTACAGCCTGCCCATTAAAGGAAAAGCGGTCCAGATACCGTCTCAGCTGCGGTGAAGTAAAAGTCATCAGCTTGATCTTCTGCTGCAGGAAAGAGTGAGCCAGATAGCTGACCGTAGAGCCTTTACCATTCGTCCCTGCCACATGGATTATGTCCAAATCTCTTTCAGGATGATCCAGCTCGGCTAAAAGTGCCTGCACGATATCCAGCTCATAATGGCTGCCTAAGTCGAGATACGAATTTATCGATAGCATCTGTTTCTCACAGTCTTTATTATTACTTCTCAAAATAAAAATACCTCCGTCAGAGGAAGGTATTAGTTGGGACTAATTGCAACACCGTAGTTAAACTTTCGTCTAACGGACTCCCTCGTCCCGTTAGCACTTATCGGTCAGACCGAAACGCGCTGCAACCTTCTATTCAATTAGCCCACCTAGTATAGCCTGCTCTGAGTTCTTTAGCAAATCGCAGGGACTCCTGTATCCGGCGGTCCTGTCTATCACTTTTTCCCAATAAAAAACCCCAAGCAGCGAGCTCGGGGTCTTTATTTGTATCCGGCAAGTACCTACTTTCCCAGGACGTCTCCATCCAAGTATTCTCGGCACAAGAGAGCTTAACTTCTGTGTTCGGGATGGGAACAGGTGTAGCCTCTCCGTCATTCTCACCGGAATGGTTGAAAGCGCGCAGATCGCACCTTCAAAACTGCATAAGTCCAACTGATCTGGTCTCAGACTCTTAAGAGGGAGTAAAACTTCTATCTTTATGTCAGGGTTATCTGACTATGAGTAACCTTAACGACTTGTGGTCAAGTCTTCGGTCTATTAGTACCGGTACGCTGCATGTATTGCTACACTTACACTTCCGGCCTATCAACCTGGTAGTCTTCCAGGGACCTTATCTCATTAAGAGAGGGAAATCTCATCTTGAGGTGGGCTTCACACTTAGATGCTTTCAGCGTTTATCCCGTCCGAACGTAGCTATCCAGCAATGCCCTTGGCAGAACAACTGGTTTACCATTGGTTCGTCCATCCCGGTCCTCTCGTACTAGGGACAGCTCCTCTCAAATTTCCTACGCCCACGATAGATAGGGACCGAACTGTCTCACGACGTTCTGAACCCAGCTCGCGTACCACTTTAATCGGCGAACAGCCGAACCCTTGGGACCTGCTACAGCCCCAGGATGTGATGAGCCGACATCGAGGTGCCAAACTCCCCCGTCGATGTGAACTCTTGGGAGGAATCAGCCTGTTATCCCCAGGGTAACTTTTATCCGTTGAGCGACGGCAATTCCACTTTCTACCGCCGGATCACTAAGTCCTGCTTTCGCATCTGCTCGACTTGTTGGTCTCGCAGTTAAGCTCCCTTATGCCTTTGCACTCTTTGCACGGTTTCCAATCGTGCTGAGGGAACCTTTGAACGCCTCCGTTACTTTTTAGGAGGCGACCGCCCCAGTCAAACTGCCCGACTGCCAGTGTCCCCCGGCCGGATTACGGCCGCAGGTTAGAGATCCAATGTCGTCAGAGTGGTATTCCAAGGTTGACTCCACGCCAACTGACGCCAGCGCTTCATTGTCTCCCACCTATCCTGTACAGACAACACCAAATCCCAGTAACAATCTACAGTGAAGCTCCATGGGGTCTTTCCGTCCTATCGCGGGTAACTTGCATCTTCACAAGTACTACAATTTCACCGGATGCATTGTTGAGACAGTGCCCAAGTCATTGCGCCTTTCGTGCGGGTCAGAACTTACCTGACAAGGAATTTCGCTACCTTAGGACCGTTATAGTTACGGCCGCCGTTTACTGGGGCTTAAGTTCACTGCTTCGCTTGCGCTAACAGATTCCCGTAACCTTCCAGCACCGGGCAGGCGTCAGCCCCCATACCTCATCTTACGATTTAGCGGAGACCTGTGTTTTTGATAAACAGTTGCTCGGGCCATTTCACTGCGGCCTCTTCTTACAGAGGCACCCCTTCTTGCGAACGTACGGGGTTAATTTGCCGAGTTCCTTAACAATGCTTCTTCCGCTCGTCTTAGGATTCTCTCCTCATCCACCTGTGTCGGTTTACGGTACGGGTACCTATTGGCTCAATAGCAGGTTTTCTCGCCAGTGTGAAATGTCACGCTTCGGTACTTATTTTTCCCTCCCCATCACACATCAGAAACACTCCGCGTACTTCACTACGGGGCTATCCTCTGTGCTTGGACGTGCGCTACCAGCAGCACGCTCGCTCATTCCTCCTGTGTCACTGCTTCTCTCAAACACCAATCGGTAGTACAGGAATATCAACCTGTTGTCCATCGACTACGCCGCTAGGCCTGGCCTTAGGTCCCGACTAACCCTGGGCGGACGAACCTTCCCCAGGAAACCTTGGATTTTCGACGGGAAGGATTCTCACCTTCCTCTCGTTACTTATTCCGACATTCTCACTACCGATGGATCCACACGTCCTTACGATCGTGCTTCTGCTCCTTACGGTACGCTCCCCTACCAACCACATTGGCTCCATAGCTTCGGTATACTGTTTAGCCCCGGTAATCTTCGGCGCAGACTCACTAGACCAGTGAGCTGTTACGCACTCTTTTAATGAATGGCTGCTTCTAAGCCAACATCCTGGCTGTCTTAGCAAATCCACATCCTTTTCCACTTAACAGTAATTTTGGGACCTTAGCTGATGGTCTGGGCTGTTTCCCTTTCGACAACGGCACTTATCTGTCGCTGTCTGACTCCCGTATATATCTTGCCGGCATTCGGAGTTTGATAAGGTTCGGTAACCTGGTAAGGCCCCTAGCCCATTCAGTGCTCTACCTCCGGAAGACTCAGATACGAGGCTAGCCCTAAAGCTATTTCGGGGAGAACCAGCTATTTCCGAGTTCGATTAGAATTTCTCCGCTATCCACACGTCATCCCAGCCTTTTTTAACAGACACGGGTTCGGTCCTCCATTGCGCTTTACCGCAACTTCAACCTGCACATGGATAGGTCACCCGGTTTCGGGTCTACAGCATTGAACTTAGTCGCCCTTTTCAGACTCGCTTTCGCTCCGGCTTCGTACCTGCAGTACTTAACCTTGCTCAATACCATAACTCGTCGGACCGTTCTACAAAAAGTACGCTGTCACACTTTAACGTGCTACAACTGCTTGTAGGCACAGGGTTTCAGGTTCTATTTCACTCCCCTCCCGGGGTTCTTTTCACCTTTCCTTCACAGTACTGCTTCACTATCGGTCATCAGGTAGTATTTAGGCTTGGAGAGTGGTCTCCCCATCTTCTCCGCGGATTTCTCGTGCCCGCGGATACTCTGGATTCTGCTTGCTGTCTTCCCGTTTTACCTAAAAGACTCTCACTTGCTCCGGTCGCTTTTCCCACAGCGTTCGGTTACGGTATTTTTGCAGTCGGGCTAAGCCCGACTTTGCAGATCCTAAACCCCGACGGTATTGCTACCGCCGGTTTGGCCTCTTCCGCTTTCGCTCGCCGCTACTCGCGGAATCTCTGTTGATTTCTCTTCCTATGGGTACTTAGATGTTTCAGTTCC
>ENA-UOOK01000686-UOOK01000686.1-fermentation-metagenome-genome-assembly--contig:-NODE-686-length-44859-cov-5.194268_pt1 | contig 44859 bp, 36 predicted proteins | sample MGYA00245777_ERZ724023 | MGnify/ENA primary metagenome ERZ724023 (study PRJEB28704, sample SAMN03018312) | fermentation metagenome | biome: anthropogenic terrestrial biome; feature: soil; material...
GACAGTGGCTTTATCAGTTCTCGCCATGCTCTTAACCTTATTCTTTGGCGTGCTCTTTACGATTAGAGTGGGCGGGGCGGATATGCCGGTCACCATCTCCTTACTTAATTCATTGTCTGGGCTAGCCGGCGCTATTTCGGGGTTTGCGATCAATAATCCTTTACTGGTGGCGGTGGGTAGTGTAGTCGGCGCTTCCGGTTTGATCCTGACCCAGATTATGTGTAAAGCAATGAATAGAAGTCTAATGAATGTTTTAACAGGGAAAACAGCTCTTCAGGCTCAAAAAGCAGGCGGCTCTACTGCAAAAAAAGAAGTGTCTGGGCTTAAAAAATCAACTACTGGTGGAGTCGCTGGGAAAGATTCTAAAACAAAAAACTTAGCGGCTGTCTTAGCTGAGGCGAAAAAGGTTATTGTCGTGCCCGGTTACGGTATGGCGCTGGGGCAGGCTCAGGCGAAAGTGAAACAAGTGGTTGACCGTCTGGAGGAGCAGGGAAAAGAGGTAAAATTCGCCATTCATCCGGTGGCGGGGAGAATGCCCGGTCATATGAATGTTCTGCTCGCGGAGGTAAATGTCGAGTATGAAAAGTTATATGAGTTACAGGCGATTAACCCGGAGTTTAAAGAGACGGACTTAGTGATCGTGATCGGCGCTAATGACGTGGTTAACCCGGCCGCCAACACCGCTGAAGGGACGCCAATCTACGGTATGCCTATTCTGCAAGTAGACGAAGCTAAACACGTGATTATTATGAATATGGATACCAAGCCCGGGTATGCCGGGGTGGACAACCCACTCTATAAATCGCCTAAAGCCACCTTACTGTTAGGTGATGCCAATGAATCGCTGACTCGTATCTTGCAATTGCTTTAGTTAGTTTGCGTTTCATTGGAAAATACGAAAATGACCTGTAAGGATGGTCAAAAAACATCTATACAAGGGTGGAAGTTTTCAATAAAGGAGGGAGTAGTCAAGCAAGCGGAGGAAACAAGAAAAGTCCTTGAGGAGCAGCAATAAATTATGAAAGATGGAGGTAATAATATGCTAAGCAAAGAGGAAATGATCCGAAAAGATAATGAATATATCGTCAGAGGTTGGGGTAAGGTTGGAGAACCCATGTATCTGGTGGAAGGGAAAGGACCTATGGTTAAGGATATCGACGGTAAAGAATATCTTGATTGCTCATCCGGACTTTTTTCCAATAATGCCGGTCATTGTCACCCCAAAATTGTACAGGCGATCAAAGATCAAGCCGAGAAATTAATCCAGCCATCAATGCGTCATAGTAATATCCCAGCGGTTGAATTGGCGGAAAAGTTAGCGCAGATTGCTCCTGGAGACTTAAAGAAGGTTATCTTCACCACTGGCGGCGGCGAAACAACTGAGATGGCGCTAAAATTGGCCCGAGGTTATACAGGGAAATGGGAGATTATTGCACTGCGAAACGCCTTCCATGGTTTGGGTTTTGGCTCAATTGCTTTAACTTCAGGCGCTAAGTATAAAAAAGATTTTGGTCCGGTGATGCCTGGTGTTGTTAGAGCCCCGCACGCTTATTGTTATCGTTGCCCGTTCAAGTACCCGGAATGTGATCTGTGGTGCGCGGATGAGATTGGCCGGATTGCTGAAGACAAGGGTTTATCCGCAAGCCACAATGGACAAATTGGTAGTGTAATTATTGAGCCAATTCAGGGTTCGGGTGGTATTGTTCCTCCAGAAGGCTGGCTGACAAGAGTAAGAGAAATCTGTGATAAATACGGTTTGTTGTTAATTGTTGATGAGATCCAAACTGGTTTTGGCCGGACCGGTAAGATGTTTGCTTGTGACCACGAGAAAGTGGTTCCCGATATTTTAGCAACGTCGAAGAATGTCGGTGGAAGTTTACCGGCAGGAGCAGTGATTACGACCGAAAAATTAATTGATGACTTCAACCCGGGAACTACCCCTACTTTAGCTGGAAATGCTGTTGCCTGTGCGGCGGGACTTGCTTTAATTAACACTCTCATTGAAGAAAAATTAGTTGAAAACGCTGCTGCGATGGGAAAACGGCTAACTGAAGGCATTCTTAACATGTCGACTAGTAAATACGTGGGCCAAGTCAGGTATAAAGGTTTAATGGGTAGCATTGAGTTTGTATTGGACAAGAAAACCAAAGAACCAATGCCAAAGAAGGATGTTAACTGGATTTTGGGCCGGCTGGCAGAAGAAGGTATTTTGACTTCCGCCTCCGGACCCTGCGGAAATAGTTTCCGGGTACAACCGACTTTGGATATTAATAAGGATCAGATCGATATGATCGTAAATACTTTTGATAAAATTCTTAGAGAATATGATAAGTAATTTTAGGTAATTCCTTAAATAGGTAAGCAAAGGCGAACCGGATAAACGGGTATAGATATTAACGTCTATACCCGTTTATCCCAAGAGAAAAAACAGGAGTGATCGCTGATGACCGCCCCGTACTTTATGGGTATAGACCAGGGAACGCAAAGATTAAAAGTTGCTCTCTTTAATACGGAGGGTAAACAGATTTACCTAACTGCTTCGCCCTATGAGACACAGCACCCTCACCAGGGATGGGCCGAGCAGAATCCGAATGATTGGTGGGCGGCGCTAAAAATCTGTATCGGTCGTTGCCTCGCAGAATCGGGGGTCAAAAAAGAGGAGATTAAAGCAATCGGCGTAGCTGCCACTTCGGCCACGGTTTTATGTTGCGATCAAAAAGGGGAACCCCTGGATGATGCCATTATCTGGATGGATGTCCGGGCCTACGAAGAGGCGAAATTAATCAGCCAGACCCAGCATCCGGTCTTAAAATACGCCGGAGGTTCTGAATCTGAAGAATGGATGGTGCCCAAGGCTCTATGGTTAAAACGGAATAAACCGGAGCTTTACCGGAAAGCCCAACATATTGTCGAGAGTCTTGACTGGCTAACTTTTAAACTTACAGGAAGTTGGACGGCGTCCCTGTGCAATGTTACCAACTCATGGAATTACGTGCCGGCGCTTGGCGGTTGGACGCCGGAATTCTTTGAGCAAATCGAGTTAGCTGAGATCCTAGAAAAATGGCCGCAGAAGGTCCTACCGATTGGCGCGCCCGTTGGTTACCTATCTTCTCAAAGCGCAGCCGATTTGGGTTTAGAAAAAAACACCCTAGTCGTTGAGGGCGGAATCGACTCTCATATGGGTATGCTTGGAATGGGAGCGGTGGATCTTGGAGAACTAGCCTTCACAATTGGGACTTCTAATGTCCACTTAATTCTATCGCGTGAACCGGTTTTTGTCCCTGGGTTATGGGGCCCATATCAGCATGCGATTATTAAAGACCGGTGGTTATTAGAGGGGGGTCAAACCACCTCCGCTATTATTCTCAAGTGGCTGGAGAACAGTTTGACTCAGAACGGAGCGGGACCAAACAACTTTTACGAAGTTTTCGATGCTCTCGCCCGGGAGATTCCACCTGGTTCAGAAGGATTAGTGATGCTTGATACTTGGCAAGGGAATCGAACCCCCTGGCGGGATACACTGGCGAGAGGCGCATTATGGGGTTTATCTCTAAAACATTCTATGGCCCATATCTACCGGGCGACCATGGAGAGCATTGCTTACGGTACCCGTAATATCATCGATACGATGCAAGAAAACCAGATCGAGATAAAAACAATTAGAGTTTCAGGCGGGGGAGCTCAAAATCTGTTTTGGCTTCAGATCTTCTCCGATGTTTGTCGACTGCCGGTTAGTGTACCGAAGAATACGGAAGCTACTATCTTTGGAGCGGCTATTGCGGCGGCGGTCGGCGCCGGTTATTATCCTTCCATCATTGAAGCTTGCCGCTCAATGGTGCAGATTACACAGACACTATCTCCCAATTTAAATCATAGTCAGGCTTACGATTTTTATTATACAAAATACCTTGAGACTTATTACGCGCTTAAAGACCTGATGCATGAAGTGTCTTTAAAACTGGTTTAATCTTCTCTTTCTATCATGATCAAAAAAGGTAAAATAAATCTTAAAAAAAGAAGGATATTCAAATAGATAAATAGAATTAATATGTATGTTATCATATGATTACAGAGTGGGAATTTACACAACATTTGTACAGTAATAACAAATGGAAGAGGGGAGGTTTAAAGATGGCGCGGATCAGTCTGGGTATTAACAACTGTTTTGCTGTTAAGCGGTGGCCTGAGCCGGAGATGTTAATGGAAATCATCGCTCAAGAATTGGGAGTTAAATATGTGCAGTTTTCTTTTGATCTTTTAGACCCGCGAACCAGTGAGCCGGTTCGTTCGAAAATGTGTCGTTTGTATAAAGAGGCGGCAATTAAATACGGACTTGAGATTCAAAGTACCTTTTCGGGGATATGCGCCTATTCTTATAATTTAATGTTACATCCTGATCCCGGAATGAGAATGGATGCGGTAAAATGGTTTGAAGAAGCAATAACAGTTACCTCCTTATTAGGGGCGGAGGCGACCGGGGGACACCTGGGGGCTTTAAGTATGCGCGATTGGCAAAACAACACGGGAAGTTCTCAACTGCTTGAGGAGATGTATCTATTCTTGCAGCATCTGTCGGCAGTTGCTCGCTTCCATAATTTGAACTACTTAATCTGGGAACCAATGCCGGTCGCAAGGGAGATGCCTTGCCGGATCGATCAGGCGAAAAAATTCTATGAGGAGGTCAACGCCAAGACGGCGCTTCCTGTCTACTACTGTCTTGATCTTGGACACCAGTGTACATATACCGAAGAGGGTAAAGACCAGGATCCTTACGCTTGGTTAACGGAAGTGGGCAGTTTCTCCCCGATGATTCATATCCAACAAACCGACGGTCTAAGGGATCACCATTGGCCGTTTACCAAAGAATATAATAAACTGGGGATTATTGATCCCGAAAGAGTAATTGCCGCCCTAAACGAATCCGGAGCCGAGGAAGTTATCCTATATTTAGAAGCGATCCATGGGTTTGAAGAGAATGAACAGAAGGTTCTGGATGAGATTAAAGAAAGCATTGACTACTGGCGGGATTATTTAGAGTAAACAACTAAATATTACATAACACAACTAACATAATACGACATTTTAGCATTAAGGAGGTGATCTTGGGGATTAATAGCAGAAAGGAAATAACTGGGGAAAAAGCATCTAAAAAAGTAAAGGAGAAGTGAAATGAAAAAGAACATTACTATTATTGGTATTGCAATGTTGTTAGTTTGTCTATTTTCCAGTATGAACCTGATGGCTGCAAGCAAATCATATACAATTGGGATGTCCCAATCCATGCTTGCCGGAAATCCCTGGTGGGACGTGATGGTCAACGCAGTTAAGGATGAGTTAACCAAATTGGGGCATAACGTGATAATTCTTGATGCCGAAGGCAACGTGGCCAAACAAGCCGCTGATGTTGAAGATTTAATTGCGCGCAAAGTTGATTTAATCGCTGTTAATCCGTATGACTCCAATGCTGTTGTTCCGGTTACCTTGAAGGCAAAAAGGGCTAATATTCCCGTGATTGCCGTGGATATTCCGGTTGCGGCGGAAGGTTATTCCATTACTACTGTTATTGCCAATAACCGGCATCTTGGATACGTGAACGGATGGCACTTAGCAAAGTTAGCGAACAAACGAAATGTTAAAGCTGTTGTGATCGAAGGTTATCCCGGCGCCATCTGTAGTAGTGACCGTTTTGAAGGATTCCTGGCCGGATTTAATAAATACCAGATTGAAAAATTTAACTACGCCAACTTAGAGATTATCTTCCACGCTTATGGTGATTATGCTTTCACCCCGGCCTACGATCTGATGAAAGACGTTATCACCCGCACCAGCGGCAATTTTGATATAGTCTTCTGCGCTAATGACGCGATGGCGATTGGCGCCTTAAAAGCAATAGACGATTCTAAAATTAAAGGCGCTAAGTATATTGCCGGTGTTGACGGTTATCGGGAAATGTTTGAAATGATTATGAAAGGGAAAACCCATTCCACCGGTCTGAACTCTCCTTATGAACTGGGTGTGAAAACAGCGGAAACCGTAATAAAGGTTCTTAAAGGTGAAAACGTTCCGTCTGTAGTATATACTACCCCGGTCTTAATCACAAAAGACAATGTTAAACAATACTACAATCCGAATCAAGACTATTAAAAGAAAATACTGATTAAAACATAGTAACATGTAGATGAGAGAGTAACTATTACTCTCTTGTCTACTTCTTTAGTAACGGATAAACAGGTAAGGAGAGGTGAAGGATGCCTAAGAAGCAGAAGACGGGGAATGATCGTAGGCCGAACAAGGAATTTCTGGAATTAGTGGAAATCAGTAAAAGTTTTCCCGGCGTTCAAGCACTTGATAGAGTCTCCATTTCTGTACGCCAAGGGGAAGTGCATGGACTGGTCGGGCAAAACGGAGCGGGAAAGAGCACGCTATTAAAAATTTTAACGGGCGCTTACCGCCAAGATTCCGGCAAAATCATCATTAACGGTGAAGAAATCCGTATAAAAACGCCAGCTGACGCCCAAAAATGGATGTACATGATCTATCAAGAAAGAACCTTGGTTCCCGATCTAACGGTAGCGGAAAATATGTTTATCGGTAACTGGTCCTTACCCGGTGGTGAGAAAAGGAAAAACGCTAAAATAGTTGACTGGAAAACGCTGAATACTGAAGCGGAAAAGGTCATAAAAAAGCTGGGCTTTGATTTTGATGTAAAAAGACTGGTTAGGGATCTAGGCGCCCATGAACAACAATTAGTCGAGATCGCCAGAGCGTTGGCGATAGGTGGAGAAATTATTATTATGGATGAACCGACGGCGGCTTTGCCACGGAAAGATATAGAAAACCTCTTTGAAATTATCAGACAGCTAAAGAAAAATGGCGTTACCGTCATTTATGTTTCCCACCATTTACAAGAAATCTTTGATATAACTGATCGAATTACAGTCTTAAAAGACGGAAAAAAAGTTGGCACTTACGAGACTTCCAGTATTGATGAAGATCAAGTAATCAAGTTAATGGTAGGCAAGGACCTTGGTCAAGAGCGAAAACTTACGGCTAATGTAGAACAGAAAAATATTCTTTTAGAAGTTAAGGATCTGACGACTAAGGATAATATTTTGAAAAACATCAGTTTTTCGTTGGCTAAAAACGAGGTTTTAGGAATCGCCGGACTGATTGGGAGTGGCAAGGAAGCTGTCGGTCGAACCCTGGCCGGACTTAAAAAGATTGAAAGCGGTGAAATTATCCTCGAAGGGAAGAAAATCCTTCCCAAGTCACCTGCTTACTCTATTAATCAAGGGATCGGTTTTCTCCCATCTGACCGCAATTTAGAAGGTCTCGTTTTAGGGATGAGTTTACGCGAGAATGTAACCTTAAATATCTTAAAGAAAATCTCTAAATATTTAGTAATTAACGCGCCCAAGGAGCAGAGTTTGGTGAATGGCGCGGTTAAGGACGTTAATCTGGTCTATTCAAGTATTGAACAACAGGCGGATTCTTTGAGTGGAGGTAATCGGCAACGCTTATTGATTGCCAGAAACCTCTGCGCCGATTCAAGCATTCTGATCTTTAATGAACCGACCCAAGGGGTGGATGTCGGCGCCAGAGAAGAAATTTATGACCTGATACGGAATTACGCGGCTTTCGGCAAAGGAGTAATCATCGCGTCTTCTGATTTAAGCGAACTTCTAAAGATCTGTAATCGTATTATGGTCATGTCCGCCGGAGAGATAACTACGACCTTTAATAATGATACGCTTACCGAAGATAGATTGTTACAGGAATTAGCGTAAAAAGAGATTATCTTCAACCTTGCGAGTAGAAAAAAGGAGTTGCATTACTATGGGAAAAGCTGTTTCACAAAAAAACAAGAAAAAAATACACCTGGCTGATTTTTCCGGAATTATATTAGGTGTTTTAGCGGTTATTATTTTATCGATAGCCAATCCAAAGTTTATCTCCGGAACCAACCTTGGAAACCTCGGACAACAAGCCTCGATCAATGTCTTGCTGAGCTTAGGTATGCTATTGGTGATCGTCACCGGAGGAATTGACCTGTCGGTCGGGACAATAGCCGGTTTTGCCGGAGTGCTGGTAGCCGGTTATATTACCCAGGGCATGCCGGTTTTCTGGGCGATTATGCTCGTTTTACTCATTGGCGCGTTTTTAGGCGCTTTCTCCGGTGTGATGGTGGTATACGGCGGGGTTGCTCCTTTTATCGCTACCTTGTGTATGCAGACGATCGCCCGAGGTTTTACTTTACTTTATACCCATTCACGTTCCATCTTTGTCAGCGATGAAACGTTCCTCTGGATTGGTAACGCAGCGGTGTTTGGGATTCCAATCCCAATTATCATTATGATTGTACTGACTATTATTTTGCAGTTTGTCATGCGCAAAACCACTTATGGACGCTCTTTGTACGCATACGGCGGTAACCCCAATGCTTCGTATTTAGCGGGTATTAATACCAATCTTGTTGTGTTAAAGGCCTATATCTATTCGGCGATCTTTGCCTCGTTTGCTGGTATTGTGCTGGCCTCTCGCATGGCGGTAGGCTCACCGTTGGTAGGACCGGGGATGGAAGGTAACGCGATTGCGGCGGTGGTGATTGGTGGCGCCAGTCTTGCCGGTGGTACCGGGAATGCTATTAATACTTTAATTGGGGCTTTAATTATCGGCTCGATCTCGAATGCTCTCAATTTGTTCGGAATGCAATCATATCTACAGAAAGTAGTTATTGGGTTTATTACCCTGGGCGCGGTTTTAATTCGTTCTTTGCCGGAAAAATTAAAGAAAAACTGAAGAAGTAAATCTGAATCACTTATAAACCAGTGAATTATCTTTAGTTAAGGAAAAAAACTGCCCAAGATCGGCAGAAAGTTGCCACCGCGTTTCTGTATGGTTAGATTGTGTAACTATGCGGAATAAACGGTGGTTTTCTTTAAGGTAGTCGCTCATGCCGACTACCGCCCGCGTAAATGAAATGATGAAAATAAGAGCCAGGCGCCTCGACAAGCGAAGGCATTTTCTAAGTATTCGTTCACGTTACCGGGCTTTTATTTGGCAATTTAGTTGATAGAAACTGATTCTAGCTTGATTTTGTGTTAAGGGCATAAAAAGCGAATTTGATTGCAAAAAATTCGATGAGGGGCAGCTAAAGAGTATGATCGGATGTTAAATGGGAACTATCAATGAAATGATGTCGGTTAAAATATGAGTAGATTATAGTAAATAATATTGATAAGAGTTAGTTTTTGTATTATAATAAAAATATAGGGAAATTTATCAAGGAATTATGATAAGGAGTAAAATAATGGCTTTAATTAATAGAAGGAAGGAACCATTGTCAGTTTTAGCCAGAGACGAAATCCTGCGTATGCTGGAAAACAAAGAATATCTCCCCGGCGATATGCTCCCATCATTAGAAGAGTTTTGTAAGAAGATTGGAGTCAGCAGAACAACCTTGCGAGAAGCTCTAAAAATGTTGGAAAAGGATGGAGTTGTTACCTTAAAACAAGGTGTCGGCACTTATGTTTCAAAAGGATGGGTTTTTCTGAAGGACTCGTTAAATACACTTAGAAGTTCTTCGGAAATGTTACGTTCCTTTGGTTTTGAAAAAGAGAGTAACAGTAAAGTAATTAACCAAGAGATCGTTGTAAGCGAATTTTTATCTAAAAAATTGAATATTACAGCAGGAGAAGGTATCTTCAAACTGGAGCGAATCAGATACGCCAAGCAACACCCCGTTATTTATTCAATAGATTTTTTACCGGTAAAATTAGTGGGTAAGAACTTTGATTTTCGGGCAACAAAACAACAGTCCCTTTATGTCTACCTCGAAAGTATGGGAGAAAAACCGCAATATGCGCACACAACTGTCAGCGCAGTTGATGCTGAGGAATTACCGCCGCAGGTTAGGAGTGAATTTAATACTAAGATCTTTCTCCTTTTGGAACAACAGAGTTTTAACAGTGATAACAAGATTATTGACTATTCCCTTGATCATTATAGTTCTGAGTATTTTAAATTTGATGTGCTTCGGACATAACGGCAAAGGGGACATTTTAATGACAAAAACACCTCTATTTTGAGCGTTTAACTCAAAATAGAGGTGTTTTTTTGCCAGTAGTCAAGATTTAACCTCAATGTCACCAGAGACGCCCTTGCTTGCGGGTAATCTTCCCGTTGGTGATCAGGTTCCTTCAGTCTATTGGTCGGCAAACATGCTAGACACACTAAAAAACCCTAGGTTTTTTATACCTAGAGATTAATTTACTTAATGGTCGGGGCGACAAGATTTGAACTTGCGACCTTTCGGTCCCGAACCGAACGCTCTACCAAGCTGAGCCACGCCCCGGAACAGATCCTTATATAAATATACCAAAGCTTTGCGTAATTGTCAAACAAATTAATTAAAATGAGCTAATTGCATTGTCAAAGAACTGCAGATAGATAAGGAATTAAAATGTTCTAAAAAATAATTTTCGCCAAATAAACCGAAAAAAAGGGATAAAAGTTAAATAAACAGGAGGAATATTCGTAATTTCACCCCAAAATAAAAGGAGACTGATCTCCCAATATCGAAAGTTTAATTTGACAATAAAAAATATCGAAAGAAGAAGTCTCTCCGGCTACTAATACCACAATAGAAACTTTTTGGGTGGACAGAAATTCAATTTCTCGACGTTTTAGAAAGATTACAGCTAGTACGTGACTACATGCCAGACGAAGAACTAATGGTTAAGCTCGAATGAATGCGTGAAAACGGAAGAAATGACTACCCTGTTCGGGTCATGTGGAATTTCATCCAGGCAGGCGTAGTGTTTCACAGTGTTTTGAAACGATCCCCACTTGTCTGGTAAATGTTTTTAAATTGTATAATCAAAGGCAGAGCTATCCAGACAAGTGTTGAGGAAGAGACATTTGAAGTGAGTAGTGGTGAATGATGTAAATATTTTTTATGGAGGTGTATTATGCGCGGAACCACGCTGCATCGTCGGATCGTTTTTTTTCTTTACTGTTTCTTTTTCATTTTATCAATTACTATGTATGCTAGGAACAAACAAGATCTTCTCTCTAGTTACTCGCAGTTGCCACGGGTAGTAAGTGAAAAATGCTATATTAAAGAGATCGGTCCCAATGATAAGTACCTGCTGCATCTAGAAGGAACACCGTGGGAGATTGGCTACAGTATAGGACGGATGAAAGCTGGGGATATATGTAAACTGGCCAGCTCAGAGTATTCTATGGCTGTCATGTCTGAGCTTACGCGAGGGAAGTACGATTTTCTTTTTAAGCGTAAGTGGGTTGGAGACCTAATGCAGAGTTTCGCCCGTCATCAAGTAAAAAAACTGGTAAAATCCATCCCTGAGGAGTATCTTGAAGAGATGGTAGCAATCACTGCTGGAGTCAACGATGAGTTGCCTCAGGCTCGCCTCAACGTCTACGATGTAATGGTCCTGAATGTAGGGATGGATACGATTTTTTCCTGGTTGTATCGGACAAACATGATGAATGCTCATGGTTGTCAAGGATTTGTTGTTCATGGAGAGGCCACTATCGATGGGTGTACTTATATGGGTAGACATTTCATGTATCCAGGACATATCATAAAAGATACCATGTTACTGGCCGAGTATGCGCCGGAGAGAGGTTACCCTTTTGTTTCGGTGACCGCCCCCGGTTTTGTTGGTGTTTTGACTGGCATGAACGCCAAGGGAGTGGGTATTGGTATGGATGTTCTGCCCACTCGGGAAGTTAATCGGAAAAAATTAGGAATGGGCGCGCTTTTAGAAGCGCGGCAGGTCATGGAGAAAGCCGCATCAATGGAAGAAGCCATTGAGCTGCTTAAAGATTATCAACGAGGAGTATCATGGGCTTTTCTTGTTGGAGATGGAAACGGTAACGGTGCGGTCATTGAGTGTACGGCCGAACGATTTATAGTCAGACGTGATACTTCTGTTTACCCGGAGCAACTTGAAGAAGAGGAGACGGTGGTCACTGTAGCCAACCATGCTATTGCCCCGGAGATTAGCGCCATAATGATAGACAAATCTCCACTGCGTTTTGAAGAGACAGACCGGCGGTACGCAGAGCTTACATACGAAGTTTTACAGGCTCATGGCCAGATTGATGAGGTCAAGGCTCGAGAGTTGATTAACATTCTGTCTCCGGGCCCAGAGAGTTGGTTTTATGGTGAAGACCTTGCCCAACCAGTTCAGGTATCAGTCACTATAATGGATCTGACAAACAAGAGATTATGGTCTTTATATGGTCGTTATGATCATACCTGGGTCTCTTTTGATTTTTCCAATCGAATTTAACTAATTATTCGCTCCTTAAAAAGCTTCAAGTATATACTCTCTACCCTGAGTTGCGGGAGAGAAGACCGGGACCTTTGGAGGGGAAGACCAGGGAAGAGATTAATTAAGATAGGATATTCATTATTAGTTAAAGAAGAAATCCTAAATATTACTTCCTATACCGCTTATTATTTTTAGCCAGAAGGATTTCGGCTACTCCGTACAGAAAAACAATATATCTAAAAATTTAGATCATCTAATTAATGAAAAAGTGAAGAGAGTGATATTTAATGCATATTACTTTTCTAGGAGCAGCACAGATGGTTACCGGTTCTTGCTTTTTACTTGAAACTGGGCAGACAAAATTTTTAGTGGATTGTGGCTTGTTTCAGGGTTCTAGTGAAGAGAGAGATCTTAATAATCGTTCTTTTCCGTTTGACCCTCGAGAGCTGGATTTTATGCTTTTAACTCATGCGCATATTGATCATTCGGGTTTTATCCCGAAACTCTGCCAGATGGGTTTTAAGGGTAAGATTATTACTACTCAAGCAACAGCCGACCTTTGTCAAATTATGCTCCCCGATTCAGGGCATATCCAGGAAATGGATGCCGAATGGAACAATCGAAAAAGAGTGCGGCAAGGGGAACCACCAAAAGAACCCCTGTATACAGTTAATCAGGCACTAGCGGCTTTGCAGTTCTTTTATCCTGTTCATTATGGCGAAGAGATTTGCGTTGCCCCGGAAGTAACAGTGCGTTTTCGCGATGCGGGTCATATTTTGGGTTCAGCTATTTTAGAAGTCTGGCTCCAAGAAGGCGATAGACAGGTGAAACTGGTTTTTACGGGGGATCTTGGACAAAGTAATCAACCGATTGTGAGGGATCCTGCTTTAATAGAAGCAGCAGATTACATTATTATGGAGTCTACTTATGGGAACAGGTTTCATATTAATAACGAGGACCGGCTCTTGCTCTTGAGTGAAGCTGTCAATCAGACGGCAGCGGCTCGGGGAAAACTGATTATTCCCTCATTTGCTGTGGGACGGACGCAGGACCTTCTTTATCATTTAAAGCTGCTTCGCTTGGCTGGGGAGATTCCCAAAATACCGGTTTATATTGATAGCCCCATGGCGGTTTCAGCTACAGAAACTTTCCGTCGCAATCCCCAGTATTTTGACGAAGAAACCTACCGTTTACTAAGAAAGGGTGAAAGTCCTTTCGAATTTTCAGGACTTCATTTCGTTAGGACAACCAAAGAATCCATGGCTTTGAATGAAAAGGATGGAGAACAAATAATCATTTCGGCTAGTGGAATGTGTGAGGCGGGACGCATTTTGCATCACCTCAGACATAACCTCTGGCGTCCTGAGACCCGTGTTTTATTTGTTGGCTATCAAGCAGAGGGGACTTTAGGGAGAAGACTCTTGGAAGGAGCTAAAGCAATAAAAATCTTTGGCGAGGAGATTATAGTAAAGGCTAAAATCCTTCAGATCGATGGTTTCTCAGCACATGCCGATCAAACAGGGATGATCAATTGGTTACAAAGGTTTGTCACTAAACCGCAGGCTGTTTTTCTTGTTCATGGAGATGCGGATGTTTTTCCCGAATGGGCAGATAAGATCAATCAGGTATTAAAATACCCTACCATTGTGCCACAGATGGGGCAGAGTTTTGATTTGTCTGAAAAAGTAAGGGCTGAAGAAATTTCCGTTCCATTAGTAAAGGATGATAAGGAAATACTAAGACACGTATTGCTCTCACTAGACGAAGAGTATCTAGATTTACGAGGCCGTCTGCGACAAAAGGAGAACCAAATTTCTTCAGTCAAGCTGGCAGAGTTGTCTAGCGAATTGAATAAGCTGAAGGAACTGATGAAGATGATGGGGTGAAGCGCCGGATTTTGGGATCTACAGTCGCAAAGGCTATCATTCATGCGAACGACGAGCGACGAGCGACGAATATCGAGATCTATTTTCTAAGTAGCCGCTCATGCCGGTGACCTCTGTAATCACGAAGTAATTTTAAAATAAGAAGGAGTGCTTTAGGAGGGGACGACTATGTATAAAAAAACTTGGTTGCTGCTAACCACGTTGCTAATAATTTTCCTTACTGGACCTGGGGTGAGAGCGATCGGAAAAAACTATGTTTATCATAGTACCACCGGAGAGGTGGCGGTTAGTTTAAAGGGGAAAATCTTAGTCTGGGAAGATGAGATTATTGATACCATACTTTCCGATAGTGGGGAGGAAACCGAAACAGTGAAAGTTAAAGTGACGTTAAATAACTGGATGTCGAAGTTTTGGAGTAACTATTATTGGTTCAGAAAAGCCGATGGGGTGTTTTTACGCTCCGAAGGGGTTAATGGACCGCCGGGAACCCCTGTTACGGTGATGACGATGGTAAGTGAAGAGTTACTACGGTGAGAGGGTTAGTTTTGAACAAGACTTTAATACGAGGGGTGCTAAAATGGATAAAACAAATCTTTATCTTCGTCTGTTCCCACTCCTGTTGATATTCTCAAAAAGGGCTGGGATGGCTATAGTTTTCCGTATTATCTATTCCCAAGCCGGCACTAACTGCTTTCATAAGAGTGCTTGTTAGTGAACGAGCGAGCAGGAGAAAAGAAGCGATCCAGGGAATTACTTCCAAGTGGTCTACAAGGCAAATTATTGGTGGCCCGATAGTAACGATACCGTATACAGAAACCTGGAAAGATGAAGAAGGGGAAACCAAATCAGTCATTAAATATATTCAAGTTTTACCTGAAACCTTGAACATTGAAGGAGAGATCCGCCCGGAAGTTAGATACCGGGGAATTTATCAAGCTGTAGTATATAATGCTCAGTTGGATTTATCAGGAGATTTTTCTTTTAAGAAATTACAAACAATGAATATAGACTTGGATCAATTGTTATGGGATGATGCTTTTGTTTCCATGAATATCTCGGATATGCGTGGTATTAATGAATATGTGGAATTAAAATGGGGGGAGCAAGCGGTTCTTTTTGAACCGGGGATCAAAAGGGGAAATGATCTCTTTGATTCTGGGATCAGTGTTCGCATCCCCCTTGGTTTTGGTAATGTTTCAGATGGGATAAACTATGCTCTCCACATTAATTTAAAAGGTAGTCAAGCTCTTAGTTTTTTGCCGTTGGGAAAAACAACGATGGCAAATCTTAGATCATCATGGAATAACCCCAGTTTTGACGGGGCGTTTTTGCCTGAGCAACATCAAATTGACAATAATGGCTTTTCTGCGGATTGGCAAGTTCTCGATTTAAATAGAAACTATCCTCAAATATGGGTGGAAAATGTATCGAAAAAGACTGTTTTATCTTCTGAATTTGGAGTAAACCTTTTCTCTCCGGTTGATATCTATACTCAGACAACACGGGCGGTCAAATACATGATAATGTTTGTTGGTCTTACTTTTCTTGTCTTTTTCCTTGTTGAGGTTTTCAGCAATAATAAAATCCATCCTATTCAGTATCTTTTGATCGGGGTTTCCCTGTGTATCTTCTATCTTCTTTTGCTTGCTCTTTCCGAGCATGTTAATTTTGGACTGGCGTATTTCCTAGCCAGCCTGAGTGTGGTTATTTTAATCGGCGCCTATGTTCGTAGCGCGCTGGAGAAAAAAGTGATTCCTTTGATAACAGTGGGGATGCTAACGATCCTGTATGGTTTTCTCTATATCCTGTTGCAAAATCAGGATTACGCGCTGTTGATCGGAAGTGTGGGACTATTTCTCATTATTGCTGCGGTAATGTATACAACACGAAATGTGAATTGGTATCAGATTGATTTAAACAATACTCTGGAGTGAGGAAATAGCGCGATGGGAGATCCTTACTTAAAGTAAAAAACAGATATTAATAAAAGTAACCATCTACAAACAGGTGGTTGCTTTTACTTTAAGCTTTTCTAATCTGTGTCAGAAAAGATAGAATTATTATATCAAAAAATGAGAATAGGTAAGAAAATGTAGATTTCATAAATGAATATAATCTTAATGGCCGCGGAACTACAACGGAAAAATGAATTTTTTCTATCGCAACATCGGGTCGATTTATATAAGAAGAAACTAAAGAAGATTGATCTTTATAGAGGCCTATATCGAGGTATTAATGCTATCGGTTGCAGATAAACTGCATAACGCAAGGTGTATTTTGGCTGACTATCGGGAAATTGGCGAAGAATTATGGAGCAGGTTTAATACCGGGAAAGAGGGGACATTATGGTATTATAGGGAATTAATCAAAGCATATCGAAAGTCAGAGAATATTCCGAAAAGGCATTTGGATGAGTTAGAGCGTTGTGTTTTAGAACTGGAAAATGAAAATAAGAAACGGGTAGTTTAAAATAAAAGATCGTATTATTAGAAGACCAACGAACAGTTGGCCTTTTTTCTTAATATAATACTACGGTATACTGCATAGTTCTTTGAAATTGAGGTGGGTATGATGAATCGCAGTGATTACGACTGTCCGGATTTGGCCTTTCCAGGGGCGCCGGCCCCGGCTTCGGCTCAAAATATAAACCCGCATCTGGTCAGCCCGGCGTCATCGGCGCCGAAGCGCGCCGCTTATTATGACCGGCCCTACCAAGCCGATTCTAATTGGGCGCTTCAATTCCCCGGCCAAATTTACCTACAGGAGCGGTCCAACGGTAAATTCGTCGCCTTAACCTTTGATGACGCTCCGGATTCCCTGTTTGGGCCGCTATTATTGGATATTTTGTCTGCCTACAACGTGCCGGCAACTTTTTTCTGTCTGGGGACTTGCGCCCAGCAAAACCCGGGCTTAGTCCAAAGAATAGTGGGTGAGGGTCATATAGTGGCCAATCATTCTTACGATCACGCCGATTTAACCGCCTTGACCCCTGAACAGGTGCGGGAAGAAGTTCTTCTGGCGGAAACAGTAATCCGGCAAATAACCGGCCTAAGGACCGCGCTCTTTCGTCCGCCCTTTGGCGCTTTGAACAATGAAGTTGTGCAAATTGTTCTTTCCCTAGGGTATAAAATTATCCTGTGGAATGTGGATAGTCTGGATTGGACTGGGATTACCGGCCCTGCGGTAGCCGCGCGGGTGATCCCCAATACCGTTCCCGGCTCGATTATCTTGATGCATAATACCTGCGGCGGCAGTGTGCAAGCGGGAACCGCCGTCATACAGTCATTGCCCTTTACCATTGAAATCCTACGGGCTGAGGGGTATAGTTTCGTAACCATTCCCGCGCTACTGGAGATCCCGGCGTATCAAGGCGTTGTTACGTCGCATTGATGGCGCTTGTAATTTTATGACGGAGATCATTTCGCCGGGCAATCGTCACAAAGACAAAATGCAGAAGATAAAGATCTACCGGGAAGCCTTGTTTGATATTTTAGCAAGGCACAAGGCATTCACCTGACCTTCGCGATATCGTACGCTATATTCTCGCGCAGCTGTCAAACTCAATAGCCTACGGGCAATAGTCAAAACTGCTAATGATTTAGATATTGAAGTAATTGGTTTTAGAGATGGTTTTCGTGGGGTGGTAGTGAATGAGTATCTTCCGCTTACTCCTAAAGAAGTGGTAGGGATTTTGATCAAAGGTGGGACTATTTTGGGTTCGTCAAATAGAGACAATCCTTATCATTTCAAAATTAATAAAACGGAAAAACTGTATATGCGGATTTGTCGGGTCAGGCTGGCGTTTATCAGGCGAATGTTATGGTGGAAACGTATTCGGGCTCTACTGCCGCTGAATTCAGGCCCGGTATTGATATAGAAAGATAGGTGGTCAACCTTTCAGTGATGCTAACCACCTATCTATTAAAACTCGTGACAGCGATTGTGGATACTCCCTTTATTTACCTGGCGGTTTGGATCAAGAAACGGACGGGCCGGAGGGAAGGAGACCCAGAGACAGGCCTTTGATTCCCTAGCTGAACGCTATCTCCCCCAAAAGAGTCGCTCGTTTATGTGAAAATGATGGTTGGGACAGAAAGGACTGTCTCAATGGATAACCTAAAGACAGCCCTTTTTCTTTTTTATGACGACCGGGTTTAATTAGACGAGGGAATTATGTAATTCCTCAATATACTTTAATGAGCGTTATTGAACAAAAATGGCATATGCATAGGCGCTATTATCATCACCAGCGGGTAGGATATGCAAGGCGTCGCCTTTCCAATAACAGGGGACAGGAGTTAATTGACCGCCATAGTATCCTGCGGTATAGACCGTGCCCCCGTAAACGTAGATTGATGTCGCATAGGCGGCGTCATAATCGCCGTCGACCGGTAAGGAATGTAAGGTTTTTCCTTCCCAATAACAGGGGACACCTTTCTCCCCTGTATAGTAGTATCCTGCGGTATAGACTGTACCCCCGTAAACGTAGATTGATTCCGTATAGGCGTCAACATCATCCTCAACGGATAAAGGATATAAGGTTTCGGTTTCCCCTTCCCTTTCCCAATAACAGGGGATATCTTTCGTTCCATCGTAGTAGTATCCTGCGGTATAGACCGTGCCCTCGTAAACGTAGATTGATTCCGCATAGGCGTCATAATCGCCGTCGCCCTGTAAGGAATGTAAGGTTTCCCCTTCCCAATAACAGGGGATATCTTTCGTTCCATCGTAGTAGTGTCCTGCGGTATAGACCTTGCCCTCGTAAACGTAGATTGATTTCGCAAAGGCGTGATAATTGTCGTCGCCCCGTAAGGAATGCAAGGTTTCCCCTTTCCAATAACAGGGGATATTTTTCTTTCCATCGTAGTAGCGCCCCGCGGTATAGACCGTGCCCTCGTAAACGTAGATTGATTCCGCAAAGGCGCTATAATCGCCGCTGCCTGGTAAGGAATATAAGGTTTCCCCTTCCCAATAACAGGCGATAGGAGTCATTCCTTTGGAATATGATCCTGCGGTATAGACCGTGCCTCCGTAAACATAGATTGATCTTCCACTGCTACTATAGCTGTCGCTTGGTAGGGGATGCAGGGTGTCGCCTTTCCAATAACAGGCGATATGAGTCTCTCCTTTGCGATATTGTCCTGCGGTATAGACCGTAGGACTATCCGTTTTAGTAGTTGAGCCTCCTCTGCAGCCAGAGAGACAGGCGGTCAGAATAAGAATGACCGCTAAATAGCAAAGAAAATACTTTCTCATCTTCAAACCTCCTGATATTTCTTTCAACCGTTCGTCTCCGTCTTTTTTATATAGATGAGTTGGCCTGTTTATAAACAGAGACTTTTTTAAAAATCATCACTCTCCTTTAGTAATGTCAGCTCTGATCAATAGTCTATTATAAGTTTCTCAACAAAAACTCAACAATACCATTTCGTCGATGATTGCCGGGACACCATCCGCGAACATTTCCCCCGGCGCGCGCCGGAAAGGAGAGAAAGTATTGGATAGCGTAATCTTCTGTACTCTGGCTTTCACCGGAGTTTACACCGGCGAGGTTTTCTGGTCAGTGATGCTAACCGCCTACCTATTAAAATTCGTGACAGCGATTGTGGATACTCCCTTTATTTACCTGGCGGTTTGGATTGAGAAGCGGACAGGCCGGAGTGAAGGAGATCCAGAGACAGGCCTTTGATTCCCCAGCTGAACGCTATCTCCCCCAAAAGAGTCGCTCGTTTATGTGAAAATGATGGTTGGGACAGAAAGGACTGTCTCAATGGATAACCTAAAGACAGCCCTTTTTCTTTTTTATGACGACCAGATTTAATTAGATGAGGGAATTATGCAATTCCTCAATATATGACCCTCATTGATTCAATTGTTGAGCGTGGAGTGGACTTTGTTAAAGAAATGCCTGAAGGAATCAGAAAGGATAAGGAAGCGGTTGGGTGCATCTTCTGGAAAAGAATCACAATTCAACTTTTATCGACTATATGGATAAGTTTCTTTCGGATTGGCGTATTACTAAAGATGAGCTTAATAGTTTCATCATGGATCGATATTTGGAGGAGTAAAGTTAGGTGGCATTGGAAACTGTATCCATCGCCTGATTAACCTGGGTCTTTTCAAGCTCAGGGCCTTTGAATTGGTAGCGGTATCCAAAGAATAGGCCAATGATCAGCAAGGAGATCATGACCCAGAAGGCAAAGATCAGGAAAAGGACAAAGACCGTCAATGGAATCATCATAATAGTATTGTTTTCTTTCACCACTTCAAGGCTGTTGATGTTTCCTTTATGAAGCATTTTTCCACACCACTTAAAGAAACATCGGTTTAAAGGGGAGGGGGAGGATGTAAGGTGAAACCGACCAGACTGCCTTGGAGGAACTGAGAAATCTGGAAAGTGTCAAAAAGGCTGAAGCTACGGTAGAACTTTTTGAGTATGATCTTCCGACTCATACCGGACTGGTTTATCCGACCAAAAGCTATTTCCCGGTGTGGCTGATTGAAGAAGATCATCCCGCGGTTAAAGCGGCAAAAGAAGCTTATAAGAGTTTATTCTCCAAGGATATACCGGTTTATAATTGGGTATTTAGTACCAATGGTGTTTCAGTAATGGGTTTGTTTGGGATTCCTTGCATCGGTTTTGGACCCGGAAGAGAAGCCAGAGCCCATGCTCCTAATGAATTTGTTGAAGTTGAGGACCTGGCGGTTGCGGCGATGATGTATGCGGTAATTCCACAAATATATTTGCAGCAGACCAAATAAGAGGTCGAGACCAGAGTCTGGAGATGGGTTAGGTAAAATTTATATTTGCTTATATATGAGGTCGGAGACCTCTTTTTTTTGTGATGTGTCGGTTTAACCTAAGAAAGAGGGGTTTTTGCTGTATTACATTAAATTTAGGCCAAATAACAGGTAAAATGGTTAAAAATCGAAAATACGGTTATCTAGATAGATTATGCCATTGTTTTCTTTGTTTATCAATGGATGGTCACATTTGTGTAACAAGAAAATTTCTGTTACACTAAGGGTGAAATTAATTTCAGAAATAAATTTCAGGATGGAGATCCATATGTCAAAATTTTCGATTCCTCAGTTGATTAGGGTTGCGGAATTATATTATTACCGGAAAAAATCGCAGAAAGAAATAAGTATCATGTTGAATATTTCCCCGGCGACCGTCTCCCGAATGATTCAGGAAGCCTTGGATATTGGAATTGTTAAAGTTGAGATTCAAGAAGTAACCGGTGATTACAAGGAAATTGAGAAAGAAATTGAAAAGCGGTATGACCTGGAAAAAGTCGTAATTATCAAAAATCCGCGGTATAAGGATGATTGGCACATTAAAAAGTTGCTGGGGAAAGCGACGGGTGAGTTGTTTTATAAAGTCGCCGAAACCGGAGATAGGGTCGGAATCGGGGCGGGGGAGACCATGTTGGAGATGATCTCTTCCCTTAGTTATGATAGTAGCCTGCTCGGGATCCATCTCTTGCCGTTAATGGGAGGATGGGGTTTTACTCTATTACATAGGGAAACTAATAAATTGGTGATTTCTATGGCCTCGATCTTGCAGTGTGATTATAGTCTGTTGCTGGCGCCGGCCTTTGTCAGCACCCCGGAGGTAAAAGATGTCTTTCTCAAGGAAGACCAAATTAAACAAGTAGTTAAACTATGGGAGGGTTTAAATACGGCTGTGTTTTCGATCGGGCCGGAGGTTGAACATAGTGTTTACCCGACAATTGCCAATGGCCAAAATAACATGATCGATAAAGAGCAAGCCGTCGGAGATGTGGTCGGCAAAATTATCGATCGTGAAGGAAACGAGTTGGAGATCCCTTACAATAAAAAAATTATCTCCATACCCTTTACCTTACTGAAGAAGGTACCAAAAAGAATTGGAGTTGGAGGGGGGCAATATAAGTACAGGAGTATAAAAGCGGCATTAAACGGGGGTTTAATCAATTATCTCGTTACGGATTATAACACGGGAAAAAGTATTCTAGAAGATGGGGGAGGAAAAATATGAACTTATTAAATGAAATGTTTGGCGTAAAAAAACCAATTTTAGGGATGGTGCATTTCCCTCCTTTACCTGGTTCACCCTTATATAACAACAGTGATGGGATGAAGAAAATCCGGGAGACGGCTTTACGCGACGCCGAAGCATTGTTGGAAGCGGGGTTTAATGGCTTGGTCTTTAGCAATGAAGGGGACAGGCCTTATCTCAGTAAAGTGGATAATATTACGGTGGCAGCCATGAGTGCGTTGATTACGGATGTTACCTCCCGTTTTGATGTACCGTTCGGTCTTTCCGTCTTGGCCGATTCGGAAGCGGCGATTGCCATCGGTAAAGCCGTAGGGGCGGACTTCGTTCGGATCTTTTTATCCTGGGTCTTTGTCGGCGATTGGGGAATCGTCAATCCTAACGCCGGTAAACTACAACGGATCAAAGCGGAGATCGGGGGGGATATGAAGGTTTTTGCTAATATCTCCGGTCATACCGAACCTTTAGGAGACCGCAAGCTCGAAGATATCGCCAGGGGCGCGGTTAAGTTCGGCCTGGCGGATGCGTTATGTTTGGCCGGGTCCACCGCCGGCAGTCAGATCCCGGAAGCAGATCTGCTCAATGCCAAGAAGGGCAGCGAAGGCGCGCCTGTGATCGCCGGTACGGGGGTAAGAGAGGAAAACGTGGCTCGGATGTTATCCATGTGTGACGGGGCGATTATGGGAACCAGTTTGAAAGTGGATGGTAACACCTTCAATCCGATCGACCCGGTACGGGCAAAATCCTTTATCAAAAAAGCAAATGAGGTAAGGAAGGAACTCTCATGAGTAAGATCCTCGAAACGCGAAAGCTGACCAAGGTGTTTTCCGGCGTTACCGCTTTGGATAATCTGGATTTTGATTTAGAACCCGGGGAAATTCATGCGCTGGTCGGGGAAAATGGGGCCGGAAAGTCCACGCTGGTCAAGATGTTAGCCGGTGTCTACCGACCGACTTCAGGTACGATCATGATCCAAGGGGAAGAGCGGGCTTTTAATAATCCCCGGGAGGCAACGGATTATATCGGTGTAGTTTACCAAGAGAATGAGCTTGTTCCCTACTTTACCGGATATGAGAATCTCTTTTTGGGGATTGAAGAAACGGCTAATGGTCTGTTGAAAAGAGAGAACATGAAGAAGCGAGCCGACGCGCTGGCTCAGGAATTCAAGTTTGATCTGGACTTGAATTCGGAAGTAAGAGAGCTGGGAAGCGGTAAACAAGAGTTAATCAGCATTCTTAAGGTCCTCTATCGCCGGCCGCCAATCATCATATTTGATGAACCGACTGCTCCGTTAAGCATCAAGGAATGCGCGATCTTATTCGACCTTCTGAAAGACCTGAGAAGTAAAGGCTTTGCGATTATCTATATCTCTCATCATCTTTCCGAGGTGCTGAGTCTGGCCGATCGGGTAAGTGTGTTGCGTAACGGGAAAAAGGTTGTCACCCTGAAGAATGAGGGCCTTGATGAGAAGCAACTGATCAAATATATGATTTCCAGGGAGATTGAAGTTCAGTACCCAAAGGTTAAAGCGGAGATTGGGGAGACGATCTTAGAAGTTAAAGATTTTAACCATCAGAACTATGGCTTAAAAGACATCAACTTTCAGATTCGCTCCGGAGAGATCGTCGGTTTTGCCGGGTTGGTCGGCGCCGGTCGGACGGAACTGGCGAAGAGTGTTTTCCGGGAATATAAAAGAAACGGTGAAAATATCCGGATCAAATCTACGGAAGCAGGCAAACGGAAAGGAGTGGCCTTCATCCCGGAAAACCGCCGGGAAGAAGGGGTTTTTCTTGATATGTCCGTTAAAGAAAACCTGATTCTGCCGCATCTAAATGCTCTATGCCGTTGGGGTTATCTTTGTGATCATCAGGTTACTGAATATATCGGCTCCATCATCAACCGGTTTTCGGTTAAAATCTCTTCACCAGCACAAACGGTCAGAACCTTAAGCGGCGGTAATCAACAGAAGGTTTCGATCGGTAAATGGATGGGCGAATCCTGTGATGTCTGGATTTTTGATGAGCCGACCCAGGGGATTGATGTTGATGCCAAAACGGAGATTTATACGATCATGGGCAAGCTGGCGCAAGCCGGTTCCGCGCTCTGGTTCATCAGCTCCGATTTACGGGAATTAATCTCCATTTGCGATCGCATCTATGTGATGTATAATTTCGCCATTGTTGGCGAGTTTACGCCGCCTTTTAACAAGGAAGATATTCTTACGAAAATGATGGGGGGGAAATAGATTGGGAGGGAAAAACATCCGCGCGCAACAACTTTTAATCAGATTCGGCACCATTTTCGCCTTGCTCTTGGTAACACTCTTGTTTTCTCTTTTCGTCCCGGGTTTTGTTAATAGCCGGAACTTAATGAATATTCTGCGTCAGGTCGCCTTATTAACAATTATCGCCGAAGGGTTTACCATGTGCCTAATCGTTGATGAGCTTGATCTTTCCTTTGCCAATGTAGCCAGTCTTTCCAGTGTGATCGTCGGTGGATTAATCTTGGGAGAAATGAATCCCTTTTTAGCGATTTTAATTGTCTTATTAATCGGTATAGGGATTGGTCTCTTAAATGGCTTGTTGGTTACGAAAATCGGGATACCATCTTTAATTACAACTCTGGCGATGGGGATCATCTGTGTCGGTTTTATCTATATGTATACCAATGGTTTATCCTTATACGGCGATATGCCGGAATCCTTCCTTTTCCTAGGAAGGGGGAACATCGCAGGAATACCGTTTTTAGTGGTCATCATGCTCATGATTGTTCTGTTGGCTCATTTCATGATTAATAACTTCAAAGTTGGCAAGTATATGCAGGCGACCGGGGCTAATAAAAGAGCCGCCAGAATTGCCGGGATCAATACCGACTTTTATAAAGTTCTGGGACTAATCTTATCTAGCTTTGGGGCAGCCTTAACCGGTATCCTCTTAACATCGAAGTTGGGCACGGCTAATCCGGAAGGCGCCACCGGTTTTATGACGGATTCGTTTGCCGCCGCTTTAATGGGGCAAACGGTGTTAAGTATTGGGAGAGCAAAACCTTTCGGCACTTTTATTGGTGTTTTGATGATTGGGGTGATTAGTAATGGAATGACCTTGGCCGGGGCCCCCTACTATATGCAAGATATTACAAAAGGGGCCATCATTATCTTATCCGTGACGATTACCTCACTGCAAAATAAAAGGCAGATGGATGTCTAGGCGGAAATAAGCGGTTTTTACTTACCTCTTCAGAGGGAGGTAAAAAAATAAAAGGAGGAGAAGAAATGAAAAAGTTGTCGGTTGTCCTGGTTATGCTGTTCGTGGTAGTTTTCTCGGTTAGTGGTTTGAGCGCAGGTAAAGTTAAGGTTGGTTTTATCGCCACCAACTTTTCTTCCGAAGCCCAGGCGCGGGTCGCCAAAGCTTTTGAAGACGATGTCAAAAAGCGGGGTTGGGAACTGGTTAAGCTGAATTCAATGGGTTCGATTGAAACTCAATCCAGCCAGTTGGAGAATTTAGTGCAAATGAAGGTTGACGCGATTGTGATGGCGATGGGTCATCCGGCCGAGATTAAAAGCGCGGTTGACAAAGTCTTGGCCGCCGGCATTCCTCTGATTACCATTGACTCCGGTTATGTTGAAGGGGTAGTCGCGGATATTACGGCCGATAATTTTGTCATGGGTGCGAAAGTATCAACCTATCTCCTTGATTCCCTCGGCGGTTCCGGTAACATTATCGTGATTAAGTTCCAAAAGCACCAAGGCTGCCGCCGTCGTGGCAAAGTGCTTGATGCCGTCCTCAGCGAATATCCGAATATTCACGTCTTGGATGAATATGGCGTGGTGGCTACGGCAAAATTCCTGGATGATACCCGGTCGGCGATGGAAACCTATGTTTTAAAATATGGGGATAAAATCGACGGGGTCTGGTGTGCTTTTGACCAGTTGGCTTATGTGGCCGCCGATGTCTTGGCCGAATATGGTTATAAGGATAAGCTGGTCGTCGGTGTTGACGGCAATGCAGAGACATTCAAGAGAATTAAGAATGGCAAGATGACGGCTACTGTAGCTCAACCCCTGGAAGAGATGGCCGTCCGGGCTGTTGAGATCGTTGATAAAATCGTGGTTAAGGGAATGGATCCCAATAAAGCTGCCGGTAATAAGATTATTTACGTCGATGCGCCTTTAATTGACAACAACAATTTACCCAGGGGATATTAATAGACTCTACGAAAATGGAGATAGTAACCTATTAGGTGGCACGGTTCAAATCTAGTAATCAACCTAAATACGTTGGAATAATTCCAACGTATTTAGGTATTTATGACAAGGAAAATTAGGGGTGAGCGAATGCATTACTTTCTTGGCGTCGATATGGGAACTTCTTCGATTAAAGCGACGCTGCTCGATGAGGAAGCCAATATCCTTTTCACCAAAAAAATCGCTGTGCAATTAATCAATCCGGCGGAGGGGATTTATGAGATTGATCCCATAAAAACCTGGTGGCAAGGTTTCACTTCCATTTGCGCCGGGATCAAGGCCGAGGTGGATCTTCATTCCGTAAAAGCAGTTTGTGTCAGTTCGGTTTGCGGTTCATTCGTACCGGTAGACCAAAATTTCAACCCTTTATATAACGCCATTCTCTACGGGATCGATACGCGGGCGAAGAAACAGGTTGCCTTCCTTAATGAAAAGTATGGGGAGGAATATCTTCGGGAACACTTGGGGGGTCTTTTTAACACTCATTCCGTCATTCCCAAATTTTTATGGCTAAAAGAAAATTACCCGGATCTTTATCAAGAATGCCGGTATTTTGTCGAGAGCAACAACTTCGTTACGGCGCGGTTGACCGGCACGGCGCGCTGGGATTTTCCGACGGCCGCCGGGACGCGGTTGGTCGATTTTAAGACCATGAACATTCCGGAGAAAATTCTATCCGACAACGGGCTCGATCAAGCAAAGATACCCAATTTCAGCTGGCCAACAGAAAAAATTGGCGAGGTTCACCATACGGCGGCGGCGGCGACTGGGCTCAAAGCAGGGACCACCGTTGTGCTGGGCGCCGGTGATATTAACGCGGAAGCGATGGCCATCGGCGCTATAAACCCGGGAGATTTGGTCTTTGTTTATGGTTCGACCATTAGTTCCTTGCTGACGATCGAGCGATATATTACGCTAAAAGGATTTAACCCCGGGATGTCCATCTTGGAAAACACCTATCGTTTGGGAGGGGCATCTTCATCAGGAGCCCGGTTTATCGATTGGATGGATCAGTTGATCGGCGAAAGCTACTTGAACAATCGCGCCGATTTACCTACCGGCATCCTGATCCTGCCTTATCTTGACGGGGCCAGGGTTCCCTTTGATAATCCTCTGGCCAAGGGGGTCTTTTTTGGCGTTCATCGAAAGACCGAGAAGAAGGATTTTTATCTCGCGGCGCGTGAAGCCATCGGTTATGAAGTGGGATTATTGCTCGACAAACTAAACTCGGTTTACCCGGTATCCGGTACGATCAAGGCTATGGGCGGCTTGACCAATGATCAAGCTCTAATGCAGATGATCTCCGATATCACGGGGAAGAAACAGAAGGTTTATAAGGGGATCGATGCTTCCTTCGGGGATGCCCTCCTGGCGATGACCACAAGCTATTCATTAACGGAGATCGATCAATTGGTAAACGTGAAAAAAGTGCGTAACCCAAGTACTATCTTTACTCCGGATGAAACTATGCACCAAGCATATCAGCCTTTAGTCGGAAAATACAATCGATTATATGAAAACCTGAAAGAGTTGTTTTAAATATATTAAATTAAGGATTGTGGGTAAATTTTAAATACAATCTTGATGTGAGAGAAAGAATTTAAGAGTTTTGCGGATAATACGGAGTATGTAAGGGGCTGTCTCAAGTAGAGGCAGCTCCTTTACTTTATAAGGTAATTAGGTTGGGCCTTGGTTACTGTTTTGTAAAGAGTAAGTAATCACCTTCGCCTTTGCTATCAAAAGTGTAAGAAAACCCAGTTTCTTGACGCGACATTTCCAGGTTCTCTACCCTTAAAGTATTAGCATCTGATAAAAACCCGTCTACTAAAAGCTCGTTAGCAAGGGTTCCTAATAACTCATCTTCATATTCCTCTCTTGCCCTAACATGAAAGGTGTCTGTGATCGTATCGCCAATCGTGGTTTTATGGGCCAGTATAAATTTATCGCCTAACAAATCATCATCCGAGTCAGTGATATTTACGTAACCTGCATTAAAAATGCTACAAGTTGTCTTACCTTTGTAATAGAGATAGGAATCGCCGCCTCCAATTTGGCTCTGAACTGTAATTTCAATGGCAGGTTTTAGATCTACGCTTTTCCATCTCCCTATATAAACACTAAAATCAAAACCGTCACCGTTATTTCCTCCTCCGTTTCCATTATTGTCTCCCCCACCATTGTTACTTCCACCTCCACTACTACATCCGAAGAAGACTAACGCTAAAACGACTAGTACGAAACTGACTAAAAAAATCTTTTGCCTTAACATTTATATAATCCACCCCTTTATTTAAAAATTAATACTAATTCATTATAAAGGGTCGGTTCTAAACAAAAACTAAACAAAAATTTGTCATGGAATAATTAAAAAAGCAGACGCCCCACTGGACTTGACAAGAAATGTATGTTTGTATTATGGTAATAATAAAAAGATTATAAAGCAAAGGAAAATTACGCAGGGGCCTGGTCCTACCTATTGATGCAACGGGGCATACCTGGTTTTGGCTATTGATCTCGGGCTTGATTGGTTTTGTATTAGGCGATATATTCCTTTTTGAGACAGGAGATAGCCGATGGCGAGATATAGAGTGGATGTATCAGAACTCGATAGGTTATCGCAAGCTAATAGTGAAGAACTACATTGTTTTCTTCACAATCAACGAGAAGTCAAAGGTCGTTGATGTTGAAAGAATCCTCTACGCGAGGCGCGATTGGCTCCGAATTTTGTAGAATGACAAGGTCGCGGTCATACTTTTCGTAGTGTTTGCTTTTTACCTCTCGCGTTCCTTGCAGAACCGTCCGTAAGGTTGGGACAGCCGGGACGGGAACGTAGTATGGCTATCAGTTACAAGAAATTATGGGGAACCCTCTATTTTTGCCAAAATCATTTGATACAAATAATAGCTCCTTTAGTGATCTCCACTAAGATTTTTGGCGTGAGTTTAAAAACGGCATTTGGAGTTCCGGCGGCGGCCTATATTTTTTTATATTGCAAAATCCCCGATTATGGGGATTAGAAAGGTAATAATCCTAGAAAGACCAACTGATCATTATACTACCTGATTTAGGGTCTTTCTTTTTTGGTGCGCCTCAGAGCAACGGCTGCCAATTAACCGGGCTAAAACTGTGGGAGGGGTCAGACCTCCAATAAACTTCAGTAGGCGATTAACTATTCCAGGGATATATACAACGACCTTTGAGCGCTTGGTCAATGTTTTATCCGACAATATGTAATATCCATTGGCAATGATGATAAAAGATATTATAATGTATTTAATGAGCTTTTGAAGGAGAATAAAGACAGATGATCGATTTCCATAATGAACTAGCAAAGTTTGATTTCTTTACTGTAGACGAGGATTTTACTGGGTTTCACCATGAATCGTTACCAATTCTTAAGGTCTTCAACTCTACTTTCCAGCGGTTTTGCAAAGAACTGAACGGCGCTAATATTCAACTGGAAGAGGTAGTGTCGCTTTTAGCGGAAAACAATGAAAGTGAAAAGAATGCCGCCGAGTTAAAAAAGGAGCTTAATAAATACGAGGAAGAAAATCTTTCCCTGGTTCGAGGGGTAGTGAGTATCCTTGATCAACTTGAGGATTTATACAGGTACTCATTACAGCATGAAGATGCAGGTTGGTCTGGGCAGATGCGGCTTTTATGGAATAACACCGCCGCCAGCCTTGTAGCGCATGGTATTACTCGGATTGAAGGTGAAGCCGTTCTTTTTAATCCTCAAATTCATGCGGTCGTACAGATAAAAGAAGAAAAAAACTTGCCGCACGGAATGATCCTTGAAGTTTTCCGTTGCGGATATCTATATAATGCTCATGTGTTGCGAAAAGCCAGTGTGGTTGTGAATAAAAATGAGGAGAGGGATGAAAGCAATGAGTAGAATTGTGGGTATTGATTTAGGCACTTCTACCTCGGAGATAGCAATTTTAGAAGGGAAAAAACCATTTGTCATCCCCAACCATTTGGGCGAAAAGATCACTCCCTCCGCGGTAGGTCTGACTGACGGGGGAAGAATTGTTGTCGGCAAAGAGGCGCGGGATCAATTATTATTTAAACCCGAAGATACAGTCATTGAGGTTAAAAGACTGATGGGGAGCTTAGAGACGGTTACCATGGGGGGAAAAGAATATACCCCGCAACAGATCTCCTCGTTTATTCTGGCCTATCTCATGGATTGTGCCCGTAAGTATTTAGGCGAGGATATTGACAGGGCGGTGATCACTGCGCCTGCCTATTTTTCCGATGCGCAGCGACGGGCTACCGTGGAGGCAGGGAAACTTGCTGGAATTAAGGTGGAGAGGATTATTAACGAGCCAACCGCCGCATCACTTGATTACGGTATTGACCATATGCAAACCTGCCAAAACATCCTTCTCTATGATCTGGGCGGGGGTACTTTTGATGTCACAGTCCTTGAAATGTTTGAAGGTGTTCTCGATGTCAAGGCAAGCAGCGGTAATAATAAGCTGGGGGGAAAAGATTTTGACCAGCGCTTGATGAACTATCTACTGGAGCAGTTTATCACCAAACACGGTCTGGATCTTTCTAACGACAAAAGGACCATGATGAGGTTGAAGGAAGCGGTAGAAACATGCAAGATTGCTTTGAGCGAGGCCGATGAGCACCACCTGGTTATTCCGTTTTTTACCGAGGTGGAGGGAAATCCGGTTTCACTTGAAGAGATGGTGAGCAGGGAAATGTTTGAAGGGCTAATTAAAGAGTTGATCGATAGCACGGAAAAACAGATAAGTACTGTTTTATCCGATGCACGACTCGCCGCCTCGGAGCTTGATCTTATACTACTGGTTGGTGGTTCTACACGTATTCCTTATGTCAGAAAATTCATCGAGCAGACCTTGGGGAAAGCTCCTCAATTCGTAGTAGACCCGGAACTGGCGGTTGTGAGAGGAGCGGCTGTTCAAGCGGGTATTTTAAGTGAAGAACTATCAAGTGGCGAGGATATCTTAATCACAGATGTCTGCCCATACACCCTCGGCACATCCGTACTTGGTTATATCGGAGGTCTTCCCCATACCGACATTTATGATGTCATTATTCCGAGAAATGTTACCATTCCGACAGTTAAAGAAAAAGTATACATGACCGTATATGATCAACAAACCGCAGTTGAAATTAATATCTATCAAGGGGAATATAAAAAAGCTTCGGACAATAATTTCCTTGGAAAAATCATGCTAAAAGGAATTCCACCTGCTCCCGCTGCTGAGGAAAAGATTAAAATTTCCTTCGCCTATGATGTTAATGGGATCCTGCAAGTAGAAGGGGAAATACTGAGCACGGGTAAAAAGGCTAATTTAATGATCGAAACAACCGGCGTTGAAATGGTAACAGAGATTGAGCCGGAGGGTTGGGAAACGGCGCCTAATGCCCGCAAATACAAGGCGATTATCAAGAAAGCCGAACGCTTGCTTAAAGAAGATGAAACATTGTATTATAGTGTTGATATGGAGAGCTTGATTAGGAAGATAAAAATAGGTTTAAAAGAGGGCGAGGATCCAGAAATTCTTGCGCAACTTAAAGAGGAGCTTCACGAGATCATTTACGAACTTACGGAGGAAGGAGATGCTTAAAAACCTAGCGCAATTCTACTTTAATAAAAGTCTTGAACTGGCGAACAAAGGTGAATTAAGCTCCGCTTTGGACTACATTTCCAGGGCGGTGCGTTATGACAGCAATAATATTAAGGCCTGGAACCTGGCAGGACTTTGTTTTTATCGTTTGGGGAAATATAAAATGGCTGAATACTGTTGGACTCAAAGTTTAAGGAACTCTGGCGATCATAATAGCGCAGCGGTCTACTTGGAGGATTTAAAAAATTCCCTGGAAGCAACTAGTCAACATTTTTCTGAAGTCGCCGTATTTTGCCAGAAAGGGAAATATAAGAAAGCTGCGGAGATTGTGGATAAAGAGATTTGTCCCCGCTTTGATTGCTCTGCTGAACTCCTAAATTTACTGGGTGTTTTACAGATGCTCGAAGGTAAAACAAGTCAGGCCGTAACAAGTTGGGAGATGGCATTAACCGTGGATAAATCTAATAGAAAAGCCCAACGATATCTAAAAGACGTTAGGGGTCTCTTTAGTTATAAACTATCTAAATTCTGGAATAAACTGAGGAACAAGGTCGGTGTAATAAAAAATGAGTAGTTATTATAATACACTCAACGTTGCTAACAACGCGACATCTCTGGAGATAAAACAAGCCTATTTTCGGCTTGTTAGAAAACATCCGCCGGATAAGAACCCGAAAGAGTTTATGAAAATTCGTGAAGCTTATGAGGTCTTAATTGATGAAAAGACGCGCCGGCAGTATGATTTAGTGGGTTCTATGCCTGAGATCGTCAGACATTGTTTTGATGAAGGGCAAAGAGCATTATCCGAGGGGTCCGCGGAGGAAGCAATACACCTTTTGGAACAAATCATTGCCATTTACCCCGATTTTGCCATCATCAATAGTCTTCTGGGCGATGCGTATTTAGAAAACGGAAACAGCGGCAAAGCCATTGGTATATTTGAAGAACTAGCTGTTCAAGAGCAGAATAACGCTGGCTTTATTGGTAAACTTGCCTATGCTTATTTGATGCGCGGTTGGCATAAGAAGGCTGTTGCCAAATTCCGACAGGCTTTGTCCCTCGATGAAGACAACATTTCGCTCTGGTTGGGGCTTATTGACTGTTATTTAAAGGCCGATAATCTTAAAAAGGCGCAAGCAACGGCTTATGAAGGGCTAAAAGTCAGTAACAGAAAAGGTTGGGATAATCTTCAACTTTATTACTATATAGTCCAAATCGATGTTTTTTCTCAAGATCTGGTTAATATGAAAAAACATCTGGAAGAAATGAAAAATAAAGCGGCTGAGAACGAAGAGGAAAAGACTAACGTGGCTTGGTTTTTAGCAGATCTCTCCCAAAAGATGCAAATTTGCGGTTTGTATGAAGAATCGGCGGCGGCGATTGACGCTGCTTTTGCCTTACGACCGGATGACGCGGAAATCAAAACCCTTAAAAAAGAACTTAACAGTCAGAATAATATATTTGCTGAACTTGACAAGCTAAAAGCCGACTCATCCATAGATGGTTTCTTAGCAGAGATGCTTGATTTTGAAGTAAACAAATGTGACAACAAGGATTGTCTGGACTGCGAATTTAACCAATTCTCCCTAGAAACGTATATTATCTCTGAACTTGAAATCTTCAGGCCGGAAATACTGCGACTCAAGAATGCATACCCTGAATTATATAAGTTGAAGTTGGATTTCTTCAACCAGGTTCTTGACAGAAAAAAAGAAGGATTTCTCTTTGATACTTTTCAGAAAAAATACCGAAAGTATAAGAAATTATGCCCTGAGAAGTTTGAAGATGAGGACGAGGAGTTTGAGGATAAGCCGGAGCCTTATCGCCGTCCAGGCCCTAAAGTCGGGCGAAATGATCCCTGTCCGTGCGGGAGTGGGAAAAAATACAAAAAATGCTGCGGTAGGTAATCGCGGCCATTGCTATTTCAACGGGGTCAATGATGACTGTCGAACTTCTCCTTAGCCGAGAGCAATTCAAAGCAAAAAACTTGGAAGAATTTGTTACAAACGAAAAAACATCATAAATTTTCTCGAAAAATTAGTAGATGCTTTAAATTCAAAGGAAGATTATAATCTGCAAGAGTTAACCTTGTCGGCAGGGGTCAATATAGGGACGGCAAAGGAACTTGAGGATCGGTCCTAAAGAAGATTAAGCTAAACTAAAAATTACCCGGAGCGGGCGGAGTGGGGTCTCTCTGCCGGCCCGGGTTCAACCTTTTTGAGATTACTGGCGGTTCGGTCAACTCGTTATTGAGCGTAGGGGATCTTCATTCGTGTTGTGCAAGGTAAGGGCAACCGCCCCCATAACGCCAGCTTCAGCACCTAACTGAGTGGTTACTAAACGGGGCATGACTTGAAGGACAGGAGATGCATAGGCCTCTAACTGGGATAAAAACAAATCTGCGCCTTGGGCAACTCCTCCTCCAAGAACAATCAACCCTGGGTCTAGCACAGTTGCAATACCAACGATAGCCAAAGCCAAATGTCGAGTAAAATCATCAATGACTGCAACCGCTTGTGAATCACCATTGCGCGCTCTTTCAAAGACATATTCGGCATCAATATTATCTGGTGCGGAAGGGCAAATATCAGCAAAACGTGTTGCCAATGCATTACCGCTAGCTTGGCTTTCCAAAAAACCGAAACCGGGGTAGTTCTTTCCTAGTTGGGAAATATTCGCAACCATATTGCATACCTCCCCCGCAGCCTGATGTGTTCCTGTAAATAATTGCCCATTTATGATAATCCCTGCTCCCAAACCTGTCCCAATCGCTAAACAAACTAGAACATCTACACCTTGTCCTGAGCCATACCAATACTCACCCAAAGCTTGCAGGTTTACATCATTCTCAACATAAACAGGAAAATCAAGATAACGCTTAAGTTCATTAGCTAGGGGGAAGTCTTTCCAGTTTAATGCAGGCGCCCATTGAACTGTCCCTTTATTAACAACTATTCCCGGAACACCGATCCCTACTCCTTTAACTTTCCTATGTTCGACTTTCGACTCAGTTATAAGCCTTTTAATAAACTGAACAAGACTTTCAAATACTGCTTCCGGACCTGCCTTAGCATTAGTTGATTCCTTAAGTCTAAGTATTACCTTTCCACGAAGGTTGGTTACCGCCCCAGCCATTTTGGTTCCACCAAGGTCAATCCCAATAACATATCCAGCTTCCGCATTCAATTCTAAAAGCACCCGCCTTCGTCCGCTTTTCGATGACAATCTATCAACCTCTAGGATCAGCTCTTCTTTTCGTAGTTCACTAACAATTGTGGAAACAGTGGCTCTACTCAGCCCTGTTAATTCACAAATATAAGTCTGAGATATGGGTCCTATCTTCGTTAGTATATCAATAACCATCGCTCGATTCATCTGCTTCATTAGTTGTGGTGTTCCTGGTTTGTGAGGTACCATTTTTGATCTTCCTTTTCTAATAACTATTTACTGAAATAAGGTCTTTTGAGGAGGTATGTAAAACATTCCTCCTTTATTTCATTCACTTTCGACTGAAATCAACCCCCCCATACCTTCGAATAGCAACAAATAAGCTATGGGCTAAGAACCCCGCGCAAGTAGCAAAGGCCGCCCCGGTTTTTACCCAGCCGGTTAGCGGGTCAATCGTCTCACAAGCGATCCCATTATCCAAACCTGCCTGTGACAATAACTCCAAAGCGTGTTGATGATTTCCATTGATTAACTCATAGCATAAACTTAAAACCCACGGGAAAGGGGAATGCTCACAATACGGCGCCTGAAATAATCCATCACAATAGTAATGAGGATTGGTTGAAGAATGAATCCAAGCTACTGTGTTCTTGAAGGCCTCGTCCTGAGCCGAACAATACCTATAGTACTCTAGTAATTGTAAACTCCCGGGAGGCTGATCCAGTAACTCAAACTCGCCTGATTCATTGATAGCCCAAGCATACATAGGACCTAGCGGACCTCGGACAATACAATTTTCTTCAATACAGTTTCTTAATTCAATTGCTTTACGTCTGATCTCTTCAGCACGCCTAATATCACCAAAGTAACGATACACATCGGCTACAATAATAAGCGAGCGCCATACCAATGCATTATTATAGGTTAGGTACGGGAAGCGGACAGGATCATCGGTAGGGGATAAGAATGTTTTGAATAAACCATTATCTCCTTGCCACTGCTCAAGAGATACTAAGAAATTATCAAATAAACCTAACCCGATAGCTTCCACCAGGCGCCAATCTTCTGTCACTTGGAGATACTGATCTAAGCCGATGACCCAAGAACATAGTTCATCAAGTTCAAAACCGGGATATAATTCTGTGCCGTCAATATAGAGGCTATGTTTACTCAGGTGTTCCCAGTAAACAGTGGAACCTGCCCAAAGCGCTTCTCTGGCGGCTTCCGGATCAACAAGAAGCAGTCCGGGCAGACTCCATAAATAAGCATCTCGCGCCCAAAAAGCCGCGCTTACATAATAACGGGGACTACGAGTGGTCATCAATACTAACTTCTCAGTATCAAGACATTTTCCTCTGGCAAAGAAGTAATTAAAGAATCCGTTCAGATTACAGATTTGCGCTATGTGGGTATTGTTTTCCGAAATAATACGGTGCGCCTCTAACCATTGACGGTGGTCCAGCAAAAGCTTCTCCCATCCGTGACGCTGCAGATCAATCAGACAGGTGCTGGCGCCGTCGGCTTCGCTATTAACGGCTACGAATAGGGCCAACTGATAGCTCATTTCCGGGTCTAAACGGATTTTCTTGCTCACCTGAAAATTAACTCTTTCTCCGGAAACTTTTCTGGTTTCCTCCTCCGATTGGAGATGATTAATATGCCACTTTATATCAGATAACGGCTCAGATAATCCCAAAGCCCACCCTAAAGCAGGTAATCCGCAACGGTGTTCAAAGGTTAAAGAGCGTGTCCAGCGATTATACCAACCGATGTTTGCGCCTGTCGATTCCCGGCTATGATAGACTGTAAAAAGAGTATTTTGCCAATTCCCCAACCAGCCCAATTCATATTCGTTAGTTTGAACGCCGGTGTTCGTTATGTCTAGTAAATAGACGAAACCTCGCTGATCATGTGGGCAGAAAATCGTGCCTGACATGATCGTTTCATTGGAAGAAACTTTAAACGTGGGAATCCAGTCCTCTAATCGACTCCAACTGGCCGCGCCGATGTTAATCGGCTCTCCATTGACCTTGATAAACGGCTTCAACAGAGGATCATTCTTGTCCCCTCCAACTTCCAGCATGCCTTTGTGACTTTCGCTAAGGACATTGAGACTATGAATGCCGCCATCTCCTGTTATCTCCGGTAAGGCAACCCATTCATTGCTAACCGGATAGAATTTGGTAGTATCGGTAATTGTCTCCGGAACAGTCATAATGGTTGTGGTCATTTTCTCCTAAACCTCTCTTAAGTTTATATAATAACCTTAATTTATCTTAACCTTTCAATCCTGTCATCGTAATTCCTTCCACAAATTGCTTCTCCAGCAACATAAAGACAAGCAAAAGGGGTACGATAGCAACAACAGCGCCGGCCATTTGCCAGTGCACATTACTCCCATACTGCTCCGCAAAACTCTGTAAACCAATGGGAATCGTTCTTGATGCGTTGGAGTTTGACGCAATGAGAGGCCATAAGAACTCCTCCCAATTCCAAGCAAACGTAAAGATCGCTAAAGCGGACAGCGCTTGTTTACAATTGGGCAAAATAACTCGCCAAAAGATCAGAGGCTCTGATGCTCCGTCAATACGCGCCACTTCAATTAGTTCGGTAGGAATTGTTATTATAAATTGCCTCATGAGAAAGATGCCAAAGGCGTCAACTAACCAAGGGAAAGACACTCCGAATAATGTATCGGTAATCCCCATGGAAACGCTGATCCGATATAAAGGGATCATTCGCACTTGAAAAGGAACCATTAAACTTGAAAGAATTAAGAAGAACCAGATCTGCTTCCCTGGGAACTCGAATTTTGCAAAAACATAGGCAGCCAAAGAGCTGGTTATTAAAACGCTACCGATTACAATAATGGCGACTATAACACTATTTAAATAATATTTTGCAAAAGGGACTTGCCGAAATACCTCCTTGTAATTATTGACCGTTGGTTGGAGAGGAATCCAGGTCGGAGGAGTTCGCATGACTTCACCGAGAGGTTTGAATGAAGCGGAGAACATCCATACCAACGGAAGAAGCATAATCACCACTCCAATCGCCAGCGAAAAATAAACAAGAACCTTTAAAACATAATCTGCGCCTTTCATTCGATCGTCCTCCTAAAAACTAATACTCAAAAGGTCGTTCAATTAGCTTCATTTGAATGATAGTAACAGACATAATCAAGAGTAACAAAGCGAAGGCGTTAGCCGAGGCGTATCCTATGTTAAACTGTCGAAATCCAAGGTCGTAAATGTGAATTACAAATACCCTTGTGCTATTCAGGGGACCACCCGGCACACCATAGGTAAAACCGCCCGCGCTCATTACATAAGGAATGGTAAACACCCGGAGAGCATTAATAACCAGCATTACAGCCACAAAGACAATTGTGGGATTAAGTAGCGGTAATACGATTCGACAAAACTCTTGCCAACGGCTCGCTCCGTCAATGCGCGCCGCCTCCTTAATTTCTTTTGGTATAGTCTGTAAACCTGCTAAGAATATAACCATGGCGAAGCCTATTTGTTTCCAAATACCGACCACCATCATGGCGGGAAGCGCCCATTTGGTAGATGCCAACCATCCCGGTTCGGGCAGACCCAAAAGACCTAGAAAATAATTAACTACTCCAAAGGTAGGTTCAAAAAGCCAACGCCATACAAACGAGGCAGCTACCATGTTAGTTACCACCGGAATAAAGTAGATTGTTCGAAATGTGCCTTTTAGCTTGAGAGTAGGAATGTTTAATGCCAGCGCAATGAGTAGAGAGATAGCGATAATCCCAGGCACAACTCCAGCTGTCCAATGAAGAGTAATGCCTATTGACTTCCAAAACAAGTTATCCTTTAGCATATCAGCATAATTTCGTAGACCAGTATAGGTTGAATTCCCAAAGATACCCCATTCCAGTAAGCTTAAGTAAAAGGCATAAATAAATGGGTATAAAACAATAAAGCCAAACAGAACAAGTGTAGGTATTAAAAATATGTAAGCCCAAAGGGTTTCCCTTTGACTGCTGGATAAGCGCATCTGTGAACCTCCTCCAAAATGGAGACTGGCTGGGCGCCAGCCTCCGTGTCATGGTTTGTGTTAACGAAGCTTACGTTGGATTAGGTTTGTCTCCGCCATCGCTCCTGCACTAACCGCTTTCTCAACACTCATGCCACCAATTACAATATTATCCCATATCTCGTTGCGAATTTCATCGACATCATTGCGACCCACCCCTTCAAAGGGACGGGCGAATTGTAACGAATCCATAGCTATCTTAGCCTCTAAATCGGGAGTGAGTTCCGGATCATTGACTAAACGAATAAGAGAAGGTAGATCACGAGACTCTAATACCCATTTCCGTTGAACTTCTTCTGAAGCTAGGAATTGAATCCATTGCCAGGCCAACTTCTGGTTTTGAGTTTTTGCATTTGCGACATAAGCCCAGTGGTGACCAACGGTAGTTGGCTTACTGAGATCATGTCCATCCGGCGCCGGAACGTGATGTACTGACCATTTAATATCAGGATGATTCAACTCAAGTCTTCCGCGAGTTACCGGATGGTTAATATAAAAAGCCGCGCGTTCTTGTTCAAATTTCATCTGTCCGGTAAGGAACGTAGGTGAATCGACTGCTTCGGGTCCGGTCATTAATTGGGCGATCAGATTCCAAGCCTCTAAACCTTCCCGTTCGCCATAAGTAACTCGTTTTTTAGCTACATCCACTACCGGGCCGTTTATGCTTTGATGAAGAAACAAATTAATCACAGCCCACTTGTAACGCGTGTCTAATCCTCCTTGAATTATTTTCCCGGATTTGTCTCTCTTGGTTACTATACGAGACTGTTCTATCAATTCTGACCAAGTTCTGGGAGGCTTATTAGGATCTAACCCAGCTTCTTTTAATAGGGTGTCATTTACAAACATGACTAAAGTTTGGACATCCGTTGGTAGCCCATAGTACTTGCCATTATATTTGAATTGGCTCACCGTCCAAGGCAAAAAGGACGCTTCAATCTCTTTAGTAGTGAAAACGCTCTCCGGTACCGGCGCTAGCAAACCAGAACGAGACATCTCGATTCCAAATCCCATTGGCACCTGAAAAACATCCGGACCTGTCTTCGAAGCTAAAGCAGTGAGAAGTTTGTCAAAGTATGCATCATAGGGAATAGGTTCAAACTCAATCGTTACCCCAGGATTTCTTTTCTCAAATTCTTTAGCGACGCTCTCCAAAACCGGAGTTCTTGATTCATGATGGTGTTGCCAGTGACGAATCACTACTTGAGGACTAGCTGCGCCCACAAGACACAAACTCATCAATATAACCCATGTTAATACCAGACTACCCTTTCTCATAATAATCCCCTTTCTTTAAGCTATTTAGTATTCGTTTTCACCCTTATAAGAATTACGCCTTACCTCCTTTCATACTTGTATCTATCGATTAATTGCTAGGATCCGCTTAGCATTTTCAGAAAACACCTTTTTTATATCTTCAGGATTCCACCCCAATTCGCCGACTGCCTTAAGCTGCTCTTCCAAATATCTTTTGACAAACCCCCTTGGTAGCCAACTTGAATCGGAACCAAAGAGAATCCGGTCGGGCCCGATGGTCTCATAATACCGTTGAAACAAATCATTAAGAGTCCATTTTTCAGGCATCCACCGCATCCATTCATTATTACCGGAAGTATCAATCATCACATTCTCACACACCCAGCAGAGATGGAGAGTTTCTCGCACATAACCGCAGCCAAAATGGGGGACAACAAAAGTCAGGTAGGGGAAGCCTTTGGCGACATCGTGAATGATCAGAGGGTTGATATTATGATGATAAGCAATGCCACCCCCTCCACCTAAAACGCCAAAATGAATCAGAACGGGAATCTTGAGTTCTTCTGCTTTTGCCCACAATGGATCCAGTGTTCGATCATTGAGTGGTCTTTTTACTGCCGGCGCAATAATCTTATAACCCTTTAGCCCCCACTCAACCACGGCCTTCTCCAATTGCTCCACCGCATCGGGCGCGCAAGGATCGTGGTGGGCAAAACCGATGAATCTGTCGGGATAAGATTGTGCCACCTCTCGTAGCGCTTCATTGCCCCCTCCGGTCACAAAAACAACCTTAGAGATATGATTGGTTTCAAGTTCAGCAAACCATTTACCGGCTAAAGCTTCTAGAGAGTACTCGGCGTTACTGGGGCGACCAAATCCCCACCGATCCCACCATTTTTCTTGCGCGATTTGGTTTTGATCCATAATATATTCCCATTTTTCTTTTCCAAACCGTGCCTTATAGTCTTCTCTAAAAGAGGAGAATAAATCAATGCCCCCGTATGGAAAGTGGACATGAAAATCGATGATCTCATACTTCATATTGTTTCCTCCATTCATTTTTTATTTATTATTCCTTAACAACCATCTTTGAAACAAGGTACAATAGAATAACCTTAGAAAACAACTACACATTCTATAAATAAACTCTGTTGCTTGTTTGAGAAGCGAGGGATAGAAAGCAGTAGACCTATTTTGGATGTATAGCTACGTTCTTCAAAATACTATATTAATTTATTCGGGAAACAAACTAATTATCCTTCAAAAAAAGATCTTTTTTTTTTACATAGTTTTCAATCTAAGTTACTTTGGAAAAAGATGAGTGTTTTTTAGGCGACTGGGCCTTTTTTCTTCCTGAATACCAAATGAAATCCTAACACTATTAGTTTATCCATGCCTTCTTCAGCACGTCCATGATTTGGTCCTGGGTCGCCCTGCTCCTCGGGATGCCAAACGATGCGCCCAGGGCATACTCTTTTGCGGCAATCCAATCAAGGTCAGCGCGACTAAGTCCTGCTTGCTTAAGAGAAGTCGGCAAACCGATCTGTTCGAACAACTTGCTGATGGAGTCGCCCAGCCATCCAAGTAGCTTGCGCGCTTCGGGGTCTGAAGGAGCAGTCGCCTCTTCCGCAAAGCTTAGGCTCAGGGTATGTTTCTGCTCTGAGCCTGCCAGGGCGTGTTCGACCCTTTCCAGCCTGAGGGCGGTCGCAGGGTTGTGACGCGCTTGGATCAGGAGTCCCGGTACAAGCAATATCCCCACCATTTGGCCATGGGACATGCCGAACTTTGTACAGAAATGTACCAAGGCATGGGGAAGACCCAGGCCGGCGTGGGCAAAAGCAATCCCCATCAAGAGACTGCCCCAGCTTAGTGTGTCTCGAATGTGCGAGGTGATCTCAATCCCAGAGGTTGTTGCTGAAGTTGTCTGATCCCCTGAACGGTCGGCGCTTCCTGAGAGTGTGTTTTTTCCCAGCGCGTTCTCTTCATCTAAGATCAGTGCCTTCAGGCCTTGCGCAAGATTTAAAAAAGCAGCAAGCGATACAGCCTGTACCTCAGGAGAGGCCTTGGCGTGTGTGATGACTTCAAGGGACTGAGCCAAAGCATCCACTAGAGACACTATTGTATACGAAAGCGGTAGGGAATCGGTAAAGGTCGGGTCAGCGATGATCATGGACGGAGGGGGGATGTTTCGGATGCTTCGTTTTTCATCGCCTAGCTCTACCACTGCATTGTTCGTACTTTCAGATCCGGTCCCAGAGGTGGTAGGCGCCGCAATCCAGGACAAAGCCTTTTTTGGGTCTATGGTTCTCTTTCCTGTTTGGAAGGCAGCGATTTCCTGTCCACCTTCTTGATAGGCCAGTCCTGCGATGGCTTTACCTACATCGAGAGTTGTGCCGCCGCCGATGGCGAGCACCTGATTAGCTTGAACTCTATGTACAATTTCAATTCCTTCGCGAATCGTCTGGTGGTCTGCGTGGCCTTGCACCTGGAAGAGGTGGGCATTTGGCGTGGTTTGTGCGATCTTCTCCAAGACCTCTTGTATGCTTTGGGATTTAGAGCTTGAGGCGCCGACGACAGCAAGGACTCCTGGGGGCAGTTTTTCCGGCGCATAGGTCAAATGCTTGGCGCTTAATCCCCGCCCGAAAACTATATGCTTAGATGCTTCCGGAAGGACGGTACGCTTGAGAATTACTTGACCGGAAGAGGGGTCCGGTTCGATTAGGTCCGGTACATTCCATAGTCCGAGTTGATCACGCTTTAATGTTGTCATTTAATTCACCTGCTAACATCACCTATTAAATCGGTGTCAGTACAATTTTTCTATCAACTATCTCTGCTCGTAAATACCCTCCGGTTTTCAAGTCCAGTTCGGTTCTTATCTTCTGAGGTATAGTGATCTGTCCTGTAGAAGTTATCTTAATATCATAACTTATTAATGACATCTTCCTTACATCTTACTCCCTTACTTGTATTATATTGATTTACTAAAAAAAAGCAACAGACCGCTCGGTGTTTGAAGTGTGTATCCGTGGTGGTTATTATTTCCGGTTTCCTTTCAATTAAATTATGCTATAATATAAATTAACCGAACATACGTTCGTAAAAGAAAATTGAAAGGAAAATGTTGACCATGAATCTTCAAATTTATTCCCCGGAAGAATTTTCGGATTCAGGTATCCATTTTGTTGGAAAAATTGTCGCCGGTTTTCCCTCACCAGCCGCTGATTACCTGGAAAACATCCTTGACTTAAATAAAGTAGTCGTCAAAAATAAGGCCTCAACATTTTACGGGCGGGTTAAAGGTTTGTCAATGAAAGACGCTGGGGTGGATGACGGTGATATTTTAGTAATAGATAAATCATTGGCATATCGCAATAATGCGCTAGCAGTATGCTTCCTCGATGGCGATTTCACCTTAAAAAGAGTAAAGAAAACTAAAGATCGACTCTATCTAATGCCGGCCAATAAAGACTTTGAACCCATTGCGGTTAATGGGGGCGCCGAATTTTCCATTTGGGGAATTGTGACTTATATTGTCAAGAAGGCGTTTTGACGATGTTTGCGCTGGCGGACTGTAACAACTTTTATGTTTCCTGCGAACGGGTGTTCAACCCTGCTTTAAACGGAAAACCTGTTGTGGTGCTCTCTAATAACGATGGGTGCATTATCTCCCGATCTAACGAGGCCAAAGCTTTGGGAATCAAGATGGCGCAGCCGGCCTTTAAAATTGCCGATCTTATCGAAAGAAATCAGGTCGCCGTTTTTTCTTCAAACTATACTTTATATGGCGATATGTCCCGCAGGGTCATGACTACCCTGGCCGCCTTCACCCCGGAAATCGAGATCTATTCCATTGATGAAGCGTTTTTAAATTTAGCCGGCATACCAGATAAGTTGGAAGATTATGCGCGAACGATGCGCCAAACAGTCCTGAAAAATACCGGCATGCCGGTGAGCGTCGGTATCGGCTCGACTAAAGTTTTGGCTAAGATCGCTAACCATTGCGCCAAAAAAAGGCCGGAAACCAATGGTGTCCTGGTGCTGGATTCGCCTGCTAAAATCGGCGCCACGCTTCGTACCATTGAAGTCGGGGATGTTTGGGGCATCGGCCGGCAGTATACCGCGATGCTTCAATCATTCAAGGTTAAAACCGCCTGGGACCTTACGCAAATGCCGGATTCGTGGGTCAAAAAAAAGATGACCATCGTCGGGCTACGTATTAAAAAAGAATTGGAAGGAGAACCTTGTCTGGAAATGGAATTACTACCAACGGCCAAGAAAGCGATTT
>ENA-UOOK01000688-UOOK01000688.1-fermentation-metagenome-genome-assembly--contig:-NODE-688-length-44814-cov-5.800509_pt1 | contig 44814 bp, 46 predicted proteins | sample MGYA00245777_ERZ724023 | MGnify/ENA primary metagenome ERZ724023 (study PRJEB28704, sample SAMN03018312) | fermentation metagenome | biome: anthropogenic terrestrial biome; feature: soil; material...
AACCCGGTTCTTCCGGGAGTTTCAAGTAGTCTTCATAGGTGTATTCCCCTTGTTTAGCATAATCCGAGCCTTCCTCTTTAACCACGCCGCTTTCCCCAGCCAAAGCGGCCAGTACGCCTTCTTCCCCAAAAATCTCGTTGGCATCCACCTGCAAAGCTCCTTGAAAAATCCCGACCTTCACCGTATCATGTCGGTCGTAAACCGTCGGTTTGGCGTATTTCCCGTCTTCCCGAAGGGTAAAGACCATAATCGTTTGGTCCATAGGCTGGACCAGCCAATACTCCTTGACTCCGAATCTTTCATAAAGGTCTAGTTTGATCTTCAAATCTTTCGCCGCGGTAAGGGGCGATAGGATCTCGATCGTCATGTCAGGCACACCCAGACAGCCGCGCTCATCCAACTTAGAATGGTCGCAGACCATTGTCAAATCCGGCTGGACGACGGTGCGAATCGCTTCCTCCGTTTCATCCCCTTGGGGTAGCCGCACATCAAAGGGGGCCAAAAACACCTTACATGGTTTACCTTTTAAATAGGTAGCAAACTGAAGATGTAATTCGCCCAAGATTTCCTGGTGTTTCCGGGAAGGTGCCGGGGACATATCGTAAGGAATCCCGTTAATCAACTCCCAACGTTCCTCATCGGACCATGAAAGATAATCGCCGTAAGTATAGGACTCTTTGGTTGCGGCTTCTGGTCTGGATTCGCGAATCAGAAAATCATCCATCCCTATGCCTCCTAACCTTTAATACGAACCTTCTGGCGGCCGATAAAACACTTTATCTAGATCAAGTTCTAATACCGATAACCCGGTTCTTCCGGGAGTTTCAAGTAGTCTTCATAGGTGTAGCTATTTCAGTGGCGGATAATTTTTAGGTACTTTGAGATTCTTGTTCAATCACCTTTTCCAGCTCAATGAGGAGCGGTGGTAAATCTTGAATAATTGTATTCCAAAGAACATCCAGATTAATATCAAAATATGCATGAATGAGGCGATTTCTCATCCCGATGATATTTTTCCAAGGAATATTTGGATATTGAACTTGAAGGTCAGTACTGGTTCTTACCGCAGCTTCGCCAATTATCTCGATAGACTTAACTAATGATAAGGTAAGCATACGATCATAAACTAAATCCGCTCTGGTACGATTGGAGGAAAAAGAAATCGCCTCTTTTGTTGAGTCCAACATATGACGTAGTTTGGTAAGATCATCCTTCAACAAAGTAACCAACCTCCGCCTCTCTTACGACATCTTGCCGGAAATATGGGCTTAGATCTTCAATAGTCCGAATATCCGCTTTTCGGTTTAGTAAAATCGACAGTTCTTCTTCCATTCCGGCCAAGTGTAATAGTCCGGGTATATGGTCGGGTTGAAACTCCACTAAAATATCAACATCGCTTTCCGGACCGAAGTCTTCCCGTAATACGGACCCGAAAAAGGAAAGTTTTTTGATATGATTTTTCCGACAGAACTCAGTTATAACTTCCGGCTTGATCTCAATGGGCAGGCGTTTATCGATACCCATTATAAACCCTCCTATAATGATCTTTATAGCAATATTATACCTTAATTGGTTGTACATCCATGTCCGCTTTTTAGTCAGGCGGCCGATAAAACACTTTATCTAGATCAAGTTCTAATCCCGAAAACGCGGGATGCTTGAATTGGTCCCCTGGACCCCCGCTAAAGACCAGCGAGTAATTACCGTCTTTCAGCATAAAAGCTTCCAATATTTCATCTTCCGGATCAACCAGCCAGTAATGGGGAATTCCCGCTTTCCGGTAGATCTCCATCTTCTGCAGCCGGTCTTTCCGACGATTACGTGGGGACATGATCTCCACCACTAAATCACAAGGGCCGTCAATCCGCTCCCGACGCATAATTTCTCTGCGGGCACCAGAGATAAACAAGAGATCCGGTTGGACAACATTTTTATTCGTTAAGGTAACATCCAGCGGAGCACTGAATATTTCGCCTTCCGGGTCAAATTGGTCATAATAAATGGCCAATTGACGGTATAAAATGGCCGAGACCCGCTGGTGTTGGACAGAAGGGGATGGCTCTTTAACCAGCCATCCTTCGAGAATCTCAAAACGGTAACCCGGTTCTTCCGGGAGTTTCAAGTAGTCTTCATAGGTGTATTCCCCTTGTTTGAAATAATCCGAACCTTCTTCTTTAACTACGCCGCTTTCCCCAGCCAAAGCGGCCAGTACAACTTCTCTTTGGTACCGGTATTGCTTATCTCCCAATTCGATGACGGGGATCTTTTTTTGCCTTGTATAGCGCCAGATTGTTTCCACTGATAAATTTAGTATTTCCGCCAGTTGATGGGCAGTCAGTAATTTTTCCATCAGCCGATCACCTCATCAACATTATACAACCATACACAACTATAATCAACAGTGGACCCATAGTTTTACAGCTCTCAACTTCAATTAATTTTTTATAACCCCTTTTTAGTCATCGCATCAATACGGCTCAACAACGCCTTGATACGCTGGGATATCCATTAGTGTGGGAATAGTTACGAAACGATACCCCTCCGCCCGTAGGATTTCAATGATAAAGGGCAAGGACTGTATAGTGGCGGTTCCCGCTTGCACACTCCCGCCACAGGTATTATGCATCAGGATAATCGAACCGGCAGTGGTATTGGGGACCACCCGCGCCGCCACCGCCGGGCCGGTAATCCCAGTCCAATCCAGACTATCCACATTCCACATAATAATTTTATATCCTAGGGAAAGCACAATTTGCGAAACTTCATCGTTTAAAGCGCCATAGGGCGGACGAAAGAGCGCGGTTCTTAAGCCGGTTATTTGCTGGATTAGTGTTTCCGCCCGAAGAACTTCTTCTCGCACCTGTTCAGGGGTTAAGGTAGTTAAATCAGCATGATCGTATGAATGATTGGCTACTATATGACCCTCGCCCACTATTCTCTGGACTAAGCCTGGGTTTCGCTGGACGCAAGTCCCCAGACAGAAAAAAGTTGCCGGTACATTGTAGGCAGCCAAAGTATCCAATAATACCGGACCAAACAGTGAGTCCGGAGCGTCATCAAAGGTTAAGGCGACGAAATTACGGTCGGACTGCACTTGTCGGCTAATTGGGCCGGAGAATTGATTCATCTTACCCACCTCAATTTCAAAGTGTTATATCTTAACCATAATAGTATATTATGACAAAAGGCCAACAGTTCGTTAGCCTTAACACAACGCTTAAAATTGCAATCATCCCTCAATCAGTACCGCCCGCACGGGCGAGCCGTCCGCGCCTTTCATCTTCAGCGGAAACGCCATAAGCGTGTAGTTGCCCGGCTCAACTGCTGACAGATTCAGTCCTTCCAGCGGAATTATACCCTTGCCAAGCAGAACCAAATGAACGCTCATTGGTGCGTCTGCCTTCCCCACACTCTGGCTCTCCACGCCGATTAGCCGAACGTGGGAGTTGGCGATAAGTTCCGCCGCCGTGTCGGATATTTCGCAGTCCCCTTTCAGAAAAAGCCGTTCGTGGCAGGTTTCAAGTACAGGCCCGATCTCTTCACCGATCACACCGCTGAATTTCGCGACCGTACATTTACCGTAGAAAGTGGACAAATCAAGCTCATCAACGGTCCTACCGCCCGCGATAAAGTGGCAGGGCGCGTCAATGTGCGTGCCGTTGTGGACGCACATTGAAATGTTCGTAAGGTTGTATTTGTCGCGCTCCACGGTCTTTACCAGCTCAAAAGCAGGCGGCGTGTCCCCGGGGTAAACGTGACAGGAGAAAAGCTCCTGCGAGATATCGATCATCCTCATCCGCAAATCCTCTTTTCACATCCATCGGCAAGCGGGCAACCACCGCACAACGGTTTCTTGCGGCAATGCTCCTTTCCGTTGATTACAATCAAGGCGTGGAAGTTATTGTAGACCTCCACGCTTTTCGGCAAGTTGCTTTCAAAGTACGCCTTGATCTCATCATAGCCTTTTCCGGCTTCCAGTGGCAACCGCCCACAAAGCCGTACCGTATATGCATCTATTACAAATGTCGGTAGGCCAAAGGCATACAGTAATATGGAATCCGCTGTTTCCCGTCCGACCCCCTTGGTGGAAAGCAGTTCGGCACGGAGCTTTCCAAGGGGTTCACGCTTGACGGTGTCAGCGTCAAAACCATATTTCCCGAACCACGCAGTCACCGCTTTCAGGTACACCGCTTTCTGATTGAAAAACCCGGCGGGACGGATCTTATCGACCAGCACCGCATGATCCAGGCACAGCACAAACTCGGGCGTTAGGTTGTTACCGAAGTTGGCAATCGCCTTCTCCACGTTACGCCAAGCACAGTTTTGTGTCAGTACAGCGCCGACAATAATCTCATATGGCGTTTCCCCCGGCCACCAGTGCGGATTACCGTAGCGGGAGAAAAGTGTGTCATAAATTTGCGCCAGAACCATTACAGCCTATGCTCTCCAATATTTTAACGTAGAACTTCCTCTTTCTTGGCGGGTCAAATTCCGCAAACCACACCGACTGCCAAGTCCCTAAAACCAGCTTGCCGCCGTGGATGATCACGGTCACGCTTGAACCGATCGTACTTGCTTTCAAGTGCGCCGCGCTGTTACCCTCCGCATGCCGGAACTCCGGACGGTCGGGGAAGGTCTGATCAAGGGCGAACAGCAAATCACGCACCACATCAGGGTCGGCGTTCTCATTGATTGTTATTCCAGCCGTGGTATGCGGAGAATAGACCACGGCAATGCCGCCCAGCACGCCACTTTTACTGACCGCCTCGCCGACTTGCGGCGTGATGTTGTAAAAATCCCCACGCGGAGTTGATAAACTATATTCATAGAACATCATCAAAAGCAACTCCAATCTTCTGAAATGCCATCCGTTCCTCAGCGCCGTCAAGAACCCAGATTGTGCCGCAGTAGGTAAAACCAAGCTTGTCGAGGAGTTTTCGCATCGGCACGTTATCCTTGTGCGTGTCAATTCTTAAGTTATGGCACTGGTCAAACGCCCAATTCAGGCAAAACGCACCTACCCCTTTCGTGCCACGCCGGACGGCAATACGGTGAACCACACCGTAAGGTTCATCATTCTGCCACTTGCCTTCAATGTAGTTGTAGGTCTGGTCTTGCTCTTCATTGAAATAGAACGTTGCGACAACCTCGCCGCCGTCCTCACAGACATAACCGTGTCCGTCGGGCGAAACATCCCGTTCCACCATCTCCCGGGGCGGATACCAGTCTTTCCATTGCGTAGGGTTGCCACTCTCCCGCATAAACTCGCGAGCCTCAGCGTAGATTTTTAGGATCGCGGGCAAATCACCCGCTGTTGATTTACGTATTATCATTCTTATTTCTACTTCCCGGTTTCACGCAGGGAACTCCCCGGGCGCAAAGGGGGCAGTCTTCCGCTGCGAAGGCTTCAATCTGCATCTGCAGTAAACTATGGAGCGGTAGGCCGTCAAAATCTGCCCGACCGCCGCTGCGGTCAACCAGAACGCCAACGCCCACTGGCTCGGCACCGAGTTCTCGAACAAGCTTGATCACTTCTTGGACCGAACCACCGGTGGTAATCACATCTTCCACCACCAACACTCTTTCGCCCGGTTTCAGCAGAAAACCCCGTCGGAGCGCCATTTCCCCGTTTTGCCTTTCGGTAAAGATTGCTTTAACCCCTAAAGCCCTTCCTACCTCGTGGGCCACGATAATTCCGCCCATTGCCGGTCCGATCACCGTCTCAACCTTTTTCCCCGTAAACTTGTCAGCCAAGGCTTGCCCTAGTTGGGCCGCAATCCGGGGATGTTGTAAAACTTGCGCGCACTGCATGTACTGGGCGCTATGCTTTCCCGAGGTTAGCAAAAAATGTCCCTGTAGTAAGGCGCCGGTATCTTTAAAGATTTGTAGAATCTCGTTCTGCCCAATTTTGGCCGTACAATCTTCTGTCATTGGCGTTCACCTTCCACCTTTTAATGCTCAGATCAGACAATTAGCTAGCTTCTGCTATTTATTATCCTGAAGACATTACCTAAACTACCCATGAACTCCTGCATCCTGAGAAATTGAGAAAATTGCGGTAATAAACTAAGCCCACAGTTCTTCCAGCGCTTGGCGGGGATCCTTGGCCCGCGTAATCGGCCGACCCACCACCAGGTGAGAGCTTCCTGCCTTCAGCGCTTCGGCTGGCGTCAAAACCCGGACTTGGTCATTTTTATTGCTACCAGCGGGACGAATACCCGGCGTAACCAGGAGAAATTCACTACCCAGGTCGGCACGGAGGAGAGCAGCCTCCTGCGCCGAGGCTACGACGCCGTCCAAACCGGCCTTTTTGCCTAGTCGGGCCAGCTTTAGCACTTGTTCCGGTACCGCGCCTTGGACCCCAACCTCCCGAAGACCTTCTTCTCCCATACTGGTTAAAACCGTTACCCCAATCACTTTCATGCCGGCCTGGTGGCATACCTCAGATGCTCTGGCCATCATTTCATAACCCCCACCGCAGTGGAGATCAACCATATCCACTCCCGTGGTGGTTAGCACCTTCAGCGTTCGCTCTACCGTGGTAGGAATATCGTGCAGTTTCAGATCGAGAAAAATGGGAAACCCCATTCGTTTAAAGTCATCAAGCAGTTTAAGCCCGGATAGAGCGTACAGTTCCAATCCGACCTTCAGCCAACAACCGGAACCTTGGAGGGCTTTCGCTAGCGCAAGGGCTTCGTCACTGGAAGCCACATCCAAAGCAACGATGACTTTTTCGTTGAGCGTGTTCGCTCCGCTAAAACCTTTTTCCTTTTCCATCAGTAGTTTCCTCCCCTCGTTATCAAAATTATTATGAGCCACTAGCTAGAAATACAAGTCTGTCGACAGTCTCAACATTTCGCATTCAAGCTTTACCAAGCAAAACGCTTTCGCAGGCTTTCGCGTTTTCCTTGGTGGCTTCAGTTTGCGAAATGTAAGATTACTCGCGGCTTCAATTTCAGCAATTTAGCTTAAGTAGCGCCGCTCCGAACGACCAGCTGCTGTGGCCTTCGAGGGCTTGTCATTACCCTAGCCTTAATTTTCATCCTTTCAGTTGTCCTGGTGGTAGCCAGGGTGAATGACTACTTAATAAGCCTGATTAGGATTGAAAAAAACAGAAGAGTAACATAGAGGAAGAAAATTTAAGAAAATGGATGATATAACCCAAATATGTCTCATAAGCGGGGTCACAATCGGATTGACAAGAAATTTATGGAAGGCATATAATTAACTTACTTAAACGATTAAACAACAAAGAGGGAAGATAATGGCGACCATTAAGGAAATTGCAAAACTAGCAAACGTATCAACAGCTACGGTTTCCTATGCGCTGAACGACCCTTCGAAGATTAGCGAAGAGACCAGGGCAAAGGTGATGCGCGTTGTTGAACAGGTGAATTACCGGCCGAATAGCATTGCCAAAAGTTTGAAAGTCAAGCGCACCAATGCCATCGGGGTGATCACGGAAGATATCACCGTCTTCAATACTCCGGAGATTATCAATGGGATCGGGGAGTGCGCTGAAGAACACAACTACCACATTATTTTAGAGAATATCCGCTTATACAAAAGAATTGGCAACAATTATCAAGATACATCCAAATTTACCGGGGTCATTAAGGATACTACTAGTGTACTCATGAGTAAACAGGTTGAAGGAATCATCTATGTTGGAGCCCATTGCCGCGATGTTACCGGTTTAATCGATAAAACCCCGATTCCTGTAGTATATACTTATTGTTATACGCAGAATGAAGGCGATTATACGGTTAACTATGATGATTTTCTTGCCGCTTATGAGGCTACCAAGTATTTAATCGGGATGAATCATCGAAAAATAGCCCTTATTACGGGGTTGATGGGTTCAGGGCAATGTCAGGAACGGATCAAAGGGTATCAAAAAGCTTTATACGAGAGCCAAGTCTTGTTTAACCCGGAATACCTGAAGGTAGGGAACTGGGAACGGGAAGCCGGATATGAAGCTGGTAAAGAGCTGCTAACCAGTGTAAATCGACCAACCGCCATCTTCGCCCTTAATGACGTAATGGCTGGCGGAGTGTTTGATGCAGCCGTTGAACTCGGCTTAAAGATCCCGGAGGATTTATCTTTGATCGGCTTTGATAACCGGGAATGTAGTTATTCTTATAGCCCAAAGCTGACAACAATGGCATTACCGTTAAATAATATTGGGAATATGGCAACAGAAATATTGATTAATAGTCTGTCAAAACAAAAGCAAAAAAACTTTCCCCAGCATTCAAAGCTCAAGTGCGCCCTAGTTGAGCGAGAATCGGTTATGCCTCTACTAAAAGGAGAGTTATAAGCATGAATATGCCACGACAAAACGCCAAATTTTTTTGCTTTCCAATTTAATCGATTAAAGTACCAGTGCCTGTTGATTGATGAAAGTCAGAAAAGGAGGATAGATGTGAAAGAAAAGCTTAATACTCAGGCGGTTCCAATGGATGCCGTAAGGATCGAAGACCATTTTTGGAAACCACGCATCGACGCTAACCGACAAATTAACATCCCCTACCAATATCAGCAGTTACATGAGAGTGGTGTCCTAGATAATTTTTTACGGATCAACGGGAACATGAAAGGACCTTACGCCGGTCCCTACTGGATGGATTCGGATGCTTACAAATGGATAGAGGCTGCTTGCTACTGTTTAGCCCTTGGCTCTGATGCACAACTCGAAGCAAAAGTCGATGCAGTGATCACCGTGATCGTCAATGCCCAGGAGGAGGATGGTTATCTAAATACTTATTTCCAATGGGTCGAACCTGAAAAAAAATGGACTAATCTTGGCATGGGGCACGAACTGTACTGTGCCGGTCATCTGATCCAAGCAGCGCTGGCCCATTACCGTGCAACCGGGAAACAAACATTACTTACGGTCGCCTGTCGCTTTGCCGATCATATTGCCACCGTTTTTGGCCCGGGAAAGTTAGCGGGATTACCGGGACATGCAGAGATTGAAATGGCTTTGGTTGATCTTTTCCGCTGTACGCAACAAGAACGCTATCTTCAGCTTGCACAGTACTTTATTGATCAGCGTGGTCAGTCCCCGTCGCGCTTTTGTTGGGAATTGGCAAACTTAGATCTGATCGGTGGTGGTCCCGAGCAATTGAACCCCAGGTTTTATGGGACGGCGCAAGCATATGATGGTCGGTATGCCCAGGATCACCTGCCGGTACGGGAGCAAAGTGAAGTGGTCGGGCACGCGGTCCGGGCCATGTATCTTTTTTGCGGGATGGCTGATCTGGCTGCGGAAACGAAAGAAGTTGCTTTAGTGGATGCTATGGAAAGACTATGGGCCAATCTAACGCAGCGGCGGATGTATATTACCGGAGGGATTGGTTCATCCGAACGAAATGAGGGCTTTACGGAAGATTACGATCTCCCGAACGCTACCGCCTATGCCGAAACTTGTGCTGCTGTGGGTTTAATCATGTGGAATCATCGTCTGTTGCAATTAAAAGGGGACAGTCGTTTTGCGGATCTGATCGAACTGGTTTTATATAACGTTTTTTTAGCCGGAATTTCGTTGGATAGCAAAAAATACTTCTATACGAATCCGCTCTTTAGTGATGGTACGCATCACCGACAGGATTGGTTTTACTGCGCTTGTTGCCCGCCTAATATCGCCCGTTTGTTGGCGTCCTTAGGCCAATATCTTTATACACAAACCGATGACGGAGTAGGGGTAGAACTCTATATTCAGAGCGTCACCCAGGTAAAGGTCGCCGCTGATGCGGTGGTCACCATCAGGCAAAAATCCGATTATCCTTGGGATGGTCGGATTCAACTGCGACTTGCTTTAGAACAACCGACCGTATTCACCCTACGGCTGAGAATACCCGGTTGGTGTCAGCACTATGAGGTGATGGTTAACAGTCAGCCAGTAACGGTTGGGGTTGAACGGGGATACGCTAAACTTCAACGACAGTGGGCTAATGATGATGTGGTGGAACTAGTGTTGGCCATGTCGGTGGAGATGATGGAAGCACATCCGGCGGTTAGGGCGAACACGGGGCGAGTGGCTCTGCAGCGCGGGCCCTTGGTTTATTGCCTGGAAGATGTGGATCATTTACTCCCGGTTACCCGCATTACCCTACCGAAAGAGCCGGAATTCAAGGTTAAATTCGAACCGAAGTTGCTGGGAGGCGTAAACATTATTGAAAGTGAGGGCTTGGTTCAACCATCATTAGCCCGAACACCGATTAAAGCCATTCCCTATTACGCGTGGGATAATCGAAAACCAGGTGCGATGGCAGTTTGGTTGTTAAAAGAATAATCGTCATAACCTGTCGGCGGTGAAAGGAGGTGGTAGCGGAAAAAGGAAATAAACATTGTGTTGAACAAGGGGTTTAGAGTTAACCAATTCAAAAAGGAAAAAGGGGGAAAGAAAATGGTTTTTATCAAAAGGTTAACTGTTGTTGTGTTACTGATCGCGATAATCGCCCTTTCGGCTTTTGCCCAACCGAAAAAGGAGATCACTTACATGGCTTGGTACAACACCACCCAGTCCGAAGCCGCCGATATCCAAAAAACCCTGGATCGGTTTAATGCTGAGCAGAATGAGATCCACGTTTCGTTGATCACGGTCAGCCGGGCTGATTATGAAACCAAGCTGAACACCATGGCGGCAGCCAAGCAATTACCGGACACTTGTATGATGGCCGAACCGATGGCGCTCCGTTATGCTGCCGCTGGCCTATTGGCTGATGTGAGTGATATGTATACTCCAGAAGAAGCGCCACTACAGTCGCTAGCTTTTACCTACAAGGGAAAGACAGTAGCTTACAGCTGTTCCAATGAGGTACTGCTGATCTATTACAACAAGAAACTCTTTGACGACGCCGGAGTACCCTACCCGCCGGCCACAGCTGAAGAGGCCTGGACTTGGGAGGAGTTTGTCGAGGTAGCTAAGAAGCTGACCAAAGATACGAGAGGCAGAACACCGAATGATCGCGGTTTTAATGCGCGAAACATCGTAACCTACGGCGCTGATTTTAACCGCCTAGGCTGGATGTGGCCGATCTTGGCTGTTTCCGCTGGTGGGGGAATCATGAGCCCCGACGGACAGGAATTATGGCTAGGGAAACCGGAAACCATTGATGCGCTACAAAAGATTGCCGATCTATATCTCGTAGATAAGGTTGCGCCCTCAGTGGGAGAAATGAACACCATGCCTAGTCTGGATGTTACGCTCCTTACCGGGAAAGTGGCAATGGCCACCAGTGGTCAGTGGGAGATTGGGGTTTCCTTAAAGAACTCGCTGCCTGATGGCCTCGAATACGGAGTCGGTGTCCTCCCGAAGATTAAGAAGGCGGTAACTTATAACACCGGTGGACCCTTTGTCGTCTTTGAGTCATCAAAAGAAATGGACGCCGCCAAGACTTTCGTTAAATGGATGAGCGATGAGAAAAACGGATGGGATTTAATCACCGGTGGAATTTGGATGCCGGTCTCCAAAAAGTGGTACGCTTCGGATGAAGTTATCCGGCAATGGGCTGACAATGATGTGCATCCACCGTATGAACAATATAAAACAGCGGTCGTTGATTATGCGATGAACAATGCGGAACAAGTTCCCTGGTACTATTTCCCAAGTTATGACAAACTTGATGATATGATCAATTCTGGAATCGACGCTGTCTGGAACGGAAAACAAACAGCTAAACAATACATCAACAGCATTCTACCCAGGGTCGAAAAACTCTTTAACGAAAACAAGCCTTGATATAGTTCGATTCGGTAGTTCCCCCTTTCCCTGGGCGGGAAGGGGGAACTGCCCCAAACGGTCACCAGGGGCGAAATATTAGTTTTGGAACTAATATTTCTCAAGAAAACTAGTATAAGGGGGGTAGTAGATGAAGTTGAGAACCAGGGGAAGAACAACATTAACCGCGTACCTTTTATTAACGCCCGCCATCATCGGATTTCTCTTTCTAACCTTCTTACCGATCCTTGGTGTGATTGGGATTAGCCTTACAAACTGGACGGGATTACAAACTCCAGATTACATCGGTCTTGAAAATTACCGGGCAATCTTCACGACGGATTTCTATTTTAAAAATTCGGTGGTCGCTACGTTATCCTTTGCCGTCGGCACGACGCTGACCAGTATTATTTATTCCTTCACCGTGGCGCTTATGTTGAACCAAAAGAAGATTCCCGGGCGTGGACTGTGGCGTTCCCTCTTTTTCCTGCCGTACGTGGTACCGATCATTGGCTCGAGTATCGTGTGGTCTTGGATGTATGAGTCGAATTTTGGTGTCTTCAATTATCTCCTAAGTATGCTGGGGGGCAATAAAATTCAATGGCTTCAAGATGAAAGATTCGCCATGCCTTCAATTATTTTAATGATGACCTGGATGAGCGGGAATCTGATCGTAATCTTCTTGGCTGGGTTGCAGAGCGTGCCAAGGACATATTTGGAAGCAGTGGAGGTCGATGGCGGTAACTTTTGGCATAAATTCAGGCACATCACCTTCCCAATGATGTCGCCGGTGATTTTCTATAATTTTCTAACTAGTATAATCATTAATCTGCAGGGTTTTGTCCCGGCCTATGCCTTGACCAAAGGCGGGCCCAGCGATTCCACCCTCTTAATGGTTTACCTAATCTACCGCGAAGGTTTCATGCGCAATAACTTTGGCCATGCCAGCGCCTTGTCTTTGCTTTTTTTCCTATTTGTCGCTGTCTTGACCGTACTTGTCTTTACTACTTCCAAACGATGGACCTTTTATGAAGGAGAGTGAAATTTGAAGATGATGAAGGACGAAAAAGAACTGACAATGGGAGCGGAGTTGTTTAGGGTAAAAGAACCGAAAGCGCAAAGCAGAAAAGCGATGTTTAGCAAGGTAAATGCCAGTTTGGTGATCGTCCTTGCCGTAATGGTCGTCTTCCCCTTTTTTTGGATGGTCCGTTCATCTTTTATGTCAAACCTGGAAATACATCAGTATCCTCCGCTTTTTTTGCCGAAAAACTGGCGTTTTGATAACTATTCTTACACCTTAACGGTCTTTCCCTTCGGGAGGTACTTTTTAAATACATTAACGATTGCGATTCCTTCGATGTTCGGCGTGCTTTTGACTTCTAGCTTAGCGGCTTATACCTTTGCCCGGCTTGAGTTCCCCGGAAAAAGATTCTGGTTTACGCTGGTAATCGGTAGTATGCTGATGCCGGGGGCGGTCTTTATTATCCCGATTTTCATGGCTTGGAGTTCGGTGGGTTTAAGTAACAGTTATATTCCCTTAATCGTGCCCGCTTTTTTGGGCGGAGGGGGACTCAATATCTTTCTCATTCGCCAGTTTATGATGACCATCCCTCGAGAAATGGACGAAGCCGCCTATATCGACGGCGCTACTCATCTGGATATTTTATTCCGACTTCTCTTGCCCATGATCAAACCGGTGTTGATTACAGTAGGCCTCTTAACGTTTATTCTCTACTGGAATGATTTAATGGGTCCGCTCATCTATATTTCCAGGAACGAAAGAAATACCATCTCTCAGGCTTTGGCCAACTTCAGGTCCGGTTTCGGCACCGATTGGCGGGCGATTATGGTCGCCTCCACCATGTCGATCCTGCCTAGCGTCTTCATTTACTTTATCGGACAGAAATATTTCGTGGAGGGAATTGTCCTGACCGGGTTGAAGTAAATTCGCTATATGCGGCGGGAGAAGCGGTTGGTTCCCCAGACCCCGATCAGGATGAGGGCGCCACCAACCAGGTGGTACCAATAGAAAGGTTCGCCCCGGAAACAGATCCCGGCACCAACGGAAACAATGGTGGAAAGGTTGGCGAAGACTGCACTCCTTGAAGCGCCAAGCTTGGAGATGTAATAATTCATTCCGAAGAAGGCGACAACCGAAGAGAAGATGCCCAGATATAAGACGGCGGATCGGACTTCTTTGATCTTTAGGAAGGCAAGGATATCGGCCCCCGTTTGTCCGGATGATTCGAGCAAAGCTAAACCACTGAAGCAGATGGCGCCGACCCATATCATGACAAAGGTAAGGTCGGCCGGGCGAAACTGCTTTGATAACCAGCGGGACAGGATATTAAAGACTGCAGCGGCAAGTACTGCCCCTAAGAGGGCGACTAGGCCTAAAGAAGGTCCGGAGGAGGTGAATTTCCCTCCACCCAAGACAATAAAACCAACCCCAGTAACGGAAGCTAAGATGAATAAGACTTGTAGTGGATGGGGGATTTCTTTGAGGAGGGGAATGGCCAAGATCGTTACGAAGACCGGAATGAGGGCAATCATCAGACCAGCCTCGGAAGAAGTGGTTAAATTGACGCCGGTCGTTTCACAGATAAAATAGATCACTGGTTCCACGAGGGCGAGGAGTAATACCTGGCGGAGGGGTCGCTTTTTTAAGTTGATTTTGATGAGCCCTAAGGCCCAGAGGAGCGTCATAGTCAAAGCCGCTGTGCAAAAGCGTAAGGCGAGTAACTGGTAGGGCGTAACATAAGTAAGCGCACCTTTGGTAAACATAAAAGAGAAACCGAAGATGAATGCGGTTAAAACCGCGACGGCGTATGGGTGGATCATGATGTAACACTTCCTTAATTATAAACTCAGATTTCTTGTTCGGCAGTTTTAGTGGTGGGGAACGTTGGGATCCTTTTGATTTCCAGGTTGCTGACCCCAATGTTCAGGTCAAGGTCAATTCGTTCGTTAGCGGTCTCGTAGTTATCAGAAACAAAGCGATTATTGACCATAAAGAGCCCTGAAGCGCCTAGATTAGTTTTGGCCATCGCTCCGTCGAGGCGGATCCTCAACCCGGTCGTCTCGGGGATTAAAATCTTAAGGTTGGAGGCTCCAGAGTATATTCCGACTACGGCATGGCGACCATTACCGCCTAGCTTGATCTCCAGCTCACCGGCGCCGAAATTCATGTCTAGATGATGGAGGGGGATTTGCGCTAGATTTAGGTTGCCCTCAACGGCCCCGGCATTAATATAGATCTCCCAAGCTAGTCGCGGAGAAATGTTAAGATTCCAAACGGATCGCTGACGGTCACCATGGAAGCGCTTGTTTATGTGATCTTCAGGTTCGATTTCCAGCGCTAATTTCCCATTTGTTTTTCGTACTTTAGTAATGGCAGCGACTCCATTAAACTGTCCTTCCGCCCATTGCTTGGTGGTTGGACCGAGCATTAATTTACCAGACTCGAACTTTAGTTCAAGTTTTCCGGCGGACAGAGACGGGTAGGTAGAAGCCTCGACCAGAAAATCGGTTTCTACCGAGCAGGTCTGGAGATAGCCTAAAAAGAAGGCAACCGTTACCCCAACAAAGAGGACAACGAGCGCCAAAGCAACCCCGCTGGGAATTCTTCCTCTCCATAGTAGACTAATACCCAAAAGAATGAGTAAAATAGGGCCAATAACCGATAATAAGCGGGCTAGATGCCATGGCTTGTATCCCAGGTTGCTCATGAATAAAGCCGTACCAAACAAAATAAAAAAGAGACCGATCAGAAAGTGTATTGGTTTCATCTTGCTTCCTCCCTGTCGCGAATATGAACGATCCATCCGTATATTTTAAATAATTAAATCATGTAACTCCTTAATTTCCATAATACACTAATTCGCCAACTGAAACAATCTGATTATTTATCTTCTTTATCCAATAAGACTTTATCCAATAAGGCTTGAGAAGGGAAACTGGATATACTATAATTACACTTAGCGGTTGTCCAGGTAACCCGCGTCACCAAAACTGGAGGTGTTAAATGATGTCTAAACCACGAACCTTGCTTTCCCCTTTATATTTCATTCTATCTACCTTCTTCATCGTTTCCCTGCTCCTTTCCAATATTACCGCCGGGAAAATGACTGTTCTTTTCGGATTGACCTTACCCGCCGCAGTTGTCTTCTTTCCCCTCACGTATATTCTGGGCGATGTTCTCACTGAAGTTTACGGCTTTCGGAAAGCCCAGCTTACGATCTGGCTTGGTCTTTTTGCCAACTTATTTATGGTTGTTGTCTTTACAATCACGCTGGTTTTACCTTATCCCCAGTTCTGGACGGACCAGGAAGCCTACCAACGGGTGTTAGGGATGACGCCCCGCTTAGTCGGCGCTTCTACCATCGCCTATTTTGCCGGTTCTTTTTTGAACGCCGCCCTGTTATCCAAATTAAAAGTAAAAACCGCCGGACGCTGGCTTTGGCTGCGGACTATTGCTTCGACACTGGTGGGGGAAGGGGTGGATACGGCCTTGTTTATTACGGTAGCTTTTGGGGGAACGATGCCGCAGGCGCTGCTAGCCGAACTGATTCTGGCGCAGTATTTATGGAAAGTCACGTATGAAATCGCCTTTACTCCGTTAACCTATCTGGTAGTAAGGTGGATTAAGCGCTGGGAACAAGTGGATGTCTTCGACCACGTGGTTGATTACAACCCATTTATTTTAAAGAGGAGGCATGATGATGAGCATGACCATGGATGAGTTGGGATTCAGGGCTTTAGGGAAAGACGTACGACAGCCTGTTCGTACCCTCGATACCTTTTCTAAACCGGAAGGGGTCGAGACGGTAATTATGGAGAGTGATGAGGTGACTAGCCTCTGTCCGGTGACCGGACAACCGGATTGGGAGACGGTGACGATCGAATATGCTCCTGATGAAGCGTGCATTGAGAGTAAAAGCCTGAAGCTTTACTTGTGGAGTTTCCGCGAAGAAGGTGCCTTCTGTGAAGCATTGGCTACTCAGATCGCCAATGATGTCGCCGCCGCCTGCCAGCCCTTCTGGGTGACGGTAACGGTGACCCAGAAACCACGGGGCGGGATAAAATTAGTCGCCAAAGCCCGGGTGAACCGGGACTAAAACATTGGATTCGGTGCAGTGGAGCGCTTACTTTCCCCATGGAAAGTGGGCGTTTTCTGTTTGTTAACAGGGCAGGTGGAGGCGATAAAGAGGAAAATCGAAGTAAAGACGAAATAAAGAATTATAGATAGAGAAGAGATCATTTGTACGGCGCTTAATGGGGGAGATAATTGAAAAAACACAGCTTTAAACAACGATTACAGCAAAAAATGGCTTCCCATTCCCATCCAATGTGGCGGAAAATTGCCATAATCACGCTTCCGGCGTTTGTTGAATTAGTAATGTCAACTCTTTTTGGTATGGTTGATATGGTGATGGTTGGACGGTTAGGACCGGCGGCGATTACCGCGGTAGGATTGACGAACCAACCATTTATGTTATTACTGTCGATTTTTGCAGCGGTAAATATTGGAACCACAACACTAGTGGCCTGGCAGATTGGGGCCGGTCGTCCTGAAGAAGCACAGAGGGTGACTAGGCAAACGCTGGTGATCGGTTTGCTCCTGGGGACGGTCATCAGCGGTTTAGGAGTGCTGGTCGCGCCGGTAATTGTTCGCTTTATGGGAGCGGGGCCGGATGTGATCGGGAATTCAACTATTTATTTTCAGATCGTTGCGGCTGGGCTGGTTTTTCAGGCGTTAAATATGGGGATCACCGCGGCCTTACGCGGTGCGGGCGAGACGAAAATACCGATGTTCTATAATGTGGGCAGTAACCTATTTAATGTGTTCGGTAATTATGTTTTAATCTACGGAAAACTGGGTTTTCCCCAATGGGGGGTAGCTGGGGCGGCTGTTTCCACTTCCTTCTCCCGCTTTTTGGCCTGTATTGCCGGGTTGTATGTGCTTTATGGCTCCCGACATTCAATTATTCAGCTGAAACCGGGGGATGATTACCGGCTGCATCGGCCAACGGTGAAAAAGATCTTTGATATCGGTTTACCGGCAGCACTTGAGCAGTTTATCTTGCAAAGCGGGTTGATGCTGTTTGCGAAGACCGTCTCCGGCCTTGGCACTTTGAGTTTTGCCGCCCATCAAATCGGACTTAATATCAGTGGTCTCTCTTTTGCGCCGAGTATGGCTTTTGGGGTGGCCTCGACCACGCTGGTCGGACAAAGCCTGGGTGCGGATAATGTGGAACAGGCGGAAAGGTATGCCAATGTTGTGCACAAAATTGCCCTCGTGGTGGGCGCAATCAATGGATTACTCTTTATCCTTTTTTCCCACCCGATGGCGCGCTTGTATACCGCTGATCCAGCGGTGGCGGGAGCGGCCGGTACGGTCCTTAAGATCCTGGCGCTTTCCTTGCCGGGGCAATCAACCCAACTCTCATTGGCCGGCGCTTTACGCGGAGCCGGTGACACCATGTATCCTTTGTATGCGTCAGCCACCGGAATTTGGATCTTCCGGGTGGTGGTCGCCTTTATTTTTGTCCGGATTTTTCACTGGGGATTAATCGGTGCCTGGGTGGCCTTTGTTCTTGACCAGTATACCCGGTCGGCTGTGGTCTATCTCCGCTTTCGCTCGGGAAAATGGAAATATACCAAGGCTCGATTGGGATGAAGCCCGAACGGACGAGTTCATTGACAAAGATGGGATTAAGTCATATACTAAAATGAGGTAAAACCAAGGTTAAACAGGGAATGGAGGGTTGACTTTGAAACATATTAAACCGGTGGTCCTTGGTAAATTGCAATCAACAGTTAAAAAAGGCGGGTGCGGACGTTGCGCCAATTCGTGTCAGTCGGCTTGTAAAACTTCTTGTACCGTGGGAAATCAGGTCTGTGAACGCTAAGTAGTCGCTCACGCCAGCAAGGGGCGTGTAGCCCGGGAAACCGGGCTTTTCATTTTTCATTCAAAATGCGAGGAAGTTGGTGAACCTTGTGCATTGGCATGTTTTTTCCTTATTCGACCATTACTATCTCTTCGATACCCCTTCAAACTCACTTTTTCAGATCGACCGGCCGACGTATTTGCGTTTAAAGACGGAGGCTTTACCGGAGGAAGCCACCTCGTACCAAGACCAATTGGTGACTGAATTTTCGGCTGAAACCATAGATGAGATTGAAGACGAAATTAAAGCCTTAAGAGAAAGCGGTTATTTAGTGGCCGCCGATCCCTTTCTGGAGCACCCGACCTTCGAATTAAAACCGGAGTTAAAAGCCCTCTGTCTGCACTTGGCCCATGATTGCCAATTGCGTTGCACTTACTGTTTTGCGGGGGGTGGCGCCTTCGGAGGCGATCAAAGTTTGATGTCGCCCGAGGTTGGCCGGGCGGCTTTAGATTATTTATTTGCCGCCTCCGGGGAGAAAGATCACTTGGAAGTTGATTTCTTTGGCGGAGAACCCCTCTTAAATAAAGAACTCATGGTAGAATTGGTACGTTACGGTGAAGAAAAGGCCGCCCGCCTAGGGAAGCAGATCCATTTTACCTTGACCACTAATACCCTGGCCTTAAACCGGGAACTCTTACAGTTTTTGCAGGAGCACCGGATGGGTTTGGTGTTAAGTCTTGATGGCCGGGAGCAGGTGAACGACCGGATGCGGGGGAAGGGCACCTACCGGCGGATCGTTCCCCGGATTCAGGAAGTAATCAGGGATTTTCCGGACCTCAATTATTATGTGCGCGGGACGTACACCCGCTATAATTTAGATTTCGCTGCCGACGTAAAGCACTTTTACGACCTGGGATTTCGTTCGATCTCCATTGAGCCGGTAGTCTGTGCGCCTGATCTTCCCTATGCCTTGCGGGATGAGGATCTACCGGCCATCTTTGCCGAGTATGACCGGTTAGCCGAGTATTATTGGCAAAAATACCAAACCGGCGAGGGCTTTCGTTTTTTCCATTTCAATGTTGAACTGGAGAAGGGGCCTTGTTTGCCGAAAAGAATCTTAGGCTGCGGGGCGGGGTTCGATTATTTAGCAGTTACCCCCCACGGAGAGTTGTACCCGTGTCATCAGTTTGTCGGAGAGCAGGATTATTGTTTAGGGAATGTCTTCACTGGCCTAGCGGCCGCAGAAACAAGGGAGACTTTCTGTCAAGCCCGGCTTTACGCCAAAGAAGGCTGTAACGAATGTTGGGCCCGCTACTATTGCAGCGGTGGTTGTCATGCCCATGCTTATTTTGCTAATGGCAGTATCCTAAAGCCGAACCAAATGGCCTGTGTCTTGATGCGTAAGCGGTTAGAATGTGCCTTAGCATTAAACGCCATGCGTTTGGCGGAGGAAAGCAAGAACGCCCGGTAATCTACCGGGTGTTTTTTTAACTTAAGATTGGTATAGGTAGCCGGGAGCAAGCGTAATGTAGAAGGCGAAGGAGGGATCGCCATCGACATTACCTTGCTCTTTGTCTTAGGCCTTATTCTGGCTTCCGAATTTGTTAATGGTTGGACCGATGCCCCTAATGCCATTGCGACGGTGGTTGCGACCAAAGCGCTCAAGCCCCGGCAAGCGGTCCTCGTAGCGGTAATTGGTAATATCATTGGTGCTTTTTATGGACGTGCCGTGGCGAAGACGATCGGGACGGAGATTGTGAAGCCGGAAGCGATTAATCTGATCACCTTAGGTGCGGCGATGGTCGGGATTATCGTCTGGGCGACGGCTGCTTCTTTAGGCGGGATCCCCACCAGTGAAAGTCATGCTTTACTGGCGGGACTAACCGGCGCCGGGTTGGCAACCGCCGGTCCGACTGCTTTAGTGCTTGCCGGGTGGAAAAAGGTCTTTCTGGGGCTTGCCATCTCCGTCCTCTGCGGCGCCGTAGGTGGATTCGGGTTAGCCTGGGTAATCAGGTACTTCAGCAGGGACATCCCGAAAGCCAAGGCTGATCGGGTGTTTAATGCTTTACAAGTTATTGCCGCCGGGGGGATGGCTTTTAGCCATGGGAGTAACGATGGGCAGAAGTTTATCGGGATCTTTACTTTGACCTTGGTTTTGTCCGGCTATTTGCCGACCTTTCAAGTTCAACCGTGGGTTGTTATCCTTTGTTCGGTGGTGATGGGTGCCGGGACTTCAATTGGCGGGTGGCGGATTATCGAAAAGATCGGTACCAAAATGGTTAAACTCGAGCCGGATCAGGGGCTGGCTGCTCAAATAGGAGCGGCCGCCTCGATCTTGTTTGCCACCAGCTTGGGTGTGCCCTTAAGTACCACCCATACGATTAATACGGCCATGATGGGAGCGGGCGCGACCCGGGGAGTTACGGCAGTCAACTGGGGGGTAGTAAAAGAGTTGGTCTTGGCCTGGTTTTTTACCTTTCCCGTCTGTGGCCTGATCGGCTATCTAACGGCCTGGTTTTTAATCCGTCTCGGATAGTCGCTCACTTGGCTACCTTAATCACGAAGTGATTAAAATCGAGGCCAGGTGAGTCGACAAGCCCCGAAGGCCACAGCAGCTGGTCGTTCGGAGCGGCGTCACTAAGCTTAAATGCTAAGATTTATGCCGCGAGAATCGACAGACTAGCATTTCTATGCATTCGCTCACGCCGGCTACCGCCCGCGCACATGCTTTATACTGATTTTAATCACGGAACGCGTAAATAATAAAGGCGAGCAGGGCAACCTAACATGAAATACTGGAGGGAGCAGCGGTTTGATGACCAACCTTAAAATGGTAAGCGCCGAATTAGAGCGGAATCAAGGACAAGGGGCAAGCCGATATTATCTCCCTGCGGTCTGGAATAGTTTTGGCTTTAAAGAATATATGATTGATCCGGACAGGCCGGGTGAGATCCGGGTGGAACCTTATCGTTATTATCGTGCGGCTATCCGGTTTATTGCCGCTCACGCCCGGCCTGCCAAGGCAGGGGAAGATAACCAGGTGCGGACGGATGAAAAAACCGTCGGTCACCCGATTATGTACGGTGCCTTTTTGCGGACTCTTACCGCCTGGAATCATGATCCGGGCGGACCGCTTGAGTCGGGTACGTTTCTGAAGACCATTGCGCTGCTGCCACATCTCCAAAGCTTAGGAGTGGAGATCCTTTATCTCCTCCCGATCTTCGTCGGCGGTGAAAAGTATAAAAAGGGGGAATTAGGCAGCCCTTATGCGGTGAAGAACTATTATCAGTTGGATCCGACTTTGCACGATCCACTACTGGGAACGCTGACGCCTTCCCGCTTGGAAACGGAGTTTAAGGCCTTAATTGAAGCCTGTCATCTCTTGGGATTGCGGGTAATGCTTGATTTTGTCTTCCGGACCGCGGCCCGGGACAATGATTTAATTGCGACACATCCTGAATGGTTTTACTGGATTGGTCTGGAGCATGTCGGCACTTTTACCCCACCGGTCATAAAAAGGGCCAAGAAGCTTGCTATCCGCAGTGAAAATAAGGTTGAATTATTATACAATTCGCCCGACCTCAAAGGGTATTTGGCACAATTTCGTCCGGCCCCCAACATTATTGATCCGGTCAAATGGGAAAACTTGTGTGCAAAACAGCGTCAAACCGGAGCGAACATCCTTGATCTGGTGGAAAAAGAATTTAACCTCACCACCACCCCGGGGTTTTCGGATGTGATCTGTGATGCCCAACCCCCCTGGACTGATGCAACCTATCTCCGCTTCTATTTTGACCTCCATCCGCGTGCGCGGAAATACGTCGCACCGGAGCAACCACCCTACGTCTTGCAGGATGTAGCTTGTCTGAATTTGTACCGGGGTGAAAACCCAAACTGGGATTTATGGCAGTATATTAGAAATATAGTCCCTTATTACCAGCAAAAGTTTGGGATTGACGGTGCCCGAATTGATATGGGACACGCCTTACCATCCGAGCTGACCCAGGCGATTATCGCACAGACGAGAGCCTGCGATCCGAATTTTATCTTCTGGTCGGAAGAGTTTGATGTGAAGAACACAAGGGCGGCGAAGGCTGATGGGTATGATCTGGTCACTGGGGATCTTTGGCAATTATATAAAAAGGTCGGGGAAAAAGGGTTCTGTCGACACCTGTTTACCCGCGTCCGCACCGCCGCGCTCCCGCTTACCGGTGCCCTGGAATTGCCGGATACACCGCGGGCGGCCTGGTATCACCCGGAGCAAAACCGCCTGGAGTCGATGGTGCTCTTGAATTATTTTCTCCCTAACGTGGTTCCTTTCGTCAATAGTGGCATGGAGTTGTTGGAAAAACAACCAATGAATCTTGGATTGGATAATACGGAAGCGGGACGCTTTGTTTTACCGGCAACCGACCCGATGTACGGTAAACTAGCTTTTTTTGATCGTTACCGTTTACATTGGTTGCAAGAAGAACAAAACTTTATGGTTCCGTTATTGAGGATGGCCGCGGTGCTACGAACGCGCTTTTGCCATTTGCTGAAGGTAAACTTTTTGTGTAAAGACTGTGGGCGTTTTCCCCGCAAAGCCCTGCTCTATTTCGCATGTTGGGACGAGCGCCGGGGCGAACTACTCGTTTATATCGCCAACCAAAAACTTGGTAAGCAGGTGACGGTTACTTTTGGCCAGTTGGTGCCGGCGAAAGTCCGAACTAAAATGGACGAATTGACGCTGGTTTATGCCGGTCGGCAGCTCAGGGAGGAGCGTTTTTCCTGGCGGGAGAGACAATTGTTGGCTCCGGGCGAAGTCGTTATTGCGGTGGGAAAAGGGCGGGTTTAGTACCTATATGGACGGTGGCGATCCCCCAACATAACTGATCATAGTGTACTTGGGTAAATCCGAACTCCCGAAAGACCGCGGCTACTTGCTGCGGATCGGGATACGCTTGAACGGAGCGGTACAAATAAAGGTAAGGGTCTTTATTCCCGGTGAGGAAGGAACCAACCAAAGGGAGAATAAGTGATGTATATAAGTAGTGAAGCTGCTTAAAAACGGGGTAAGGGGGTGTGGCCAATTCCAAAGCGATGGCCTTACCTTCTGGTTTAAGGACCCGGAACAGTTCCCGGAGGGCCTGGCGCATATCACTGACATTACGTAACCCATAGCCAATAACGGCGCGGTCGAAGGAGTTGTCGGCAAAAGGCAGGGAAAGCGCATTGCCTTCGACCAGCCGGATGCGATGACGCCACGGAGAATCGGCGAGGTTTTGGTCAGCCACCGCCAACATGGACGGCGATAGATCAAGACCGACCACGTTTCCGTCCGGGCTAACCTTTTCCGCCAAATCCTTCGTGATCAAGCCGGTACCGCAACAAATGTCCAGAACCTGTTGACCGGGGCGTAGGTCGGCTTTTTTGACCGTAAACTTCCGCCAATGGTGATGGAAGCCAAAACTAACTAGCGTATTGACGAGGTCATATTGGGGCGCTATTTTCCGAAAATAGGTCTTGACGCGTCTTTCTTTTAAACTCTGTGACACGGTTTCCTTCCCTCCGCAGGTATAAAAGTTTGGATTATGTGGTTAGTCTTCCTCCCGCCACCGTTTTTATTGTTTTTGGCTTTATTCTTTATGGCGCTTAAAAAGGTAATTCCACTGAAAATTCCCTTTGCCCAACACCGACACCGGCGGAGAGAAATATTATGGTGTAGTTGGTAGCAAAGGGAGGTGTAGTAGAAAGAATGGGTAGTATTGCTGGCAATTCTTGCGGTGGCTTCATGCCATTCTTGATTTTCCTGATCTTGATTCTATTGGTTCTAGGTAGTTGTGGTGATGGTTTTGGTTGTAATACCAGATAATATAAAGGACTTATAAAGAGCTTTACTGCAAACAAAGGACCCGGTGTCTACCGGGTCCTTTTAAACTTTTGACCATCTATTCTGGATTTAAAGAGCAACTTGAAGCGCGAGATTATAAAAAAATCCGGCATTGCCGGAAATATTTTTGTATGGAGCTGGCGATCCGAATTGAACGGACAACCTGCGGTTTACGATACCGCTGCTCTGCCAATTGAGCTACGCCAGCATAGATAGAAATGGAGCGGGCGACGGGATTCGAACCCGCGATCCTCGGCTTGGGAAGCCGATGCTCTACCACTGAGCCACGCCCGCTTAGCAACTTTTATTGTATGATAATTGGAGATTAAAGTCAAGTGCAACTTTTGCCAAGGCTCTCACCTATAAAGTTCTAGTAAATATTCTTCAAAAAAAGAAGGGGGTTTCGTTTCAACCGCGAATATATTCAAATTGTTTGAGCTTATCACCCCACATTGAGCAGGACGGTTAATGAATGAAGCTTGTTTCTGTGCTGAAGCGGTGGGGGAAATAATGAAGGAGGTGTCAAGATGGCTTACAAAATCAATGATGATTGTATTAGTTGTGGGGTCTGCGAACCGGAGTGCCCGGTAGAAGCGATCAGTGAAGGCGAGGATAAATACGTGATTGATCCGGAAAAATGTACTGATTGTGGCGCCTGCGCTGATGTTTGTCCGGTTGATGCTCCTCAACCCGAATAAGTTTTAACCAGGACTAATTTCTGAAATAACCCCGCCAGTCGGCGGGTTTATTTTTTTAGAGCCGGGGCGGTGCCACAAAGTCCGGCTCCTCGATGGCTTTTTCTTCCAAATATTCGATGATCAGCCGCCGAACAACCTCTGAGATACTAGATCGTTCATAAAAGGTTAAATGACGAAGCTTTTCATAGGTATCTTCTTCAATCCGTACGTGTAAATTTTTTCTCTTTATGCTCATTTATAATCCCCATTTCCCTTGTCTCTATCATACCCACTAACGGCGAGAATTATGGAGGCCGGGGGATTGTGTTTTGCTGCTATTCCAGTTTAGCCAGGAAGGTGTTGAGACTTTCTCCGGCAGGGATGAAGATTAATTCCATTTTGAAATCCGGGTTATAAGCGGAAATTTCGGCCATTAAAACCCGACGATCCAAAGAATAAATCTTACTGGCCAGCTGGATTGATTTTAGAACATTCGAAACCGAACAGGGCGGTGTCAGCCACCATCTTGTTGGTAGTTCTTCATAGAGCGAATACCAGAAAGTGTTGATTAAGATGTTCGTTAATTCGCTCAGAAAGGATTCGTCAAACTTCGTCAGGAAAAACTTACGGACCGTTCGTTTTTTTCGCATTCCCAAACTAATCAGTTCCATGGCGGTCTCGCGGGAGTAGCAAAGATATAATTCACCCTTTAAATCTCCGGTGACACGGGAATGAAACCCCATCTCAGCAGTGGGCGTATGTTCCAAGTTATTAATTAACCAAGAAAAGGGGAGAAAAAAGAAACCGGTTAGTTCCATTTCTACCGGGTGCGGAAAAAAGGAAGCCATCTTCTGGCGAAGCGAATCAACCCCCGATTGGTAAAGCTTCTCTAATTTGTTTACGCCCCGTTCATTGGTGAGGAGAGAAGAATAAAAAAGACCCTTACTAATTTCGATTGCCATCATTATCACCCCGTTTTTATTCAGCCTTTTTACTATTCGGCCTTCCCTAGCAATCTCCTTTCCATAAGATGGAATGATTACACCGATTAATTACGCATTTTTCCGGTTTAAACCTGAAGAGCTCCCTGTCTAGTTGACAGGGAGCTCTTCAGTACCGGCCAGGGTTATGCTTCTTCTTCCTTTAAGAGCCGACGTAAGACTTTACCGACGGAATTCCGCGGAAGAGCTTCAATAATCTCGATTTTTGGTACTTTAAACTTTGATAAGTTGGAAATACAATATTGTCTGAGTTCTTTCTCCGTGGTTGCCACGCCATCCTTCAAGACAACAAAGGCTTTCGGCACTTCGCCACGGAGCGAATGGGGGATCCCGGTGACGGCGACTTCTTTTATACTCGGGTGAGTATAAAGAAAATCTTCAAGTTCCCGGGGGTAGATCTTTTCACCGCCCATAATAATCATATCTTTTAAGCGGTCAGCGATAAATATATAGCCATCCTCATCCATATAGACGAGGTCGCCGGTGTGTAACCAACCATCGGTCAGCACTAACTCGGTTTCGACCTGGTTATTCCAGTACCCTTGCATGACTTGGGGACCTTGAACTAATAATTCGCCAATTTCGCCGCTGGTCGTGATTTCTTCCTGGGTTTCCGGATCGACGATTTTAATTTTCGTATCTGCAATGGGAACCCCGATGCTACCCGGCTTGACGGTCCCGTAAATCGGTGTAACTGTCACGATGGGAGAACACTCGGAGAGTCCGTAGCCTTCAACCAATTTGCCGCCGGTTACTTGTTGGAATCGTTCCTGAATCGCCGGGGGTAATGGGGAAGAACCGCTAACACAAGCCCGGATTGAGCTGAGGTCGTAGTCCTGACTATCTCGCATCGCAATGGCGGCATACATCGCTGGAACACCCATAAAAAGATTGGGTTTATATTTATTGATTGATCCCATGATCTCATTAATATCGAAGCGTGAATGCAGAATAATGGAGGAGCCGGTCAAAATGGGGCTGGTGACCGTGGTCGTCAAGCCATAAATGTGGAAAAAGGGAATTACACCCAAAAAACGACCGTTGCCGTCGGTATAAACATTTTTGAACCAGTCGCGAAATTGGACGGCATTGGCTAACAAGTTAGCATGGGAAAGCATGGCGCCTTTAGAGCGTCCGGTGGTACCACCCGTATACTGCAGATTGGCGATGGCATTTGGATCGATGGGAATTTCCGGATCAGCACCAGAGGCGGAGGTCAACAGTTCTTCTAGGGCGAGCACGCCAGGGGAATCCGGTTGATTGCTAGCTGGTTCGAGTAAGCCGGTTAAAGCGGTGGAAATAATCTGTAAACCGGGGGTTTTGGCCTGTTCAATGGTGTTGACCGCTTCGGTGATGGTTAAAATAGCTTTCATCCCCGTGTCTTTAATAATAAACGCCAGATCATTACCAGTTAGCATTGGATTAATGGGGACTACGATGCCACCGGCTCGTAAGATCCCGTAATAGCCAATGAGAAATTGCGGGCAGTTGGGAAGGTAGAGACCGACCGTGTCGCCGACGGAAAGGCCCAAACTAATCAAGGCGTTGGCCATCTTGGAAGCGAGTTCGTTAAAATCCCGGTAGGTCCATTCTTTGTCTAGAAAAATAAAGGCCGGATGATCAGGGAATTGATCGGTGGTTTGCTGGAGAACTTGTCCCAGATTAAGCTGAGGATATTCCAGGTGGGCAGCAACTCCCGGCTCATAATGTTTGAGCCATTTGGGGGTAGAACCGTTCTTCATTAAAAAAACTCCTTTTCGCCCTGAGCTAAAGGGCCTTAAATGAGTGGTCGGCCGCACTCAGGTTAGTGGTTTTTGGCTTAAAGTTCAAACGTAATGTCCAATATGTTCGGCTTCTGATATTAATCTCCTGCCGCCGAACACAAAATATTAGGACCTAGTAATTATACCAAGTAGTAGTCGGCTTCGCAATGAGTAATATTCCCCATTATAACAGGGATGAAGAAAAAATTTACATGAAAATGTTTAATTTACTCCGGAATTGTAAATACTGATTACAAATAAAGATTCCGGAGGGAAGAAAAATGTTTAAACGATTTTTGAGAAAAATGCTTTTTTCGCTCTGTTTTTTGCTTCTTTTTACCATGCGTTACGTTGATCTGACTTTTAGTGTGGCCTTAAATGACCATCCGTTACTCGCCGGGTGGGAAAGGGTTGGTATTCCCTTGGACGAGATCGAGATCGAAGGATGGAAAAAGCTTAATCAGGAGTTTATGAAAGCAACCGAACTGGGAGAACTCGCTACGAAATTGGGGCAACGGTTGAAACTAAAAACGGTAGCACCGCCTTTGCAGGGCGATGAGCTTGACTTCAGCTATGTAACCCTGGAGGGTGAATTAGGGGAGCAGGTTCAAGTAGTGATTACCTTACAATCGATCTGTGGAGAAGCTAACCTAGCGGAAACCTTTTGTGGTGTGATTGCCATGCTGGATTCGAAGGAAAACTTAGCTGAGACCCTGCTCCGGCTGGAGCGGTCGTTTGAACCGGTGGTGGGAGAATTTCCGCTGGCCCTTATGCTGGGTGGGGTGCAACCCGGCAAGCTTAGTGAAGGGGAAGCTTACCACCTCATGAAAAGCGTCTTCGAACGATTACAAGTGGCGGAGAGTAGCGGAGTGGCCGACTGGGAGTATGGAAGTTGGTCGGCCTGGAGTAATTTACTGGACGGAAAAGTGGTTCGGCAGGGTAAAGCAATCAATTTGGAGTTTACTTATCGTTATGAGGAAGCCGATGATCAAACCCGGATCGCTTTGGCTTCCCCAACCCTCCCCGGCTACTTTTAGTTAGTCGCTCACCCAGCTACCTTATATCGCGAAGCGATTAATCAAAGCTGGGTGAGTCGACAAGCTCCAGAGGCGCACAGCGGCTGGTCGTTCGGAGCGGCGCTACTTAATTTGGTTACTAAAATAAAGCCGCGAGAATCGACATACTAATATTTTCTTAGTCAGTCGCTCACCCAGCTACCTATCTCACATTTACTGACGACATACTGATATATCGCGAAGCGATTAAATCAAAGCTTTTTCTAAGAATGGAAAGAGGAATATGCAGGCGGATTAGCTAATTCTACCTCTAGCGATTGTTTACGGGCCGGAGGTGGAATGATGAAGACCTATGCCGTAATATTCTTGGTGTTAAGTATGGTCTTTACCTGCGCAGCGACTACGGAAGCGTCCTGGCAACTTGGCGTTGATTGGCAGGTAAAAGAAGAAGTTGAGCCCCAAACCGTGAAACTCAACTGGTGGATGACTCCCCGCTGGGGGGTGCGTTCCCATTACTTATGGGCAAAGGAAGAACTGAGTTTTGCCGCCATTTATCTTCCGCAAAAGCAAGCGGCCTATAACTCTTATATCGGGTTGGGGGTCCGAGACGTCTTGGGCACCAGCCAATTACCGATTAAAGAAAAAATTGAGTTAACCGCCGGTTTGGAATTGCGTTTAGACCGGATGGTGCATGGTTTTTCGACCGCTTTGGAATGCCGCCTAGTCACGGCAAATCTAGTGGGTGAACCCAACCAGCTGACCCCGTTTTTTGGGATTTCCCTTAACTATGGTTTTGCGCCCGCTTCCAACCAGGCACGGTATAAGGTTAACGATGCTGATCTTTACTTATTGGCGAAGTTGATTCGAGCGGAAGCCGAAGGTGAACCTTATTGGGGACAAGTGGCGGTGGGGGCTGTGGTCATGAATCGGGTAAAGAGCAAGCAGTTTCCCAATACAATCTATGAGGTGATCTATCAACCGCGGCAATTCAGTTGCCTGCCGAAGCTGGCCACGATCGAACCAAACGCTGATTCGCTGCAAGCGGCCCGTGATGCCTTAGCCGGGAAAGACCCTTCGCGGGGTGCCCTCTATTATTACAATCCTAGACTGGCGTCGCGGGAAGGGGCGAGGTTTTTTGAAACAGCGGATCTAAAACGCACCATAATCATTGGGAACCATCAGTTTTTCAAATAAGGACTTTTTATAATACTTGGAGTTCTCCCCAATCCGGCAAGTCGGGTTGGGGAGAACTAGTCTCTGGCGGTACAGGTTGGTTCTCCTCGCGCGGGGCTTGGTTTTCCGAGGACGGCGTCTGTTGTTCCGGCCCTTCTTCGGCAGGTGCTTCCTGTGGAGTCAGTTTTTTGGGCCAAGTCGTAAGCCAGCGCCAAACTTTATAGGACGTGCTTTCCGGGACCTTGTCCTCGGCAAAAACCTCCGGGTAGGTATTTTTATTAACCCACGCCGGAATCGCCTGCCCGGTTTCGGGATCAACCTGCGCCCAGATGATCCCCTCCGGTTCGACAAAGGCCGTCACCGGCAAGTCGGCGGTGATTTCCATCATATATTCGCCCCACAAGTCGGCGGCGGTTCCTCCCCCCACAGCTCCTTCCCGATAACGCATGGGCGTTTCTTGCCGGTCATTCCCCAGCCACACGGTGGTTAAATATTCCGGTGTGTAACCAACAAACCACGCATTGGTATAATCGCTGGTCGTCCCGGTTTTTCCCGCGACCGGACGTCCATCGGCAAATTTCGCTTGCTTACCGGTGCCTTGGTCGACCACGTCTTTTAGCAGCATCGTCATGATATAAGCGGTTTGCGGGGCAATAACCTGTTTACCTTGTTTTGGTTTTAAAGTCTTAATGGGTCTGCCCTGATAATCGTCGACGCGGACAACGGCAACGGGCTCAAGGTATTTCCCTTGGTTGGCAAAGGAGGTATAGGCGGCAGTTAGTTCCAGCGGGGTAACGCCTTTAGTCAAACCACCAAGGGCTAAGGGGGCGTAACCCAGGTCGTTAACCTTTCCTTTCCGGACCAAACTCTCAATCCCCATCTGCTCCAGTTGAGTAGCCACCGTTGGAATGCCAAGGGTCTGGACGAGTTGGATCGCAATGGTATTGACCGAGTCCCTTAACGCCTGGCGCAGGGTGATCTTCCCTTGGTACTCATGGTTGCTGTTTTCCGGGGTCCAGACCGTGCCATTTTCCAAGGGGATGGTTAAAGGTTGATCGTAGAGGATGGTAGCCGCCGTGAAATCCTGCTCCAAGGCAGTGGCATAAACAAAAGGTTTCAGCGCGGAACCTGGCTGGCGGTAGGCCTTGACACTTCGATTCAATGGACTGGTGGTATAATCTCGGCCACCGACCATCGCCAAGATTGCACCGGTTTGCGGGTCCATGGTAACAAGGGCCGCTTCCGGCTGAACTTCCGCGGTGTAACGGGGAAGGTTCTTAAGGGTTTGTTCGGCGGCTTGTTGGCAGTCCAAATCAAGGGTAGTATAGATCTGATAACCGCCCCACAACAATTCCTCTTCCGTAAAACCTTCTGCGATCAGGTGGTCACGGAGATAATCGAGGAAATAGGCACCGACGGAGGACCGCTCTTGTTGCGGCTTAACCCCTAACCCTTTGTTGACAGCTGTTTTATACTGATTTTCGTTAATAAACTCCTGCTCGAACATTTTTTGGAGAACGAGATCCCGCCGCCCTTTAGCGGTATCCGGGTGTTTGAAGGGGGAGTAATTCTCTGGACTGCGGATAATTCCGGCCAGTAAAGCCGCTTCTTCCAATTTGAGATTGGCGGCAGATTTATCAAAGTAATAGCGGGCGGCAGCTTCGACCCCAACATTACCATGGGCGAGGTTAATACTATTCAAATAAAGTTCCAAAATCTCTTCTTTCGTATAAGTTCTTTCAATCAAGATCGCGTAGAACATATCCTGCAACTTGCGGGTGATCGTGCGATCAAAAGATAACAGGGATACCTTGGCCAACTGCTGGGTAATGGTGCTCCCGCCCTGCTTGATCCCACCCGGAGTTACAGTATTAACAACCGCTCGACCAATACCAATCGGATCAAGTCCGAAATGGCGGTAAAAACGGGTGTCTTCGATGGCAATAACCGCATTTTTCAGATGAGGAGAGATTTTGTCACCCGTGACCCAGATTTTCCGGTGGGAAAAGAGGTTACCGATTAACTTATCATCTCGATCGTAAACCTTTGAAACATAGCGCATACTCTCTAGTTTAGAGCGGAGATTCTGCGGTAGGGATACCGTAGCGATGAAGAACCCAAGTAATACTAAGCTAAAGAAAAAAAGATAATAGTAGCGTGGGAATTTCCGGACAGTTTTACGTTTCATGGTATCATCTCCGCGTTTTATAGATCTGGTTGTTTCTTATTCTGTACAACCTGCTTTGATTTTAATCATTTCATGATACTACTATAATAACTATCACATTCAAACCGGTTTGACCAGTAGTATATGTTGTTAAGGAGGAATAATTATGGAAATAAAGAATATAACACGAGAGGTAAGGAGGTCCATCGTGAGGTGATCTTTTGATCGAGTTAGAAAAACTCCAAGCCATTATCGATGAAGTGGCTCCTGCGGCGCTTGCGGACAAATACGATCCTCCCTTCTACTGGCGTAAACCCGGCCATAAACTACAGAAGATTGGGGTTTGTGTCGATCCCACTGCCCAGAATCTACAGCTGGCGCAAAAAAACGGTGTTGACCTGTTAATTTCCCATCATCCTTGCCCGGAAGGAGCAGAGCAGTTTTTCTCCGGGCAGAAAATGGGGGTTTTAATCTTGCATAGCGCTTGGAATAGAGCGCCGGAGGGGAATACTTCCACCTTGGCTCGGCTCTTAAACCTGATCGAACCGGTTCAGGACGGGCAATTCGTCACTGGTCGGGTTGAAATGAGCTTGCGGGATTTACTCTTCTCTTGCCAGCGCTTATTAAATACGCCCCTCCTGCCCTATAGCGGTGATTTGAACGACAAAGCCGATCAGGTTTTAATCATCTCCGGAGCGGGTTTCTCCCCTTTTCATAGGGAAGAGTGGGACAAGTACATTGCCCGCGGCTGCGATACTTTTCTATCTGCTGAGCTGGGAAGGTATGCTCTTTCTTACCTTACCCCACATAATATTAAACTGATTGATCTGGGTCATAGTGTAATGGCCCGCCCGGGCATGGAACATCTGACCTATACTTTACAGAATCGGTTAAAAATCTTCCATTGTGAAGTCGGTTTTTATCCGGACTTATATGCGGTAAACTATCAAACGGCATCCATCTATCCGGGGATTGAAAGTTAGATTAAGAAGAACTACTGGAGGGTTGTTGGTGGAAAAAACGCCCCGCGAGAAGACGATCATCGTTGGCTACGAAGAAAATGGGACTTTGGATGAACTGGAGGCTTTGGTCTGGTCAGCCGGTGGACGGGTTATGGAGCGGATCACACCCAGAAGACTTAAACCAAACCCAGCTTATTTTCTCAGTGAAGGTAAACTGTGGGAACTTAAAAACGCCATAAGTGCTCAGCAGGGAGTATTGGTGGTTTTTGATGATGAGCTTACCCCAGTGCAGGCCAGGAACTTGGAAGCAGAACTAATGGTTAAAGTCCTGGACCGAACCGGGTTAATTTTGGACATTTTTGCCTTACGGGCGCGCACCAGGGAAGCAAAGCTACAAGTGGAAAAGGCGCAACTGGAGTACCTTTTGCCCCGTCTTAGTGGGGAAGGGGTTAATCTATCCCGTCTGGCCGGGGGAATTGGCACCCGGGGGCCGGGGGAGAGTAAATTAGAAGCCGACCGTCGGCGGATCCGGGCGAAGATTGCCGTTTTAAATAGGCAATTAAAGCAGGTGAAGGCGAACCGGCAGCTACAAAGGGCACCGCGCCGTCGTTTAGCCTGGCCCGTCTTGGCCTTAGTCGGCTATACGAATGCGGGGAAATCAACCCTCTTTCAAACGTTGACCGGGGCGGCGGTTGAGGTCGAAGACCGCTTGTTTTCGACTTTAGATCCGACTTTCCGCCGACTGATCTTTCCCAACCAACTAGAGACCTTACTCATTGATACGGTGGGTTTGATCCGTAAACTTCCTCACCAGTTGGTTAATGCTTTCCGTGCGACTTTGGAAGAGTTACAAGAGGCTGATCTATTGTTACATGTGGTCAATTTAGCCAGCCCCCAGCGGGATGAGGAATACTTGGCTGGGGTTAAACTCCTCAAGGAACTGGGATTGGAAAAGAAACCTGTGGTTACCGTGCTGAATAAAAAGGATCTGCTGGAGAACGAATTCACCCAGCTCCGGGCGGTGCGGATGTTTCCGCAGGCGGTGGCGATTTCTGCCCAAACCGGGGCCGGAATTGAACAGCTAAAGGGAAAAGTGGTGGAGATGCTCTCTACCTATGTCGACCGGGGGGCTTTTTTTATCCCGTTCGATGAGGGGAGTTCCCTTTCGCTTCTACATGAGAAGGGAAAGGTGCATACGGAAGAATACCGCGCTTCCGGGGTTTATCTTGAGGCGGAATTACCGAAGATTTGGTTTGAACGTTTGCGTCGATTTAAAGTGTGATCGGTCGCGAAGAGGTGTTTTCGCATAATCCCCTTCTTCCGGGCATAGGGTAGATTGGGCTTTAACGCAAAAAAGCTTAGATCATTACACCGGCAACGGAGGATTGGGATGAAACAGGCGATTGGCGGTCTTTTTCTTTTTCTCTTTGCGCTCCTTTGTTTGCTACCACTTTTCTTAGTTAAGTGCGCTCCAGCGCCAGCCGATCTAGGAGTCCGTCTTTATCTGGTTGAGGAAAAACGTACGATCACCATTGAACTGGAAGAGTACATTAAAGGCGTTGTGGCGGCGGAGATGCCGGCGAACTTTCATCCGGAAGCCTTAAAAGCACAGGCAGTTGCAGCCCGGACTGTGACGGTGCGCCGGTTAAAAAGGTTTGGCGGATCGGGTTATCCAGCAGTGGCCGGTGCCGATCTTAGTAATGATGTTAATGACTCCCAAGCTTGGCTTAATAAAAAACAGTTGATCGCCAAATGGGGATTGTGGGCGTACTATCGGAACTGGAGAAAAATAGCGGACGCCGTGGAGGCCACCGCAGGCTTGGTTATTAGCTATGAGGGACGACCGATTGATGCGCTTTATCACTCCACCAGCGGCCCCCGGACAGCAAATGCGGAGGAAGTCTGGAGCGCTTCCGTTCCTTACTTAAAAAGTATTCCCTGCTCCTTTTGCCACCACTCTCCCCGCTACCAGCAGGAAAAGGCGTTTTCCAGCGCAGAGTTCCTTTCTGCGCTGGGACTGGCCGGTCCACTAGCGACCAGCGGTGTGTCGCTCCGAATTGTGGATCGGACGGCGAGCGGTCGGGTAAAGACGGTACAAATTGGAGCTTACCAGTACACCGCCACGGAAGTTCGGTCCCGGTTAGGCTTGGCTTCTACCAATTTCACTGTACAGCTGCGGGACGGAAAAATCATTTTCACTACCATCGGGTACGGTCACGGGGTCGGCCTCTGTCAATACGGTGCCGACGGGTTGGCCAAGGAGGGGAAGACCTTTCAGGAGATTCTTCATTATTATTACCAAGCAGTGGAGATTAAAAAACTGCGGCTTTATTAGCTACTGGCGACTGAATGAAGCAAAGCGAATAGAATAGAGCAGGAAATTAAGCAGGAGTGAAGAATGTTTTCGAACAGTCTCACTCCTGCTTTAATTCTAATTTTACTGGAAACAATTACTCATGGGTGGGCGAACGCATTTGTACCCTTCTTACCAATCATTATCATGGACAAGCAGGCCGCGCAGACCCGTTTTTGGCTTTGGGTTAGTCTTACCTTTGTGCTTGGCGTGGTGACAATGGCGATTCGAGAAAAAACACAAATAAAAGCGGTGGTAAAGACTGATCAGACCGCTCCAGGTTCAGCTGGAAGTTTTTGATTTTATGGCCGTGGTGACATGAAGAGAAATGTCATCAGAGCAAGCCGCCTCCGTTTCCAGGATAAATTAGGATCAAATGGGAAAACTAGCTATTAAAATCGGAAAGATCCTATACAAGCTTTTTGCGTTGTATCCATTAAAGAAGATTCCTGTACAATATATAGTGTTTGACTTGAGTTGGGCTATCAATATATTGTACAGGAATTGCAAAATCAAATGACAACGCAAAAAGCCCTATACGGAAAACGGAGGCGAGGATATGATACTAAAAAAGGCAGGAAAGATAAAGTTCTGGAGCGGTTGGAAAACCCTCAAAGAACGTTTTGCCCAAACCTTTCGGGGATTATCAGGTTGTATAGGCGCTGATCCCCGGCGACGGCTGGTGGTGGGCGTCCTTGGTTTTCTGGTCTTCGTGGCCATCGGCTGGGGAATCGGCCGACAAATTGGTTTTGCTGGGGCCGCTCGCCCATTAGTAGACAAGGAGACGGGATCGCCGGAGGTGGGGACCGCGGATTTAAGCGTTTTGGTTCAAGAGCTGCAAAAGGAGTTATCGACGCTTCGTCACCAGGTTGAGCAGGAAAGTAGCGCCCCAGCGGCGAGGGCGCAAGAGAACGCCAAGGTACTTACGCCTTTGGAGCTGATTCCTCCGGTCGAAGGAAAATTAATCCGTCGGAGCGGTTGGGAGAAAAAAGGCGATGAGTGGCGGTATCATTCCGGGGTTGACCTTACCGTCCCCCCTGGAACCCAGGTGCGGGCGACCGCAGGCGGTACGGTTGCCTCGATTAAAACAGAGCCGGTTTTAGGTACGGTGGTCGCGGTCGACCATGGTAGTGGCTGGCGGTCTTTATACGCCCATTTGGCTAGGGTACAGGTGGCGGTTGGACAGGAACTTACCCAAGGCACGCCTTTGGGGTATAGTTCCGGTGCCGGGTGCGGGCCGGAACCGGGGATTCATTTCAACCTCTATCACCAGGAAGAACCGGTTGATCCAGTGACGATGATCAATTTTCCCTAAAGAATAAAAGCTTACCCGGTGGCTTGAGCGAGGGTCCAGGGCATATTGTTCCTCTTCTACCCATATAATTTATTGATAAATCACGGGAGAGGGTGGGGGAGTGAAGGATTATATCCAACAGCGAGTGCTCGACCTGAGTAGGTTTATTGTTAAGGAAAAAGCTACTGTGCGCCAGGCTGCCGGTTATTTCGGCGTCAGTAAAAGCACTGTCCACAAGGATGTAACGGAGAGGCTACCTGGTATTAATAAGATATTAGCAAAGGAAGTCAAACGGGTTTTAGAGACCAATAAGGCGGAAAGGCATATCCGTGGTGGGGAAGCGACAAGAAGAAAATACCAGACCAAGCTAGAAAAAGGGGAAATAAAAGGAGGATATTCCAAAATAGTATAGAAATTAGCAGTTATCAAATAGTTACTCCGTAAGGGGGCGCAAGTATGTTGAATCTCTCTTGTGATATTGGAATTGATCTTGGAACCGCAAATATTTTGGTCTATGTACGGAGTAAAGGCATTGTCGTACGGGAGCCCTCAGTAGTGGCTTTAGACAAAGAATCCGGGAAGATTCTGGCGGTTGGTGAACAAGCTCGGCGGATGATCGGACGTACTCCCGGTAATATTATTGCCGTTCGGCCGATGAAGGATGGCGTCATTGCTGATTATGATGTGACCGAGACGATGCTTAAGTACTTTATCGAAAAAGTAAGCCCCAAACCTCGATTATTCCGGCCCCAAGTGGTGGTCTGCATTCCTTCTGGGGTCACTAGTGTCGAAAAGAGAGCGGTTCTAGAAGCGGCGATGCAAGCCGGCGCGAAGAATACTTATTTGATTGAGGAGCCCATGGCAGCCGCCGTCGGCGCTGGCATCGATATTTCCGAACCCAGTGGGAATATGGTTGTTGATGTGGGCGGTGGGACGACGGATATTGCCATTATCTCCTTGGGCGGTATCGTGGTCAGTCAATCCTTACGGATTGGCGGCGATAAATTTGATGATGCCATTATTAAGTATATCAAAAAAATGTATAATTTGATGATTGGCGAACGGACGGCGGAGGAGGTTAAAGTTCAGATTGGTTCGGCTTATCCAGAGGGTGAAGGTAAGAGTATGGAAATACGCGGGCGGGATCTGGTAACCGGATTACCACGGACGATTACTTTTACCTCCGCAGATTCATTTCAAGCCATGGCGGAACCGATTAATAATGTCATTGATGGGATTAAGTCCGTACTGGAGCGAACTCCGCCGGAACTAGCTTCCGACATTGTTGACAAAGGGATTGTGCTTAGCGGAGGTGGCGCTTTGCTCGACGGTTTCGAAAAACTATTAAAGGAAGAGACCGGAATACCGATACATTTAGCAGAGGACCCCCTTTCCTGTGTAGTATTGGGAACCGGCAAACTACTTGAGAATATTGAAAAAACCAATTTAGTAGTCGGGAGCCGTTCCGTTTAACAATACCAAACTACAACGGGAAACGAAAAACAGGGCAGCGGGTAACTCACTGCCTTTTTTCATTTTTTGGACAAGGAGGTGATTTGATGCTTAGAGGATTATACACGGCAGCCAGCGGGATGAACCATGAGCTTAATCGGCAGGATGCCATCGCCAACAATCTGGCCAATGTTAATACCGCCGGTTTCAAAAAGGATGACATGATCGGTGCCGCTTTCCACGAAGAACTCTATTATGCTCTGGACCGCGGTTCGGTGCAGCCGATTGGGACCGCTCCCCTTGGCGTGGAAACCGATCAGGTGTATACTCATCTGTCCTCCGGAACGATCGTTGCGACAGAAAACCCCTTAGACCTGGCCATTATCGGAGAGGGTTATTTTTTGATCGACACCGGCACCGGACAGTATCTGACCAGAAACGGCCATTTTACCAGAAACGCCGAGGGCTATCTGGCTACCGACAATGGGGATCTGGTCTTAGGTGAGAATGGACCCTTACGTTTAAACGGGCCTGTTGAGATCAGTGATGATGGTACCGTCTGTGTTAATAATCAAGTGGTTGACCGCTTGCTGATCGTCACTGCTGACGACGGAGCATCTCTGGTTAAAGAGGGACACAGCCGTTTTTTGTTTGCCGGAGGGTGGACCAGGGTCGCCGCACCGGGTGTGCAACAAGGAGCCTATGAAAACTCCAATGTTAATACCATTGAAGAGATGGTAAAGATGATTACAGTAACCAGAGCTTACGAGAGCAACCAGAAGGCAATCGCCGTGGCTGATCAGGTAATGAATAAGATTGCCAATGAGATTGGTCGGGTCTAAAGGAGGGGGCTGGACCTTACGAGGAGGTCCCCTGGACAACCGTTGACTGATTGAGACGGTTGAAAAAGCTACTTTAACAGGGAGGTAAGCTAGATTGATTAGAGCATTATGGACCGCCAGCTCGGGTATGAATGCCCAGCAAACCAATATCGATGTTGTTTCGAATAACTTAGCCAACGTTAATACGGTGGGTTTTAAAAAATCCCGCGTTCAGTTCCAGGATTTATTGTACCAGACCGTGCGGGCGGCCGGCAGTACAACGGCCCAAGGAAACATGAACCCCACCGGGTTGCAAGTCGGTCACGGGGTGCGGATGGTATCGACGAGCAAATCCTACGGCCAGGGTGATGTCATGCAGACGGGTAACGCCCTTGATCTGATGGTTGAGGGGGAGGGTTTTTTCCAACTGATGTTACCGGATGGAACCACCGGTTACACGCGGGATGGTAGTTTTAAAATCGATGGGGAAGGACGGATCGTCAATAACGACGGTTACGTTTTGCAACCGGAGATTTGGGTGCCGGACAATGCGACCGACATTATCATTGGCTCCGATGGGACGGTCAGTGTTCAGTTGTCCGGAGAGGAAATGCCGCAAGAGATTGGCCTGATCGAACTAGTTAGATTCTTAAACCCTGAGGGGTTAGTTAATATTGGCAGGAACATTGTGAAACCTTCTTTTGCCTCCGGGCAAATCCAGTATGGCACTGCCGGTTTGGACGGCTTTGGTGAGCTAAGCCAGGGCTATCTGGAAATGTCCAATGTTAAAGTGGTAGAAGAGATGGTTAATATGATCGTTGCCCAACGTGCTTACGAAGTTAATTCCAAGGCGATCCAAGCCGCCGATGAAATGTTGCAAACTGCGAATAACCTAAGACGTTAAAATGAAGCGCCTGCAGATCTTGGCCCTTAGTCTGCTCCTTCTGGGAGGAATGACCCCAGCCGCTAGCGCCGGGGACACCGTCGTTATTACGCTGCCACCAACGGTAGAGGTTGAAAGTGGGGAACTATCTCTGGGGCAGGTGGCCGAGATTAAAGCCGCGCCAAAGCTTCGCGCCCAACTTGAACAGCTTACCCTGGGACGGGCACCCCGTCACGGCGAAACGGTCTGGCTTTACCGGACGAATGTGGTCTATGCCCTCGACCGTTCGCAGTTAGTCGGTGCCTACACGCTGGAAATGCCGGCGAAAGTAAAGGTGACCAGAGCGGGGCAACTTTTAACGGCGGAGCTGTTACTGGCGGCTGTGGAAACCCAGATCGGGAAGTATGCATCTGACCACTGGACCGCCTGGCGGGTTGAGCCCGGTCAACTACATGAGCGGCGGATCCCCCAAGGGGAACTGGAGTTTCGGTTTGAAGGAGACCAGACCCCAAAACCGGGATTAAATACTTTCCGCGTGGGCGTGGTCATCAGTGGTGAACTGTTCACTACGGTTCCGGTGACCGTCCGACTAGCGATTCAAGCTCCAGTTTACGTTAGTACGCAAAAGTTGAACCGCTATACCAGGCTGACCGCTGACAATTGTCGCCGGGAGGAACAAGAGCTGACGACTGGCAATGAGTGGTTAACGGAGCTTCCGGCTGATCAGTATCGGGTCCTACGGGAGATACCGGCGGGTAGGGTATTGACCACCCGTGATTTACAGGAAGTACCTTTGATTATGGAAAAAAGTAAAGTACGATTAATTCTTAATTCCGGGCTGATCCACGTGGAACTCACGGCCCAGGCTGAAGAGGACGGCTGGTTGCATGACCAAATTATCGTGACCAACTTCAGCAGCAACCAGCGGTTAACGGCCACGGTCGTTGGGCCCGGGACAGTGGAGGTGACCTTAGAGTGAAAAAGATTATCCTCTTTGTTCTGGTGGCCAGCTGCCTCCTGACGGCAGCCGGCGCGGACGCGAATTCGTTGTGGACAGAGCAAAGCGGTTCCTATTTTATTAAACCCCAGCGCCAAATCGCGGTCGGCGACTTATTGACGATTATCATCGCGGAAAAGTCTTCGGCGACTTCAAAAACAGGGGCCAATTCCGGTGAAAACAGCGGCTTTGTGATGGGACCAGGTGCCGGGGTGCTGACTGACATCCTTCCTTATCTTCAAGGATCTTTCGATACCAATTATGACGGTGCCTCCAGTACAAATAAAACCGGGAGTATCAATGCGCAGCTGACTGTGACCGTAATTGCGATTGATGAGAATGGTAACTTATGTTTCGAGGGGACTAAAGAGATCACTGTTAATCATGACCTTCAACGGTTAACCTTCAGCGGGATGGTCCGACCTGAAGATGTGCAGCTTAACAACATGGTCTATTCAACCTATGTGGCTGAGGCGAAAATCGACTATTTAGGGAATGATGACGCGACGAAAAAGGGGATTTTAACCAAAGCCTTTGAGTGGTTGTTTTAGGGGGAGGCGAAATGATTATTTTGCGATGGGGAATAAAACAGCGCTTTTCAACTTCTTGCCTCGTACTGCTCTTCCTAAGCATGCTGATCATGTTGCTGCCAGTGGGGGCCCACGCCCAGCAGGCCGCGGAGGTTACAGTTCGGATTAAAGACATGGCGCGTTTAGAAGAAGACCGGGCTAACCAGCTGACCGGGTTTGGTTTAGTGGTCGGTTTAAACGGAACCGGTGACGGCAGCCAAGGCTTTGCGCTGGATATGGTTTTAAACTTCTTGGCTCATCACGGTTTTGAAGTGGATCGCACCAACATCCGGGTACGCAACGTGGCGGCCGTAGCCTTGTCGGCAACTTTGCCTTTGTATCGGCAGAGTGGGGACAGCATCGAGGTGACCGTTTCTTCTTTAGGGGATGCCAAGAGTCTCCAGGGGGGAGTGCTCCTCCAGTCGCCGCTGGCTGGCGCTGACGGGAAGGTTTACGCGGTGGCCCAAGGACCGGTGGTGGTCGGTGGTTTTACCGCTGAGAGCCGGCGGGGGAGCCGTCAAACGACCAATCAACCCACGGTGGGAATGACCGAAGCCTTGGTTGAGCGGGAAATCCCGGTTCAACGGGAAACAGTTGATGCCCTGCGCTGGGTTCTACATAACCCGGATTTTTCGACGGCCAATAACATGGCCGAAACGATCAACACCTACTACGGGGAAGAGTTGGCTGCTCCGGAGACGAAAGCAGCGGTCAGAGTAGCGATCCCTGAAACCTACCGTGCGAATCCGGTCGCTTTTATTGCGGCGCTTGAAAATCTACAGATCACCCAAGATCAGACGGCAAAGGTAGTGGTTAACCCCCGCACCGGAACGGTAGTTTTTGATGAAAACGTCAAAATTGCTCCGGTTGCTGTCACCCGAGGTAACATTACGGTACGGATTAATCCGCAGCCAACTGTGGTGCAACCACCGGCGTTTTCCGCCGGAGAAACGGTAGTGGTGACGGAAGAGAACTTAGCCGTGACGATGGAGGAAGGATCGCTAGTGGCCCTTCCAGCTGGGACTTCCCTTACAGAAATTGTCCGGGCATTAAATGCGGTGGGTGCGACCCCACAGGACATCATCAATCTGATTATCGCCATTGACCAAGCGGGTGCCTTATACGGAGTTTTGGAGATTAGATAAAAAATAAGCAGGAATTTTAGACGAAGGGGCGAATCAAATGAAGATCCAACCCCAAGGCGCGGGGCAGCCCTTGTCGCCGGCCAGACCCAAAGAACAAGCGTTGACGCCGGAAGAACAACGTTTAAGAGAAAAGTGCCGGGAGTTTGAAACCATCTTGCTCCAAAAATTGGTCGAGACCCTGCAGGGAGACACCAAACTCTTCGGTGAAGGGGTGCAAGGCGAGTTTTTACAGGGGCTTTTTGCGGAAGAAATGGCCAAGGAATTGGCCAAAGACCCCGGACTGGGCTTAGCGGAAAGCATTTTTAGAGCCGACAAAAGGGGAACTTAGGTCTGGCGTTCTTCGTTAAAAGAATAATGGAGATTGAAGAGGATTCCTGTAAGATAAGGAGGATTAGCTTGGCACTGGCAAAACACGAAAGAACAGTTGAGCAAAAACATCCTTTGCTCCGGTTCGGAAAACTGCTTTTTAGTGAGGATGTGTATCGCCGGGTCGGCGGCTATCTATTGTGGGGTTTATTGTTTTTTGCCCTTGCTTGGGTATGTGGTTATTTCTTACTCAGTGAAGGTGCACTCAAAAATACCTGGTTGGTTGATAAAATATTTGGGATCAGAGGATCGGACAACTTCGGAATGGAGTGGGCCAACCGTCTGGGTGAGACCTTTAAAATTTTCAAATGGGAGTTTAATACGGCAGAAACCTTTGATACCTGGGGGAATATTTTCTTAGTCACATTAAAAACCTTCGCCCATCATTTTTTAATTGTACTGATCTTTATTTTCTTCTTGAACCGATTTAAGGTAGGTCGTTTTCCTTTAGCCCTCTTTTACTTCCTACTTTATACGATTCTTACCGGATTGGTCGTGGGCACTGATTCCTACCCCTATCCGGCGCAAGGTTTAACTAGGATTGGGGCGCTCGTCACTTTTCTCCGTTTCGGACTCTGGGTCTGGTTTTCTTATACGCTCCTGTTGGCTTCCACGGTTAATTGGACCTGGCTGCAGGCGGAGTCGTTTACCGATAGTTCCTGGCAAAAACAGGGCAAGTTCTGGTCCTGGGCACGGTTGGTCGGTGAAGATAAGGAAGTATTTATCTTTGGTCTACTTTTCCTGCTAGTCTCTAGTTTTGCGGAAGCACGATTAATTGTCTTTTACGGACAACATCTCTTTTAAAGCTTTCTTTAAAAACAGCCCGGACTTGCCGGGCTGTTTTTTTGCCTATGTAATTGAAGTCTTCATTAAATAAGTGGGGAAACTAGCAGAAAGATTGTTAAGGATACAACGGAAAAAGCATCAATCAGAGGAGCTTTGGCCATGATCGATCATTATTTTACAGTTGATCCCGCTTCAAAGCATCAGCCGCAGGAGTTCTCTACTACGCTGCGGGGAGCAGAACTGTGCTTTAAGACCGATGCCGGAGTCTTTTCCCGAGAACGGTTGGATTTGGGAACCAAGATCCTGGTGGAAAGCTTGGACCTTTCTGGGGTGCAAGCCCCTTTAGACCTGGGCTGCGGGTACGGGCCGATCGGCCTTGCGCTGGCGCGGGAACTACCGGAGATCCAGGTTTATATGAGCGACCTGAACCGGCGCGCGACGGAACTGGCGGGCGAGAATGCGGCCATCAATGGGATTCATAATGTTGTCATCAAGCAAGGGGATGGGCTTTCGCCTTGGCGAGAGCTATGCGCCGCGGGTTTTCGGTTTGATTTGATCGTGACTAATCCGCCGCTCCGGGCGGGGAAGGAAACAGTGCTGCAGCTTTTTCGGGAAGCCCGTGACCATTTACGGCCGGAGGGAAAGTTGTGGGCGGTGATCCGGACCAACCAGGGGGCCAAAACTTACCTCCGGGACTTGCAAGGGATTTTTGCAAGGGCGGAGACCGCCGCAATCAAAAGCGGCTACCGTGTACTTTTAGCCCAAAATGGCTCGGATTAACCGCTGTCCTCTTGGGGCTTTTTGCGTTGTCATTCGATTCAACTTTCCAGGTACAATTCGCATCCGGTCTATACCAAGCAAAACGCTTTCGCAAGCTTTCACGTTTTCCTTGGTGGCTTCGG